>QWCA01000004.1_pt1 | contig 126395 bp, 123 predicted proteins | sample 1972451 | NCBI WGS metagenome assembly QWCA01 (sample SAMN09866720, study PRJNA288562) | Human vaginal metagenome isolate term5_vaginal, whole genome shotgun...
TCAACTACTTTTTTTAATCTTTTTGACGTATAAATTAGCACTCTTTCGCACTAACAGCTATTACTTTACTATCATAAAGCTTAATGGTCAATACTTTTTGAGCTATTTTTTTATTTTATTTTTTTATACGAACATTGCTAAAAGCAAGCATTTCAAGCATTTGCTTTACTCTCCGAAAGTATAGCTTTTCATCACGTTTTGTAATTAATATTATTCGTCTTTTTTAAAATTATATGGTAGCTTTTTATAAACAAAAAAGTTATAAAAATTATTTTTTATAACTTTCTTGATTTTGTAATTTAGAATGTTTTACACCATAAAAAATATAAACCAGTAACCCAACTATCAGCCATAATGTAACCATTATTTTGGTCAATATAGGTAACATCAAAATAAAATATAAACTAAATATACCTGCTAAAACAGGTAACACTGGATAAAGTGGCATTTTAAATCCTTTATTAACTATATCTTTACGTTTACGCAATGGAATGATACCAAACGATATTAATGTAAAAGCTAACAATGTTCCAGCATTAATTAATGCTGCAAGCTCAAATAACGGCACTAATCCAGCAAAAAATGCTGCCACTATAGTAGCAATAATAATAGCATTATCAGGTACCTCTCTAAATTTATCAACTTTTCCCATAGCAGGTGGTAGCAAATGATCACGACCAAGAGCATATAGCAAACGAGATCCACCGAGCAGCATAGTTAACATAGCGGTAAAAATACCGATTAGAGCACCTAATGTAATTATTTTATTAAACGAATGCAAACCCACACTTTTTAATGCATATGCTGCAGGATCATCCACACCTAATTTTTTATAATTAACCATTCCTGTCAATACTAGAGAAAATGCTACATAAAGTACTACTGATATCAATACAGTACCTAAAATACCACGAACTACGTTTTTTTCTGGCTTAATAGTTTCAGCCGAATTGGATGCTAAGGCATCAAAACCAATAAAAGCAAAGAAAGCTGTTGCAGCAGCAGTAGATATACCTCCAATACCAAAAGGAGCAGTTTGAAACTTTTTAGGATAAAAAGGTATATAATTATCTGCTTTAATATAAAAAATGCCGATAATTATGAACAAAATGATGATAGAGACTTTAATAATTACGGCTATATTTTCTACACGCTTAGATAGATTTGCTCCTTGATATATTATAAATGCAACAATCAGCGTAATTAAAACCGCACTAAGGTTAATAATTCCACCTTGCAAAGGCCCAGCTTGCAAGGATTTAGGTAAATTAAACCCAAAAGAGTTTAAAATATTATCATTAAAATACGAAGCAAAACCAGTAGCTTCAGCCGAAACCGCTAAGAAATACTCTAATAATAGCGACCAGCCTAATATCCAACCAACTATTTCGCCATATATGATGGATCCGAAAGAATAAGCTGAACCAGCTACAGGCATTGCAGAAGAAAATTCAGCATAAGCCATACCAACAATACCAGATACCACAGCTGCTAATAAAAAAGCTACTGCAACAGCTGGACCTGAATGATCCGCTGCTTCATGACCAGGTAATATAAATATTCCAGTTCCGATAACTGCACCTATACCTAAAGCTATCAAGTCTCGTGCATTCAGGCTTCTAACTAAACGTGCATCTGATTTAAGATATGTATCAATAGATACTTTCTTAAAAAAATTACTCATAAAAAAATTACTCCTAGTAATATAGTTTATAGTTTTTTAATAATTAATTAATAAATAATATAAAACTAACGATTATTATACTTGATTTAATCTAAATAAAAAAGACATTTTGCTAAATTTTATTGTCATAAATATTAACTTAAAGTTACAATTTAAGTATAGGTATAGTAGGATTTTGCCAGGAGGGGAAAAGCCATGACATACATTGACATAAAAAATTGCACTAAAATATTTAAAAATGGTATGGATAAAATCTATGCTAATAATAATATTAATTTTGTAATAAATAGAGGTGAACTAGTAATCATTTTAGGATCTTCTGGTGCTGGAAAATCAACTCTATTAAATATTTTAGGTGGTATGGAGAATTGCAGTTCAGGAGACATCATAATAGATGGCAAAAATATATCTCATTACTCACATAAAAAACTAACAAAATACCGCCGATATGATGTAGGATTTGTTTTTCAATTCTATAACTTGATACCAAACTTAACTGCCAAAGAAAATGTAGAACTAGCAGCAGAATTAGTCGCCAATGCTATGCCAGCAGATAAAGCATTAAAATTAGTTGGACTAGAAAATCGCATGAACAATTTTCCCTCTCAACTATCTGGTGGCGAACAACAAAGAGTAGCTATCGCACGAGCTATAGCCAAAAATCCAAAATTACTTTTATGCGACGAACCAACAGGAGCATTAGATTATAAAACTGGTAAAAAAATACTCAATCTTTTGCAAACAATGTGTCATAACTCTGGTGTTACAACTATTATCGTGACACATAACAGTGCCATTGCTCCTATAGCCGACAAAATTATTCATATACAAGATGGACAAGTTAAAAAAATAGATATTAATTCTGATCCCACATCTATTGATGACATAGAATGGTAGGCGACTTTTATGAACAAAAAAGTTTTATGGCGTTATAGTATTCACTCAATTACTAATTCCATTACCAGGTTTATAGCAATCACACTTCTTTTAGGATTAGGAACTTTTGCATTATTAGGTTTAAAAAGCACTGGACCCGACATGCGTGCAATTGGTCGCCAATTTTTTGTCAAACAAAATTTAGCAGACCTAATCATTACTTCTAATTATGGTATCGATAATATAGATAAAAAACTTTTACAAAATTTTAAAGATACAGCTAAATTAGAATGTGGATATCAACAAGATGTAATAACTAAGAAAAATAACTTGGCAATTAGAATTTTTTCAAAGCCCAAAAACATTAGCATCCCTAAAGTAGTTACTGGAAAAATGCCTAGCAAAGCTAATGAAATTGCCTTATCTTTCTTATTACAGAACAAATTTCATATAGGTCAAACTATCACCTTTAAACATTCAGCAACGATTAAATCACATTCTTTCAAAATAGTTGGTTTTATCAAATCGCCTGAATATTTAGACCGCTCTTTTGTTGGACAAACTAATATTGGTAATGGAAGACTCGATGGATTTGCAACTATTACCAAAGGTAATTTTCAAAGTCCTGTCGACCATGTCGCTCGCTTAAAATTAAAACAAGTCAAACATATTGACCCTTACAACAAAAAATACAATCAATTTGTTTATTCTGACCAGCAAAAATTATATAAATTATTGAATGCAAACCTTAGCCATAAAGATATGCAAGCTAATTTGTTTAAAAATACTTTAGGATTACCATATTATACGGTACAAAGCAGAGATAATCTTGAAAGCTATACGCAGTATATCTCTAACTCCAAAAAAATTGATATTTTATCAAATGTCTTTCCTGTATTTCTTTTTGCAGTTGCCGGATTAGTAACTTTTTCAACAATGACACGTTTTATTGATAGTGACCGAATCAATATAGGTACATTAAAAGGTCTGGGGTATTCTAATTTAGATATTGCATTACAATTCATTATTTTCAGCACATTAGCTAGCAGCTTAGGAATTTTTATAGGTGCTTATACAGGCTTTAACTACTTACCTAATATAATTATGAAAGCTTATTTAGCAAATTCCATCCTTAATGACCAGCTGATTAATTTAATATCCGTACCTTTACTAATTGAAGCTATTATTATCTGTGTATCATCAACTATTGTCGCTTCTATGTGGGCTCTTTGGGGTGCACTCAGGGAGGAGCCTAAAGCATTATTACTACCTAAGCAGCCAAAATTAGGGTCTTCTATTTTACTGGAAAAAATTCCTCCTTTATGGAATAGATTATCCTTTTCCTTAAAAATAACTGCTAGAAATGTTTTCCGATTTAAAAGTAGAATGTTCATGACAATTTTGGGTATAGCAGGTTGTTGTGCTTTATTAGTCATGGGATTAGGAATTCGGGATTCGTTAAAAGAAATTGCTGATACGCAATATGGCGATATTATCAAATATGATTTGATTGCATTACATAACCATCAAATACCACAAAATAATAGTCATTACCAATCAATCATTAATGATAACTATGTTAAACGACACACATATATAAACTATAAAGTATGTCATACTAAACAACCACATAAATTTATTGATTCTAATATTCAAGTAATTGCTTTTGCAGATAAGAACGTTTTAAAAAAATATTTTGACTTACGCAATAGACGAAACAAAGAACGTTATTTACTAAATTCATCTGGTGCTATCATTAATGAAAAATTAGCTAAAATAATGCATGTCAAAGTAGGAGATAAACTTACTTTTAAAGATAATTATAACCATACAAAAAAGGTGACTATTAGCCACATATGTGAAATGTATTTAGGTCACTATCTATTCATGAATCGAAAAACTTATCAAAAAGTTTTTCAAACAAGCTATACATCTAATGCAGACATGATTTCTCTGAAATCGCATAAAGATTTAAACAAATTTAATGAAAAACTACTAAAAACAAATAATTTGCAAACGATTCTATCTAATCAAACATCATTTAAAACATTAAAAAACTTTACTGGCAACTTGACTGAAGTAATAATAATCTTAATTATAATGGCTATTATGTTGGCTTTAATAGTTATCTACAATTTAACAAATATCAATATGCTCGAGCGAATACGTGAAATAGCAACCCTTAAGGTTCTGGGATATTTTTCTATAGAAGCTACAATGTATATTTATCGCGAGACTATTATTCTAGCTATATTTGGAATTTTTGGAGGCTGGTTTTTAGGATTTTTACTACACAAATTCATCATTGTACAACTACCTCCTAGTTTTGCAATGTTTGATCCTAATATATATCTTGATAATTTATTAATATCTGCAATTATTCCCCTAGTTGTTACAACAATCTTAGCATTCATCATCCATTTTAAAATAAAGAAACAAGACATGTTACAAGCGTTACAGTCTGTAGAATAACAAAAAAGCTAATCTATCTCAAAATAGATTAGCTTTTTTCAAAGCATTTTTTTAATTAGATAAACCTAATATCAGCTTATTCATAGTAGCACGCAATGCAAAGAATCTTTTAATAGGCATATTAGTTTGTACAATAATAGCATTGGAGCCGTCTTTAGATATACGTACAAAATTACTAAAGCCGTAGCCATAACCATTACATGATTTAAATGATACAAAATTGTAAAATCCACCCATATAGTTAGAGCCATCATTTTTATTATTGACCTTATTAAATAATTCTTTTATTGATTGATTAGAGATAATCTTACCTTGCAGAATATATCTAATAGTCTTGTACAAATCAGCATTAGACATATATATATTGCCTGCACCTACTAATCCATGCAACTGGTTAATATCAATATTAACTTTTACTAATGGATTAGATACGTTATCCAATGATTGATAACTATTAACCGCTCCTATTTCTAACATTTTTGCAGGTTTAGACCAAGCAAAAGCTGTATGTTTTAATGCTAACGGCTTAATGTATGTAGCAGTGAATAATTGTTCATACGTTTTATGAGTAATCTTTTCTAGAATACCTGATATCAATACATAATTAAAGGAATCATAATATCGCTTGTTATACAACTTCGGTGAGAAAATGATATTCTTCTTGATATCATATCTTATACCAGCTTGATTTGATTTAAAGGTCGACGTCCCTAATATCGCACGAGGACGTGTAGCTAAACCTGATGTCATGCTTAATAATTGAGATATAGAAATCTTATCAGCAAATGGTACTTGCGGATAAAACTTAGACAACTTATCCGATAAACTTAAGCGTCCCTTCTCTACTTGTTTCATGAGCATAACAGCTGTCATAACTTTTTGCGTAGAATTAATTAAATAACTCGAATTAGGTAATGTTTCCTTTTTCATATCATAATCTGCATAAGAGTTTTGATAATTTAAAAATGGTTTGTTATTTTTAATAACTAGCACATTTCCACGCACTTTAGCATTATCAAGGGCTTGTTTAATATGTAACTGAGCTTGTTTCTTAGGTGTTAACTGCTTAGTTGTATGTTTAATATTAACTTTATTAGCCCATGTTTTACTAAAATAATAATTTTTTAGATTGTATGATATTGGTATATTACATTGTTTCATCAATGGTCTTACATACTTGTCAACTTCAAGCCAACCATTCCAACCCAAATGAATCGTATCTTCCATAAAGTATGGCTTACCACCATCTCTAGAAAGATCCGCAATATTATAAAAGCCTTGACTAATTAACTGTTGCTTAATCTTAGCAACGGTTTTTTGATACATTTTGGAAGAAAGTCCTGTATAATCACTCCATTTTTTATTAACAGGAGGGATAACAAACAAAACATTAACATGTTCTTTAGCAAATTCACTCAAAACCAATTGCAAATCAGAGTATTCTGGCGATTTAGTATAATTAAACGTCTTTTGAGCTCCTTTTAAGCGTTGTAAATTAGCATTGTTAAGTCTCTTAGTATAAAATTGATTAGCAATTCCAAAAGAATTATTATTAGTATTTAATTTTCCTTCAAGAGTAGCAACTTCATGCAACTTATCTGGATCATACTTATCAGGTAATTTTTCCGATACTTTTTTGATATGGTCAACATTATCATCACAGAACATAGAAGTGAAAAAATTATCTTCATTCAAAAGCATCCGTCGACGTATTCTAAACCACAAAAGTTGCTCAGGTGTTAATTTCTTGCCGGCAGCAATCATCATTAATGCATAATTAGTTATAACATTAGAATTAATAGCCACTTTCGGCATTGACAACAAACGCCTTGCAACATATCTAGTTGCTATACTATCTTTAGCAGATAAAAGCCAATTAACTAATTGTAACTGTGAAAAGTATAAACCAAAAGCATTAGGATTCTGTCCTTGTTTCGTAAACCATTGAGGCGAAATAATATACACGGCCTTCTTATTCTGCAATTGTTGCACAGTCTCTTGCATATTAAAAAATTGCGTTAATGATTGGCTACCTGGTCCCCCCAATAAAAAGGGCTTATAATCACGTTTATATTTATACGCTAAGACACTAGGATGGCAACAATCCATACGTAACAATTCACTTGATCCATAAAATGGTACATACTCTTTGCTAAATGCTGCTTGTTTAATTTCCTGTCCCTTGAATATATTTTTAGAACAAGATACTGACGCTTTATACAAAAGCTGTTCCGATTTTATATCAGTTGTCCACGGATACAATAAAACTAATTCTAATAAAACAAAGGCACAAATAAGCGGACCAAAAATATGCAGTAATCTGCTTTTACTATTCATTTTTTAAACTTTCTACTTTTGCAATTATTTTATTAACAGTATTCCATTCATCTCTGTTAAATTCAGATACAGGTGCAGTAACGTCACACTGTTCTTGCAACTCTAGAAGTAATTGTACTGTAGCCATTGAATCCAGTAACCCTGTATCAAATAAGTTATCATCCATACGAGAAGACAAATCTTCTCCTGTTAATTCATTTAAAATGTCCAAAACAATTTGCTTAATATCCATTATTATATATTCCTTTCAATATCAATATACAAACTTGACTTAAATTTATTTGAACCATAGAGTATCTAAAAATCCAGAGAAAATCAAGAAACCAAAACATACAATGTTAATAGTTAAAAATATGGCAAACGCTTCTGTAAACTTATTATGCGGTATATGATCGCTATGCTTTTTCTTAAATCGCAACCAAATGTCATTAATAATAATAGCTACAGCATGAAAAATACCATATACAATATAATACCATGTTATACCATGCCAAAAACCCATTATTAAGAAATTCAATAAATAAGCTATTTGAGATAACCTAATTCTATTCCTAATCAATCGCTTTTTCATTGCAAAAAAAGTAAATCTCATAAAAATAAAATCACGGAACCAAAAAGACAAAGTCATATGCCAACGATTCCAAAAATCTTTTATATTTTTCGAAATAAATGGCTTATTGAAATTAACAGGAGTATTGATACCCATAAAATAGGATGTACCTACAGCAAACAAAGAATAACCTGCAAAGTCAAAAAATAAGTACATACTATAACAATACATATATCCCACTAATGCCCATGACAACCTAAGTCCTCCATTAGCCTTACCAATAAATAATGCGGTTTTAGCTAATTGCGGTAACCATAACGTACCAAAGACATAACCAATAATAAATTTATATAAAAAGCCTTGAAAAATATAAAAAGTGCCTTTTTCTAAATAATCTAAGTACTGATCTCTAGTTGGAGCTGTGTCATAGTCTTTTTGAAACCGTCTATACCTATCAATAGGACCTGACGAAATCGTAGGGAAAAATAACAAAAAACGTGCATAAGTAACTGGATCAACAGATTTTATCGTCTTATCACGCAATTCCATAATAACTTGAACAGTTTTAAAAGTTAAATATGATATTCCAACAAATCCTATGAGGCTTGAAACGTCGGTTGGAACTAATGGTGCAATTTTAACTAAAGCTAAGGGCAAAATAGATGCAATAACCGCACAAACAAAAACCTTAGTACTGTTCTTCCCTTTTTTTAAATACTTTTGATATAGGAATGTTATCAGAAATTGAAAAATAACATATCCTATAATTTGCACCCCTTGTATCCATTCAGAACCTGAAAACATTAAGAATAAAAAAAGAAATGAAATAAATGCTTCATAATTTTTATATCTTTTGCCATTATAAAGACCAATAATCAAAGGCAACAAAGCTATAAATAAAATGATAAAGTAACGAGGGTTAGTATACGGCTGCAGATTGATCACGCGTTATTAACCTCCTTAATGACTTGTTTAATATTTACTTTGCCATTTTGCGATATTGGCAACTTATCTTTATAAACAAATCTTTGTGGTATCATATACGGCATAACTTCTTTTTCCAAACTCTCACGAATTTGCTGTGTTATCTCTTTTTCAGAGTACTTTTCCTTAACTCCTTCGGCCAATTCCACCACCGCTACTAATTGTTGTACTTTATTATCTTTATTATATTTAGGAGCAACAACACCATAACGTACTAATGGATTTTTCGATAAATAGAAATTAATTTCTTCTAGTTCAATACGAAAGCCATTAAATTTAATTTGAAAATCGATACGACCTCGGTAAAATAACATACCATCCTCAAAAAATCCTAAGTCACCAACGCGATAACTAGGGTACTTTTGTCCATCTTGATGGAAAAAGACTTTCTTAGTTCTCTCAGGATCATTCATATAACCTTTAGAAACAGTAGGACCAGTAACAACAATCTCACCCTGTGATTCTTTTTGTCCTTTAGTAGTATCAATAGTTATAACAGTATCTTCCTTTACTTTACCAATAGGTAAACGATTATACTTTTTCAAAATTTCATCCGTTATTTCAACTTGAGTAATTGCTACTGTTGTTTCAGTAGGACCATATGTATTAAAGATGTGACTATTACTAAATTTATTATGCAACATTTGTGCAGTCCTATGACCAAATTCTTCACCGCATAATAAAAAGTGCGTTATGTCAGGATGATGTTCCTGGTTGAATGTTGGGTCTAAAAAGCACATTTCCACAAATGAAGGTGTAGATACCCAGATATTAAATTTCAAATTAGGCAAAATCTTAAATAATTGACCCAAATTAGATGTTATTTCATGCGGCATAACAACAATGCTACCGCCAGATAATAGAGCTGGATATATGCTCATTACAGATACATCAAAAGAATAAGTAACCTGTGCCAAGAATTTAGGTCTGTCTGGCAATTTGAAATCGGCAAATTCCCAATTTAAGAAACTAACAACATTGTTATAACTAATTTGAACACCCTTAGGCTTTCCTGTAGTGCCTGAAGTAAATAGAATGTAAAAATTATCATCACCAGCTACAAAATCAGCTTCATTTATCTTAACACTGTCAATTTTGTCTATATCTGATGGCACAATAACATTTACGCCTTCCACGGCAACAGGTAGTGGATCCACCGCTATAACAGTAGTAGCCTTAGAAACATCTTGTATCATAAATAAACGATCACTGTTAGAATATGATGCAATTGGAATATAAGCATGTCCTGATTTTAAGCAACCCAAAAAAGCTGCAATAACATCAAACGTTTGACCTCCCCAGATCATAATAGGCTCTTTAGATGCTAATCCTAAAGAATTAATTTTAGTAGCGTACTGATCTGAACGCAATTTCAATTCACCATATGTTTTTGTATTTCCTAGGTAATCATATGCTAATCGATGTGGATCTTCTAATGCAATCCCATCTATTTTTTGAATTATATCTTTGATCATTTATTAATACCTTTCAAATTAGAAATCCTTATATATAAATTTTGCTGCTCCAATACCACTATATGAATATAGATATACTAAAACTAGCAATATTGCAAAATAAAATAATGTTTTCAAGACAAATATACTTATATTCTTTAAACATGTCTTATTTTTATCATTTATTTTAATCATAATTCCCCCCTAAACATACCATGATTAAATTTTACAACAATATTTCAAAAACGGATATTTATTTATTTGATTGTTCTAGATTTTTTTAATTTATAATAAGCTATACACAAAAAAACTCCTTGAATTATCGATACCAAACAAATACATATTATTATTCTACGTAACATTATACTAGTAATATACCAGCTAGGCTCTGCTGAAGTAGCTAACATATAAGCCGAATATAGAATAACAATAACTAGGGAAACAATAAACATTGGTTGGTGTGTATAATTATACATTTGCAAGATTATATATGCTACAAATATTCCTAACCATCCTGAAATTCTTATCCATCTGCGGACTCCGGGCAAGATCATAATAATTGTTACCTTTCTAACTTCCTAACAACGCATTAATATTAACCGATAAAATTCTATCCATTACCATCATATTATCTCGAGCATAAGCTTTGGAGCCAGATTCAAATAACATTAATAATTGACCATCTACCGCATGTATTTGTTCTAGATATGGCGGCAAATTGACTACTTTATCAGCTTTACTATTATCTAAATTATTTAAAGCAGATGTAGAATAAAAATATAATTTGGAATCTTGACTGCCATAGGATTGACTTAAAATAATTCTATTTTGATAAAATGCTAACCCTTGGATTTGCGGATCAAGACCTGCACTCCCAGATCCTAAAGCCCAAGAAACTTCCCCTGTGACTGCCTTAATTTGATCACTAATAATTGTTCCTTTATAAGGTTTAGTTCTAGAAATGGGATATGATACTATTTGCCCCTTACAATATTTATTAAAAAGACATATAAATAATTGATTATCATAATATGTAACGCAGGAAGCCCGTTCTACAGTTGGTAAAGTTACAATATGGTCATATTGGACGGACTTATGTTTTTTCTTATAATCATATCTTTTTAGTTTTTTTAATGAAAAGGACATCAAAGCAGCCTGACCATTTTGGCGACCAGTGATCCAAATATTATGAGCTACAGGATCATATGTAATGCCCCCTAAATGTGGCCTACCAGGAACTTGAATAGTCTTAACATATTTTTGCGTATGACTATTAATAACATATATTACTGAAGCATGTCTATTTTTAGCATCATAAGCTGATACCAAAATATACTTATCTGCTATTGTAATTCCTTGTGGTGTCATTTCATCAGCTTCTGTGATCTTCCTTTTTGTATAATCATATGCTCTAGTCACTACTAATCCTGGAATAGTTACATTTGAACCGATATGGCTTTGTGAAGGAGCATCAAACGCAGCCTGATATATATTAGGGTATCGTTCCGACAATCTCTTTTTATACGCATATAAACTATTATAACTTGGACTGATACTATTACCATCAGCAGCTTTGATTAAGGCAGGTCTACTATATACATTGATTTTTACGCTTTTATGTTCTAAATAAGAATGATATGCAATAAAAGAAATAATAACCACAAGTGATAAAGATAGGACAATAAAGCAACTTCTAAATACCTTTTTAAAAATTTTCATCATCATCCCCCTCAAATCTTCATTGTACTATAGGCATATAACTGTGTAAAATATTTATAATACTTCGCTTAATGGGATTTTACAATGAATAATCAGAATTATCTTATATACTATAATATATATTGTTTCGAATGAAAGGATTGATTGAATGTTTTCACCTGCTATAAAAAACTTATTAGATAAAAAATCCGGTACGTTTTTCATACCAGCATCAAAAATTGCATTTGTACAAGATGATGCACCTTTATACCATGCTTTTTTAATTTTAACTAAAGTTAGATATGCAAAAATACCCGTTTTAAATAAAGAAAAATGTGTAGTTGGATTATTAAGTCTAGCTATGATTACAAATAAGATGCTCTTAACTGATCATATCTCGACTAATCCTTTAACAATACTTAAAGTGAAAGATGTTATGCAAACTACTTTTAGTAAAATAAATTTTACGCAAACAACATTAGAAACGCAATTGCACTTATTAATTGATAATTCTTTTTTACCAGTTGTAAATGACACAGGTATATTCCAAGGAATACTAACAAGACGCGAATGGATTAAGGCTTTCAATTTTGTAGTACATAATTTTGAAAATTATTATAATGTAATTCCTATTAAAAATCAGAATAAAAATAATAATTAATTTGAATAAATATTGTACAAATTTAATTAATTTTATAAAATATATCTATCTTATACATTTTATATGTTATCAGTGGTTGGAGCATTTAAAGCTTTCAAGATATGCTTATTTGGGTCAATAAGCTTTCTTGAAGCTTTTTTACTTACAACCTTGGTGAATTTTTAACTGGAAAGGAAATATTATTCATGCACTTTTTAGGTGAATTAATTTTAATTTTATTAATTACAACCATTTTAGGGCAGTTGTTTACACGTTTAGAAATGCCTGCTGTCATTGGTCAATTATTATCTGGAATCATTTTAGGACCAGCTATTTTGTCATTAGTACATCCCAATCAAACCATAACCTTGTTTTCTGAATTTGGTGTAATTTTGCTAATGTTCTTAGCAGGATTGGAAAGTGATATAGATTTATTGAAAAAGTATTTTAAGCTTAGTTTCACTGTTGCAAGTACAGGTGTAATTTTACCTGTTCTCTTTATTAGTACCTCATGCTTGTTCTTTAAAATGAAACCTCTAGAAGCTTTATTTATTGGAATAGTGTTTGCTGCTACTAGCGTTTCAATATCTGTTGAAGTGTTAAAAGATGCTAAGCAATTAAATAGCAGAGCGGGAACAGCTATTCTTGGAGCTGCTGTTGTAGATGATATTTTAGCAGTTGTTGTTTTAAGCTTATTTACTACTTTCAGTCATGAAGGTGGACGTAGTGGTTTAACTAATAACTTTTTTATCAACATTGTAATTGAAATAGGTTATTTCATAGTTGTTTGGCTAATATATAAATTTATTGCACCATATTTTATGCGAATTGCAGAAAAAATTTCAGTTTCTTATTCAGTGGTAATTGCCTCGTTAATATTATCATTAACTATGGCTTGGGTAGCTGATTTTGTAGGCTTGAGTGCAGTAGTAGGTGCCTTTTTTGGAGGATTAGCAATTAGACAAACACCTCAATACGAAGAAGTTGCAGAATCAGTTTCTGCTATTGGTTATTCTATTTTTATACCTGTATTCTTTGCAGAAATTGGACTAGTGATGACTTTTTCTAGCATGATTCAAGATGCAATTTTTATTATTTTAATGACAATTTTAGCTTTGTTATCTAAATTCTGGGCTGGTAAATATTCTAGTGAATATTTTGGATTCACGCCTTTAGAAGGTAATATTGTTGGAGCAGGTATGATTTCACGAGGTGAAGTAGCATTAATTGTTGCACAAATTGGAATTGCACATCATCTATTTCCACGTGATATTTACTCCAGTTTAATTTTAGTAATTATCGTAACCACTGTTATATCTCCATTCATACTAAATTATTATATTAAAAAAACGCCACAATTAAGTTAATCATTAAAAGCAAAAAGGACTTGTATTTGTATACAAGTCCTTTTTATTCAGCCTAACATATTATTTAACATATGAACTAAAATCGAATATCTCAAATCCTTTGTCTGCAAATATGTAAATGCCAAAATCATCCCCATTACCCAGTATAAGTATATAAAAATCGAAAAAGTTGGATCATGCAACCATGCAAATAAAAAGCCATTGATAATAATGCCAAATGTTTTGCTATATATATTATCTTGAGTAAAAAAGTAATTGAAAAATAAACCTCTAAAAATTATTTCCTCACAAAATGGAGCAACTAATATAACTAAAACTTTAAATAGAGAGCCTACTCTTTGTTGCATATGAATTAATTCTTTTTGATTAGCTGAAATATGATTTGCATAAAAGAATTTTATCATCACAACCTGACAAACAATAAGTAAGATAAACATACCTAATGAAAATAATATTCGCTTAATATCCCAATGTGGCTTATTATTAAACGATAATTTCTGGTGTTTTAGACCCTTATAATATAAATATGCTAGCAGTAAAATACCTACCAAAGAAATAGCTACTGCCAAGATATTATAGAAAGGTTTCCAAGTTTTGGGAATTCTGAAAAAATATAATAACTGTAATAGTGTATATATAAAGAAAGCAAAGAAAATATATAACGCATGTATTAGGTTAGAAATAATTTTTTTCATAAACATTACCTTCCATTTTATTTAATATTTAAAATCCAGAGGAAAATAATAAAAATAAAGAACAAAACCCACATCATTGGCGTAATTTCTTTATATTTTTTAGCAGCAATCATACAAATAGGGTATGTAATCATGCCAAGAGAAATACCATCAGAAATACTATATGTTAAAGGCATACCTAATAAAATTAAAAATGCTGGTACTGCAATTTCTAGTCGATCCCAATGAATATGTGCAGTATTTTGTGCCATCAATACACCTACAATAATTAATGCAGGAGCCGTAACTTGAGCAGTAAAAATTGATAAAAGAGGACTAAAAAGCATTGAAATTAAGAAGAAAATCGAAATAAATACTGCAGTTAATCCTGTTCGTCCACCCACTGCAATACCTGAACTAGATTCAACAAATGCCCCCACAGGAGATGTACCTAAAACTGAACCAGCCATCATTGCCGTAGAATCTGCCGCTAATGCTTTTCCCACTCGTGGCATCTTATTATTTTTAATAAATCCAGCCTGCTGAGCTAATCCAATCAATGTACCTGCCGTATCAAAGAAAGTAACTAAAAGAAATGTTAAAACAACAACCACCATCTGCACAGTATTAATATCACCAATATGATAAATCGCTTGACCAAATATCGGTTGTAAACTAGGAGCAAAAGATATAAATTTGGTTGGTATAGCAATTTGACCTATTACTATGCCAAATATAGCTGCAAAAACCATTCCAATAAATATAGAACCTGGTATATTTAAAATCATCAAAACTACAGTCAGTAAAAGACCAAATATAGTTATCCATACTAAAGGATTCTCCAAAGAACCAATAGATACTAAAGTTGCTTTATTACCAACAATCATGCCACTATTTTGTAATCCTAAAAAGGCTATAAACAAACCTATACCTGATGATATAGCAAACTTCAAATCAGCTGGAATTGAATTAATAATTTTTTCTCTTAGTTTAAGTAAAGTAATCAATATAAATAAAACAGAGGCCACAAAAACACTAGCTAAAGCTGTCTGCCATTTAACATGCATACCTATACATACAGTGTAAGCGAAAAAAGCGTTTATACCTAAAGCTGGAGCTTCTCCAATCGGATAATTAGCTACAATTCCCATAATTGCTGTTCCTAAAGCTGATGCTAAGGCAGTAGCCGTAAAGACAGCTCCTTTATCCATCCCACTAGCTCCTAAAACACTTGGATTAACAAATAGTATATATGACATAGAAATAAATGTTGTCAATCCAGCTAAAAATTCGATTTTTATACTTGTATGTGTTTCATCTAAGCCAAAATATTTTTTGATAATGTTCATGATAATTCTCCATTATTCTACTCATAACTTAGTCCAATCTTGAGGTAATTTGCCCACTTCTTTTAATTTTGCGACTATCATTTTTAAGACCTTATCACAATCATCGTCACTATTCATAAAATCATATTTATCACCATCTATAACCATTTTAGGAGAATAATTATATTGATCATACCATGGCTTATAATAAGTCAACAATCGTTTATAATAGTCTTCCAAAGTAGGATCATAACTCAATTGTTCATATTTACGACCACGCTTTTGAATTCTCTTAATCATCGTTTCATATGAAACATGAATGTGAATTAATAAGTCTGGTTGTCTTTTAGGCATAGCTTTAAGTTCTGCCATCATACCATCCAGCAATTCATAGTACGTCGTTACTTCTTCTTTAGTAGCTCGACCTATATCGGCATTCATTTGAAAAAATAACGCATCCTCATAAATAGAACGATCTAATACATTATTATCTGCTGACAGTGCCTTTTTTATACTCTTAAAGCGTGTATTTAAAAAATATACTTGCAATAAAAATGCATATTTTTTAGGATTTTCATAAAATAATGGTAATACAGGATTATCATCAACACTTTCATAAAAAGGATCTGTTGCTAAATATTTAGATAATATACTTGTTAAACTGGATTTACCGGCTCCAATAGGCCCACTCAATACAATAACTGCCATCACTTTCCTTCTTTATAATTTACCCAAATTACGTAATTTTTCCATCACTTGGTTAACTACAATTTTCCGAGCAGATACATCATTAACAAAATCATATTTATCGCCATCTATCATTAACTTGTCTGACGCGTCATATTGTTCAAACCATGGATCATAGTGACTATTTAAACACGCATAGTACTCTTCTAATTTTGGATCTGTCGATAGTTGCTCAAATATCCTTCCTCGTTGTTTAATATGCTTAAGCATAGTATCAAGCGAAGCATGAATATAAATCAAAAGATCTGGTTTTTTATGCACACTACCTGGAACATCCTCCATCATATTATTGACTAAATCACGATATATTTTAAACTCCGTACTATCTGCAATACCATTATCAACATTCATTTTAAAGAAAACCGAATCTTCATAAATTGAATGATCAATGACACTATTTTTCATTTTGTTTGCACAATTAATTTGCTCTAATCTATGATTCATTAAATATACGTTTAACAAAAATGTATATTTAGACATGTCTTTATAAAATAACGGTAAAATCGGATTGCCATCAACATTTTCATAAAATGCCTGGCCATGTAGTTCATCTGCTAAAATCTTGGTTAAGCTGGATTTACCGGCCCCAATGGGCCCACTTAATACAATAACTGTCATCACTTTCCTTCTACAATATATTGGTTTACCTATAAAAGTTTATAACAACATATTGTACCTAACAAGTATATTTTCAATTTAAAAATAACTTATGCATAATACATAAGTTATTTTTTTAAACTATGATAATTTAGCTGCTGCATCACAGTCAACAATAACAACCACATTCGGATGTTTTTGTAACACTGAAGCAGGAACAGTTTCTGTTACAGGTCCTTCAACCATTGCCTTAACTGCATCCTGTTTGGCAGCTCCATAAGCCATTAAAATGATTTGTTTGGCAGACATAATCGATTTTATGCCCATGCAAATTGCTCTTTTAGGTACATCATCTTGATTATCAAAAAATCTGGAATTAGCTTTAATAGTGCTAGAAGCTAATGTAACTTCATGTGTCGTGCTATCAAAAAGAGTGCCCGGTTCATTAAAAGCAATATGACCATTGCCACCAATTCCTAAAATTTGAATATCAATTGGGTTGTCAGAAATTATTTTATCATAATCAGCAATTTCTTGATTGATATCTTTAGCTTTACCATTAGGTATATAAGTTTTGTAAAATGGTTTCTTTTCAAAAAGATGTTTCTTCATAAAATAATGATAACTTTGACTATTTTGGGGATCTAACCCATAATATTCGTCTAAATTTATACTAGTTATATTAGTAAAATCCACATCGCTCTCTACCATCTGATCATATAGTGTTATCGGAGTTGAGCCAGTAGCTAAACCTAAAACTTTAGCACCATCCGCTACACCTTTTTTTATCAGTTCAAAGGCTTTTTTGCCACCTTCATACTTATCTTTAACAATTGTAACTATCATAATTTCAATCCCCTTCTTTCTAAATTGGTATAGTCCATTGTATACCTTTTGCTAAATTTGTCAACTATATTCAATAAAAAACATTTTTTATAATATAAATATTTTTTAAATTTGATATTTTTTTTAAAAAATAATATAATTTCGAGTATGTGTTTTATTAATTAGGAGGATAAAAATGAGTCAAAAAAACAGCGATACTGCATTTTTTGGACAACCAAAAGGATTATCTACCATATTCTACACTGTAATGTGGGAAAGATTTAGTTATTATGGTATGCGTGCAATCCTTATTTACTATATATACTATGCAGTAAATAAAGGTGGCTTAGGTATGAGCCAATATAATGCTGCCGCCATTATGTCAATCTATGGATCTTTGGTATTTATTTCTACTTTATTAGGTGGTTGGATATCAGATCGTATATGGGGAACCTATAAAACTACTTTTATAGGTGGAATTTTGATTATGATGGGGCATATTTGCTTGTCAACTCCATTAGGTGTAGCAGCACTTTATCTATCAATTGCATTTATCGTCTTAGGTTCTGGTTTTTTAAACCCAAGTGCTTCTGCCACAGTTGGTAATTTATACGATAAGAATGATCAACGTAGAGATGCAGGTTTCAGCTTATATGTTTTTGGTATTAACTTTGGTGCAATGATCGCCCCGATCGTAGTACCTTGGGCTAGTTCTGGTTTTGGCTTTCATGTATTTGGAAATGTAACCAACTTCCATGCTGGATTTGTATTAGCCGCTATAGGTATGTTATTAGGTTTAATACAATATTATTTTGCAAGCAATAAATATTTACCTGCTAAATCATTTAAACCTGAAGATCCTATGACTAAACAAGAAAAGAAGCAAGTTTTAATCAAATTCTCATATGGGATCATATCACTACTAATAGTACTAGGTGCTATGGCACTTTTACACGCACTTAATATAAATAATATAATTAATTTAATTACTATTATCGCTGTTGTATTGCCGATCATTTATTTTGCAATAATATTTAAATCTAATAAGGTATCGCACTCTGAACGCAGAAAAGTTATTGCGTACATTCCTTTATTTTTAGCAGCAATCATTTTTTGGGGCATTGAAGAATCAGGAGCCGTAGTTTTAGCATTGTTTGCTGAAAATAGAACTGTTCTACACTTAGGTAGTTGGTACTTCCAAGCAGCAAACTTCCAACTATTGAACCCACTATTTATAATGATCCTAACACCGATATTTGTCGCATTATGGAACAGCTGGAAAAAGCAACCTACTGCACCAACAAAATTTGCAGTGGGTTTAGGTTTTGCTGGATTGTCATATTTAGTAATGGCTATCCCGGGAGCATTATTTGGTACTAGTGGCCGAGTAAGCCCATTATGGTTAGTATTATCTTGGTTCATTGTAGAAATAGGTGAAATGTTAATATCGCCGATTGGTTTATCTGTCACTACACAATTATCACCGAAAGTTTTTAAAACTCAAATGATGAGTTTATGGTACTTAAGTGATGCTGTTGCACAGGCAATAAATGCCCAAATAATTCGATTCTACACCCCTAAAACTGAGGTTAACTATTTCATTGCTGTCGGAATAGTAAGTATCGTGTTCGGTATTTTATTACTATTCGGCGTTAAGAAAATATCCGCATTAATGGGAGATTCTAAATAGTTATTTCATAAAAGAGTGTTTTTTAATAATAAAAACACTCTTTTTATGTACAACAATTTTAGTAATAAAATCGAATATCTAAATTTAATATTATTATTAAGAATTATCTACATTGATAATTTTGATTCGTAAATATAAAATATTATTATATATTTACGAATGGAGTATAAGCATGCAAGGGTTATTACTAGTTAATCTTGGTACACCAACATCACCAACCAAAAACGATATCGAAAAATTCATTTTAGATTTTATGGGGGATCCAAATGTTGTTACTATGCCACAATGGATGTGGAAACCCCTATTAAAACATGTAATCTTACCCATACATATCAAAAAGAGTATTATTTCTTATCAAAAAATTTGGTCGCAAAATGGTTCCCCCTTACGATTTTATACAGAAAAAATTACTCAACAAGTTCAGGCTCTTTTACCAGATTGGCAAGTAAAAATGGCTATGACATATGGAGATCCAAGTATTAATACTACAATTCAAGAAATGAAAAATAATGGATGTGACCATTTAGTTTTATTGCCTCTATATCCACAATATGCAAATTGTACCGTGAAAACAATAATTGCTACAGCTAAACAAACATGTAGCAACTTAGACCTTCCTTTAACCATCATAAAACACTTTTGTACAAATAATGAATATCTACAAATACTGGTTAAAGATATTCAACATTATTGGAATCTTGATAAATATGATCATCTCTATATTTCATATCATGGTATCCCTCAAAGTGCTATTAAAAAAGGAGATATTTATCTAAAAGACTGTACTGCACAAACACAGGCTATGTGCCAAATGCTAAATATACCATCCGAAAAAATATCCATGGTATTTCAATCAAAATGTGGATTAATGCCTTGGTTAAAGCCTTACTTAAACAAAACATTAATCCAAGCGGCTAAAGACGGTATGAAAAAAGTATTAATCGTGACTCCTTCCTTTGTTACCGATTGTTCTGAAACTATTGCAGAAGATGCTATAGATAACAAAAATTTATTTATAAAATATGGTGGTGAAAATTTAACAGTTGTCCCACCAATGAATGATTCACCTGCTTTTGCTAAATTTATAGCCAATTTAGCTACTAATGTTAATAAAACCAAAAAAGGCTAGTCGTCTGACTAACCTTTTTAAATACTATTTATTTAGATTTAATATAATTAATTCCATCAGCTTTAGGGGCAACTGATTTACCAAAGAAAAGAACCAAAACAATGATTGTCATCAAATATGGTGTACATTGCAAATAAACTGATGGCAGGTGTTCTATCATTGGTAATTGCTTTCCTATAATGCTCAAACTTTGAGCAAAGCCAAAAAACAATGAAGCTCCCATTGCTCCTAAAGGATTCCATTTACCAAAAATCATTGCTGCTAAGGCCATAAATCCTTGACCCACGATAGTTGATACTGAGAAATTACCAGATATAGATTGTGCAAATACAGCTCCACCAAATCCAGCTAAAAAGCCAGATAAGAGAACACCATCATATCTCAACAAATAAACATTTATTCCCATAGTATCCGCAGCCTGTGGATTTTCTCCACACGCTCTAAGTCTAAGCCCAAATCGTGTTTTAAACATAATTTCCCAGGAAATAACCGCTATTACGATTGCCAGCCATGCAGCAGCAGAAGTATTTCTAAAGAAGATCTTACCGACTATTGGAATTTGACCTAAAACAGGAAATGTGAAATATCCAAAGTTCTCAGTAATATTTTCAGTTTGTCCCTTAGAATAAATTGCTTTAACTAAAAATACACTAAAAGCAGGAGCCATTAAATTTAAGACAGTCCCTGATATGATATGGTCGGCATGAAAATTAATAGTAGCACATGCATGTAACAAGCTAAATATTAATCCAACAATTCCACCAATCAACGCACCTAACCATGGTGTCCAAATGCCAAATTGTTTATAAAAACTCAAATTAAATACTATGCTGGAAAAAGCTCCCATAGTCATTATTCCTTCAAGTCCAATATTTACTATGCCACCGTGTTCACTAAACGTTCCACCTATGGCACTATACATTAAAGGTGCAGAAAACACCAATGTTGAAGATACAATCAATGATAACATTGAAACAATATCCATTATTTCGATCCTCCAACTTCCAAACCTTGTGTCTTATCACTAGTACAAGAATGTTTCATAACTTTTTTATAATTCAAAAGATATTCAATAATATAATGTATTGCCACAAAAAATATTATGGCCGCAATCACAATAGATACTATTTCATATGGTATTCCAGCTCCAGTTTGCATACCTAGCCCACCTATTTTTAAAATAGAAAATAATAGAGCGGCTAAAAATATACCTACAGCTGTATTACCACCTAGTAAAGCAACAGACAAACCATCAAAACCAATATCAACATTTCCTGTTTGTGTAAAATAATTCTGGTAAGTTCCCAAGCCCAGAATAACACCACCCAATCCAGCGTAAGCTCCGGATAACAACATAGAAACTATAATATTTTTCTTAGCAGAAATACCTGCATAAGTACTTGCATTAGGATTTAAACCTACAGCCTTAATCTCAAAACCGATGGTAGTTTTATTCATAATTATATAAAAAGCTACTAAACCGATGAGGGCTAAGAAAATTCCTGAACTGATACGTGAACCACCAAACATATTAGTGAGCCATTCCCAGCGTAAACTGCCATTATCTGAAATAGTTTTTGTTGTATCAATATTGATTCGTAATTTTTCTGGCATTATTTGTTGCGTCAGATATTGACAAACATATAAAACAATATAATTAAGCATAATTGTTGTAATAACTTCATTAGTTCCAAAATATGCTCGCAATATACCAGCTATTCCTGCAACAACTGCACCTGCTATGGCACCAGATATAAGTGCTAGAGGTATTAATATAATCTTGGGTAAATGCTGGTTAGCTAAGACTATCCAAACTGATGTCACCCATCCTGCCTGTGCTTGACCAGGTAGTCCAATATTAAAAAAGCCTGCTTTATCTGCCACTGCAAAGCCAATAGCCGTAAATACTAATGGCGTCATTTCTCTTAAAGTTTCACCTAACTCTAGTGGCGTCCCTAAAGCCCCCTGAAACATGTATGTATAAGCTGTTATAGGGTTATAACTCCATACCAGCATAATTAAAGCACCTACAATAAAGCCCATCAAAATAGCTATTAAGGATATTAATGCTTTGTTAACTTTCTTTTTGCCTATCATTGCGTTTACTACCTCACTGCCCCTGTCATCAATAATCCTAATTCTCTTTCATTAGTATCAGCAGGTAATACAGTACCTGATATTTGACCATTATGAATTACTGCAATACGATCAGATAACTTTAAGATTTCATCTAACTCATATGAAACTAATAAAACAGCTTTCCCTGCTTCTCTTTGTTTTAATAATTGCTCATGAATGTACTCAATCGCACCTACATCCAAGCCACGTGTAGGTTGAAAGACGATAATTAAATCCGCATTTCGATCCAACTCACGTGCAATAATTGCCTTTTGTTGGTTACCACCTGATAAATCACCTGCTGGTATCATTAAATTAGCAGCCCTAATATCAAATCCATTTACAAGACGTTCTGCTTTCTTGATCATTTCGTTTTTTTGTAAAAAACCATGTTTTGATAAAGGTTTTTCATAATATGTTTGCAATGCTAAATTATCAGCTAAAGACATAGATAATATCAAACCATATTTTTGCCTATCAGCAGGTACGTGTGCAACCCCACATTGAGTAATTTTTCTAACTTGTTGATTGGTAGAATCATGACCTTTAATGCGAATACATCCACTTTCAACATGACGCAATCCAGTTAAAGCTTCTACTAATTCATCTTGACCATTACCATCAATTCCAGCTAATCCCAAAATCTCGCCACGATGTACTTGCAAACTTAATTTTTTAACTATTTGTACACCACGACTATCTTTAACCACCAAATTTTCTACATCTAAAATGGTATCACCGATATTTGAACTAGGCTTAGTAACATTCAAATTAACTTTTCTACCAACCATCATATCTGCTAACTGTTGATCAGTAGTAGCAGAAGTGTCAATGGTTCCAATACTTTTACCACGTCTAATGACTGTGACTCTATCACAAGCTTCTTTGATTTCCTTAAGTTTATGAGTAATAAAAATGATAGATTTACCCTCATGTACCAGCCCTTTAATAACTTTAATAAATTCCGTAATTTCTTGCGGAGTTAATACGGCTGTTGGTTCATCAAAAATCAAAATATCTGCACCACGGTACAAAACTTTCAAAATCTCAATACGTTGTTGCTGTGAAACGGTAGTTTGGGATATTTTAGCACTCAAATTGACTGCTAATCCATACTGCTTTGATAATTCTATTATCTTTTCTTTTTCTTTCTTAAAATCAATAAAACAGCCCTTGGTGATTTCATTACCTAAAATGATATTTTCTAAAACAGAAAAACTTTCAGCCAGCATAAAATGTTGGTGCACCATTCCTATTTTCAAACGTTTAGCCGTATTAGGATCCTTAATAATAACTTTTTTTCCATTAACATAAATATCACCAGAAGTAGGTTGCAATAATCCTGATAAAATATTCATTAAAGTTGATTTTCCAGCTCCATTTTCACCAAGCAAAGCTAGAATTTCGCCCTTTTTCAAAGTTAAATTAATATCATCATTAGCTCGAAAATTACCAAATTGTTTTACAATATGTCGCATTTCGATTACATTATCAACTGTATTGTCCATAACTTTTCTTTCTTTCAAAAAAGCCCTTCGCTATACAAACGAAGGACTTAAATAACTTAACTAACAATTATTTCTTGGCAGGTTTAACAGGAACCTTAATTTTTCCATCAATGATAGCTTGACGAGCTTTCTTAATACTTGACCAAGTCTTAGCATCAATGTGTCCTCTAGTTAAAGATACACCATTACTATCCAATCCGTAAACTAAAGTTTTTCCACCTGGGAATTTATTATGATATGCCTTATCAGCAATATCTTTACATACAACATCTAATCCCTTTAATACAGAAGTTAGAGTAAAGTTTTCTTTTTTACCATCTTTAGAAACATAATTTCCTAATTTTTCTTGGTCAATATCAACACCAATTACCCAAACTTTTTGCTTAGCTAATCTAGTCTTGTTATAATCCTTAGCTTCTTGGAATACACCATTTCCTGCTTGACCAGCTGCTTGATAAACAATATCAGCATTATCAGCATACATTGATTTAGCAATTGATTTGGCTTTATCTGTCGATGTAAAATCACCAACATATTGTACATTCACAGTAACTTTTTTCTTTAAAGCTTTAGCACCATCTGCAACACCTTTTCTAAAGCCAGCCTCAAATAAATCGATTACTGATGAGCGGACACCACCAACAAATCCAACCTTACCTGTCTTAGTAGTACCAGCTGCTGCTAATCCTGCTAAATATGAAGCATCATTACTCTTAAAAATAGTAGATACTACATTCTTACGACCAGTAATCACAGAATCAACGATAACAAAATTCCTCTTAGGATTCTTTTTTGAGGCAGCCTTAATTGAATCTGTTAAAGTAAATCCTACACCATAAATAGTTTGATAACCAGCAGATGCAGCTTGATTCAAATTTGGCACAAAATCAGATGCTCCATTTGACTCAAAATATTGATAGCCACCAGCACCACGCTTTAAATGATGTTCTTTACCATAATCTGTAAAGCCCTTCCAAGCTATTTCATTATATGAATGATCGTCTACACCATTAAAGTCTGTAATTAAAGCAATACTATGTTTCTTATCGCTATTACCTGCTCCATTTTGTGTATTGTGTGAACAACCAGCAGAAAGTATACCCATTGCTGTTACAACTAAACCTAATGTAATAGATTTCTTTAAATTAAGATGCATCCCTACTAACCTCCAAAACCTCTTAATGTTTAATAAAAAAATAACATTTATTCGGTTATTTGTCAATTTTTATTATAAAAAATACTTTTTTTATTGCTAGTAGTAGCAAAATACGAACATTAGCAAATGATAGAACTACTTATTTTTAGGATGAATAGGTACTTTAATACGGCCTTTTAAAATATTCGTGCGTGCTTTTTGCGATGCAATCCATACCTTATTTGGTATATCAGTATTATGAACGATAGCTACACCATCATTGCTTAACCCGTAGTTTAAGGATTTTCCACCTGGAAATTGTTTTCTATATGCTCGATCAGCAATATCTTTAACAGCCACATTAACACCTGTTATTACAGAAGTTAAAGTAAAGTTGGATTTTTGTCCGCCCTTAGCAACATATTCCCCTAATGAGCTTTGATCAGAATCAACACCTATAACCCAAACTTTTTTATTGGCAGGTTTAGTTTGATTGATAGATTTCGCAGCTTGAAATATTCCATCGCCAGTTTTTCCTGCAGCATGGAAAATAATATCAGCCTTTTTGGCATACATAGTCTGAGCTATGGCACGTCCCTTATCACTAGAAACGAAACTTCCTGCATATTGATTTAAGATTTTTATATTCTTGTGTAATTTTTTAGCAGTGTCTTGTACGCCTTTAGTAAATCCTGCATCAAATAAGTCTACAATATGTCCATGTATACCGCCGATAAAACCTACTACATTAGTTTTAGTAGTATAAGCCGCAACCACACCAGCTAAATAAGACGCGTCTTGGCTTTTAAAATTAGCACTTACAACATTTTTTTGATTTTTAATCCAATCATCAATAATGACAAAATTCTTTTTCGGATATTTCTTAGCAGATTGGGCAATAGCATCTTTTAAAGAATATCCAACACCAAAAATAGTTTCAAAATTAGCATTAACTGCTTGTTCAATATTAGGTACAAAGTCAGATGCCCCATTAGATTGGAAATATTGATAACCATTATTACCACGACCAAGGTTATGTTCTTTACCATATTGCTTAAAACCAGTCCAAGCAGATTGATTAAATGAATGATCATCTACACCTGCAACATCTGTTATTAATGCAATATTATGTTTTGTAGTTTTGCTATCGCTACTAGCACCTCCTTGCTTTTTGCCCGCACAAGCAGACAATAACAAACCTACTGTAGTTAATATTAACCCAGCTTTTAATACACTCTTAAAACTTTTCTTCATAAAATATCCCTTCTCTTAGTAAAACACAACATATTGTGTTCGACTTTTTTAAACAGCAACTATAAGTTAACAATTTATCTATTCCTTGTCAACGAAATAAAATACGGATGTAATTTAACAAATGCTGTTATATCAAGATTTCAGCAACTATGTACTTTTTAATAAATTAATCTCTAGGTGCGATATATCAGTCTTTTAGCAATTATTTTTATTTTTTTGCAAAAAAATAAAAACCACAATATCTAGTGTTCGTATAAAACAGCTAATTACAAAAGTTTATACTTATATGATAAACTATTAACATTAGTTATTTTATTTTGTAAAACTAATACAGGGAGGACTTATGCAGATATTAGATAACTTTTTTCACTTAAAAAAATCTAAGACATCAATCAAACAAGAATTTATTGCAGCTTTAACTACTTTTGTTAGTTTATCGTATATTTTATTTGCCAATCCTAATATCTTACACGATGCTGGCATAGACAAAGGAGCTGCTTTCACAGTTACTGCAATTGCTACTGCTATAGGATGCTTTCTGATGGGAATTATTGCTAATTATCCTATAGCATTAGCCCCCACTTTAGGATCGGGTGCTTTTTTTGCATATAACGTTTGTATTGGAATGAAAATTCCATGGGCAACAGCCTTAGCTGCTGTTTTATTGGCTTCTATTTTATTTATTCTAATTACAATATTAAAATTGCGAGAAATGGTAGTAGATGCTATTCCTCAAGATCTTAAATATGCCATTTCATCAGGTATTGGTCTGTTCATCGCCTTTATCGGCTTACAAAGTTCAAAACTAATAGTTAATAGTAACTCAACCTTAGTAAAATTAGGATCCTTCAATAATCCAGACACATGGGTATCAATGTTTGGTATTATCTTGACAGTAATCTTAGTAGCATCTAGAATTCCTGGTTCCATTTTTATCGGTATGCTATTAACTGCACTTTTTGGTATCATCATCAGACAAATACCATTACCAAATAGTATTGTTTCCTCTGCTCCCAGCATTGCTCCAACTTTCGGTAAAGCAATATTAGAATTAAAAAATATTAATACTACTCAATTATTTATGGTAGTTATCACTTTTTTACTAGTTACTTTTTTCGACACTGCTGGCACCCTAATTGGAATGACGCAACAAGCTGGTATGGTAGATAAACAAGGTAAAATTCCTAGAATTGGAAAAGCATTCTTATCCGATTCATTGGCTATGGTTGAAGGTGCTATCTTAGGAACCGCTCCATTAGGAACATCCGTAGAATCATCAGCTGGCATTGCCATGGGAGGACGTACAGGATTAACTTCAATATTGGTTGGATTTCTATTTATTATTTCACTGGTATTTAGTCCTTTATTAACAGTTATCCCCTCTACAGTTACATCCCCCGCATTAATTATTGTCGGTGTACTGATGGCTGCCAATTTAAAAAACATCCATTGGCACGAATTTGAAATTGCTTTTCCAGCATTCTTAATCGTAATAGGTATGCCACTCACATATTCAATTTCTGATGGATTAGCATTAGGTATGATTGCTTACCCTATTACAATGATTGCAGCTAAAAGATATAAAGAAATACCGAAGATGATGTACATTTTGTTAATCATTTTCGTCGCATTTTTCATAATCACTAATTTATAATATATAAAAAATATGCAGGAAAATTATAATAAAAAAAATTATCAATACGCTCCATTTTCCAAAGTTCACCTTAGAGTTTATATTGCCATTTGTTTAGGACAAATTGCATGTGGATATAGTTTAGGAATTAGTGGACTTGCTATAGAAGCTGCCAACAAATATCTAAATATTACTAGCATATGGAATGGCTTGATCGGATCAGGTACTCTTATTGGTCTAGGTGGCAGTATATTTATGGGACGTTTAGCAGATAAAATTGGTAGGCACCACATGTTAATGATTAATATGTATGTACTATCCTTTTTGTCGATTATTCAATTGTTCACCAGTAATTTGCTATTTACTTTTATAATTCGAATTGGTATCGGATTAATGATTGCTATTGATTATACAGTCGGTAATGCATTATTAATTGAATGGATGCCCATACAAGAAGGTGCTAAAAAACAAAGCAGTATTCTTTTATATTGGACCCTTGGTTTTGTCATTTCCTATCCAATAGGATTAATAATCCATGGTTTTGGTCCCTTAACTTGGAGAATTATTTTAGCATCTGTAGTTTTTTTCAGTTTAATTGCTGCACTATATCGTACATCATTTAATCTGCCAGGGTCTCCTAGTTGGCTAGCAAGTAGAGGAAATTTTGTTGATGCTAATAAAATTATTCAATACCAATTAGGTAAAAAGTGGGGACTGCCAAAACATCTAGAAAGATACAAACCTGTTAAAAGCTTGTCATGGACTGAATTATTTAATAAGCACTACCTTAGAAGAACTATCGTAGGGGGAGGGTTTTATGCTTGCCAATCTTTTGCCTACTTCGGCATAAGTATATTTTTACCCTTAATTCTTAAAAGCATGAACCTACAAAATAATTATTTACCAGGTATCATTTATAATATAGGTATTTTTGTAGGTGTAAGTATTGGCGTAGTTATCTTTAATCATATCGGTAGAAAAATATTTTTAACATCAACTTTTTTGATATCTGCTATCAGTATTGGATTATTAGCTCTATCATTACATGCTAATGCATGGATTAAAGTAGTTCTGTTCTTAATTTTTGCTATGTCTTTATCTTCAGGCCTAGTTTTTGATTATACTTATACAACCGAATTATTTGATGTTAAAATCAGAGCTACTGGCGTTGGTACATGTATAGCAATTAGTAGAATTGGTGCATTTTTAGGAACTTTTTTATTACCTATCATAAATCAAAATTATGGAACAAGTACCGCTATGTTTATTTGTTTTATAGCCTTAGTATTAGGAGCTCTTATTTGTGGTATATTAGCTATCGAAACTGCAGCACTTAGTAAATAGCCTTTATAACATATATAACTAGCTATCTGCGATAATAGTTTACAAATAAAAAAACATATTTTTCATAATAAAAACCTCGAATTTCTTGTCAACATTTCGGTGTTTATATTAAAAAATATGTTTTTTTGTTTTATCACAAAATTATATATTATAAAAATTACTATTTAAATCCTTGTAATTTTGTCATTTCATCATAAACAGTTGCTCTTTGCCCCTCATCTATAACCAATATCAAAGCATCGCCAGCAACAATTTTCGTTTTACCATTTGGTATTATATCTCTACTACCACGTTTTATTAACTTAACTAAAGTGTTTTTCGGCCAACTGATTTGCGATATAGACTTATCGATCATACTACTGCCTTCATAAACAGGAACTGTTATTTGATCCTCATGTCCTGATTCATCTTGTGTCATATCATCAAGTTGCATATGAGCAGCTAACATACCATAGATAGGTTTTCCATCCATCAAATTATCAATAATCAATCCAACAAAAGCTACTACAGCTAAGGGCATTAAATGCAACAACGATCCAACCATTTCAGTAATCAATATAATAGCGGTAAATGGTGCTCTAATGATTACAGCAAAATACCCCGCCATTGAAAAAATTATTAAATTAACGACCAAATGTGCAGGCATTAAATGCAAATTAACCATCAACATACCATAAGAAGCACCTATAACTGCTCCCATAGCAAGAATTGGCAAGAAGATTCCACTAGGCAAACCAGAATCATATGAAAAAATAGAAAAAACTATCCGTAAAATATAAAATGAAATTAAAAGTAAAACAATATTCCATCCTGATTTGGTAATAAAACCTGATAAAGAAAAAATCAAACGATGACCAGGTCCTGTTATTGCTGGCAAGTAATAAGCTATAGGAATAACCATAAGTAACGGTATTAATCCATGTAACCACCTAGGAATCCAAGTTATATGCGTATAAATTTTTTTAAAAGAAAATAAACTGTGTTTGTATAACTGACCTAGCAATCCTAAAATTACACCTAAAATTACTAGTTGCCAATATAGGTTGACTGGAAATGTATGTTTATACGGTATCGCTAATACTGCCTTTTGTCCAAAAACATTGGACACAACAAAATCAGCAGCTATCGCACCTGCTAAAGCATTCATCCATACACGAGAAGAGAAATTATGAAAGACCTCTTCTAAAACAAACATAACCCCACTCAATGGTGCTCCAAAAGCTGCTGCCAATCCACTAGCGGCTCCTGTAGCAAGTAAGATTCTAGAATTGGTTTTGCTTTGCTTAAATTTCTCACCGACACCTTGGCCAATAGTAGAACCTAACTGTAGTGATGGTCCCTCTGGTCCCAAGAAAATACCTGTACTAATAACCATTATTCCGCCTAGCAATTTACGCCATAAGATAGGCCACCAAGGTATATCTAATTTACCTTGTAATTGCAATTTGACCTCAGGTATACCTGAGCCACCGACATGTGCTTGTTGATGTACAAAATATCCTGCTATCACACCTGTCAATATCAGTCCAACTATTACAACTACAAACCAATAAGGATTATCATGCGTTAATTCAAATAATTTTAGCCACAGAGCCGACATCTTTTCTATGCCAAATCTAAATATGCCTACAACTATTCCAACCAACAAACCCACTAATAAAGCTTGCATAAGGACTTTATATGCACTTATTTTAACTTTTTTGAAAATCATTATTTTTGCCCCCCATAAACAACAAAAAAGCACATAAGGTGCTTTTTTGTTACACGTGAAACTTAATGCTACTTTTCAGTATACCATTCCATATGATATACTCCATCTCGATCATTACGATAATACGTATGTGCACCAAAATAATCACGTTGCCCTTGGAGTAAGTTCTGCGGTAATTTAGGATTAAAAATTGTCTTTAAGTAACTATATGCAGCACCCAAAGTTGGAATAGGTATTCCTGCTTCAACTGCCAATTTAACTATTTCTGCCAAATCAGTTGTATATTTATTAGCAATATCATTAAAATATTTGTCTTTAAATAAATTTGGCAAATCAGCATCTTGATTAAATGCATTTTCAATGTCTTTTAACATAGAAGAACGTATAATACACCCTGCTTCCCAAGTTTGAGCAATTGCTGGATAATGTAGATTCCAACCATATTCTGTAGCAGCCATACTTAATTGTTGAAATCCTTGTGCATATGAAACTGCAGAAGCTAAATAATATGCATTAGCTAATTTTGTAATTAATTGATTAAGATCCACTTTTCCTTTAAATTCTGGCATGCAACCATCTCGCAACGTAGCTTTAGATGCAAAACGTGCTAATACTGCTTCAGCTATAACTGTTATAGGGCAACCTAATTTAATAGCATCTTCCAGCATCCAATTTCCTGTTCCTTTATAAGAAGCTACATTGAGAATTTTATCAACAATATAACCATCAGCCAGATCATCTCGCTGCTTTAAGACTTTAGAAGTTATTTCTGTTAAATAACTATGTAATTGACCTTCATCCCATTTTGCAAAAATTTCACTCATTTGTTCGTTAGTACAATTACCTACAGTACGTAATACATCATATACTTCACAAATGATTTGCATGATACCATATTCCATGCCATTATGAACCATTTTGACATAATGTCCACTAGCTTCAGGACCAATATATGCTACACAAGGAACACCTTCTTCAGTTTTAGCTGCAATTGATTCTAAAATTGGTGATACTTTATCATAAGCTTCTTTGTCTCCACCCGGCATCAAAGCTGGACCATTTAAAGCACCTTCTTCACCACCAGATACACCCATTCCTATAAAATGAATACCTTTTTCTTCTAATTTCTTAAACCTACGATTTGTATCATTAAAGTTTGAATTACCACCATCAATAACAATATCACCAGGCTCTAAAAGCTCGGTCAATTTTTCTAAAGTCATATCAACCGGTTTTCCTGCTCTTATCATTATCAACATTTTTCTAGGTTTCTCTAATGAATTAATAAATTCTTCCCAAGAATAAGTTGGTTTTAATTTATCATCTTCATATTTTGCTAGTGCATCTACTTCAGGTTTGTCAATACTAAAACCTGCTACTGAAAACCCATGATTTCTAATGTTTAATGCTAGGTTCTTGCCCATCACAGATAGTCCAATTACCCCAAATTGTTGCATCATTGTTACCTCCATCGTTGCTTCTATATATTTAAGTATACTTTTTTTGAGTTTTTTTGTGAAACTTTATTTATCATTAAGCAAAATTAAACACCAAAAAAGTCTATCATATCAAGCTCTCTCGAACTCAAATGATAGACCTAAAACGTGTAAGTTATTTAACTAATGCTGACTAGAAGCACAGAGGTTTTAGCCAACACCCTTGATATATCAATATTTTTAATAGGCACAATACTTGCAAAGTACAAATAAAGTGCACTTTTAACTAACAATTCCAAAGTTGAGAATTTTCTTTATAAGATTCACGATTTTCTTTTACATATGTTGAAAGAAAAACTTGAATAGTATTTCCCATTCTTTGGCAAGCATACATATTAGATATGCGATTATCATTACCTAGTAAACTGCTTAAATAAACTCTCAAAGAATACAAAGCTAAAATTGAATCTTTCTGTTTTTCAATCCCTGCATTCTTACAAACAGCTTTTAGTTTTTCATTTAAGCTTTTTTGTGTCACCGGTAATCGGTTATTTGAACTAATTGATTTATAATTGTGTAAGTTCAGAAAAATGTATCCCGATGTATTTTTTAAACCATATTCATCGAGGTACTTTTTTTGTTTAATCTGAAAATCTTTAATCAAATCAATTACTTCAATATTCTTAATTGGCAAACAATATCTATAAGTGCCTTTGGGTCTGTCTTTCAAAGAACCATTAGGCTTTTTTTCTTTTTCCGACCAGCTATCATCGATTTTAAAAGTATAAGAGCCTTCATACTTTACTAATTGCTCAAACTTTAACACTTGTAACTCTTCTGGTCGTAATCCCAGATAAGTATCTACAATTAAAGCTAACCTAGATACAGAATTAGCAATAGTAGCTCCTTTATACTCTTTAAGTAATTCTTCCCTCAACGCACTAATTTCATCTTTAGAAAATAAGTACCACTTCCTACCAGTACTAAAATCAGACTGCTTAAAGAATAATTTTAGATAACTTCTAGGAATTGGATTAACGCTTAAAACTGCCTTATCCAAAAGAAAAGTAAAGAATGTTCTAAGGTGTGCCAAAATTACATCTATTACAGTACTCTTTTTAACGCTTGCTTTAGGATGGTTCTTAAGATACCAATGTCCAAAATCGTTAAAGAAGTGTTGATCAACATCTCTTAATTGATTTAAAGGCTTTCAATTTGTATTTTTTAATTTTTCCACTATAAAGTAATAAATAGAACTACATATCAATGCTATTCCATATATATATTGAGTAATAAGTGAACCATAAGATTTAACAATCCATCCTCCAAGTAAAGTTCCTATAGGAATCATTATTGACAAAAGACTATCGTTTATAGTTTCAACTCTACCTAAAATAGCAGATGAAAAACTTGTTTGAACTAACGCTTCAAAATTTGTATTCATCATAGTGATCCATAATGGTGATATAACTGAATTTATCAATACTAACCCAATTCCTACACTTACTGATAATGGTACAAATAATCTAAATATACCTGCTCCTAAAAAACAAATTGCTATAAACTGTCCCATATTTTTTTTACCTAGATAAAATTTTTGAACTAAAAAAGCCCCTATTATGCTTCCAAATGATGAAGCAATTAATAATTTCCCGTATCCTAACGCCGAAGTTTGGATATACGTCTGTGCAAAAAAAGGTAACCCAACTGCAAATATGCCGTAAAAAAGATTAACTACACATAATGGTAAAATCAATTCTAAAATAGATTTTTCTTTTCTTAATGTCTTCCATCCTAATAATAGATCGTTAAAATAAGAGCTTGTAAAATAGGAATCATCCTCCAAAATATTTTTAGCCAAGATATTGATTTGAATGCTATGATAAAACAATAATGCAATTCCAAAAATTACTGCTGAAAATATTATTGTAAAACTAACAGAAGAAAAAGTGATAATAAATGTTGTAATACCATCTAGTATCAAATCTAATATTTTATACGTTACCTGAAACAAACCATTAAAACGTAGTAAATCTTTTTTTGTTACAAATAATGGCAGTAATTTATATTCAGAAGGATAGATAATAGCAGATAGTATAGAGGATATAATAAACAAGAGTAATAATACTATATCTATAATATAACTTTTTTGTCCTATACCCAAAATTGTTACCACTATAATACTTATAACTATTTGAATAAAGGTTGAATATTTAAGTAATCCTTTAATTGAAATCTTATCTATCAATGGTCCCAAACTGAAAGACATCATATCTATTCCAGAAGATATAGTAAAAAGAATTGAAACCATCAATTGCGAATTTCTATTCTCTTTGAAATACCACAAAATAGCCATATAAAATAAACTATCTGCAATATTGGTAGCTATTCGCCCTATTAAAAGTTTATATATATTAGAGTATTTTTTGGAGAACATATTTTTTCCTTTTTTAATCTTCTAACTCATGTTGATAGCTTTCTTTCCAATTATTTTCTCTTGGAAAAAAAGGTAACTACTAACATCGGAGTTCACTATTATGCGGTAATACAATTTTACTTTATCTACTTCATGGTTATTAACCGCTTCACCAATTGCACATGACAGTTTCTTTTCTAAATTACTTGATTCAGATAAATAAGTGTCCTCTATCTTAGAAAAGAAAGTAATTATATCTATACCATTTTTAAATAATATTTTTACTAATGCTTTACTGCTTATATTTCTTTCATTATGTATAACTCTAGAATAAGCACTCTTTGACATAATTCCTTGTACCATTTTTTCTTCAGTAAGACCTAACTTGTCCTGCTCTTCTTTTAATGCTTCACCAATAGTCATATTTTTATCTTTCCAAATCTTTTTATTTTATCTTAATGTTAACTACTAAAAAAAGCAAGTATATCATGCCTGAACACTTGCTTTAATCATTATTCCACGCTAAAAACTGTGTGCAAAAATTGCACTTTAATAATTTAACTGCGTGCACTTTGTGTGCATTATTTACCTTTACGCAAAAAAATTACCCTTAACTTATCTTCGTAAAACGTTGATAAATCAAGGATAATCAATTTAAATGATTCTTTCTAATGCTGACTAAAGGATTCGAACCTTCGACCTCATCATTACTAGTGACGTGCTCTGCCAACTGAGCTAAGTCAGCGTATCATTCCTAACACAATTATTTATTTAATCATAAATAGATTCATTTTTCAAGTGCTTTTTTTATTTTTATAACTTTATTGTTCTTTTATTTTGAAAATAAGATAAAATATAGGTATACATTTTATAAAAAGGACTGTTTTTAGATATGCAAAATTTTCCATTTTTTCTGGATTGTTTTTTTAGAATATTAATTGCTGCTCTTTGTGGTGCAGCCATCGGTTACGAACGTGCTACGTTGAGAAAAAGTGCAGGTATTAGAACTCATATTGTCGTTGCTGTAGCTTCTGCACTTTTCATGATCGTATCTAAATATGGTTTCTTCGATATTTTGAAAGATACAGGTATAGAATTAGATCCCTCACGTATTGCCGCACAAATTGTTACTGGTATTTCCTTTATTGGTGCTGGAACAATTTTAGTTAGAAAGGCACAAGTTTCAGGTCTGACTACAGCAGCTGGTGTATGGGCAACAGCTGCCATTGGTACGGCTGTTGGTGCAGGAATGTATACTATTGGAATTATTAGTACATGTTTCTTATTTATAGTGCAAATAGTCTTTCACGATGATACTTTTATCAACTTTTTAATAGTACATGTCAGATTTAATGTTCAGATAGAGGTAGATAATGTACCTAACATATTAAATGAATTAAAACAAATTTTGGCTAACAATGACGTTGAACAAGTCTCATTAAAACTAATCAATGCATCTAAAGATCGCCTGCTTATTAATGTAGACGGCATCATAAAAAGCCGCAAAGACGAAAATGATATCATCATCACTCTAGAAAAAAATAATTATATTCATCGTGTTAGTTGTGCTCGCGGGTAAATATATATGGCTAATATTTTAAATTATATGCGTTGGCGTGGAGATTTACCTTTTTCTATAAACAAATTTAACAGTATTGATGCTGCTTTCTTTGCTACTTTTGTGTATTTACCATTTCCAACAATTAGTAAAAAGATACTATTATCCGACTTAGCTTCTGAATATATTAACAATCAAGATATGCTAAAAAAGATTAATAGCTATGAAAAAGAACAATTACAGCTTATCCCTTTTTGTAAAAGATATGGAGATTTAGAAATTTTGGATTGGACCAATACGATTAAAACAAACCCACCAGTTCAATTTTCTGCTGCTACTTTTCGCTTAAATAAAAACACAATTTTAGTTGCTTTTAGAGGAACTGATGGATCAATGATTGGTATTAAAGAAGATATTGATTTATCTTTTCACCCTAAAACTAGTGGTTTAACTGTTGCTAAACATTATCTACAAAGAATCGCTACTCAATTTAACAATGATAATATATATATCGTTGGTCACTCAAAAGGTGGTATGTTTTCACAATACGCGGCTATTTTCGCATCTCAATTCATACAAGATAGAATTATCAAAGTATATAGTTTTGATGGACCTGGCTTAATGCATAATTATTATTCTCCATCTAAATACAAAGAAGTATTGCCAAAATTCATAACATATATTCCTGAAGGCTCTATTTTTGGTCTAATGTTAGACCATCCCGAACATGTATTAGTTGTTAAAAGCAATGCCAATATGTTAAAACAACATAATATCATTCAATGGGAAGTCGCCCGTAATGGCTTTGTTTTAGCAAGCAATGGACTAACTAATGCTAGTCGTATTCTACGTCATTCATTTATATCCGTTAATACTAAAATTCCTATTAATGATAGGGAAAGCTTATGGATGGCAATCTTTTCTGCTTTGGAAAGTCAAAATGTCGTTGATTTTTCTCAATTACGTGATAGTAAGTTAAGAAGTGCAATTAATCTTAGTCAAGCATATATGTCACTAAGTCCTCAACTAAAAATTGTAGCTAACGAAGTGATTTCAATTATTGCTACATCTGCTAAAAATCATATAAATATTCCCTTTATTAATAAAGCCAATTTACTAAAACCCTTATCTAATAACTCGAATAAAGGTCCCATTGTAGATGACTCTTATGATCAAACTATGCAAAAAAAATAGACTCACATGAGTCTATTTTTTTGTATAAATACATTATCTCTTTTACCTTAAACACTGGTATTTTAATTATTTTGACCTGCTTGTTAATTACTTGCGAATCAATAATATTCCACTAATCAATGTCAAGCGGTGTCCATTGCTTTGAAAAACGTGGAAATTCATTTATTAACAAGTCATTATCATCTTAACAATCGTACTAATTTTTTCATTCTGATTTCGATCTTAGATGCTTATCAGCTTAAATTCATCAGTAATTATACTTTTCCATCCATTTGTCTTATGTATTATGAAAGGAACACCATTTTAAAACAAGATGGTGTTTCTTTCATTATACTTTTACCTTTTGGATTTTCCTTTAATCCGTAATCGCTTGTGACTCTATGGCTGAAAAATTGATAAAGGTAATTAAAGTTATTAAAAGGTATGTTAGTTCTAAAAAAGAAAGAATAATTAAGTCCAATTAAAATTAATAATTGTCTTCACGTAACTTGATCAACTTGGAGATAAAGTTTGATAATTAAAAAACAACAACTAACTATGCTCAATGTAATTATTTCTGAATTACAATTATAAAAAACTAGTAGTAAGAGTTTAGATTGAGATCAACGATTAAAATAATTATCAGTATATATATAATTACAGACGAACAAGAGACAATCTATATTCCTCGTCCTAAACAAAAAAGTGTAGCCTTAATTTCACAAGATCGCATTGATTGGTTAGAAAAGTATGCTCAATCAGAACCTGGAACCTTGAAGCATTCTATAGCCGGCGAGCATTTAACGGAAATGGACATTATTCTTGAACAATGTCAAAGGATTTCTACAAATGAAGACTATAATAAGTTCTGGGAGCAATTTAAATAAAAAAATGAGTAACAGTAGCAAAAAGAGAGTAGATTTTATCCCTCAACTAGATTTTGTTCAAGATTTAAATTATTTAAGCAAATTAGATCTCACCATTTTAAATGGAGCTAAAGATGCGGTTTCTATATTAAGAGATGGTTTATAATTACCAGATGAGTTTAGACATCATAATCTTTATGTTTATTATGAAGGTACTTCAGAATTTTATCGAAGAAATACACCTAAAGATTTTAAAACAAACGATAAAAATGATGTAGTTTTGATTTATAAGAAAAGCACTAGATCTTTAGTTGTCCTTGGAATTAGAATTGATTCACATACTCGTCTTTTTCATGACAAATATAAACTGAATCACCGAAAATAATTTCCAAATGAAATTATGTAGACAGACAATCTGATATGGTCGTTTTTTATCATCAGTGTAACCATCTCCCCGAAATGCAGGTCTTGGCTACTCCTAGATGATACGGAAAACTGCACTAACCAACTGCAGTGTTGAGGATAGACTTGCCTGCAATGGAAGGCTTAAAGCTCTTCTAGTTATTGACGATTATATAAAAATAAAACAGTTAATTACAAATAATAAAAAATAAAATTTGCTGTTGACTTTTACTTCTGATCTATTTAATATTATTTGGATTTACGTTGCACTGTTTTAATTGAAGATGTGGTTGGGATGAACTTAATTAAAAATTTTTCAAGTGGTTATTTGTATTATTAATAATTAATCTTGTAGGGTTAATATTAATTAAACTTTATTCTGCTTATTACAATTTTGGCACTAGAATTTTTGGTGTTCATAGTGAAGCTGCAATTAAAGACTTTTGGCATAGTGACTTTATTATTACAATTCCATTTGTTATTGGTGTAAATTTGCTTTCCATTGGTACTGAACTCTTTCGAATGTATAAAAAGAAAAAATTCTTAATTTGATAACTGATGACAAGCAATGTTTCGAGAAGACAAATTACTGAGTATGGGGAATAATAAATTTTATGACACTTAAAGAACACATAGTCGATTTTTTAATCACTTATTGTCTTTTGATAGTCTTTTTTTCATGGACAGCGGACCTTTTCGAACGCTTGCTCCTCTGATTATGGCTTTAGCAATATCGGATACTGGTTATCTAGTTGGTAGACTTATATAACGACAATAAAAATAGAAATAATAAATAGAAATGATTTAAAAGTACTATTTTTTATTTATAATATTTTTCTCTACTTAATAATATCTTAGGTTTAGTCATAAGACGCAGAAATAACACTAGCTATTTTAATTAGTCTTAAATGAAGGTAACAAAACTTTGTTTAAAGCTAAATATTTTAAATAGGTAGTATCAATTTTAGAATATAGTTTTCTATTTTGATCTAATAAAATTTTTAGATTATCCTTTTTAGGATAAAGTAAGAAAGATGGTCCTATAATACAAAAAACTATTGCACCAATAGAATCGGTATCTCCTCCTATTTTGAAAATATCTAGCATAATATCTTCTAATGTAATTGTTTCTTTATTTATTCCACAATATTTTCCTACTATTGCAAAAATTATAGACATTGATTCTTTTACAGAAAAACCTATATTACCTCTTTTTTGCTCACTCAAATTAGCCAACCTTTTTAGAGCTTTATTGGAGAAAAGCCAATTATTATATAACTTTGTTAAAAAATTTTGCTCTTGAAGTCCTGTAAATTTGCAAAATTCATAGGCTTCTTTGAAGGCCATATTTAGTGAAGTTGAAATTGAGTTTTTTTTCAAAATATATGAAAAAAGACTACTAAGAAGTACTGTAGAAATCAGGACTTTGTTACCATTATGAGTTAAGGTAATACCATCAATTAGCTGTTGCCATTTTTTTTCTAAACTTAAAGTTTCAATTGAAAATCGCATTCCGTAACTTAATGCCATAATAAGACACCCGTTGCCATCACCTTTTAAGCTCACATGAGGTTCATCTAAGCTTAACATTTTGCCAGTGGAAGTAGATGTCTTTCTATAAGGTAAATCAATTTTTCTAAGTTCTTTCCATAAATAATCTCGATCCCAACTAGTCGCTAAAGCATCACATTCTTGAATAAATTGGTTGCTATCATCTGTAGATTGACCTAATTGCCATTTCTTTATTACAGTTCTACTTCTATTAACTTTTAAGTTGAAATGATATGCTGCATTTTCTCCGTATAAATTCATTATAGTACTACCAGAATAATGTGTTCCTGGGACTCCCAGAGCATCACCGTAACTTACAGAAATAAAGCTTATTAAATATTTTTTATATTTGAAATAATCCTCTACACTTTCTAACATTTGCATTCCAATTTTTTTGAAAGGCTCATCTTTAATTTTTTCTGTATATTTCATTATTCCAACGGCAGTTGCAAAAATAATAAATTGTTGAGTCCATGATTTTAATTGAACTGTATGGATGCTAGTTGATTCGTAACCTTTAAGAAAAGAAGATATAAGACTATTATTTAATTTGAAATCTTGAAAAAATAATTTTATAAAATCTTGATAATTTGGACCTAGTCTTGCTCGTTCATAATCAATTAGATTTAAAGCCCCATTTATAATTTTGAAATTTCTGATTCCTACATCTCCATGGAGTACAGTATTAGAATGTTCATTGAGATCATTTTCAATTAAAGGTTGTAAATTAGAAAATTCCTTTAATAGACTTGTCAATTTATATTTTTGTGTCACATTTCCTAATTTATTTATATCTTCAGATATTTTACTAAAATAACTATTTTCTTCTTTCATTCCGTTAAAAGGTTTCACGATATTATGGAATTTGGCTAGCACGATTCCCATTTCATAAGCTTGATGTATGCTTACAGTATTTTCTAAATCTATCGGCTTGAGATCATTCATAACCAAAACGTATTTTAGACCATCATCATTAATTTTAAAAGTTTCTAATACTCTATCACTTAATTGTTGAGTAATTAAGTTTTCCGTATTAAATTTATTAACTGAATCAAATACTTTAACAAATACATTACGATTATATTTATTGCTATTGCCAAAGAAAGTAGAATTAAACGATTCATGATTTGTAGGAGTTAAGTTGCTGTTTAACCTGTTGTTCAGTATTCTTATAATATTCATATTATTCATTTTGCATCACCAATTTCCAATATTTATTTATAGTTTCTAGTATGTTTGATTCATTGCACCTAATATACGAAAAACTACATTCTTTTAAAATGTTCTTTATTTCTTCTTTTTCATTACTCTCATAATTACAAAGAATGTTATTTTTCATTTTAGGTAATACAGCATTTTGCAGATCAGAATAACTAGCGGAATAATTATATTTTACTAAAGGAGATTGATAGGAATGTTCCAGTAATACTACTTTTTTAACTGGAGCACAACGTAAAACTTTAATATTTAAATTTTCCATGAGTTCTACTGGTTTATATCTATATTTTCTTTTCCACTTAGCATTCCGGTTTTGAATAGGGAGCTGATAAGTTGAATTTGGAGGCGAAAAGTTTAACATGTCAAAAGTGATCTGACGTATTGATACTGATCGGTTCGTTCCCCATACATAATTTTTACTAATAAAGATGTCATCGTTAGATATAAATTGTACAGTTCTCCTTAATTTTTTTAGAATTCTAATACTTTGTAACATAGAGGTTGTTTTACCAGCGAATTTTTCACCAATAAAAACTATAGCTTGATCGTCGAGAGCTATAGCTGATCCATGTAATTTAATACATCTTTTTTCTAATGAGGCACAATTTAAAGCCCTTATTAATCGATTTATATCATACAACCCTAAGTCCTTATTAGAAATAATGAGAGTTAAAGTCATATCAGCATGTAGCAACATAACCATGTTTTGTAAATAGTGAAATGCTATGATTAATTCATTTTTGTTGTTTCTATGTACTTTAATTTCTGAATCTAAAGCATATATAGAAATATATTTTCTATCATTTAAATCATTTATATATTTGTAAAACATTTTTGCTGATTCAATTATATTAATATTAATAAATCTATAGTTGATATTAATATTTTTAAGTTCAACATAATATGGATAAAGTAACTTATATAATTCTTCAAGTAAATTTTCTTTATTGGAATATATGTTTAAAACAATATCATCAATTGGTACTAATATTTTTTTCATATGTATTATCTTTTCTTGTATTCCTTTTAAATAATTTATATATCTTAGTTCGATAAAAAGGATAGAGTATGATTACTATAGTTCTATAAAAGAATAGCAATGGATAAAATAAAATTGGTCCCAAAAAATTTATTTTTCTAGAACTATATCCAGAATATTTTTTAACTATTAATTCGTAAAAGATTTCATAACAGTAGGCAATAACTACTAGCATACTCATAATAATTAACCATGTTTTAAAATTACCATAATCAATTATTGTAAATATCATTAAAAATATAAATTCACTTACTTCCAGTAGGGCATCAGCTAAGCTTAAAAATAACAACTTAATCTTTACAATAAAGCTAGCACTTGATTCTTTTATAACATTAAAAATTGAGAATAAACCAAAATAGATGCGTAAATGTTGTCGAATAAGGTCTCCAAAAGTATGAACATAACTAACCTTAGTGATATTAGGAAGAATGAAAACTTTTTTATGCTTTAACTTTAATTCATATCCTAATGTAATATCATCTGATAAGTTAGGAAATCCATGAACAGCAATAAGATCTTTTAATTTTATATACATTCCTGATCCCATTAAATAATTTATAGATCGTTTATTAGAGCCCAAAATATTGAGTCCCTCTATTCCCAATGACCGTCTTATATGAAACCGATAGTAATAATTTAAAAAGATACTATTACTTTCTTGATTTAAATACATCGGTATATCTTGAAAAACTGAGATAGTAGGATCTAGATTTAAAGTAGAAATATACTTTACTAATTTTCTTGAGGGACAGGCATCTGCATCATATACTCCTATAAAAATGTTTTTATATTTATTCAATGAATTGGTATTTTGTATATATGTTAATGCATAATTAAGCTTAGATGTTTTTGTACTAGTTGAAGTATCATCAACTAATATGTTTGTATTAATACATAAAAAGTTTGTATCTTTAATTTTAGAACTAGTCACTGTATCTAGAATAAAGATAGGAATAACATTTTTAATTTTTAGTGTAACACTAGTAAAAGTTTTTATGGTCTCTTTAACTTGCTTTTCGCTTTCATGAATAGGTATAAAAATATATATTATATTAGAAGACGTTGTAGCAGGTATATTGGAGAACTTTTTTCGAAAATTAATATTATATTGTAACGTAAGAAATGCCTTAAAACAAATCATAAGCTCAATAATTAATACTACTATTCCCCATACCATATTAATCTCCTAAAGCCATAACCGCACCAATTTTAATATATTTATTAATTAAAGATTCTAAATCATCGTGCAATATTTTTTGATCAGTGCCCTTATATTTTTCAATTAATGCAGCATAAAGCTTATCATAAGTTGGAGATTTGCTTAGCTCATCCCAAACAAAGGCAGCAGTTTGATTAATTTTATATGCCTTGGTGCTGCTAAATAAATATTTTTGGTCATTGAAAGATCTAATTTTATACATTGGATTTTTGATTAATTTACTATTGAAATTCATTGTTTTACTCCATTTTTTCTATATAATCATTAATGAAATTTTGTACTTTAAAAATAAAAAGTCTCGTTTTTTCAGGATTATTATCAAAGTTTTTAAAAAACAAATCCTGTTCAAGTTGTTTGACACTTATATATTGACCAGTTTTTTCAACAAGATTATTAAACTTTAATTGTGTCCATTTTTCTCGATCATTAGTAATTTTATTAGCCAATAAGATAATATTTAAAAAATAAATATAGCTTTGTCGTAGAACATAAATCGAAACCGGTAAGGTGTTAGTACCTTGGATAGCATTTCCAACAACATCATCTGTGGTATCATCAATTTTGTTCTTTAAAATCTGAGAATAAACATGTAAATACTTTTCAAAATCTAACTCCTGTTTAAGCGATTCCCACTCCTTTTCATTTTGTAATGGGATAGAATGAAATAATCTATGGATAATAGAATTTAACACTGTAAATGTCCAACCATTTGGAAGTGCTATCTGTCTCTTCACATTTTTATTTTTTTTAAAAGATACATTAGATATCTGAGAGAAAATATTTTTTACTTCTTCTAATTTATATGTTTCTACATCAAAATGAGTATTATCCACAAATTTAAAATCAAAAGATCTATCGTTAACACTATAAGTATGCATTATTTTAGTAGCTTGTTCTTTTCTTAAAATAAAGACATCAACATCTGAGTATTCATTTCCCATGCCTTTGGCTACTGATGAAATTTTCCCTTCTATTAACGATCCAGCTACATAAACTATATCTGAATCCAATATTTTAATTCCCGCTTTTCTTAACTTAGTAAGATACTCTTGATTATTCATTCACTAATCTCCTAATCTGATTTAAAAGATAATTAAACGTGTCATTTCCCCTATCTTTAGTACGTACGTAATTGGCATTTGCAATTACTTTCATCGAAAGATCATTATTTCCATCTCCAAAAGCTAAAATTTTCGTATTTTTGGTATCTTTAATAAATTTTTTGACCTTTAGTCCTTTATTTACTCCTGCAGGAAATAGACTGATGATTCCTTCCTGAGAATAACAGGCCTGAATTTCTAAAGAGCTGATTAAAGTTTGTAGTTCATAGTCTTCATAGAATTTTTTATCCAAAATTTTAAATCTTGTAATATTAGATGATTCAATATTATTTTCTAAAAAATAATCAAAAGAGTATTGTTTTTTAAAATCTTTTTGTACTACAGTGATATATTTTCTTTTAGCGAGCATCTCTATCAATAAATGGACAGCTAATTTATTAAAATATGTACGTTCGAAATGGTACTGCGTAACAACTTCTCCACCATTTGAAAAAATACCTACATCAATTAAGTTACTAATATCATTCCAGTTAAAACTAGTTATAAAATTTTGAAAGTTTCTTCCTGTCGCTAAAATTATTTTTCCATGTATTCGTAGCAATTTAAGTCTTTGTACTAAAAGATTAGGATGTTCTTTATCAGATAAAATAGTATTATCTAAATCCAAAATTAAAATAGTATTCATAATTTCCACCTTATGCGTGTATCTATTATATTTTGTGTTAATTCCATAGCACTATTGGCTATGGGCCTATATTTAGAGTTAAACGTAGAAGTATAATAGGCTAATGCCCCAATACAATGTAATTGAGTATAAAAAAACATCAATTCCTGAAAATCGTTGCCAATTTCATAGTATTTTTCAAGACACTTTTCTAATTTATTAATACTTACACTATCTATATTCCATGCTCTCCACCACAATTTTGAATAATCCATTAATGGGTCTCCAAATAGTGCTCTGTCAAAATCAATAAGATTAAATCTATTTTTATTTTTATCAAAAATAATATTAGCTGGTTTTAAATCATAATGAAGTAAACAATTACTTTTTTTAAAAGAAAATTTTGAAAATTCCGATAAAAAAAATTTATCAATTAATTCTATATTCGAAATATATGGACGTATCATCTCATAGCGACTACTATATTTGCGTAACATATAATTTTTCCATAAAATTTCTGAAGGAGAACATAAGTATCCACTCCAAATAGTGTGATATTTATGTATTTTTTCGATACTTTCACATAATAAAGGTAATTTTTGAAATAAAAATTCTGGACTTGGATTTTTTCCATCCAAAAAAGATATTTTTATCGTCTTGTTTCCAAAATCTGATTCAATAAGATGAGGAACGATATTTTCCCTATTTAATTTAATCAAAGCTCGTTGTTCACACAACATACGTGAAAAATTTTGATATTTTTTAACTATAATTTTTTCACGTATATTAATAGATGTATTATTTTCATAATTTGAATCTGCTATATCCATTTAACACTCCTAAATTAATAAAAATCTAAACTCCCTTTATATAAAGATTTTTGTTCAAAATATTTATAAGTAAAAGACGTTAAAATAATAACTATAAATATTAACAGCAGTTCTTTAACAACATACCCTAATACTGTATTAATTGTGAATTCCTGACGTTTTAATAAAAATTTTGCCAATGAAATAGTACTATTTAAAGGCATAAATTTTGACAATATTTTCAACCATTTAGGCAAAAGATTTAATGAAAAAATAGCGCCCGATGTAAAATTAAACAAAAATATTAAAATATTCATAAAGAGATTTAAATTAGTTGATACTACTGCTATAGCTCCGATTAAAAGACTTAAAGAAATTGCTACTAAAAAACCTAATAAAAAACATGCTAAAGCAATTATTAATTGATAACTTGTAAATTTAATTCCAAAAATTATAAAAGCCAGTCCAATGGGTACAAACATTGTTACTAAACCATCAACGATTGATGAACAGCTTCTTAATGCTATAATTTGAAGCACTGTTTTTTTTGACATGATGGTAAATTTTAATGTTCCTTCTAATCTCTCATCATTAAGTGAATATGCCGCAAAAATTGTAGAATAAATACAAGAACTTAAAATACTGTTAAGTATCACTAAGTTTCCAACATTATCTACATGATTATTACTATAATTTACTAATATAAAAAACAATACTTGGGCAGTCGGTTGTGCAATTTTAAAAAGAATAAGTGAAATCTTATTAAAACTTCCATATTGTTCTTTATAGGGTAAAACCATTAATAATAAGGTGTTCATTAATAAACCTCTAAATTTCCTTTTTTCATTACTTTATAGATAACATATTTATTTAAAAGCACAAAAATACACGTATAGATCATAGTTAAAAAAACTAAAATCCAGAAATCAAATGACTTTACAATATCTAATAAAGTTATTTGTTGCTCAAAAGAATATTTTAGGAATCTTACTATCCATCTGGTGGGTAAAATAAATGAAAAAGGATGAAGATAAGCTGGTAAATAATTTATGTCTATTGCAATCCCACTCAAAACATAAATTGGATATTCTAAAACATTAATCCAGATTATCGCATTTCGATATATCAGAAAAAGAAATCCTAACGTTATAGATAAAGAGATAAAGCTAAAAAGAATTACTATCAAAAGAAATATTGTTACATCTAGTCTAGGAAATATAATATTTAGTCCCAAAATAACCCTAATAAATAAAAAAGTAATAACAAATGAAGACATAGCTAAAAAAGTATTTGAAAAAACTTTTCCTAAATAAATAAGTCTAAAATCAGCAGGTGTAGCAAAATTACTTCCGAGGGTTCCCATACGTCTTTCTCTTTCCAGATCACTTGCTGAGCTAAATACTACTGCAGACCATAAATTCATAATACAAACATTAATAAATAAGTATTCACCTATTTGTTGGCTTGATTGTTTTTTAAAAAGAAAGTACAGCAATAAACAATTAAATATAGGTTGTAAAATTAAAATAAATCTAAAAGTTGGCCTATTAGTAGATTGCTTTAATTGCTGCTTAAAACTTTGAACAATTATATTTTTCATTACGGTATATCCTCATTATTAAGAAGTATAGTATTTATAAACATAATCCAAAGATGGTGTAGAGATTTGATACTTTCGGATTTTTGGATTGGATTGTAAAAAGTTATATAAAATTTGTGGTATATCAACCTTTTTGTTGTTTTTTAAGATCCCCACTATTTCAGTCAGCTTACTTTGCATTCTGTATTCAATTTGAGTTTGATATGTATTTTGACATAATATACTTGGTAAAATATTTGCTACATTGTCATATTTACCCTCACAAACTATTTTAAATTGGATATCATTTTGAAATACTTGACGTAATTCTGTGGGTGTACCAGTAGCAACTACTTTTCCATGATTTAAAATAGTTATGGTGTTACATAAATCTTCAATTTCTTCAAGATAGTGTGATGTGAATAAAATACTTTTTCCTGAATTTATCAAATCTTGCACAATCTTTTTAAATTTTTCAGAATTTTCTTGATCTAGTCCCACAGTAGGTTCATCTAACAACAATATTTTAGGATCATTTAATAAGCTTCTAGCAATTTGTAATCTCTGACGCATTCCTTTTGAATAAGTTTCAACTAGATTATCTTTTGCTTCCTCTAATCCTACTCTTTTTAATAAGTGAGAAATTTTTGTATCTCTTTTATCAGAGGCAACATTATACAAAGCTGCAAAATATTGGAGATTATCTCTACCTGATAATCTCCAATATAAGTCTCGTTCGCCTCCATATACAAAATTTATATCTTGTCGTATTTTTTGTAAGTTTTCAGTCAATTCTGCCCCATTAATTTTTACAATTCCGGAGGTAGGTAACAAAAGAGTAGATAATATTTTCATTGTAGTTGATTTACCTGCTCCATTAGGACCAATTAACCCATGTATCGTACCTTTCTCTACTTTAAAAGATACCCTATCTAAGGCAACTTTATTTTTTTGAGATTTATTAGAGAAAATTCTACTTACATTATGTAACTCTATTGCGTTATTCATATTTAACCTCATAATATAAAGGCGACTTTATAGTCATATAAATTATAAAGGCGCCTACATCTTTTATTATTAACCCATATTCATTTTTTCAAAGCTCAATACTTCTGGAAGTTGAACTTCAATCACTTCGGGCTTTTCATATTTAATCTCCATAAAAATCCCCCCTTTCCATTTATAATTTGCAGTCCATCACCCCATTTCCTATTGATTACGCCAAAGGTATTTCCATAGTCGTTGCCTCAATGTGCTGACCAGTAATATACCGTGATTTTTCACTTGCTAAAAAAAGTACTGGATATATTGAATGTTCAGCTGGAGGCATATACTCATTTCCTATCCTTTCTAGAGTTTTCATATATCCGTATTGTGCTTTCTCTTGAGCATGCTGTCTATATAAATTTGTATCTGCAGAGAGTCCTACAGAATTTACTCGTATAAATTTTTCTCGAAGTTCGTTTGCCAAATATAACGTATACGTTTCTAAGGCTGCTTTACTAACACCATACGGTGCCAAAAAATTAAAAGGCTTTGATGCTGCTCTAGAAGTAATATTAATAATAGATCCATTCTCTGATATAAGATTTTCATTTATTAACTTTAATATAATACTATGCTGAGAAATAAAATTTTCTTTGAGAATATTATTCCAATTTTCAATGGGAACTTTTAAAATTGGTCCAATATACCTAGCAGTAGCAGCATTATTAACTAAACAATTTATTGTAGAAGCATGATTTTTGATAAAATCAATAAACTCTTTAATTGAACTATCCTCGGCAAGATCTAAATAACAATAAGCCAAATTAATATTTTTAATATTTTTTAGATTTTTTTCTCCACTATGACTGTGGTATGTTGTTATTACTTTCCAATTTCTTTCAAGAAATGCTTGAACTAGAGATTTTCCAAAACCATTTCCTCCTCCAGTTATGACTACCACTTTACTCATTTTTTAATTTCTCCAAAGATAGATTAATCTTTTCAATTGCTTTTTTAGCTTCTTTTAGGTTAGTAGGTGTATCTTTCTTGTTAAGAATTGCCGAGATAAATGCATCCCATTCTTCTCTATAGCCTGCTCTAGCATAACCTCTATAAAGTCTCCCTTGATTCCAAGTTAATCCCGGTTCATCTCTAAGTGATCCTTCGGTTCCTAACCAGCTTTGAGAATCGATTAACTTCAAGCTCGTTAAATTATGCATGCTTAATTTTGCACCATTATCCAATGTAGCTTCAAATTGCATCCCATATTGTTGAGAGCCACGAATTAAATTAATGCAAGCTACAGTTTCAGAATTTCTGATTTCAGCTTGAATTACTTCAATAGATTCACTTTCAAAAACTTTCGTAACCGATACTAACTTTCCATTGGGAACCCAACTTTCGATATAATCAAATGCATGAACAAACATGTCATAAAAAGTAATCTCCGTTTTACTATTTAAGCCCCACATACTATCCTTAAATAGTCCCGGAAAATCTGCTTCTAAAGTAATTACCTTAGGAAAATAATGTGTTTTAGTTCTACATAAATTCTGTGCGAGTTGTGTTGCCTTCGTATATCTCCATTTTGTACCTACACAAGTAACTAAATTATTTTTATCCGCAATTTTAATAAGAGGATTTAAGTCATCAGCATAAAGACAAACTGGTTTTTCAACAAATACATGTAATCCATTTTCCAAGGCTAATTTTGTATATTTTAAATGATCCTGCGGTGCCATTGAAATAACTACTGCATTAAGATGATCCTTCTTAGCCGCCTTAATTAAATCTTCCGCTCCAGTATACGTCTTAATTCCTCTAATTTTATGACTAATTAAATCTAATCTATCTTGAGATATATCTGCTACAGATACGACCTCCGTATTTTCATTAGAAATAATATTTGGAAACATACTATGATCCATGTGTCTCCCATAACCGACCAATCCAATTTTTACAAACTTATTCATTTTTAATCTCCATTCACAAAGATTTCCACTTTATTATTATCTTCTGATTTTTCCTGACTTATTAAATCCCATGCAAGAGCCATTGCTTTACTATAAAAATATAGTTGTGCATTCTTATCTTCATTATGCAAAGGTATCATCGAAAAAAATTGTATTGCTTCAATTAATTTGAATTCTTTTGCTAAAGCATATTTAGACAGTATACAATCTATTTTATTAACTGTTTTCAAAGATAGAACAGGTGGTAACAATATAGTTAGCCCATTATCGCCTGTTTTAATTTTCACCCTTTTTAAAGCTATCAAATCATAGTTTCCCTCATAGCATTGTCTAAGCTTAGCTAAATCATATCTCGTATCTCCAAATAAAGAAGGAGCTCCACCAAATGATCCCTTAGGATCAATGAAATGAATTTTGGACTTATTTATAATAATATTAGTAAAGTTTAAGTCACCATGAATTATGCCCCAATATCTATTTATATTTTGAAGTAAATTTTTATGAATTAATATATCAAATTTTGGCTTAATTTCAATAAATGGCGGTATTTTAACTTTGTTGACATAAATAGACTGCATTTTTATGCTTTCAAATTTATACCATTTTTGTAATCTTTTCATGGTATTTATTAGATAAACCTGTCTTGCTAACTCTTCAGCATGTTTAACTGAAATGTTACCTTTCTGATAAGTTTGGGTTAACTTTAAAATTTTTTGTATAATATCTATTTGTTTTTGTTCAGATATACCCTCCATCCTAAATACATCAGCTAAAATCTTGCCTTGTATTTTAATATAACTATATGTGCCCGCCTTTTCTAACTTAACATCTGGGAACAGATCATTTGGCCCCAACATTTTATTTACATGCTCTAACCATTGATATTCGCAGTTAATTTTATTATATTCTCCGGTTTTTATAATGTAATCGTTCTTTTCTATGACTACATTAAAATTTCTACTTTCAAGTTTTTTCATCATCACGTAGTCTTTCTAAATCAATAGGGTCATCTAGAAAATATACATATTTTCTATCTATAGTTGTTACAAGCACCTTATAATTACGTTGAATCATAAATTTATAAAACGGAGCAATATAAGCTTCTCCATTTTCATTTAGTACTAATGAATTATATTTATCATATATTTCTTTAAACTGTCCTGCTGTCTTAAAATAATAAAGCCCTATTGTTCCTAAATCAGAAATAGGTCTTTTTTCTATGATTTCTGTTAATAGATGGTTATGTTCTTTTACAAAACTCCATCTATTCCCTGACACCTTAGTAGATAAGACCCATCCATCAAAATTTTCTAAATTATTTGGAATTATTAAATTTTCTACTTGAGTATCTATATTAAAAATAAATACATGTTCATTCTTAGGTATCATTTCTAATGCGTAATATGCAGTAGTTGCTTGTCCTGACGTCTTCCCTAAAATGGTAATAATTTTGAAATTTTTATATCCATTTTGTTGACATGCTTTTTGAACAATTTTTTCATACTCATCATTGTTAATAACAAAAATAAATAATTCAGAACGTAAAGCTTTTAAGCTTGATAAAGTTCGATCAAAAAATGATTTATTATTTATTTTTATTTCAAATTTAGGTAAATTTGTATTAAACATTTTTCTAGCTCTCTTACCTTCACCAGCCATAGTAATAATAATTGCCATTTTTCTCCTTAAAGTTTTTATTTTTATTATAATACTTATCATTAAATTAGCAATATTTTTCTACTAAAAATTTGATTTTTGCTATAATAATTCTCATAAAATTTACAATATTATTATTTTCATAAGTAACTTAATAAATTCACCATTTAATTATATAATTACACTGATATATTTATATGCAGGAGACAATTATGGATCATCAACCAATTAAGATTTTCTTAACTATAACCTTATTTTTCTTATTATTAGATTTTGTAAATAATTCACAAGTCTTAACTTTATTATGGCTGTATATATTTGTATGGATTTATTTTAAATGCTTTATAAAAAATAAAAATAAAAGTTTTATAAAATTTTTATGTAGAAGAACTTTATATATTTTTTTTATGGTTCTACCTATAATTTTCGCAAAAAGTAACATATGTCACCTTATAAAAACTCCAGACAATATTGTACTTTTATTAATAGCAATATTAATTCCAATTATTTGGCAATTTTTTAAAATGAGAGGCCAAAGTATCTTTATATTGGGAAAATTTCTTTATCTTTCATCAAATGCAAAGCCTAGAATTTTTATAGTGAATTCTTTATTTTTATTCTCTAATTCAATTGCTGAAGAAATATTTTTTAGGATTATATTATTCTATTTCTCATCTAACCTGGTAATAGCAGTTATAACTAGCTATACTATTTTTTGTATAGTTCATAATATGGATTATTTTCTAAAAAAAACATCTAAAATACAAAATATTTTTTATTATTTAATATGGTCTTCTTTTTTTTGGTCACTATTTATTTTTTCTCATACATTTACTTATGGAATAATTGCACATCTTTGTTTTAACTTGCCTAATATTTTAATTGCTATCATAGCTAGCTGGTATGCTTTAAAGCAAAATTGAACTAACTTTATATTTCAATTAATTAAAAAAATAAAATTCAATATTTGTTCTCAATTTTTAACTAATATGTACGTAACTATCCAGAAAGTTTTTATGCCCATGCCAAAAAATACTACGAATTTCTATCAATATATATTACATTTATCCCAAAAAGTTTATATTGTTGGTTACTCCTTTTCCTAACATTTTATATTCAATTTTGTTACCTCTATTCCTTAATCAGTTTTAAAAATAACATCAAAAAGCCAATTAAGTTAAAAATTGATTGCTTAGTTGGCTTTTCTGTCTTCAAGTTTACGGCGTGTAATTATTACATTATCTTTACACTAAGTAGTATTAGCACTATATTATTATAAAAACTTAAAACTACTTTATACCTTTAATCCATACTTGGTTGCTCTAACATTACTAAACTTGGGTATTTTTCCTCTTCTCATAGCTTCTTAAGTGCTCGACAGATTGTAATTTCACTATATTGTGGAATACGCTTATTTAGCTCCTTAATGATAAAACTTCTCAGATTAATTTATCAACAGGTTAATCTGTTTGATTAATGAGGCTCACCCGTTCATTAAAATCTAGATAATCTTTTAAAACCACGCCTAAAAAATAATCTAAGAATGGTAACTAGTCGTTCTTTTTATCCATCCAAGTAAAAGAACTCTCTTTCAATGCTCGATAATAATCAGATTTCTTCCGTGAGCACCCTTAGCATAATTTTTAGTAAAGCGAAGATAAAAAAATACGGTACTAGATATTCAATCGAGGGATTGAGAATCTTCTGATCAATACTTTCTGATCATAACTCTTATGAACGTATAAAGTATCTCTAAAATCTTCAAGTGTGAAAGTTTTCTTTACAATCGTGCACCACAATACATAAATAGCTTCTTACAATAATACGTGCCCTTTTGAGTAGATGACTCTAAAGCAAAACGTGTCCACTGTGATAAATTGTTGAAATACTTAGTTGCTTACGGAAAAAATCGATCTAAGCGTTATAGTAGGTATCAATATAATACTGATCAAAGATATTAACATTGATATAAATAGTCCTGTCTTTTTCTTTACGCTCTAAACTATCCTTAATCATTGAAACTTTCGCAAAGTTTCGTTAGACTTATGATCAAACTATGCAAAAAAAATAGACTCACATGAGTCTATTTTTTTGTATAATACACTATTTTTCAGGCGGAACGTTGTTATGTGCAAAATCCAAATTAGAAAATCTATTATATGGTTTTGAAAACATTAATTTAACTGTTCCTCTACTACCCGATCGATTCTTTTCGATGATAATTTCAACTTCACCATTATCTTTTTCGCTCTTAATATCTGTACTTTTATCGTCTCGATAATAATCATCTCGATATAAAAATGCTACAATATCTGCATCTTGTTCAATAGATCCTGACTCACGAATATCAGATAATACAGGTCTTTTATCTTGCCTTTGTTCAACTGATCTTGATAATTGTGAAAGTGCTATTACAGGTACGTGTAATTCTTTAGCTAACTTTTTCAATTGCCTAGATATGAATGAAACTTCTTGCTGCCTACTTTCACTCTTTCCACCTTCAATAAGTTGTAGATAATCAATTACTATTAACCCTAAATTTCCTTTTTCTTTGGCTAATTTTCTTGATTTTCCCCTTATCTCACTAATTTTTATACCAGGAGTATCATCTATATAAATATCTGTAGCTTCTAGCAACCCACTTGCAACAAAAAGCTTGTTCCATTCATCGCTATCCAATTGTCCTGTTCTCAAATGCTGAGAATTAATTAATCCTTGTGATGCTAACATTCTTTGAACTAACTGCTCTGCACCCATTTCCAATGAAAAAATAGCTACAGTTTTTTTGTCATACAAGCCAACATGCTGTGCAACGTTTAATGCAAAAGCAGTTTTTCCTACACCTGGTCGTGCAGCAAAGACAATCATTTCATCATCGTGAAATCCAGTAGTCATCTTATCTAGCTCCACAAAACCAGTAGCCAGACCTGTTACCATGTTGCCATCAGCAGGTATATTATTTATATTATCGATAGTTTCACTCAAAATGTCTTTAATGGTCTTAAATCCATTCTGAGAATTATCTTGTGATACATTAAGGATCGACCGCTCTGCATCATCTAAAATATCTGTAATATCATCTGAATCTTTAATAGCATTTTGAATGATATTTTGACTAGTAAAAATCAGATTTCGCAAGATAGCTTTACGTTTAACTATATTGGCATAATAGGTTATATGAACTGCCGTAGGCGTCGACATAGCTAATTCTGATACATAAGCAATACCACCAATATCATCTAACTGGTTATTTTTTTTCAATTCATCTTGCAATGTTAATGCATCTATACCCTCATCGCGTTCAGAGATATTAATCATTGCTTGAAAGACTAGTTTATTGGCACGTTCATAAAAATCATCTGGTTTCAATATATCATATGCATCTACAATCGCACTATTATCCAAAAAAATAGCACCTAAAACTGCTTTTTCTGCTTCGCTGTCGTGTGGTATCTGTTGCGATATAATATTAGCCATTTATTTTATTTTTTCTCCGTAATATGAACCCTAATCTTTGCCTCAATACCTTTAAAAAGCTTTACGGCTACATTAGTATAGCCTAATGCTTTAATAGGCTCTGGTAGCATCAATTTTCTTTTATCAATTACAATACCAAATTGTTCTTCTAAGCCTTCCACAATTTTTTTACTTGAAATAGATCCAAATAATCTAGAATCGTTGCCAGCTTTAGATTGAAATTTGACAATCGTTTTGTCATCTTCCAATTTCAACTTAATTTGTTCAGCTTCAGCTTTTTCTGCTTCATAAGCATCATGTTCAGCCTTTTCTAAACGTTTCTGTATATTTAAATTTGAACTTGTAGCTTCTTTAGCAAGTCCCTTCTTAAGCAAAAAGTTTTGAGCATAACCTGTTGGAACTTCTTTAATTTGACCTTTTTTACCTTTGCCTTTTACATCAGATATAAAAATTACTTTCATATATTTTTCCTCCTATCAATTCTCCTGTAAATAGCTATCAATTGCTTGTAATAGTCGCTCCTTTGCTTCTGATACAGAAATATTATCTAATTGTGTAGCAGCATTAGATAAATGACCACCACCACCTAATTTTTCCATAATTACTTGAACATTTATTTTTCCTGTAGATCTAGCAGAGATACCAATCATCGAATTAGATCTTCTGGCAATCGCAAAACTAGCTGATACACCTTCTAAAGATAATGCTGTATCCGCAGCTTGAGCAATGATAATAGCATCATAAATTTCACTATCATTTCCTGACAAAATAGCCATATTAGAATGAACCATATCAACAGTTGATACCAGATAACTCCTTTTTAAATAATTATCAATGCTTTCTTTAAGCAAATACGAAACAACCTGCGAATCAGCACCTATAGAACGCAAATAACTAGCTGCATCAAAAGTCCTAGTTCCCGTTCTCAATGAAAATTCTTTAGAATCTACCGTAATTCCTGCTAACATCGCTGTTGCTTCCAAATAATTTAATACACCATCTCCGCCTTGCGGTTGATATTCAATCATTTCAGTAACAAGTTCACATGTAGAAGAAGCATATGGTTCAATGTACACTAACATCGGATTTTCTGGAAATTCTTCTCCACGTCTATGATGATCAATCACGACTAAACGATTTTTCATCTTATCATATATGGATTGATTGTAAGTGATAGAATATTTAGAATGATCTGTTAAAACCAATAAAGAATTATCTGTAGCGATTTGAACTGCCTCATCAGGTGAGATAAATATTTCTTTATCAACCCCTGCTTCCTGCATCTTCTTAATTAAACGTTCAACATCATAATTAAGTTCACTCAAATCTAATATAACATTAGCTTTAACACCATGTATTCTGGCAATTTTTACAATACCTATAGCTGACCCGATGGCATCCAAGTCTGGGCTCTTATGTCCTTGTACAAAAACATGATCTGCATCTTTAAATAGTTCCTGTAATGCTTGCGAAACTACTCTAGCTCTTACTCTGGTTCTCTTTTCCATTGGATTTGATTTGCCACCATAAAAGTGTGCATCTTTACCAATTTGTCTAACAACTACTTGATCTCCTCCACGACCTAATGCTAAATCTAAATTAGACTGTGCTTGTTCAGAAATATCATTTAAACTTTCGGATCCAAATGCAATACCAACTGATAAGGTTAATGGTGTATTACATCTGCTAGATTCTTTCCTGACTTTATCCAAAATAGAAAATCTATCAGCTTCCATTTTATGTAAATCAATCATATGGGATAACAACAAATAATGATCTTCATCTATCCTTTTAAGATATGCATTAAATCTTTTAGCATATTCATTTAATGCATTTTGAATATATGAACTCATATCGGTTAAATTCTGATCACCCATAGCTTGACTTAATTCATCATAATTATCAATAAAAATTAATCCAATAGATAATCGTTGATCCTGATATCGTCGTTCAATAGCTGCATACTTAGTTATATCTAATATATACACTACACCTAAATCATTTTGGACAACAATTTCACATTTATGCTTTCCTACTCTAATAACTCTATTATTAGTATCTTTATCTCTTATAGCATCATTGATACTTTTGTATAGCTGTTCATCTAGATTTTTGAGTGAGGTTCCTATCATATCATTATTTTTTAAAAATAACTGTAGATATGGATTAACCCACTGGATCTGTTGATCTTCATCATAGAGTAATATTCCTAATGGCATTTTTATCATTGCTTCCTGTTCTCCACGTTTTATACGATAAGACAAGTTAGAAGCATAATTATTAGTATTTATAGCTAAAACATAAATTCCATAAATACTAAACGTACATGTCAAAATAAAAAGTAATAACATAGCCAACCCATATAAGGGGCTTATTAATAGGCCAACAATAAAGCCAACAAATGACAGTGAAAGAACAATAATTAATGATGCAGTTAAACGTGAATCTTTGACAAATGCTGGTAATTCAAGTTTGCGTAGAAAATCTTTCATAAAGATTCCTTCCTAGTGAGTTTTACAAATTATGCACTCCGCAATAATATATATTATACCTTATTAATTCCAGTATCATATTAAATTTAAATATCAGTTTATAACAAAAAAGCTGATATCAGTCAATTAACTGGTATCAGCTCAATTTTATTCAAAATTTATTTAGCCTAGTCTTCTGAAACAAATGGCAACAAGCCCATAACACGAGCTCTCTTAATAGCAACAGTCAACATACGTTGATTCTTTGCACTTGTACCAGTGACACGACGCGGCAAAATTTTACCTCTTTCTGAGATAAAACGTTTCAACAAATCAACATCTTTGTAGTCGATGTAATCAATATGGTTAGCCGAAATAAAGTCAACTTTACGGCGGCGATGTGTAGTTCTTCTTTGTTGAACCATGTCTACAAGTCCTTTCTAAAATTTATTATTAAAACGGTAAATCATCTTCTGAAATTTCTATAGTCTTACCTGTATCTGCGAAAGGATCCTGCTTAGGTTCCTCAGTAGGTACATTATTTGTAGTGCTGAAATTATTGCTTGCTACTGGTTTATTTTCGCGACTACGACGTGATTCTAAAAATGAAAAACTATCAACAACTACTTCCGTAACGTATACACGTTGACCTTCTTTGTTATCATAGCTTCTTGTCTGAATACGTCCCTGAACACCAATAAGCGAACCTTTTGAAGTAAAGTTTGCTAAATTCTCAGCAGCTTTACGCCAAACTACGCAATTTATAAAATCAGCTTCTCGCTCACCTTGACTATTAGAAAATTGACGATCAACTGCCAAAGTAAAGGTAGCAACTGAAATTCCACTTTCAGTAGTACGCAAATCAGGATCACGTGTTAAACGACCAACGAGTACAACATTATTAATCATACTTATATGTCTCCTTTCCTAATTCACGAAAAATATTACTTATCTAACTTAACAGTCATTGAACGTAAAATTTGACCATCAATACGGGATAAACGACCAAATTCATCAACAGCTGCTGCATTTTCAGCAACAAAAGTTAAAATGTGGTAAGTACCTTCACGATATTTTTCAATTTCATATGCAAAGTGTCTCTTACCCCAATCTTTTGACTCAAGTTCTTGAGCACCATTTTCTGTCACAACTTTATCAAAGCGTTCGATCAAGGCCTTCTTAGAATCTTCATCAATATCCGGCTTAATAATATATGTAATTTCATACTTAGTTTTTGCCATTACAGTACACCTCCTCTTGGACTAAATGGTTCTTGAGATAATCAAGAACAAGGAGTAATTATTGATATTACTCACAATTTCTGATTTTATCACAAGAATTAAAAAATTACCATAATTTTTTACGTGATCCTGGGCTTTGCCCAAAAATAATTACGCAAAATATGGTAATTTTTATTTTTAAATTTCAGAATTATCTTCTGATTTAACTCTAGTTAAACTTGCAACCTTAGTTCCTTGATCTAATTTAATTAAGCGAACACCGATGGTTGCTCGACCTGTTTGCGATACACCATCAACTTCTAATCTAATGATAACGCCAGCATCAGTGATTAGCATAAGATCTTCACTACCATCAACTACCGTGACACCAACTAATGGTCCATTTTTTTCAGTAACATTAGCAGTTTTAACTCCCATGCATCCTCTACTCTTAATTGGATACTCACTTGCTAGTGTTCGTTTTCCATAACCTTTTTCAGATATAACTAAAACTTCAGAATTATCATCAACGATTGAAGATCCTACAACATAGTCATTAGCACGCAATTTGATACCACGAACCCCAGATGCAACTCTCCCCATCGTTCTGACTTCATTTTCATTGAAAATTACAGCATATCCTAAGCGAGTACCAATTAAAATATTTTGTGATCCATCTGTAAGCAAAACGTTACTTAATTCATCATTTTCTCGTAAATTTAACGCAATTAGACCACTACGCCTAATATTAGTAAATTCACTAATACTAATTCGTTTAACAATACCATACTTAGTCACAAACATTAAATATTTATTTGTATCATTAGTAGCTATTTTTACAACAGCTTGGACCTTCTCGCCTTTTTCCAATTGAACTAAATTAATGATAGGTAAACCTTTAGCTGCTCTGCCATATTCTGGTATTTCATATGATTTCTTGGAATATACCTTTCCCTTATTCGTAAAGAATAACAGGTAATCATGAGTATTGACATAAATTAAATGATTAATAAAGTCATCATTTTGTACACCCATACCTCTAATTCCGCGGCCACCTCTATTTTGAACTTTAAATTCATCTGCAGGCATACGTTTAATATAACCATTATGAGTTAATGTTAAAAGAACATTTTGCTTTTCAATTAAATCTTCATCATCAATTGAAATAATTTCACTATCTGAGATTTCAGTTCTTCTCTCATCGCCAAATCTCTTTTGAATATCCAACAATTCATTAAAGATAATTTGATCAACACGCTCGGGCTTAGCTAAGATATCTTTATAATCGTCAATTTTTTCTAACAAATCACGATATTCTTCTTCTAATTTATCTCTTTCCAAACCAGTTAGTCGAACTAATCGCATATCTAAAATAGCTTGTGCCTGGCGATCATCCAATCCGAACCTCGTAATTAATTGCTCTTTAGCAATATCACTATTTTTAGAACCACGTATTATTTTTATAATTTCATCTATGTGATCTAATGCTATTCTCAGACCTTCAATAATGTGAGCTCTTGCTTCGGCTTTTTTCAAATCATATTTAGTTCTGCGGGTAATAATATTTTCTTGGTGAGCTAAATAATATTGCAAAATTTGCTTCAAATTCAAAACATGAGGTGAACCATCCACAATAGCGACCATATTAACACCAAAATTAGATTGTAATTGTGTTTGTTTAAATAAATTATTTAAAACGACACTCGCACTTGCATCACGCCTAATATCAATGGTTATCCGCAATCCTTTTTGATCGGATTCATCTTGTATACCTGTTATCCCATCTACAACTTTATCTCTGGCTAAATCGGCTATTTTTTTTACTAATTCTGCTTTGTTAACCATATAAGGGATTTCACTAATGATAATGCGTTCTCTTCCACTTTTTTCGGTATCTATGCTAGTCTTTGCTCTAACTACGATATTACCCTTACCAGTTTTATATGCTCTTAAAATACCGCTACGTCCCATGATAATTCCACCTGTTGGAAAATCAGGTCCAGTAATAGCAGTCATCAATTCTTTAACAGAAACATCAGGATTTTCCATCAACATATGCAATCCAGAAATAATCTCAGAAAGATTGTGTGGCGGTATATTGGTAGTCATACCAACTGCTATACCGCTTACACCATTAACTAATAATGCTGGTACTCTAGCAGGTAAAACTACTGGTTCATTTTCATTATCATCATAGTTTCTTTGCCAATCAATAGTATCCTTATTGATGTCACGCAACATTTCCATTGCGATTTTACTCATACGTGCTTCAGTATAACGCATTGCAGCTGGACGATCTCCATCGATAGATCCAAAGTTTCCATGTCCATCTACTAACATATAACGGTAACTAAAATCTTGTGCCATATGAGCCATGGCCTCATATATCGATGAATCACCATGTGGGTGAAATTTACCCATAACTTCTCCGACAATTCTTGCAGATTTTTTATACGGCTTATCAGGAAAAACTCCTAGCTCATTCATTCCATAAAGAATACGTCGCTGAACAGGCTTTAATCCGTCTCGAACATCTGGTAATGCACGTGAAACAATAACTGACATCGCATAATCCAAAAAAGAACTACGCATTGTCTTTGTTAGATCAACATTTCTTATTCTGTGATCTTGATTTTGGTTATCCATTTAAGCCTCCTATGCATCCAAATTCTCAACATATTTTGCATTTTGCTCAATGAATTCACGTCTAGGACCTACTTCGTTACCCATCAACATTTCAAATGCTTCTTCTGCATCTTCTGCATCTTCTGGATCAACACGGTCCAATCTCCTATTTTCTGGATTCATTGTTGTTTCCCATAATTGCTCTGGATCCATTTCACCTAATCCTTTATATCTTTGAACAATAGGTTTCGGACTAGGTTGAAGCGTTCCCAGATAATCATGTAACTCTTCATCAGTATCCAAGTACTTAATAATTTTACCTTGCCTTACTTGATATAGAGGTGGTCGTGCTATATATACATAACCTGCCTTAATCATCGGCTTCATATATCTATAAAATAGAGTTAACAATAAGGTTCTAATATGTGCACCATCAACATCAGCATCAGTCATTATGATTAATTTATGATATCTAGCTTTATTAATATCAAAATCAGCACCAAAACCAGTACCCAAAGCAGTAAAAATAGTCCTTATTTCTTGATTAGCTAAAATCCTATCCATAGAAGCTTTTTCTACATTCAAGATTTTACCTCTAATCGGCAAAATAGCTTGAGTTAATCTAGATCTACCCTGTTTTGCAGAACCACCAGCTGAATCACCTTCGACGATAAACAATTCTGAAATTTTAGGATCATTACTTGTATTATCTGCAAGCTTTCCTGGTAAATTAGCAATTTCCAACCCAGATTTTTTACGTGTTACTTCACGAGCACGTTTTGCTGCAATTCGTGCTCGTGCTGCTAATTGACCTTTTTCTACAATTTTTCTACCAACTTGCGGATTTTCCAATAAAAACTTACTAAAGGTATCTGAGAATGCCTTATCGACTGCCGCCCTTGCATCAGAATTTCCAAGTTTTGTTTTGGTTTGTCCTTCAAATTGTGGATTAGGGTGCTTAATAGAAATGACTGCCGTCATGCCTTCTCTAATATCTTCTCCTGAAAGATTATCATCATTATCCTTCAAAATTTTGGCTTTTCGTGCATAATCATTAACAACTCTTGTTAAAGCTGTCTTAAATCCTGACTCATGCATACCACCTTCATATGTATGAATATTATTGGCAAAAGTAAGCAAAGTAGACTTATAACCAGTGATATATTGTAGTGATGCTTCTACATTAATACCGTCATAATCTCCTTCAACATATACAGGAGGTTCAAATAATACTTGTTCTTTTTGATTGAGGAAAGAAACGTATTCCTTTATGCCACCTTCAAAATGATAAATATCTTTTTCTGCTGTATTTTTTCTTTTATCAGTAAAGGTTAATTTTAATCCTTTATTTAAAAATGCTAATTCTCTAATTCTATTTTTTAAAATTCGATCATCAAAAACAGTAGTTTCAGTAAAAATATCAGGATCTGGGTAAAAGCGTACAATAGTACCATGTTGAGTTAATGGTACTTCACCAACTTCATGTACTTCTTGTTCTACACGTCCATGATTAAAATCAATACAATATTTTTTACCATCACGCATGACAATAACATTTAATTTAGTAGATAAAGCATTAACAACAGATGCACCTACACCATGTAAGCCACCTGATACCTTATATCCGCCACCACCAAATTTACCACCAGCATGTAACACCGTAAAAACTGTCTCCAAAGCAGATCTACCAGTTTTCTTTTGGATATCTACTGGTATTCCTCTACCATCATCTTCAACAGTAACACTACCATCTTCATTAACAGTAATTTCTATTTTGGTGGCAAAACCTGCCAATTTTTCATCAATACTATTATCAATAATTTCCCATACTAAGTGATGTAATCCTTGTATACTAGTATTTCCGATGTACATACCTGGACGCTTTCTAACAGCTTCCAGCCCACCTAACACTTGAATTTGGCTTGCATTATATTTTTCTGCACGCTTTTCGAAATTAAGTGCTTGGTCCTGAATATTCTTATTATCAGCCATTTACTTCTCCTCACTTACTGTTCCTGAAACTATTCTAAATATTCTTGGAATTTTAATCATTTCCTGGGAAATACTATTTATATCAGTTGTAGTAATAAAAGTCTGAGTCTTGCCATTAATATAATTAAGTAAATTTTTCTGCCTTATATTATCTAGCTCACTCATTACATCATCCAACAATAAAATTGGATATTCATTCAATATCTGATGCATTAAGTCAATTTCCGCTAATTTTATGCTAAGCACAATCGAGCGTTGTTGCCCTTGCGAGGCATATTCCTGAGCACTTTTTTTATTGATAAATACTTGCAAATCATCTCGATGTGGTCCTACCAATGTAGTACCTAACCTCATTTCATTGACTTTTACATGCTCAAAACTTAACAATATTTTTTTATATATTTTTTCTACTGAGTCCTTTTCGTCAAACTCAGGAAATGATGCCTTATATTCTATATCTAAAATTTCCTTCTGATCACTTATAAAAGCATATGCTTTCTTAGCATTTTCTTTCAGCAAATCTAAATATAGCACTCGTTTATGCACTACTTCTGCTGCTAATCCAGCTAATTGATCAGTTAGCACATTTAAAAATATTGGATCACTTGCTTTTTTACTGGATATTTGCTTCAAATAGGTATTTCGCTGTTGCAAAACCTGCCTATATCTCGTTAAAAAGTAAAGATATTCACCATTTATTTGACCAAATTCTAAATCCATAAAACGTCTTCTAAATGCTGGCGATCCTTTTACCAATGATAAATCTTCAGGAGAAAAAAGAATCGCATTCATAGTTCCCAAATAATTAGATAACTTTTTCTGCTCTAACCGATTTATCCATGCTTTTTTTCCCTTATTGGATATTAATAACTTAAGATCAAACCTAATATTTCTTTTACACAAAGTACCATGAATACCCGCAATTTTCATATTAAATTTTATTAATTCTTTATCTATACTAGTTCTATGTGACTTGGTAAGTGCTAAAAAATAAATTGCTTCTAGCAAATTGGTCTTACCTTGTGCATTTTTTCCAATAAAGATATTTATATGGGAATCAAAATTTACTTTAACTCTATCAAAATTTCGAAAATCCTTTAAAGTTAAATCTTCAAGATACATCAATTACCCCATAATAAAATTATATAAATTTTTATTAATTACTATTTGATCACCTGGATGGATTTTTTTACCACGACGATTCTCAAGAACTCCATTAAGCATAACTGGATTTTCATTCAAATACCATTTAGCTTGCCCACCAGAAGATATTATTGACTCCTCTTTTAAAAATTGTGCTAGAGTTATAAATTCTCCATTAATTACAAAGTCTTTGATAAAACCACCCCATTTACATAATACTCTACTCAATTATATATTTTTTATGCATAAAATACAATTTTATACCACTATTTAGCCATGTTTTATACAATTTTATATATTATGACTAATCAATCATAATTTTCGCTTATTGGCTATGATATAGTCAATTAGAGATAAATAAAAAGTAAGCTACATGAATAGCAACCTTAACTCTTGGTTAATATTATATGCAACTTACTTTTTTATTTATTAAAAAGTTCTAACTGGAGTGATTAATTGAATAAATTTTTCATCACTATCTTTAGGGACGACCACAAATGGTCTCAATGGTTTCGTAAATTTAATTACTATCGAATCCGTTATCGAAACTCGCAATGCATCACGCAAATAATCAGGATTAAATGAAATCTCTAAATTTTCACCATTAAGTGAATCAAATGCTAATTCTTCTGCAACATTACCTACTTCTGCAGAATCACCACTTAATTTTATAACCTGATCTTCCACATTTAGATACATTTTTACCACATTATTACGACTTTCATGTGCTAATAAGCTAACCCTTTCCAATGAACGTGCCAAAGTAAGAGCATCTAGTTCAACTGTAGTCGTTGCTTCCTGAGGTATTAATCGTTCGGTATCAGGGTATGATCCTTCTAAAAGTCTTGTATAAAAATTAATGTTGGAAATTTTAAATAAAACTTGATTTTCGCCTGGAATGACAGTAACTTGTGGATCATCATCAGCAATAATTTTTGATAACTCAATTAAACTATTGCCAGGAATAACTAGATTAGTTGCTACTGCAGGACCAGTTGCAAGCTTTAATGTTCTTCTTGATAAACGATGACTGTCTGTAGCGATTGCATTTATTTCTTTTGGATTGAAATCAAAATTTACACCATTCAAAATAGGTCTGTTTTCTTGATTAGCAACTGCAAAAACTGTTTCAGAAATTACTTCTTTGAAAGATTTACCAGAGATAACAAAAGAAGATTCTCGTGTTATTTCTGGTAATTTAGGATAATTATCTGCATCTAGTCCATTAATTGTAAAATCACTGTTTTCAGACATTATTTTCGTTTGAAAACTATCTTTTACTTCAAAAGAAAAATCTTTTCCAGGTAATTTTTTTATTATTTCACTAAAAAAACGTGCTGGTAATACAATAGACCCTGTAGATTCAATATGCAGATCATCGCTTTTAGGGATATCTATTTTTATTGAAATATTTGTATCACTACCCGTCAAAGTTAATGTATTTTCCGATAAATCTATTTTTATCCCTTTCAAGATGGGAATAGCTGTATTGGAAGAAATAGCTTTTAGAACATTGTTTAAATTTTTCAAAAACAAATTTCGATCGATTATGAATTTCATATGCCCCTCCATTTTTTATTCTTTATATTAATTATATATTTATTTATATAGAAGTAGTAGTAGGTACTGTGGATTATGTTGAAAAGTGGCTGTAAGTAGTAAAAATAAAAGATTTCACCTGTAAAAAACATGTGAATAATTAGCTCATTTATCCACATGTTATTAACTTCTCTAATGATTTAACATTGCTTTTAAATCATACACAGCCGATTTAATTTCAGAATCAGTTTTTAGAGATCTTTCGATTTTTTCATAGGCATGCATTACAGTTGTATGATCTTTGCCCCCAAATTCTTGCCCTATTTTAGGTAAGCTAGAATCTGTTAATTTTCTTGATAAGTACATTGCAATTTGGCGTGGTACTACTATTTGTTTTACGCGTTTCTTACCCTTTAATTCTGTAGTTGAAGTTTGAAAATAATTAGCCACAACTTCTTGAATTTTGGATATTTCGAGTCCGCGTGTTTTTTGAACTAATTTTAAATCCGCGAGTGCTTCTTTAGCTAAATTAAGGTTAATATCTTCTCTTTCTATCGTTGCATGAGCTTGCACTTTAACAAGAGCACCTTCTAATTCACGAATATTTGTATCAACTTGAGAAGCTACATAATCTAGTGTATTATCATCGATTCCAAGGCCGTCTGCCTCTGCTTTTTTACGTAAAATAGCTATTCTAGTTTCTAAATCAGGCGGTGTAATTTCAACTTGTAAGCCCCATGCAAATCTTGAAACTAAACGCTCTGATAAGTCAGGAATCTCATTCGGTAGGCGATCACTGGTCATCACAATTTGTTTTTGATCGTTATAAAGTGTTTCAAAAGTATGGAAAAATTCTTCCTGAATACCCTCTTTTTTTGCGAAAAATTGGATATCATCTACCAATAATAGATCACAGGTTCTATATTTTTCTCTGAAAAGATCTTGTGTCTTATTTTTTATAGAATTGATGAAATCATTAACGAAAGTTTCACTCTGAATATATACAATTTTAGCATTAGCTTTTTCCGTTAGCATTTGATGTCCAATAGCTTGCATCAAGTGAGTTTTACCTAGTCCAACACCACCAAAAATAAAAAGTGGATTATAAAAACTACCAGGATTATCAGCTACAGCTAAAGCAGCTCCAGCAGCTAACTTATTTCCTTCGCCTTGTACAAATGTATCGAAAGTATATTTACTATTTAATTGCAAATCTTTGGCAAATTCATTGTGGTTGTTTTCAATTACAGGTTCTTGTTTTTTTTGAGTTTTATGTACGACAAAACGTTCAGAATTAGTATCGCCTGCAATTTTAAATATTGGGATAATTTCCATATCTGTATAAGCATATGCTTCTTGAATCAGTTGAGATGCTAAATTCTTTTCCCAATATCCTTTTGATACGGGAGATTCAACAGATATAGTCATTTGTTTGCTATTTTTATCAAAAGAAAGTGGTTTTGTATTTTTAAACCATGCATTGTAAGCAACTTCACTGTAACGTTTTTTCATATTGTCAGTAAAAAATTGCCAAAATTTTTCTAAGTCTAACAAAGTATTACCTCCGAGAAGATCGTGGTTGATAATTAATAAAATAAGTTTAACATTTTATTCTATGTTTTTCCACAGGTGCAAAACTATAATACACTTTTAAACATAATTGTGAACAAAAAAAGCTTTTATCCACAAGAAAGCTGCAAAATATCAAAATTTTTGCAGTTATAAACAGAGCGGTTGTGAATAAAAAAAGCAAGAGTATCAACAACAAAATAATCATTTTGCAAAAATAATCCACAGGCTGTGTATAATTTTGTAAACAAGATGTTAATTGTTGATAACTTTGTAAAAATCCTTGTTGATAATATAAATATAAAAAAATTAATCGCAAAAAATTCACAAAACAAAAATGACTAAAAAAATAAATAAAGAATATCTATAGTATTTTTTTCAATAAAAGACTTGGCTTTTTCTGTTATCTGTGATATCCTAAATTAGAAATTGTGCTTATAGTACTAAACGGAGGTGCACATAATGACCACTAAGAGAACTTATCAACCAAAGAAGCGTCACCGTTCACGTGTTCATGGTTTTATGAAACGTATGGCAACAGCAAATGGCCGTAAGGTTTTAGCAAGACGCCGTAAAAAGGGTAGAAAAGTCTTATCTGCTTAAGCCACTGATATTCAGTGGTTTTTTTAGTTTAAAGTTAGGATGAGTTATTTTGAGAAAATCCTATCGTGTAAAATCAGAAAAAGATTTTCAATTGGTATTTGAAACTGGACAGTCTATGGCTAATAAAGCCTTTGTCTTATATCAATTAGACAAGGTTAATCAGCCACATTTTCGCGTAGGTATATCTGTTGGTAAAAAGGTTGGCCATAATGCGGTTTTGAGAAATCGTATAAAAAGATGTATCAGAGCAGCAATCACTGAAGATAAGCATATGATAAAAAAAGATGTCGATTTTTTAGTAATTGCTAGACCATATGTAAAAGATCTTGATATGAAATGTATAAAAGCAAATTTAGAGCATGTTATGAAACTGTCTAATTTATTGATTAGTGATATACCATCGCAAGTTGAGGAGAATTAAAGTGAGCGACTTTCTATCAAAGAAGAATTTAAAAAAGATAATAGTAATCGCAACGATTTTACTTATTTCATTAACCATAACGGGGTGTGTTTCTACAAGTAGTAATGGTTCTGTACCGCCTTTGTCAAACAATAGTGGAAGTTTTTGGGATCGTTATATTTTATACTATATTTCGAGTTTTATTTTATGGCTTGCAACAATATTACATAACGCATATGGCTGGTCAATAGTTGTATTTACTATTATTGTTAGGGTTGTATTATTGCCATTAAATGCTATTTCAATTAAAAGTATGGCTAAACAGCAAAGTTTACAACCTGAGATGGAAGCTTTACGTAAGAAATATTCAGATAGAGATGCTGAAACTCGTAGAAAATTACAAGAAGAAACTAGTAAGTTGTACAAGGAAAGTGGAGTTAATCCATATTTAGGCTGTTTACCTATGTTAATCCAGATGCCGATTATGATTGCTTTGTGGCAAGCTATTTTAAGAACTCCTGAATTGCAAAATGGACGGTTTTTGTGGATGGATTTAGGACATCCTGATCCTTATATGGTTATGCCAATCTTAGCAGCTATTTTTACATTTATTGCAAGTTACATAGGGCAATTATCTCAAGCTAAATCATCTAATAATGCAATGACTAAGGGCATGACATATGTTATGCCAGTATTTATTGGTGTGATGGCATGTAGTCTGCAGTCAGCATTATCCTTGTATTGGGTAATTTCCAATTTGTTCCAAGCGATTCAAACCTTCTTTTTGCAAAATCCGATAAAATATTATCGTGAATTAAAGCTTAAACAGCTGCAAGAAAAAGAGCGTAAGGCCAAGTATAGGAAAATATATAAGAAATTCGGTCGAAAAATTAAATAGTTATCTATAGTTATTAGATAAAGTAGTCAAAGTGCTTTATCCATCAATGTAGTGGTGGAGTGGGCACTTTTTTTATACAAAATTAATTAAGGTGAAATTATGGTACAGGTTTTAACACAATATGATACTATTGCTGCAATTGCCACACCAATCGGTGAAGGCGGTATATCCATTATTAGGGTTTCGGGTGAAAATGCGTTAGAAATAGTCAATAAAATCTTCCGAGGAGCAAATTTGAATAAAGTTGCCTCGCATACTATTCATTATGGACATATTATCGATTATGCTAATAAAGACGTAGTAGATGAAGTTTTAGTAACAGTAATGTTAGCTCCTAAAACATTTACTCGAGAAAATACGGTTGAAGTATCCTGTCATGGTGGATTATTAGTGACACAAAAAATATTACAGTTGATTCTTGATAATGGAGCTAGAATGGCCACGCCGGGGGAATTTACTAAGCGTGCATTTATTAATGGACGAATTGATTTAACGCAAGCTGAATCGATTATGGATATTATTGAAGCTAAGACTGATCGGGCTAGACAAGTAGCAATGAATCAATTAGAAGGTGGACTTCTTTTTGAAATTAGAAAATTGCGACAAGAACTTTTGAATACCATGGCACATGAAGAAGTTAATATTGATTATCCTGAATATGATATGGACGATGTTACTTCTAAAGAAATGTATGACAAGGCTCAACAAGTTATCAAAGAAATAGATAAATTATTAGCCACTGCTCAAGAAGGAAAGGTAGTTAGGTCTGGACTTGCAACAGCTATTGTTGGTAGACCTAATGTTGGTAAATCTTCGTTATTAAATTACTTATCTAAAGAAGAAAAGGCTATTGTAACTAATATAGCAGGTACTACTCGTGATACTTTAGAGGAGTATGTATCATTAAAAGGTATTTTATTAAAACTAATTGATACAGCAGGAATAAGACAAACAGATGATATAGTTGAAAAAATTGGTGTAGAACGTTCAAAAAGAGCTATAACTGAATCTGATTTAGTTTTGTTGCTAATAAATTCTAGTGAAGAATTAACTGAAGAGGATCAGAAATTATTAGAATTAACGCAAGATAAAAAAAGAATTGTCATTTTAAACAAAGCTGATCAAGTGGCGAAAATAACTAAAAAAGATATTCAAAAAATTACTGATAGTCCTATTGTGACGATTTCAGTATTAAAGAAACAAAATATGATTGGATTAGAAGAGGCAATTAAATCTTTATTTTTACAGGGAATTACTGATTCAAAAAGTGAAGTTATGGTAACAAATCAAAGACAAAACGATTTACTCAGAAAGGCCAAGCAATCATTAATAGAGGCTATTGAGGCTATTAATGATAATATGCCATTAGATCTTGTGCAAATAGATCTAAAAGAGGCGTGGGATAGCTTAGGTGAAATTACGGGTGACACAGCACCTGATGAATTAATAACACAATTATTTAGTAAGTTTTGTCTTGGAAAGTAGGGTATTCAAAAATGAAGACATATAATTCTAACGAATATGATGTGATTGTTGTGGGAGCAGGACATGCTGGATGTGAAGCTGCACTAGCTGCAGCCAGAATGGGTGAAAAGACACTTTTATTGACTATCAATTTGGATATGGTAGCTTTCATGCCTTGCAATCCATCTGTTGGCGGTCCGGCTAAAGGAACGGTAGTACGTGAAGTAGATGCCTTAGGTGGTCAAATGGGCAAAAATATAGATGCCACATATGTTCAGATGCGAATGCTGAATACAGGTAAGGGTCCTGCTGTGCGTGCATTACGTGCTCAAGCAGATAAGTGGAAATACCACGAATATATGAAAAATACTATTGAAAATACACCTAATTTGACTTTGCGACAAGGAATGGCTGATGAATTGATTGTTGAAGAAGGTATATGTAAAGGCTTAATAACCAATACAGGAGCAAAATATTTAGCCAAAAGTGTGGTTTTAACACCTGGTACAGCTACGCGTGGCAGAATTATCATTGGTGAATTAACTTATTCATCTGGACCTAATAACTCCTTGCCTTCTATCAAGTTAGCTGAAAATTTGGAAAAATTAGGTTTTAAGATGCGTCGTTTTAAAACGGGAACTCCTCCACGTGTGGATGGTAATACGATTGATTATTCTAAAACTGAAGAGGAGCCGGGCGATAAGGAGCCAAGACATTTTTCATATACTACTAGCGATGATGATTATCTTAAAGATCAATTATCTTGTTATATGACATATACTAATCCCGTTACACATGAAATAATTAGAAAAAATTTAGATAGAGCACCTATGTTTTCTGGTGTGATAAAGGGAGTGGGTCCTCGTTATTGTCCATCTATTGAATCTAAGATTGTTAGATTTGCTGATAAAGATAGACATCAAATATTTTTAGAACCTGAAGGTTGGAAAACAAGAGAAATATATGTTGGCGATTTTTCAACTTCAATGCCTGAGGAGGTTCAATTAAAGATGTTACACTCTGTGGTTGGATTAGAAAAAGCAGAAATGATGCGTCCAGGGTATGCGATAGAGTACGATGTAATTGAACCATGGCAATTAAAGCATACATTAGAAACTAAAAATATTCGTCATTTGTTTACTGCAGGTCAAATGAATGGCACATCAGGTTATGAAGAAGCAGCAGGGCAAGGACTAATTGCAGGTATTAATGCAGCATTAAGTGCACAAAATAAGCCGGGATTTGTATTGGGTCGTGATGAAGCTTATATTGGTGTTCTGATAGATGATTTAGTTACCAAAGGAACTAATGAACCTTATCGTTTGTTAACTAGTCGTGCTGAATATCGTTTATTATTACGACATGATAATGCAGATTTGCGTTTAACAGAAAAAGGGTATAACTTAGGTCTGATTTCCGAAGAGCGTTATCAAGAATTTTTACGTAAAAAAGAAGCAATTGCGACGACTATGAAAAATATAAAGTCTATAACAATTCATCCAACTGAGGAAGTACAAAATTATTTAAAGGATATCAAGCATGATGCACTAAATGGAGCAGTTAATGGAGCTGATTTCTTAAAACGACCACGTGTAACTTTTGACGCTATTGAAAAATTAACAGGTAAAAAATTAGCGGCTGATAGATATGTCAAAGAGCAGGTTGAGATTGCTTTAAAATACGAAGGTTATATTAAGAAAGAAAAGATTATGGTGGATCGCTTGCATCGATTAGAATCTAAGAAAATACCTGAAGGTATTGATTATGCAGCAATTCCAAGTTTGGCTACTGAAGCTAGACAAAAATTTGAAAAAATACGACCTGAATCTATTGCACAAGCTGAAAGAATATCAGGTGTTAATCCTGCAGACTTAGCTGTTTTGACAGCTTATATACAGCAGGGCAGAATTGCAAAAATCAAATAAAATTAAGCAAGGCACAAAAAAACGACTTTATTGTTAGGCGTATCGTCTAAGTTATAAAGTCGTTTTTATTAGTTTAAAAGTGATTTTACTATAACATACATACTTGACATTCTTTAGAGCCAGTACATTTGAATTTATCTGTTTTGATAACTTCATCAGCAGCTAGATTTTCACTACCTTCTAGTACTTCTTGTCTAACACGAACGTAGTAAATGGTTGCACATTTCTTCTTAAAAGCATAGATATAAGCTTTATTTAAATCTCGTGTAGTAGCTTTATCTGTCATAAATAAAGTTAATGAGATAGCTTGATCTACATGTTTTTGAGCAGCAGCTACTATGTCTATAATAGCTGCGGGACCTACTTCATAGGCACCTTTTTGATAATATTTGTAATTATTGTTATCAATTTTATATGCGGGAACGTATATTCGTCCAACCATTCCTTCTTTTCTGGTTTCAACAGGAGCTACAACTGGTTGTAAACTTGGGGTACAAGAAGATAAGTAGCTGATAGAACCCGTTGGAGCTACAGCTAGTAAGTGCGAATTAGCTAAACCGTATTTTTTTATATTGTTTACCAGATTATTCCAATCTTCACGACTTGGAATATAAAAATGATATTTATTTAATAGATCTTTAATAGTAGCTGTTTTTGGTAAATTATCATGCTCAGTATATTTCTTAAAGTAAGAACCGTCAGCATATTCAGATTCTTTAAAACCAGAATATGCTCCAAATTTTTGAGCTAACTTGTTAGAAGCTTTGAATGCATAGTATGCAGTTGCGTAGAAAAACATATCAGTAAAATCAACTGCTTCGGGTGAATTGTAGAATATATGGTTAGTTGCTAAAAAGCCGTGTAAGTTCATAGCTCCTAATCCGACAGCATGGTTCGCTAAATTACCTTTTCTGATTGAAGGGGCACATTTCAAATTTGATTCACGTGAAACATGATCTAAAGCTCTGATACTATTAGCAACTAAATGTTCAAAATGTTCCGAGTCATCCATAGCCTTTGCAATATTGAGTGAACCTAAATTACAGCAAATATCATGTCCAGTTTTTGAAAAACTTAAATCTTCATTGTACTCACTAGGTGTGTTGACTTGTGCAATTTCCGAACATAAATTTGACATTACAATGCGTCCTTCTTTTTTGTTTGGATTTCTGTCATTAACGGTATCTTCAAACATAATATAAGGATAACCTGATTCGAATTGTAATTCAGCAATCGTTTGAAATAATTTACGTGCACTGATATATGTTTTCTTGATCTTAGGATTGGCTACCAAATTATCATATTCTTTGGTAATTGAAATATCGGACATAGGTTTACCATATTCTCGCATAATGTCATACGGGGAAAAGAGAGCCATGTCTTTATTTTCTTTTGCTAGTTGAAAGGTAATATCTGGAATTACAACACCTAATGATAAAGATTTTATTCGTATCTTTTCGTCAGCATTTTCTCTTTTTGTATCTAAAAATTTAAGTATCTCAGGATGATGAGCGTGTAAATATACCGCTCCAGCTCCCTGACGTTGCCCTAGTTGATTTGCATAAGAAAATGAATCTTCGAGCAATTTCATAACTGGTATAATACCACTAGATTGATTTTCTATTTTTTTAATCGGTGCTCCAAATTCACGAAGATTAGTTAAACACAAAGCCACTCCGCCACCACGTTTAGATAATTGCAAACTAGTGGTAATGCTTCGGGAAATAGATTCCATATTATCTTCAACACGAAGCAAATAGCATGATATATATTCGCCACGTCTTTTTTTACCAGCATTAAGAAAAGTTGGTGTAGCTGGTTGAAATCTATTGTGAATAATGTCCATTAATAATGAAGTAGCAAAGTCTTCATCACCATCAGCTAAGAATAAGGCATTCATTACCACACGGTCTTCGTAATTTTCAAGATATTCTTTGTGGTCATTAGTTTTTAAGGCGTAGGCATTGTAAAATTTTACAGCTCCCATAAAATTAGGAAAGGTAAAGTGTTGATCGTATGCTTTTTTTGTTAACTTTTCGATAAATTCAATATTATATTTAGCTAGTAAATCTTTGTCATAATAGTCATTATCAATTAAAAAATTTAATCTTTCTCGAAATGATTTGAATTTTTTAGTATTCGGATTAATTTTTTCATCTATGTATGCTTTAACAGCTTTTTTATCAGCTTCAAAGTTAAAATGACCATTTTCATCTTTAAATTCTGTTAATGCATTTAAAGAAATATAAGTTTTATTATTTTTCATCGTTATTTTGTTTCCACCGTTCTGTTTTTAATATATTTAAGACATTTTCAACGTCTTCCATTGTACCTAGCAATTCGAATTGATATAAAAAAGGAACATGTAATTTTTTGGATATTATAGGTCCAGCTACAGCAAATTGATCTCCAAAGTTAGTGTTACCTGAAGAAATTACGCCCCGGCAATAGCTTCTATTATCTTTATCATTTAAGAATTGTATAACTTGTTTAGTTACAGCACCATGCATATGCAATCTACCGCCGCAATAGGTAGGAACAATTAGAATATAATCTTCATTAACTTTTATTGGAGTACCATCTAATGGAATTCTTACAGAACGCCAATTTAATTTTTGTACAAACCTGTGTGTATTATTTGATGATGTAGAAAAATAAACTACTAATATTTTTTTATCCATTTTAAAACTCCCAATCATCGTCTGTTGTTTCTTCAGTTACTCCCATTACATATGATGAGCCATTACCAGAAAAGAAGTCGTGATTTTCATCCGCTCTGGCAGATAGTTGAGCTAAAACTTCGGGTGCGATATGTGTCTCAGCTTCGGTAAATGGAGAATCATAACCTAGATTTTGTAAAAATTTTCCTGCATTATATATGCTGAATCTGATAGCATCTTCAGCAATATCGAAACCTTTATATAGCTCTCGTAAATATGCTTTTTCAAGGTCAATTAATTTATAAAGTAAAGCAAAAACAAAATCTTTCATTTCTGCTTGTCTTTGAGGAGCTAATTTTGCAAGTTTCTGCTGATACTTATAACCACTGTAATAATTATGGATAACTTTATCTCTTAAGATTAAGCGAATAATATCGGCTGTATTTGGTAATTTGTTTCGTGATGATAAATAGAAAGGTAAATAAAAGCCACCATACAATAAAAATCCAGGCATCATAGCAGCAGCGACTTTAGATTTTAAAGGATCATTACCTGTGTAATACGGTATTAACGCTTTAGCTCGTGCTTGCAATGCTTCATTATTGATTACCCAGTTGTGGGCCTCATCTATTTGATCACTATTACATAGTGTAGAAAAAATAGTACCATATGAACGTGCATGAACAGCTACCATAAAAGCAAAGTTGGCATAAATAGCTTGCTCATGATCTGTTTGAGCATTTTTAATTTGGGCTACATCACCGATAGATGCTTGAATAGTGTCTAGCAAAGTTAATCCTGTAAAGGTACGTGTAATTAATTGTTGCCAATCTTTTGATAAACTATTCCATGAAGGTAAATCATTTGATACGGGAATTTTTTCTGGAAGCCAAAAGTTTTGCGTAACTCTGTTCCATACTTCCAAATCTTTATCATCGTCAATCTTGTTCCAATTGATTGAACGCATATTAAGACCGTTATCATGATAAGCAAAATGAACTGGTGCTTGTGAATGATCGTAATAACTTTCTGACATAAACATTTCTCCTTACATAAAAAATCAACTTACAATCTAGCAGTTAATTTCAATCTAAAAAACAATCTAACACAATATCTTGTGCTTTTCAAATGATAAATATCATTATATGGTATTAAAAGGCTAAGGTATAGGGGTAAACAAGAAAATATAAAATTAATAATATCTTATGTTACATGTGAAACAAAAAGAGCAACTATCTAAATAGTCGCTCTTTAAGATGATAGATATGATAGTTAAATTCTAGGTATATTATTTTTCAAATGATACCAAGATACCACCATTTTCAGCATAAAAAGTACATAGAGCAGTACACAAACTAAATGATATGTCAGCATTTGGAAAAGTACTTGTAATCGTACTAGCAACCAATTGTGCTTCAGATAAATTGTTAACATGGTCAATTTCTACTTTGCCACCATTATATCCTTGATCTATCATCGCTTGTAATAGTTTAGGATAACATTTTTTCATACCACGAGCTTTGGATATTAATGCAAACGTGCCAGCGTCAGTAACTGTACCAATAATATTTAAATTAACTAGTTTGGAAAGTTTAGCAATAGTTGGATTGACTCTACCGTTATTTGCCAAGTTCTTCATATCTTTTAATATAAATACCATTTGTAATGTTTGCTGGTATTGTTTAACATCCTCAATAACTTCATCAAAAGTCAGGTTTTTATTTAAATCTTGTGCAATTCTTTCAGCAATCATTCTCATTTGCGGACCTGCTGATAGAGAATCGAAAATCTCAATTTTTACGTGAGGGTATTTTTCTTTGTATAAATTTGCCGCTTGAATAGCAGAATCATAAGTAGCAGATAAGCCACTAGTGATAGTGACTACATAAATCTCGTCTGCACCTGCAAATGCTTGTAACCAACTAGCAATGCTAGGACATGCGGTGCTAGTTTTTTGCTTGGTGTTAATAATAGCTTGAATAAAATTGTCAATATTGATATTGTTATCATCTAACCAAATATTATTATCTATTATAATAGACAGGGGGACATTAATATGTTTTTGTCCTAAAATAGTACTAGATAAGATATTGGCACCAGAATCGGTAATAATTTTTTTAATCATAGGTTGAGCCTCTATATTTTTTACATTATCTTGATACAAGTTTTTGATAAACTTATATCAAGATATAGAGTAACACAAAATAGAACAAAAGTATAAATATTTATATAGGAAGTGTATTTAATATTGAAAACAACGGAATCAGAATTAGTCAAAGACATTATCAACTTTAGGTTACCCAGGTATGATGAATTGCCAGTAATGGGTTTATATTTGGAACAAGTAGCTAATTACTTGAATGAATATTTGCATGCAATTAGTGAAACTCCCATCACTAGTTCAATGATTAGTAATTATGTTAAACATAAAATTATATCTAAGCCGATAAAAAAACTATATGATAGAGATCAAATAGCCTCGTTAATTTTTATAGCTCTTGCTAAAAACATTTTACAATTAAATGATTTGAAAAAAGGTCTTGTTATTCAGCAGGGCAGTTATAGTACAAAAGTGGCATATGATTATTTTTGTGTAGAATTAGAGAATAATTTACAATACGTATTTGGCTTAAAAGATGAAAATAAGATGGAGGATAATGCTCCTAGTCCTGAAAAAATTATGTTACATAATATGATTTTAACAATTAGTTATAAAATTTATTTGACGAAGTATTTTGAATTATATGATATAACCAAAAATAAGGGGTAACTGATTTGATATATAAACAAATAATTTTTGATATAGATGATACAATTATTGATTTTGACAATACTGAATATGTTGCCTTGAATAGTTTGTTTAAATTTCACGGTTGGAATATAACGCCTGAGATTCGAAAGAACTATCATGCATATAATCAAGGACTATGGCGCTTACATGAGCAAGGAAAACTAACATATGAAGAGCTATCTGAAATTTGCTTTCGAGATTTTATCAAGCGAGAATACGATATAGATGTAAATGGTAAGCAAATCATGGCTGAATATCGGCATTATTTTGGCAATACACATAAATTAATACCTGGAGCTAAAGAAGCTTTACAATATTTTAAAAATCAAGGTTATTATTTAGCTGCTTTAAGTAATGGTGAAACATTTATGCAGAAAAAGCGTTTAAAATTGGCAAATGTTGCTCAATATTTTGATTTAATTATAACTTCTCAAGAAGCTCAAGCATCTAAGCCTAATCCTGCTATCTTTGATTATTTTTTTAGTCGCAGTAAAGTAAGTGTCAATCAATCTTTGCTTTTTGGTGATGGATTATCATCTGATATCTTAGGTGCTACTAATTATGGATTAGATTGTGTATGGTTTAATCATTGTCATAGAAAAAATCTTTTGCGACTAACTCCATTGCTAGAAGTTGATACCTATTCGGATTTTATAAAATATTGTAAAAATCATTAAGACACATAAGGAGCAAAAAATGTTATTTATTTCTTGGAATATCGATTCTTTAAATGCAGCTTTAACTGGTGATTCAGATAGAGCTCATGAAACTAGATCCGTGCTAAATAAAATTAAGGAGGCAAATCCTGATGTAGTTGCAATTCAGGAAACAAAATTACGAGCTAATGGTCCTACTAAAAAACATTGTGATATTTTAGCTGATATTTTTGAGGACTATCAATATGTTTGGCGTTCGTCACAAGAACCGGCACGTAAAAGTTATGCAGGTACTATGTTTTTATATAAAAAAAATTACCATCCACAAGTAACCTATCCGTTAATTGGGGCACCAGATACAATGGATCAAGAAGGTAGGATTATCACGCTAGAATTCGACACATTTTATTTAACACAAGTTTATACTCCTAATTCGGGTAATGAATTAAAACGATTGGCTGATAGAGAAATATGGGATACTAAGTATCAAGAATATTTAGCCAAATTAGATCAAAATAAGCCTGTGATTGCAAGTGGTGACTATAATGTAGCACATCAAGAAATTGACCTAAAACATCCTGAAACTAATCATCATAATGCGGGATTTACTGATGAAGAGCGTAAAGGGTTCAGTAAGTTACTTAGTTTGGGTTTTATTGATACATTTAGATACATAAATGGTGATATTACGGATGTCTATTCTTGGTGGTCACAAAGAATTCGCACAAGTAAAACTAATAATGCAGGTTGGAGAATAGACTATTATCTAGTTTCACAAAGATTAGCTGATAAAATTGAACAATCTAAAATGATAGATACAGGTGATCGAAAAGATCATTGCCCAATCCTACTAAAAATAGATTTATAAATAATTTCCCGGTAAATAATTTGCTTACAATTTTATATAAAAATATATTAAGCAAAAGATGTGTAAAATCTCACAATTAAGGTATAATTATTACTAATATACATAGGGGGAATTTTTATGGATAATACTGCGGTTGAAGATAATGAACTATCACAAAATATCAAATATAATAGATTAACTGGTTTAAAATTGTTTGCGATGACTAGTTCAATGGTTATATCAGTAAGTGAACTGGTACCTTTTGGAAAGACTGGTCCTACCGCAATATTTTATTTACTTTTAGCTGGTCTTATCTGGTTTATACCTATTACTAAAATGGCTGGCGAAATGGCATCGATAGATGGCTGGAATAAAGGTGGTATTTTCACTTGGGTCAAAGAAACCTTAGGGGAGAAAACAGGCTGGACAGCTTTATTTTACCAGTGGATACACATAACAATTGGTATGAATGTGATGATGTATATTATTATCGGCTCGGTATCTATTATTTTAAATAAGCCATATTTAAATACCACTCCTTGTATTAGATTTTTGCTAATGATGATCATTTTATGGTCTATTACTTTAGTCGAAATGGTTGGTATGAAAAAAATAGGACGAATTGCAGAATGGTGTTTCGGTTTAGGAATTGCTATGCCTGTTATTTTGTTAATATTATGCTTTTTCGTCTATTTGTTAGAAGGAAAAAACGTTTATTTTCATATTAATTTTGATAATGTCTTTCCTCACAAATTTGATGGTAATAGTTTAGTAGTTTTTGTTCCATTTATATTAGCATTTTGTGGAGGAGAAGCTTCAGCTCCACATGTCAAATATTTGGAAAAACCTAAACAATACTCTAAAGTAATGCTAGGTTTGGCATGCGTAGCTATTTGTTTTGATTTATTGGGAAGCATGGCTATAGGTATGACTGTTCCTAAAGAATTGCATACTAATAATGTTACGGGATTTGTAGAAACTTTTGGTCATATGTTGAATAGCATTAATCTCCCGGGTGATTTGTTGATGAAAATCATAGGAGCATTATTAGCGTGTGGTATTATTGGCCAATTGGGTAATTGGCTTGCAGGTCCTAGTCAGGGCATGTTCGAAGCAGCTAAAGAAGGTTATCTACCAGCATTTTTTACTAAGTCTACTAAACGTGACGTTCCAATGAGACTGATAGTGCTACAATCTTTAATTGTCACTCTCGGAGCTATTGCTGTAACCTTTACAAGTGGTACCAATGCTAATTTTGCATTTGATGTTTCGATGGCAGCAACTACTGTTCAATATTTGATGATGTATATCATTTTACTGATATCGTATATAGTTTTAAAATTACGTCATGCAAAATTACCCAGGACATATTATATGACGACTAGTCCCATTAAAGGCATAGGTATTGCTTTAGTAGCTTTATGTATTACATTGATAGCATTTGTTCTTACTTTTATTCCAACAAGAGAAACGCCAGAACATTTACGTAATATGTATGTGTTAATTATGCTTATAATGTGTGCTATAGTGACTATTTTACCTCTAATTGTTTATCATTTTAGATATCTTTATGGTAAAAAAAGATTATAAAGAAAGCGTTTAATCAAAAGAAGTTAATTCTCATTAGCTTCTTTTTTTGTTACAATAGTAAGATATTATATTTTAAATAGGAGGAACAAAATTGATACAAAAATTAAATTTGAGACAATATTTAGTTATTGCTTCGATGATTTTTGCACTATTTTTCGGAGCGGGAAATTTGATTTTTCCACTACATTTAGGGCAATTAGCTGGTCGTAATTGGCTTATTGCTACTATAGGATTTTTAATTACAGGGGTATTATTACCATTATTTTCAGTGCTGGCAATTGCTATTACTAAAACAGATGATGTATATGGCATTGCTAAACCTGTGAGTAATTTATTTGCTACTTGTTTTATGATATTAATCCACTTAACATTGGGTATAATGTGTGCTTCACCGAGAACAGCTAGTGTTTCTTATAGTGTAGGTATTGCACCATTATTACCATCTAAGTGGCACAATATTGGGTTAGTTATTTTTACTGCCATATATTTTATTCTAACTTTTATAATTGCGTATAACGCAGGTAATATATTAGAAAATTTAGGTAAAATATTGAATCCTATATTTTTAGTTCTCTTGTTTTTAGTTATTATTATTGCTTTGTTTAAACCTTTAGGGAATCCCGCTGATTTTTCAGCTACAGCTAGCTATGCTCATAGTGCAGGTGTTAATGGATTTTTGGAAGGATATAATACAATCGATGCTTTAGCAGGTATCGCCTTTGGGGTATCTGTTATTTCGGCTGTTAAATCTATGGGCGTTACTGAAAAGAATGAAGTTGCCAAAATTACAGCCAAATCAGGCTTCATTGCGATGACCATGATAGGTATTATTTATTTCCTACTAATTTTGTTAGGAGCGATGTCATTAGGAAAATTTAAAGTTTCAGCAGAAGGTGGAAAAGCATTTTCACAAATTGTTACTTATTATGGTGGTACATTAGGTCAAATTGTCCTTGCAAGTTTGGTTACATTAACATGTTTAACAACAGCTGTGGGATTAGTTAGCTCATTTGCACAGGATTTCCATAGTCATTTTGGTGGCTTAAAATATCGTAAGTGGCTTGCTATCACATGTTTTGCTTCTTTCATGACTGCAAATCTAGGGTTGGAATTGATTATCAAGTGGACCTTTGCTATTCTTATGTTTTTATATCCAATAGCTATGGTTTTAATTATTTTGGCATTATTTTCACCATTATTTAAGGGTGACCATGTCGTATATAAGGTGTCGGTTGTATTGACTATTATACCTGCCTTTATGGATTTGATAGCTCATCTACCTGCACCTATATCTGAAACATCATTTTGCAAGATGATAATTGATATTCGATTAAAATATTTCCCTTTATCAGATATTGGCTTATCATGGGTATTTCCAACATTATTAGGTATTATAATTGCTACTTTAGTTCATGTATGGCGTAGAAAAAATAATAAGATTTAATCGGTTAAATGAGTTAAAATAGAAACAAAGATTAAAAGGAGATATATCTATGAGAAATGGCACAAAGATAATTACGTTAGATAATGGCTATCATTTATGGACTAATACACAAGGTCAAGGCAAAATACATCTTTTAGCATTACATGGTGGCCCTGGCGGCAACCATGAATATTGGGAAGATGCAGCAGTACAGTTAAAAAAACAAGGCTTAGATGTACAAGTTACTATGTATGATCAATTAGGATCTTTGTATTCTGATCAACCCGATTATTCTGACCCTGAGATTGCTAAAAAGTATCTTACATATGAATATTTTTTAGATGAAGTAGAAGAAGTTCGTCAAAAGTTAGATATTGATAATTTTTACTTAATTGGTCAAAGCTGGGGTGGCTTATTAGTTCAAGAATATGCTGTTAAATATGGTAAGCACTTGAAGGGAGCAATTATCTCTTCGATGGTAGATGAAATTGATGACTACGTAAAAGCTGTAAATCGTAGGCGTCAAGAAGTATTACCTCAGACTGAAATTGATTTTATGCATCAATGTGAAACTAATAATGATTATGATAATGATCGTTATCAAGCTGATGTACAAATTCTTAACATTAACTTTGTAGATAGAAAACAACCATCCAAGTTGTATCATTTACATGATTTGGGTGGCACGGCAGTTTATAATGTCTTTCAAGGTGATAATGAATTTGTAATTACAGGTAAGTTGAAAGACTGGCATTTTAGAGACCAATTGAAAAATATAAAAGTTCCAACTTTACTTACTTTTGGTGAAAATGAAACTATGCCCCTTGATACAGCTAAAATTATGCAAAAAGAGATACCAAATTCTCGCTTGGTAACTACACCTAATGGTGGTCATCATCATATGGTTGACAATCCGGATGTTTATTATAAGCATTTAGCAGACTTTATACGTGAAGTTGAAAGCGGAGAATTCAATAAATAATGGATATGAACCTCGAAATTTGGACAACAATTTCGGGGTTTTTATTGTGTCCAAATATCTGAATAACACAAAAAAGTAGCTTTTATTTTAATTAACATTTATATCATTTTATGATAAACTTCTTGCTAAGTCGATATACTATTATTTATCTTTTTTTATGGTGGATAATTATTTTTAGTGAGGAAAGAAAATGAATTTAAAAAAGACTTTATGTGTTACATTGGCTACTGTCACATTAGGAACTATTTTGTCTAGTGTATGGGGAGCAGAATGTGGTTGGAACGAGTTACGCTAAAAAAATAATAAAATGGATATTATCATTGTTGTTAATTATAATAGTTGGTATAACAATTATTACGGTATATTCTGCGTACTATAGTTTTGGTACAATGATTTTTGGTGTTCATACTGAAAGTGCCATAAAAGATTTTTGGAGTACGGAATTTTTATTAGGTGCTGTTTATATAATTGTAGTAATAACAATTGCAGTAGTTACAGGAGTTACTAGATTATACAAAAAACATCTAAAGTAATGTATTTGCTATAACATATGCCACACATTTTTTACTCAAAGAACGATACGTGTAGTGTGGTCAATTATGAAAAGTTATTTTTTCTGTTATTTTATATGAACCTCGAAATTTGGACAACAATTTCGGGGTTTTTATTGTGTCCAAAAAACCATATCTCGACACATGATCGAAATATGGTTTAAAAAATCTAATTAATAATATTTCTAAAATTAGAACTTCATGAACATCATTCCTGCCCAACTAATTCCTTTATAGGCATTATTTATGGTATCAGTATAAAATTTATCAACAGAAGGAGATAGTTTAGATTGCAAAGCTAGAGGGCGAACTTGAGATAAAAAGTTATTGAGTACTCTTTGGGTGTATTCGCCCTTTTCTAAGCGATTTTTGACTCTAATTAAAGCGTCTCGTTCTTCTGACTTTAAATTAGGATCTTTTAAAATTTCACATATATCTGCAATTATTTTTTCTTCCGCTTTATTCTTTTTACCAAACATTTTACTCTCTTTTCTATTTATGAAAACCTAAGCAACAACCACTACTGTAGAAAGTATGCTTACAACCGTCTGATAATATGATGCAATCATAAGAATATTATAGGTCTGATTTTTTAAAAAACAATATATAAGAAAAATAGTAATTTTATTTAGAACTCTAAATAAAAAACGAACAAATATTATTTACTTATGATAAATGTTTGTATATTATATAGATAACAACTGATAGAGAGGTGATTTATATAATATATAAAAAAGTGATAGAAGGCAGAATTTGCACGCCTGAAACGGTAGACAAAATTGGATGTTATGGTAATGCTTTAGTATGTGTTAATCAGCAAGGATTAATCGCATCAGTACTATTTCCGAACAATAGCCAATATGGTGAGATTAAACAAACAGCTATTTCACAAGGTAATTATCATCAACTAGCTGCTGATGAATATCTTTTACCAGGGTATGTTGATTTACATGTGCATGCACCGCAATGGCCACAAGCTGGACTAGCTTTAGATCTTCCTTTAGCAGATTGGCTAGATCATTATACTTTTCCTTTGGAAAGCAAATGCTCAGATTTAAACTACTCTAAAACGATATATGATTCTTTAGTTAAAGAATTATTATCTCAAGGAACTACTACTGCTTTAATGTTTGGTACTATCTATAATGATTCCAACATCATTTTAGCTAAGGCTTGTTTAGAATATGGATTAAGAGGTTTTATCGGACAAGTTGCTATGGATAATGCAGATCAAACACCTGCTTATTATAGAAATCAGTCTGCAAAAGATGCTATTGATGCGACTGAATTGTTTATTAAGCAATTGCAAAATTTAAGCAGTGATGCAGATAGAGTAGTTCCCGTCATTACTCCTAGATTTGTTCCAAGCTGTAGTGATGCATGTTTACAAGGGTTAGGTCAATTAGCTAATAAATATCATGTACCAGTGCAAACACATGTTAGTGAAAGTAGTTGGGAGCATAGATATGTGCTAGATCGCTTTAAAGCTACTGATACGCATGTTCTTGATCAGTTTGGTCTTTTGACCGATCGAACAATTTTAATGCATGCAACTCATTTAACTGATGACGATATGATTCTGCTTGCCAAGCGTAAGGCGGCTTTAGCACATTGCCCTATCTCTAATGCTTATTTTGGCAATGGAGTTATGCGTGTTAAAGAAATTTTAGCTAAGCAAATCAAGCTGGGCTTAGGGACAGATATTTCAGGTGGTTATTCATCTAGCATATATCATAATATTCGCCAAGCGGTAATATCTTCACGGATGTTAGAAGACGGTGTAGATACTACCAAGCAAGCAACTACTAGAGGTGTTGCAAATTCTAGAATTAATATTGCTACGGCCTTTTATATGGCTACAGTAGGAGGTGCTGAGGCATTACATTTAAATACTGGACGAATTAAAGAAGGATATAAAGCTGATTTCCAAGTGGTGAAAAGTCACCCTTCAGTTATAACATTATCCGATGAGCAAATGATTGAACGAATATTATATCAAACACAACAATCTGATATTAAACAAGTCTATATAGATGGAAATTTAGTTTATTGTAAAGATTAATTTGTTATAGAGAGTGTAAAAAGATGGCAAAAAGAACTAGTTTATTAATTGGTCCAGATGAAAAAGTAAGTAAATTTGAGGCTACAATTTTGGGATTACAACACGTTTTAGCGATGGATGTTTATGTCCCTCCGATTATTTTGGCAGGAATATTAGCTATGAGTTCTGCAGATGCGATGGGGTTATTGCAAGCAACATTCTTAGCTGCTGGAGTAGGTACTTTATTGCAAACGGTTATATTTATGAAGATACCTGTTTCTCAAGGCCCTTCGTTTGTTCCATTGACTGCTGCAGCTGGTATAGTTTTAGCTAATGGAGGACTACATGGCAAGGGTATAGCTACCTTATTAGGATCCTCTCTTATAGGTAGTATTTTTCTAATTTTATTAGGATTAACGGGAGTATTTCACAAAATTATTAATAAATTTGTTCCACCAGTTGTTGGCGGTACTATTATTACTTGTGTGGGGTTATCTTTAATACCAGCAGCGTTAAAAGATAATATATTTGCTGCTCCAGGTAATATTTTTCAGAATATTGAACTAGCTTCTATAACTGCAGTTGTTTTAATTTTCTGTATTGCCATGAGTTTGCGTATCCCTAAGTTGGAAAAAATATTTAAAACTAGTTCTATAGTAGTAGCTTTATTGGTAGGAACCTCAGTAGCTGCAACTATGGGTCGTTTTAATTGGAGTCAAGTAGCCAGTGCACCATTATTTAGTTTTCCACAAAGAACCATATTACATTGGGGACTAGATTTTTCGCTGACACCCATTATTACATTTATAATTATTTATATAATATTGACTGCAGAAACAACAGGAACGTGGTTTGCCATGAGTGCAGTTACTGGCTGTGATATTTCTAAAAAACAGTGGAATAACGGTATTATAGGTGAAGGAGCAAGTTGTATATGTTCAACTTTGTTAGGTGCAACACCGGTAACAGGTTATTCTACTAACGCTGGTATTGTTTCTATCACTGGTGTAGCAAGTAAACATGTTTTCATATCTGCGGGTATATGGTTTATAATTTTAGGATTTTTTAGCAAACTTTCAGCATTTTTAGCTACTGTGCCTGCTCCTGTAATTGGTGGTGTATTTGCAATTATTACAGTTACTATTATGTTAAATGGATTAAAGGTTATCAGAAATGTTGAAACTGAAGAATCTGATCTCTATGTAATAGGTATACCTATTGTTTTGACTATGGCATTGCTTTTAGTTCCAAAGAAAGTAGTAGCAGTGACGCCACAACTTTTGCAATATTTATTGGGTTCACCAATAGCTGTAGCTGCGATAGTAGCAGTGATTTTAAAATTGATAATGCCTAAATACCGAGGACGTTTAGCTAAAAAATAAAGTTCATAGTAACGAAAAAAGGATCTTGTAAAAAGATCCTTTTTTATTATGGGTGGTCAGGGGATCGAACCCTGGACCCACGGATTAAGAGTCCGTTGCTCTGCCAGCTGAGCTAACCACCCATGTCATCAACAAATAATATTATGCCATGTATCTTTATAAAAAGCAATGTTTTTTTATAAAAAATATTCAAAAAATTAGGAAACAATTTTTTTACAGTATTTGTCAAGTAATATTTTGCTATGCATAATAGATATCTATAGCTCCATCTTTTCAAAAATAACGTAAAAACAGTATAATGGTAGATGAATATGAGGGAGGAATTGTTATGCCCAAAAAGATTTTAATTGTTGATGATGAAAAAACTATTTCGGATATTATTAAATTTAATTTAACTAAGGAAGGTTACGAAGTAGATACTGCTTATGATGGTGAAGAGGCGGTCAAAAAAGTAGATGAATTCAATCCTGATTTGATGATTCTAGATTTAATGTTGCCTAAAAAAGATGGTCTTGAGGTGGCACGAGAAGTGCGACAAAGTCATGATTTATCTATTATTATGGTAACTGCTAAAGCTGCTGAAATTGATAAAGTTTTAGGATTAGAAATGGGTGCTGATGATTATGTTACAAAGCCTTTTTCTAATCGTGAATTGGTTGCCCGAGTAAAGGCTAACTTACGTAGACGTGAAATCACACAAAAGTCAAAACCTGATGAAAATGCTAATATTACCATAGGCAATTTGGTTATTATGCCTGAAGCATACATTGTGGAAAAAGCAGGGACAAATATAGAATTAACACATCGTGAATTTGAATTGCTCCGTTACTTAGCACAACATATGGGACAAGTGATGACTAGAGAACATTTGTTACAAACGGTTTGGGGATATGATTATTTTGGTGATGTTCGTACTGTAGATGTTACAGTTAGACGTTTACGTGAAAAGATAGAAGATAATCCGTCTACTCCGTCCATTTTGGTGACCCGCCGAGGTGTTGGTTATTATGTTAAAAGTCCAACTGATGAGTAATGATGGTCACATACAGTGACCTTATTTTGTAGTATTTTATTATGAAAAAAATAAGAAAACCTTTTACATCAATTAATGCTAAAATTGCTATAATTTTTATGCTATTGCTTTTAGCAACTATCGAAATTGTTGGAGCTTATTTTACTAGACAATTGGAGCAAAATTCGATTGAATCATTTGAAACTTCAATTCAAATACCAAACTTGATATCTAATCAAATAGCAACACAATTGAATAAAAACAATGCCAAGAAGGCAAATAAACAATTAAATAGAATAGTATCTAATTATAGTAATGATGCTATTAATGATATTACAGTTGTAGATAGTAAGTCTGTCATCAGATCTGTTTCTAATGTTAATGATCAAGGTACCATTGGCCAAAGAGCTACTAATTCTGATATAAAAAAGGTATTAACTTCTGGAAGACAGATTTCCAAGATTATAAATGATAATGGTAAATATATGATCCAAATCTCTCCACTAAATGTAGGTAATGGGCCGAATACAATAGTGGGAGTTATTGTTGTCAAAGCAGGCATGCAAAGCGTATTTAATAATATACATCGTGTATCATTTCTATTTCTGACGGCTTCATTAGTTGCAGCTACATTAGGAGCAGGAGTAGCTTTAGTTATTGCCCGGGCAATAACTAAGCCAATTGAAGAAATGAAAGATCAAGCATTGCGAATTTCTAACGGTGATTATTCTGGGCATGTTAAAGTATATGCTAATGATGAGATGGGTGAATTAGCACGTGCTTTTAATATTTTGTCAGTTAGAATTGAGCGAAGTCAGGAAGTTTCTGACAGCGAACGTAGGAGATTGGATAATGTTTTAATGCATATGACTGACGGTGTTATTGCTACCGATCGTCATGGTAATATCACTATCATTAATGAAACTGCACTAAATTTTTTGGACAAAACTGAAAATGAAGTTAAGGGTGAGCCTATTACACAATTATTAGGATTAAAGGAAGTTACAATCCAAGACTTAATGAGTACACAGCAAGAATTAATAGTAACAGCTAATGTTAATACGCATGACGAATTGATTTTACATGCTGATTTTTCGCTGATTCAGAGGGTAACAGGATTTGTATCAGGGCTAATTTGTGTATTACATGACATAACAGAGCAACAGAAAAACGAAAATGAACAGCGTCAATTTGTTTCAAATGTATCACACGAGTTACGAACACCATTGACATCTTTACGAGCATATGTCGAAGCATTAAATGATGGTGCATGGAAAAATGAAAATATTGCACCACAATTTTTGGGTGTTATCCAAAATGAAACAGAACGTATGATTCGTATGATTAATGATCTGTTGAACCTTTCTCGTATGGATCGTGGTGTAGTTAAAATGGATTTAGAATGGGTTAATCTAAATGATTTCTTATCTCATATTTTAAATCGTTTTGATATGATGCTAAAAAATGATGGAGTAAAAAAATATAAAATTCGACGTATTTTTCCTCATCAAGCGTTATGGGTTGAAATTGATACTGATAAAATGATGCAGGTGATTGATAATATTATGAATAATGCTATTAAATATTCACCTGATGGTGGCTTAATTACGATTAGATTATTGCAGACACATAAACATGTCATTTTGAGTGTATCAGACCAAGGATTAGGTATTCCACGAAAAGATTTGAGCCGAATATTTGACCGCTTTTATCGAGTAGACAAAGCGAGATCTAGAAAACAAGGTGGTACTGGTTTGGGCCTAGCTATTTCAAAAGAAATCGTTGAAGCACATCATGGTAAAATATGGGCTGATAGTTCTGAAGGCAATGGTTCAACATTTTATATATCTATACCATATGAAAAAATGAGTGAAGAGGGAGATATGTGGGATGAAGTTTAGCGATAAATGTCAAAGAATAGTTTTAAGAATATCTCTATCTGTGATGGTTTTATTATCGATTATTTTGTCTGGTTATATATGGGGCTCAGATACTCGTTTTTCTAGAATGGAACAAGACTCTAATCAGCCAGCAATCAAAAAGAATGTTGGTCAAAAGTCTTTACGCGAGATATATACTCCTACACAAGTTTTTTATTATCGTGATAAGCAACTGTATCAGGCGTACGATGCTAAAAGAAATTTAACTTTAGAGTTTTCTAAATTTACAAAAAAGCTGGAAGGACATAAGATAAACAAAATCAAATCTAATAGTACATTTTATCGTCAACTATTACATGATGAAAAATATTTTCAATTGACTTTTCCTGATCAGATAACTATATCTTTGTTTTTACCTCGTGCTAATAAATATTTAGATGGCGAATTTAATCGTATTTTTGTTTCAACTAAAGATAAAAAATATTTATATTTAGGTGATGATCGCAATAATACATTGTATCGAGTATATGCTAATGTATCATTCAAGAACTTGTATAAGCATATTCAGAAGGCAGCTTCGCAAATACCGATTTCGCTAGAGAAATTAAAAGATGGTTTTTGTGTAAGTTATAATAAAGATCAACAAATGGCAATATATAGTTATTTGACTTATAAAGAGACAGATGCATATTTTGTTTATAAATTGCTTGACTCTGGAAACCCAACCCAACGCAATGCTGATGACTATATTGCTTACTATAATGGTATTTATCAGCGGCTAGTTGCTTATAAAAAGACACATAATTATGAATTTGTTGATTATCAGCAAAATAAAATTCCTAATACAACTACTAAAATGTTGACTGATAGTTTATTTTACGTTAGAAAAATCTGCTTGAATGAACCAGATTTACGTTTTTTTGATGCATCGAATAATACGATTTCTTATCAGAAATTTGTAGAAGAATATCCTGTTTTTTTACCTGAAGATAATAATGTGAGAGCAAAAGTAACTTTTACTAGAAGTTGTATGCAAATTAATTTCAATAGTTTGGATTTAAGAATTCCAATCCCTACCAATGGTGCGAAAAAAGAGTTACAAGCTACAGATAAGATTATTGATAAATTATTACAAGCTGGGTATAAAAAGTCATATTTAGAAAAAATCATTATAGGTTACAAAGTATGTCATGATACTAATAAAACATCTAATCTAATTGATTTAATTCCTACATATTACATAAAAATTAATGGACGATGGCATTCATTGGATGCTTGGCTGAATAATAATTATGAAGTACATATTCCTGCAAGTCAGCAAGGAGGTATATCTAATGGATTTTAAACGTATTGAATGCATTTTTTTGCTGGTATTTGTAGCTATTAATATTTTTTTATTTGTGGAAATTTTTCAAGCACCCAAACTTTTGAACGGGGGTCATACTGTTAATGTGCAAAATAATGATTTGAAAAATGAAATTATAGCTGATAATATTACCCTACCTAAGATTAGTGATGAACAAGGAGAAGGGTACTATTTAGCTACCAAAGAAGGGCATAGCTGGATTAGTAAGGCCAAGGAACAATTAAGCAATAATTGTACTATTGTTAGCTCAAAAGATACAGATGCTATTATTGTTAATTTAAATAAACCAGTGGATTTAGGTAATAATAAGAATAAGACGTTATCTAATATCAAAAGTTTTGTATTGAACACACGTAATGTATATCAAGGTGGAAAATATAAATACATTGATAGTACAGCAGATAAAAGCACATATATTTTTGCACAAAAATCAAAATATGGATTGGTTACAGAAAACCACAGTCAATTGAGTATTGTTGTTAAAAATAATCATATTGTTTCTTATATGCAATATTATGTTGCACCACTCAATACGTTAAGGGAAAAACAAGCTACTATTAGCTCACAAGCAGCAATTGATGCTTTATACACTTATAGTGAGTTACCTAATAATTCGCATGTATTATGGATTAGTTTTGTTTATAGTAAACTGATTACTACTAGGGGGAGTATAATTTTTATACCCACATGGTTAGTAGCTATCCAAAACAGCAATAATAAATTTACTATTTTTAAACGTGTTAATGCATTTAGTGGTAATGTTATGACCATTGATAACGAAGAAGATAAAGGATACATAAAATAATATTTGAAAGGAAAGTTTTTAAAATTGCGTATATCAATATTATCTAGTGGCTCTGCGGGTAATACTACTTTAATTGAATCTGAGCATCATAAAGTTTTGTTAGATGCAGGTCTTTCTGGGAAAAAAATTGCTAACTTATTAGCCCAAAGAGGGGTAGACATTAAGGATATCGATATGGTGTTTTTAAGTCACGATCATACAGATCATTCGGGTGGCTTAGGTGTTTTAATGAGAAGGTATTCGCAATTAAATGCATATGCTAATGAAGGCACCTGGAAATATTTGCAAGAAAGTAATAAAATTGGCAAAATACCCAAAGAGCAAATCAATATATTTGCACCTGAAACCACTAAAATATTTGATGATTTAGAAGTGCATAGTTTTGCGACAAGTCATGATGCTGCTGAACCGCAATATTACGTTTTTTGCAGTGGTGGTAAACGTTTTGCTTGTTTAACCGATACAGGATATGTTTCTAGTTCAGTTAAAATGCAAATTGAAGCTGCAGATGCTTATTTGATGGAGTTTAATTATGATGATATGATGCTAAGAAATGGTCCATATTCTTGGAGTTTAAAACAGCGAATATTATCTGATGTTGGGCACCTATCTAATGAGCAGGCAGTGGAAGTTCTCGGTGATTTGGTTTCACGTGAAACCAAATATATTTTTCTAGCTCATATTAGTCAACATAATAATGATCAATTATTAGTTAAAAAAAGTGCACTGCAATTATTTGAACAAAGAGATGCAGATGTTGACAGTGATGTGCAATTTATGACAACTGCACCCATGAAACCAAGCAAATTCATAGAATTATAAGTTGATAATTAGTACAATGAAGCAAGGGGGATGTTATGAAAGATAAAAAGAATATAAATCAAATACTTAAAACAATTTTGATAAGTTTTGTCTCAGGTATGCTGGGAGGCTTGTTAGTAATTTATGTGGTAGGATATCGCCCTAATAATACATCTATTAATAAATATGAATCACCCAAATTAGTTTATGATCAATCAAAACATGCCGGGTTGATGACAGGTGCATTTAATATGGTTAAAGATAGTGTTGTTTCGGTAATTAATTTGCAAAAAACAAGAAGAAACAATCTGTTTACTGACATATTTGGTAGTAAGAATGATAAAGATACTTTACAAACTTATAGTGAAGGATCTGGTGTTATTTATTACAAAAATTTAAATTATGCTTATATAGCTACTAATAATCATGTTGTGGCAGATAGTGATCAATTGCAAGTGATTTTAAGTGACGGCAGAAAAATTGCAGCACAAAAAGTAGGAACAGACCCTGAAACAGATTTAGCTGTTTTAAAAGTAAATAGCAAGTATATCAATCAGGTGGCTAAATTTGCTAGTTCTAAAAATTTAGTGCCAGGACAGCCAGTAATTGCAGTAGGTTCTCCATTAGGTAGTCAGTACGCTACTAGTGTTACTCAGGGCATTATATCTGCTAAGAGTAGAGTTGTTAATGTAGTTAATGAACAAGGTCAAGTTACTAACGAAGCTACAGTTATTCAAACCGATGCAGCCATTAATCCTGGTAATTCAGGTGGCCCTTTGGTTAATGAACAAGGTCAAGTTATAGGTATTAATTCCATGAAATTATCACGTTCTGGAGATGGTACAGCTATTGAAGGAATGGGATTTGCTATTCCGAGTGATGAAGTTGTTAATATTTTGAATCAATTAGTTAAAAATGGAAAAATAGTTCGTCCAAAATTGGGAATTAGAGTATTAGATGTAACCGATTTAACTAGAAAAGATAAAAAGCGAATACATTTACCTAATAATATTCAAGAAGGTGTAGCAGTTTTTTCAGTTGATTCAGGTAGTTCAGCTGCAAAAGCGGGAATCAAAGCTAAGGATGTAATTGTTCAAATTGATAATGACAAGATAGATAGTGTGGCTTCTTTACATAGCAAATTGTATAAACACAAGATAGGTGATAAAATCCCAATAAAAGTTATAAGAGCTGGTAAATATGTAACAGTAAAGGCTATCTTGCAATAATTCAAAAAGGTATCACAGATATTTTTCGATCATATGTGATACCTTTTTTATTATTTAAAAATTGTCGATACGTTTATTTGCGGTTATTCTCATTTATAAAGTTTGTTTTTTTATTAAGTTAGTGTCAAAAATTGTACACATGAAAAGCAAACCTGTGTAAAAGTCTGTGGATTGTGGATAACTATGCGACAAAAATGTATATATGCTGTGGAAAGATTGTGAAATATGGGTACAATTTTAGTAGAACAAAAAGTATAACGTTAACAAATCCAATGATAGTAAGGCTTAATTATAATATGAATAAACATTCGTAAAAATCAGATGTTGTGTATTATTTTAGCAAAGATTTTATAAATTTAATTACAAGGGCACAACAAATTGTGGTTTACGACAAAGAAATTCTAGATATAGATTTCACTAATCCACAGGTGTGGATAAGTTCTGTGGATTAGTTGTAAATTATGTTGGTAATTTGCAACAATATTTTTAAAATGTTTATTTGATATGTTAATATATTGTTTGATTATAAAATAATGGATATAGGTAAAATAATGAATATCAAAATTGTATGTGTAGGAAAATTAAAAGAAAAGTATTTTAAAGATGGAATTGCAGAATATTTAAAACGAATGGATCGGTATGCTAAAGTTGAGATTGTCCAAGTACCTGATGAAAAAGCACCAGAAAAATTAAGTGATGCTGAAATGGAAAAGGTTAAGGAAATTGAAGGTAATCGTATTTTGAGTAAAATTAAAGATAAAGAATACGTTTTTGTAACAGCAATAAAAGGCTGTGAATATACAAGTGAAAATTTTGCTCAAAAAATTTCTGATGTAACGACATATGGACATTCTGATATAACTTTTGTGATTGGAGGTAGTTTGGGTACTTCCAATGCTGTTAATAAAAGAGCTGATGAGTTGATTTCTTTTGGTAAATTTACAATGCCCCATCAGTTAATGAGGTTGGTATTAATTGAGCAGATATATCGTGCATTTATGATTAATATTGGTAGCCCATATCATAAATAGTATCAAATATGAAATATGAATAAGATTGGTTGAAATAATAACAAGATGGAAAAGAATAGCAACCAGTCTTTTTTTGTAACTAAAATCGGAATAATAACACTTCTACTTTTTTCTTCGCGATAACCATGTGATGCCATGCCTTGAGATAAGCTATCTGCCCAAGTCATAGCTGATATAATTGCTTTAAAATATAATTTAGGCGACCAAAAAGATAAAAAGAGCCCCCGCATTTGACCAGCGATTCTAATTCGCTTTACTTCCTCATAAATTTTGGTAAGTAAATTAAAAGCTGCTAAGGAACCATAAGCAAATTTAGAGGGTAAATGTGCATTTTGTTCTAAAGATTTAACTAATGTATAGTTATCAGTTGAAGTGGCAAAATATGCACCGGATAAAGCGAATGCATAAATACGTGAGATTAAAGTTAAAGCATAAGTTAGATTATGTCCAGGGGCATAAAAATAAATTGTAAAAAACACACTGATACAGGCAGATAAGGGAACGATAGTGAAGTAACATAGTTTTTTATAATTTATATGATTTATTATTAATAATATTAGGCTACCTACAATTAAGCATAAATTAGCAATTAAATTTGGTATGATAGTAATTTCAATCGTTAATAAACAAAGTAGTAATAATTTCAAACTTGGATTCATAATTGCTTGGTCCTTAATTAGTTATAAATTTAAGATTTTGATTTTGTAGTTGCAGATGGTACTGACATAGTTGATCCATTTGATCTAAATTATGACTGATAATGATAACAGTTTTGTTCTTATCAATAAAATATTCTTTTAATAGGTTAATAAAGATAGTAATACTTTCGCAATCTAGCCCTGTAAAAGGCTCATCCAGCAATAATACTTGAGGATTAGCCATAATCATTAAAAGAAGTTGTAATCGCTTTTTTTGACCACCTGATAAGGAATAAACAGTTTGCTGGAGATGATCATTTAGTTTTAATATTGATAAGTAATGTTGCAAACTTTGTTCATCAAATAGACTATTGGCACATTTGAACTGAGATAATTCCAATTCTTCTTGGACTGTAATCATCAAAAATTGATCATCCGCATTTTGAAAAGCTTGATTGACTTTGGATAAATATTTTCTGAATGACCATTTTTTAATTTCTTTGTGTTCAAAAAACAAATTACCTTCGTAATCAATTAATTTAGTCATTGCTTTAAAGAGTGAGGTTTTACCAGAGCCATTTTCACCAGTTAATAAAATACCTTTACCTTTTGGTATATCTATAGTTACTTGATTAATCAAAAATTTGGCTGGATTTTTTAACGTAAACTTTTTCAATGAAAAATCAGCATTAGACGAGCTCGTTACCATTTCAAAATGCTTATTTAATGTTGGTTTAACTTGGGCAAATAAGGCTCTTTTTTGTTCGTTATCGTAATTAATGAATTTTTCATTGATAAAGCCAAAGATATCATCACAAATATTTTGATATCCTGCTAGATTATGATCAGTAATGAGGATCGTTTTACCAGCCTGTTTTAAGAGTGCTAATTGTTTGATTAGTAAATGTCTAGTAGTCATGTCACAACATGCAAAAGGTTCATCAAGTAAGATTAGCGGTGGATCCATTGCCATTATAATAGCTAAAGCGACCCTTTGCTTTTCTCCACCAGATAAATTGATAAAAGGTCTATCTAATAGTTCTTCAATGTTGGTTAATTTTACAGCATTATTTATTTGCGTATATGCTTTTTCTTTGGAGCAGTGGATATTTTCTAAGGTAAAAATAAATTCTTGTCTGGGTGTAGCCATCGTAAATTGCTTGTCTGGTTCTTGAAAAATCATACCCCAATTTTTGAATGGATTTATTATATTACCTTTTAAAATTCTCCCACCATATTGAGGATAAAGTCCAGCAATTAGCCTTAAGAGTGTGGATTTGCCACAACCATTAGGTCCTATAATAAGTGAAAAACCACCCCGTGGGATGGTTAAATTGATATTTTTTAAAATATTATTGACATCATAATTGAATGATAAATTATTAATGATTATATTTTGTGAGTACATGTGCTTTATCCAAAAGTTTAACGATACTATTGACTATAATGGTACAAAAGACGATCATAGATATCCAGCGAACTCCTAAACATAATAAATTAGTATTAAGTGGTAATTTATTATATCCATTTTTCATAAAGTCCCAGCCAAACGTAATAAACGTATTAATTGTTGCAGATACAATTAAAGTAAAAATATTGTATTTACGATAAATAAAAGCGGCAAAGCCTAATTCACTACCAATTCCTTGTACTATACCTGATATGAGGGTTGAAATGCCCCATTGACCACCAAATAATCCTTCAGCAGCAGCACTCAACAATTCTCCTAAAAAGCTGGTACCAGGTAATTTCACTACAAAACCTGCCAACGGTCCAGCCATACACCATAGGCCCATACAAATATCATTGGCTAACGGTCCTAAAAAAACTAAGGCATTATAAAGTTGGTTGCTTAAAATATAAATACCACCAAACATTACAGCAATTAGTGCAATGAAGATAATGTCTCTGATGTGTAACTTACTTGTCATGTAATAAACTCCTTTCAGGAGCGAAAAAAAACGCCCCAATGAGGCGACTAATATAAGTCCAAAAATAAATCATTTTCCCTTCGCTAATATTGGTTAGATCAGGTTCAATGGGTATATTCTCAACCACTAAAGGTACCCCAAAATAATATATTTTACAACTTATAATATATACTGATTAAAGTTAAAATTCAAATTTATGTGCAATTACATTTTTTCCAAACGTTCAATGCGTTTTTTTGTTGTTGGATGAGTGTCAAATAAATGTGTTAAGCCATGCTTATGGAAAGGATTTTCAAAATAAAGACTTGCACTTGACTTATCAGCTACAGTCATAGGTTCACTGCTAGAAATTTTAGTTAAGGCTGATATCAATCCTTTTGGATTACGCGTTAATTCTACTGATCCGGCATCTGCTAAATATTCACGGTTTCTTGACAAGGCAAATTGCACTAGGGTTGCACTGAATACTAGCAATGAAGAAAATATTCTCATAAATAAATAGATTAACCAACCCCAATTAGCATTACGATCGTCATCTTTATCGCTAAATATATTGCCAAAATATAAAAACACATTGCATGTTAAATTACCAATAAAAGAAATGACAGCTACTAATACGATAGCAACAGTTGATACTAAAATATCATAATTTTTAATATGAGATATTTCGTGCCCAATTACACCTTCTAATTCTTCTCTAGTTAGCATTTTGCGTAAACCCATAGTTACAGCTATACAGCTATTTTGTGGATTTTTTCCAGTAGCAAAAGCATTAGGACTGTCATCTTCAATTATAAAAACCCGAGGCATGGGCACTTGAGCAACCATTGCCATATCTTCTACAACATGCCATAATTCTGGATCATCTTGTTCTTTAATTTCGATAGCGTGATTCATTCGCATTATCATACTAGCTGGATTAGCCAAGCCGATTAATAAATATACAACACTGGCAAATATTGACCACATGATCCCTTCTATTGGTGAATTATAAAAAATTTTACCAGATACAGCTCCAATTATAGCTAAAATGATGACAAAGATTGCTAATAATATTACAGTTTTGCGTTTATTTTTAGTTATCTGTTGGTATAGCATGATTAAAATTTCACCTTAGGTACGTTCCTTTCTTCACTAGGAGTTGCGAGAAATTCTTGCTTAGTGAAGCCGTGTATACTTGCTACTATATTTGATGGAAATACTAAAATTTTCTTATTGAAAAATGATACAGTGGAATTATAGAGCTGACGTGAGTAAGCTAATTTATTTTCAGTATTTACTAATTCTTCTTGTAATTGTGCAAAATTTTCATTTGCTTTCAAATTTGGATAACTTTCTGATAAAGCGAAAATTGATTTTAAAGAATCAGTCAATTGGTTAGATACTTGCATTTGTTCTTGATGATTGCCAGTAGGTATCTGCACTAATTGATTACGTAATTGAATTACTTTCTCTAAAGTTTCACTTTCGTGTTTGGCATAACCCTTAACGGTTTCTACTAGATTAGGAATTAAATCGTTACGTCTTTTTAGTTGTACATCAATTTGACTCCAGGATTCTTCGATATTTACTTTAGCTCTTTGCAACCCATTATAAATTGCAATGTATAAAACTATTAATATAATTAAAATAATAATGATTGCTAAAATCATAAAAATTTTCTCCTTTTAAATTACAAAATATAAAACTAGCCAGCCTAAGATCATTAATACAATCAAACCTGTAAATTGCAATAAACTGAACATACAAAAGAATTTTTTGCGTGAGATTGTACCATGCTCTAAAAAGCTTTTAAAAACTAACATATTTGCCATAGAACCTACTAGGGTACCAAATCCACCAATATTGGATCCTAAAAAAAGTGCTTCGGCATAATTGGTAAATTTACCAATCAAAATAGTAGAGGGAACATTGGAAATACATTGACTTGAAAGAATAGATGTTAAATAAACTAAATGCTCATTTGACATAGCTTTCGAAATCTCATTCACAATGAAGGGAATCTGTTGTATATCACTGATGAAAACAAAAAAACAAGTAAATGTCAATAATAAAGCATAGTCAATGTGTAATAAAATTGTTTTATTAATAAATATAGTTAATAGAATTGCTAAAATTGCTGGTACATAGACAGGAACTACATTAAAAATCCCAAAGAAAAAGAAGATAGAAACTACGATTGTTAAAATCATTGGTCGGATACTGATACGAATATCTTCCTTTGGTAAGGAAGGTATCGGAGTATTTTTGACGAACATCAACATAATGATTAGCAGAATGAGACTAACTGATAATAGTGGTAGAGACCATTTAAAAAATTGGATTGGTGTTACCGTATAACGATTGACAATATAAATATTATGAGGATTACCCCAAGGCGTAAATGCTGCACCGATGTTAGCTCCCATACCGATTAACGTTACTGGCAAAATTTCAGGTAATTTGTATCGTCTGGCAATGGTTAAATATAAGGGTATTAATGTTAAAACTGTTATATCATTAGTTAAAAACATTGCCGAAATTACAGAAAGAAAAGTAAAAATTACTGTTAATCTACGTGTATTAGATGCACTAGCAGTTAATTTATATGCTAAAACGTCTAAAACGTGTAGATACGAAAAAATTTGAATAATTGTAAGCATCGCCAAGATAGAAAATAAAGTATGCGTATTGATGTCGCCTAATCTTGGTCTGGCAAAACAAAGACTCAAAATTGTAATTATAACCGTTATTTGTAAAATACGGTCTTTAAATATATTCCTTATGACAGTCATTAGGGGATCCCCTCTTAAAAATTACACATGTCTATTTTGTACTTTTTATACTGGAATATCATTTGATAAAAAAGAAGCACACACATATACTTCTATTGTATCAGTATTCTTAATATTTAGGTAGGTAATGAGCAGATATTAACTATTAAATTAACAGGTTTGATAAAATTAAATTGAATATAAACAGTATAAGGATGGATACTATATATGTTAATTAAGAAAATAATCAGTTTAAATATAAAGACGGCTGCAGCTGATCTTTTGCAAAATAAAATATTTGACAAGTCAGTGATTATCTTAGCGTTAAATGATGGCTCAAACAAATATTCCACTGTAGGTGGAACTTGCACGATAGGAGCCAATTTTCAGTTGGTAATTTTGTCTAAATATGATTCACAATATGATATTGAAATTGATAATAATATGAATATACCTATGTATACATCACAAGATGAATTACAATATCTAACTAAAGGGTTGACCTTAGGTGCCAAAGCTGGTGTATTGTTCCTATCATCTGATGAGGGTATTATTGATAGTGCAGTAAGTATTAATAATAAAACTTGTCATACTAACTAGTTTAATGTTATGATAATAGAAGATTTTCGAAAATTTTTATTGAGAGGAAGAAAGACATGTCACGTAATATACATACAGGAATCAATCCTCATCGTAGACCTAGAAACAAAGATAATTCTAAGGAACGTGTAGCTCATGCAGCTAAGGTTGTTGCATTCTTGAACAAAGCTAAAGCAGATGAAAATAAATAATTAATAGTTATTTATATTAAGGAAATGTTTGTAAGAACATTTCCTTTTTGTTTGCATAATTTGAAAAGTTCTGCTATTATATTAAAAATTTTTAGATTAGAAGGAGTACAATTATGGGATTACATGCATATATTCAAGGGTTTAGTAGTTTAGAGTCAATAGATCGTGCACCAGGTTATTTTAAATATCAACATCATTCAGTAGCGGCACATTGTTTTCGAACTGCAGAGTTAGCACAAATTATGGGTGACATTGAAGAAGTAATAGGTGGTCAAAAAATAAATTGGAAAGCTCTCTATGAAAAAAGTTTGAATCATGATTATACAGAACGTTTTATTGGTGATATTAAAACACCTGTGAAGTATGCTACGCCTGAATTGCGAAAAATGATTGGCGAAGTTGAAGAAACAATGACAGCTAAATTCATTAAAGATGAAATACCAGCAGAGTTTCAAGACATATACAAAAAAAGGTTGAGTGAAGCTAAAGACGATACTTTGGAGGGTCAAATTTTATCGATATGTGATAAATTAGATTTACTATATGAAGCATATGGTGAAATAGAGCTGGGGAATCCAAGTCTTGTATATATGCAGATGTTCAAAGAAAGTTTAGCTACAATTAAGACATACGATAATTTAGCTTGTGTGAAATATTTTATTCAAAAAATTTTACCAGATCTATTTAAGGGAGATTTTGCAGGAAAAGATAAGATGGAAAGAATAGCTTTTAGTATTTTGTTAATGGGAGATGAGCAATAATTGAAATTAGAATGTACTGCATGTGGGTTAAGATTGAATCACTTGCACTTTAAAAGAGACGATGAACTTAATATGAAACTATTCAGTGTTTGTGATATATGTCAATTGCGAGGTGTTGATCCACTTAAATATGAAAATAAAGTAGTACAAAAGTTATCCGAAATTTGCATGTTCAATTTTTGTGGTAAAGTAACAAAAGCGATAGTAGCTACAAAATACACAACTTTCGTTATTCCTAAATATAAACGTGCGTATGAAGCATTTATTCAAGACTATGATTGCAATGATGTAGCTATTGATCAAATAAATAGAAATACATTTTATCAATTTGTGATTAAAAGTGAGATGGGAGAATTGCCTAGTCCTGAACTGACGAATACTTTTGAAGAAAATCTATTGCAGTTAGGGATTCAGGCGGATTTTTCTTTTAATAAAATTGATTATATTGATAGAGAATATATCAGAAATAAATATAAGTATCGATGTCAATATTGTGGTCGGCGTGGCACTAGTGTTGATCATAAAGATCCAGTTTGCTTTTCCCATGATAATGGCTTGGATAATTTGATTTTATCTTGTAGTGAATGCAATAAGATTAAAGGAAATATGTCTTATCAATCATTTTGTAAAATGAATGCCCAAATTAAAAATATCAATAAAAAATTAGTAAAATACGAAACATATCTAAATTGTTTGCATGAACTATTTGATGAAAATAAGAGGTATATTGATGGACAAGTACATTTACGTGGAGTTATCAGAGATACAGAAATAGATGCTATGCGTAAACAAAATAAATCTTTGCATGATGCTATTGATAGTTTGCAAAGCGATTATGATAAATTACGTTTAATACGTAAAAACTATTTTGAAGTTAATGATAACATTACTAACGCTGAAAAGACTGATAAGTTGTTTTAACGACATATATAAATACTCTCTGAAAAAAGTGCAGAGGGTATTTTTTGTATCATTATTGAAATAGATTATAGAATATTGTATAGAAATTAAAAAAAAAAGAAAACTATATTTACAAAAAGATAAATATTAAGATATTATTATTATTATTATTAGTTTTATCCAGAAAGTGAGATATTAGTTATGCAAACTACTAAGGATTATGTCAAATTGTTTTTCAAACAAAATAAATTTGTAGCTTTTGTATCAGCACTAGTTTTCATCATATTATCAACTACTTACAGTATTGTGTCTTGGATTATGCAGGTTATTTTCGATTATATGGCTGGCAATAGTACATATTCCTTTGAAAGTATATTGTTGATGCTAGGGGGTTACTTATTTGTTGCAGCGTCACTCTTTATGGTACAACGTAGTGTATATCCTAGATTTCTTGAAAAAGCAATGAATCAGTACAAAGAAGCTGTCATTAAAAAGCTTTTTAAGAAAAGTTATAGTGATTTTCTAATAACTAATTCGGGTACATATCTCTCTGTATTAACCAATGATTGTGAACGAATTTTAGAAACATATTTGAAAAATATTTTTGAATTTATTCAGAATATTATTATGGTAGTCAGCAGTTTAACATTGATGTTGTACTACAATTCATTGCTTACAATTATTGCAATAGTCATTGCCATGATCCCGATGGTTTGTTCTCTTCTCACAGCACGTAGTATTGCAACACGTGAGGAGCAAGTTTCCAAGACTAACGAATCTTATGTGTCGTTGACGAAGGACATTTTAAATGGCATTTCTGTTATTAAGAGTTTTAAGGTTGAGAATGAAGCTATTAGTCGCTATCAAAACAAATCGATGCAACTTGAGCATACTAAAAAAATGCGTGAGCAAACATTTACTGTTGTTTCAGCTTGTGGCACTATTGCTTATATGTTGACGCAGTTTGGTGTCATGGTCATTGGAGCTTGGATGATACATGAACATATTGGGACTATGACTGCAGGTATGATTTTAGCATTTATTAATTTAATGAATGGAATTTTGCAACCAATTAATGCACTTCCACGGATATATGGTGGGATGTCAGGTGCTAAGAAGCTCATTACTAAGATGTCTGATTATATGAGCAATGCTAAAGAAGATACGGGTGAAACTATCAAACAACCGCTGGCTAATATTGCTTTGCAGGATGTTTCTTATGCTTATGATACTGATCATACAATTCTTAAGCATATTAATTTGCAGTTGCAAGCTGGTAAGTCTTATGCAGTTGTTGGTCCATCAGGAGCCGGCAAGAGTAGCTTGATTAACTTATTAATGGGTTACTATCAAAATTACGATGGTAGTGTGCACTTTAATAACTATGAACTTAAGCAAATAAGTAAATATTCGCTTTATGAAAAAATAACGCTTATGCAACAGTCTGTCTTTATATTTGATGCTTCGATTTGGGATAATATTACTTTATTTAAGCAATTTCCAGATGCTGAAGTTGATCGAGTTATTCATTTGGCAGGGTTGGATCATCTCATTAGTCAAAAGGGCAGAGATTATCAGTGTGGTGAAAATGGTAGTCATCTTTCTGGTGGTGAAAAACAACGTATAGCTATTGCACGTAGTTTACTAAAGAAATCGGAAATTTTACTTGTTGATGAAGCTACTTCCGCTTTAGATAATGAGACAAGTGCAAATGTAACTCAATCTATTTTAGATTTACAAGGAATACTCCGATTAGTTGTGACGCACCGCTTGGATGCTAGTTCATTGAAACAATATGATGAAATTCTTGTCATGAAGGACGGAGCGTTGATTGAACGTGGTAATTTTGATACTTTAATGGATAGTAAGGAATATTTCTACTCTTTATATACCATTTCGAAATAAAATATAAAACTATATAGAAAAAAATGGATGATTTTATGAATTCATCCATTTTTTATCTTTTATAAATTTTCATTTTTAAAATTGCGTAAAAATTTCTTTGTTTTTTCTTCTTGAGGGTGGTTAAAAATTTCGTTAGGCTGTCCTTGTTCTGTGATTATCCCATCACTCATGAAAATAACGTGATCTGAAATATTACGAGCAAAAGCCATTTCATGTGTAACAATGATCATTGTTAATCCTGTTTTGGCAAGATCATTCATGGTATTTAAAACCTCTCCAACCATTTCGGGATCTAATGCAGAAGTAGGCTCATCAAATAATAATATTTCGGGATTCATTGAAATTGCTCTAGCAATCGCTACTCGTTGTTGTTGACCACCCGATAACTGTTTAGGCTTTGCTTCAATATAAGGCTCCATACCTACTTTTTTAAGGTTTTCAATAGCAATTCTTTTTGCTTCTTCTTTACTTCTGCCTAAAACAAGTTCTTGCCCTACCATACAATTTTGTAAAACATTTTTATTGTTAAACAAATTGAATTGCTGGAAGACCATGCCTACTTTTGAGCGATATAGGTTACGATCAAAGGATGGATCTAAAATATTTTCATCATGAAAATTGATAATACCTTTATATGGTTCTTCTAAAAGATTTAAACAACGCAACATCGTTGATTTACCACCACCTGAAGGACCAATGATAGTTAAAATTTCGCCTTGAGTGACGTCAAAAGAGATATCTTTTAAAACAAAATTATTGCCAAATTTCTTTTGTAAATGTTGAATTTGTAAAATCTTCTTATTAGAATTAGTCATTTTCATTTTCTCCTTCCTTTGGTTCGTCAACTTGTAATTGGTTGGCCATTAAATTATAGTTTTTTGGACCTTCTAATTTGTTTTCAATTAGTCGGAAAATGCGGGTAATTGAAAAAGTTAATATTAAGTAGACTATCGAAATAATGAAGTAAGTTTGGAAAAATTGGAATGTTTGACTGGCGACTGTAGTACCTACAAAGAACAATTCGGATACAGAAATGATGCTTAAGACTGAAGTGTCCTTGATGTTAACAATAAATTCATTTGTAATGGAAGGTAAGCAATTTCTAACTGCTTGCGGCAGAATTATATGCCACATTTTTTGTGAATGAGACATACCTAGAGCACTAGCTGCTTCAAATTGACCTTTAGGAGTAGAAATAATACCACCACGAATAACTTCTGCTAAATAGGCACCTGTATTAATAGAAATAATGAATAATGCAGCTAAGGTACGGTCGAGATTGATGTGCCATAATTGTGCAATACCATAATAAATGACGGCAGCTTGAACCATCATAGGTGTACCACGAAAGATTTCTACATAGACAGCTAATAACCAATTAATTAGTTTTAATAACCAATATTTGACCTTAGATAGAGGTGTTGGAATAGTTCTAATAATTCCAACTAATAAGCCGATAAAGAAACCAATAATAGTTCCAATTAAGGATAAAAAGACAGTCATAATGACACCATTGAGGATCATTTTACCGTAGCGATGCATGATAGAAACAAACCAGTTGGTCTTTTTAGTTGTTGCAACTTGAGGTTGTTGCTTAATCGCAAAACTCATTAATTTTTCACGTTTATTATCAGAAATTGTTTTTAATATTTGATTAACTTGATTTAATAATTTGGTATTGCCTTTTTTTACACCGATACTAGTAATAGAATCATTATAATTAACATGAAAATGAGGCATTTTGCTTAGATTAATAGATACAATGTTAGGGTTAACACGGTGGTAACTTTGGTATTCGATATCTTCGGCTACGTAACCATCAATTGTACCAGAAGCAAGACTTTGTCGCATAACAGAAAAATCTCGCATAGCTGTCAGTCTTTTAGCTCCTACTAATTGTTTAATTAAATCATAATGTAATGTTCCTTGTTGAGCAGTTAATTTGGCCCCTTTAAATTCGGTTAATTTTGTAGCTGTGGCAAAATTACTTGCATTGTTAACGATAAGGACAAAAGTACTTTTGCGATAAGGAATCGAAAAATCAATAGCCTTTCTCCGTTCAGAAGTTGGTGACATGCCAGCTATAATTAGATCAATTTTGCCAGATGTAAGTGATGGCAATAATCCATCCCAGACAGTTTTTTCAACAATAACACGTCGATGTAATTTTTTACCAATAATTTTAGCTATTTGTACATCGTAACCATTAGCAAATTGCTTGGAACCATCAATAGGTACAGCTCCATGTGCATCTGTATTTTGTGTCCAGTTATATGGTGGATAATTGGCTTCCATACCAATTTTTAATGGTTCTTTTGTTTTAGCATTAACAATTGATGTATGACTAAAACTAACGGTTATGATACTGCATAAAAAAAGAATCATAATCATAAATGTATTTATTTTTGACTTCATTTTGAAATACCTCCAAAAAATTATTTCAAATAAAGCCAATACAATAAAAGCGTAATAAAACCCTGTTGTATTTCATTATCAAAACACAACAGGGTTTACAAAAAATCATTAGTAATTAAACCAAATCATATAGCGCTCCCTGGAATTGTCCAGGACAGTCTGTAAAATATGCTTTTACAGCCCAACAAAATATATAGACGAAATAATATTCTGTTTCGGCGATATTCCTGAAATAAATAATCAACATCTTCGTCGACTCCTAAATATTTCGTGAGTATCGCAACCTCTATTGCATTGGGAATTTATTCAACTAAAACACATGATAAACCGTTTATTAAAAAAGTCAAGTATTTTTTCCATATAAAAAATAATTTTTTAAAAAATTATAAGAACGGTGAAAACATTCTGGCAAAAGCTTGTTTGAATTTAAGCCATTTAGACCATCTTTCAGTAATTGTGGGAGTCAACTGATAGCATTCGCACATATCATGCTTAAAGATATCTTTTAATTGTTTAGTGATAGTATTGTCATAAATGATGATTTCATCTTCGAAATTTAAAAGGTATGAACGATAATCTTGATTCATAGAACCAACGGTTGAAAAATCATTATCAATTGTGACGGTTTTGGCATGCAAAAATCCTTTTTCATAAATATAAATTTTTATGCCCATATTCATTAAATAATTGGCATACCATTCAGTTGCTCGATAAATTCCAATGTGGTCAGGCATGCATGGAATCATTATACGTACATCTACGCCAGAGGTAGCTGCTGTTACCCAAGTTGCTATCATGGGATCATCGGGAATCAGGTAAGGAGTTTGAATCCAAATACTTTCTTTAGCCATCATCATTAATTTAATCATTCCATTACGTAAATAAGGGACTTCTTTATCTGGACCATCGTTGACTACTTGGACTGTAGAATGATTAGTATTATATGGATCATTATTACATTTTGGAAATAATAGGTCAGAAAATTTGATTGTATGTTTATAATCATTAGAAGCATTCCAATCCATTACAAAACGTTCTTGTAACAAGAGTGCTGCTGGTCCAACTAGTCGAATATTAGTATCACGCCAATAACCGAATTTTTTATTATGTCCGATATATTGATCGCCTATATTATAACCACCAGTCCAAGCAATTTTGCCGTCAATGACAACAATTTTGCGATGCATATGATAATTTATCCTGTATTTCTTAATATTATTTTGAGAAGTAATGAATGGTATCACTTCTCCGCCTACCTTAATTAGAGGCTTAAACCAGCTTAATTTTGTGCCTAGTGATCCCCATGGGTCGAAAATTATTCTAACTTTAATACCATTTTTTGCTTTATCTATGAGTAAATTCAAAAATTTATTTCCCAATTGGTCATTCATAAAAGAGTAATATTCAACATTAATAGTATGATGTGCATTTTGCATATCGTTGAATATTTTTTGAAAATTGGATTGGTTATCTGTATAAATTTCTATTGCGTTATTTTTTGATAAAGGGGCTTCTTTTTGATTATTAAAATATTTGATTAATTGGATGGCTTTATGCGAGGTATCGTTAGAAAAAATTTTTTCTAAACTATAAGCTTGCATTTTATTTACTTTATCTAAGCTGATATGTTTTTGTTTATTAATAGCAAAAAGATTTTCTTTAGAAATTCCACGACCGATAAAGCCATAAATAATAAAACCAGCAACAGGGAAAATAAGTAAAATGATGAGCCAAGCCCAAGACGTTGCTACGGAGCGTTGATGTCTAAAAACAATATAGAAAGATATAATCATATTCACTATTAGTATAAGTGTAATTATATTAGCCATTGATACCACCCTTTTGCTAGTTTGTTTAAAATTATTTTAGCATTAATGATAAAATTAGTAATATAGAGGAGAGAGATATTATGAAATTTTATGCCGTGAGAAAAGGTAGAAAAGTTGGAATTTTTAACACTTGGCAGGAGACTAAAGAAAATGTAGTTAATTTTTCTGGTGCTGAATATAAATCATTCAATAGTATGGAAGCCGCTCAGGCTTATCTGAATGCAGATAAACCTGTCGTAGATGATTATTCAGATTGTGACATTATTGTTTATACTGATGGTGGTTGTCGTAATAATGGCGTTCATAAAGGTGGCCATGTTCAAAAAGATGATAAAGCTGCGTGGGCTTATACAATTAGATGCAAAGATGAAGCTTGCAGTATTGATGGTGTTGGTGGCGAGAGAGGGGCTACTAACAATCAAATGGAATTAACAGGACTAATTGAGGCCATTGAAATGTTAATCAAGAAAAATTGGCAAAATAAAAAGATACGTTTTTGTTTGGATTCTAAGTATGTAATTGAAAACATTGATAGATTGTCTACATGGAAAGCTGCTGGTTGGCGTAATACTAGTGGTTTAGTAGCTAATAAAGATAAGTGGCAAAAATTAGAACCGTTGTTGCAAGAATGTACTAATAAATCATTTTTCTGGGTTAAGGGTCATGCTGATAGTGAAGGTAATAATTACGTTGACCGAAAATTAAATGAATATATGGACGATGAAATGTAAAAAGTGATTAGTCACGATATTGTGACTAATCACTTTTTTTAATTTGTTTTGTCTAACATAATCGTAAATTTAAACAAACTCTTGAAAAAGTTAACAATAGCATCAATAATTTGTTGGATAAAATTACGGTTTTGTTGAGTATTTAATTTGTTAAAAATATCTTTAGCTTTACTTTGAATTTGAGCCGCTAATTTACTTGCTTGTTGCTGGAAATTTTTACTATTAAGTGCACCAGATTTTTTGATTTCTATTAGCAAGTGAATAATTTGCTCTTTTTGTTGGCTAGTTAGAATATTATTTAAATGATTGATATTTAATTGATTATTTAAAATAATACGGATATCATTATCACTTAAATTATTGCCTTTTTTTGCCATTTCTGCTTTAGCTCCTGCGATAGCATTATTTAATTGAGCATCAGAATAGCCTTTTTTATCTTTGTTTTGTTGGGTAATGTTACTTAATGTGTTTATTTCTTGCTGTGCTGCATTGATTTGTTCTTGATTCAAATGAATGCCATTTTTAGCATATGCAGCATACACACCTGCCAAGGCACCAGATCCATCAATAGGAATAGCTGAGGTCACGTAAATATTAGCATCACTAATGCCCGCAGTAATAGCTGCATTTTTATATTGATTTGTCGTAATTGTTGTGATGTTATTGTTGCCATTATATGGTAGGATATGCACGTTAATACCATTTCCATTACCTTGTCTTTGAATTAAAGCACTTGACCAAACACCTGAGTTGTTATTAAAATTGGCCCCTGTTGGATTAAGATATTTTACAAGATCTTTACCACTAATTGTGACTATTTTACAATTTTCGCCATTATTTGCTCTATTTAAAGTATTGATAGTTCCCTTTTTTTGATTAGGTGTTAATGATACACCTAGTGTCATTATAGAATTATCATCGGCAGATACCCGTTTAGTGTTAACTGCTAATATCAGTAATAGACTACTAATAAAGGCGATGATAGATAAATTAATTTTTTTCATTTTATTTACTCCTTTTAAAAATGGAAGCACTTTATAACCAAATATTATACATATTTTTGCTTTTAAATAAATATATATTATGTAATTTGTTTGCTGGATGATATAATCATTTAGAGAAAAGGAGATAATTGTTTATGTTAGACTTACCACAACTGACAGTTATTATGCCTGTATATAATGTTGAAAAGTATATAGGTAGGGCTCTGGAGGCATTGCTTAACCAAAAAAATCGTAATTTTAAATTACTTATTGTTAATGATGGCTCTAAAGATAAAACTAGACAGATAGCTGAAAGTTATAGTGATAAATTTTTATACTTTAAACTGATTAATAAGGCCAATGAAGGTGTTGCTGCAGCTCGAAATGTAGCCTTAGCTCATGTTGATACACCTTATTTTACTTTCCATGATGGTGATGATTGGGTAGATCCAGATTATACAGATTTCTTTATCAATTCATTCAAACGCTATCCTCATGTTTCGCTTATATCTTGTGGTTATTGGATAGATAAAGAGAAGCAAAAAAAGAGTAGAAGTATTGACCCGAAAAGAGAGAGCGGTCATTTAACTAAGAAAGAAGCATATTTTAAAATAGCCAATGTATCTACATCACCTGTTAAGGGATATACATGGAATAAGTGTTATCGCTTGGATGTTGTGCGTAAACACAATATTAAATTTATGGGTGATATAGCCTTTATGGAAGATGAGGTCTTCAATATAGAATATGTTTCTTTGAGTGACGGCGTTTATTTCACATCTAAGCCCTATTATCATTATTGGCAAAGACCCGATAGCTTGATCCATGTAACATCAGGATTGAAATACATACCAGACAACGTTAGAGCAACATATCGAGTATGGCACAAAATTTTAAAGAGTTTACGTCATGAAAAAAAGAAAATTAGAAGAAAAATGCCTAACAAGATTACGAATAATTAATAATTTAGATTTAGCTATTAGGGAGAAAAATGAAAGTTAAAATTAATGACATTGAGTTGTATTATCAAAAGTTTGGAACAGGGCATCCTATAATTTTATTGCATGATTATTTTCAAGATGGATCTATTTTTGATAAATTAATAGCTCCGCTATCATTGTCATATACTGTATATGTACCAGATTTACGTGGATATGGAATGAGCCAAGGGGAAAGCACACATTATTATCAAACTGATGCAGAAGATATGGCTTCTTTTATTAGAAAAGTTAATATCAAAAAACCATATGTACTAGGATTTGGTTCAGGTGGTAATATAGCTTTAGCATTGGCTAGTCAATATCCTAATATGTTAAAAAAATTAATTGTTGCAGGTACATATTTAAATGACGATGGTATTGATTCTGTGCATGTTGTGATTAGTAATTTGCGACATTTTGTACATCGAAAACAAATAGATCATCCGCGTAATGTAGATTTTAACTTCGATCTTAATAATTTAAAACGTATAACTATCCCCACATTAGCTGTAGTAGGTGAAAAAGATTGGGTTAAAGTAGATCATGTGAGGGCTTATAGTGATTTGATTGATAATGGTAGATTGATTGTGATGCCAAGACAAACACATGATAGCTATTTGATACATAGTTTAAAGTGTATAGATTTAATTAAAGACTTTTGCAAATAAGTGTTATTATTCATTTTTAAAACAAGCATTTTTTAGTTATAATAATTGTGTATATAGAGATCATCATATTTTGAAGAGGGATAAGTAAATGAACAAAGAAGAATTACATGAATTATTACATCCAATGAAGTTAATTGGGTTGGGTGGCAACCAGACATTGGCTAAGCGTATTGCAAAAGCTTTGAATAAAGAGTTACTTGAGACAGCTGTTAAGCATTTTAGTGATGGTGAAATTCAAGTTAATATTACAGAAACTGTTAGAGGCTGTGATGTTTATGTTATTCAATCTATTCAAGATCCAGTCAATGAGAATTTCATGGAACTAATGATTGTTTTGGATGCTTTAAATAGAGCTTCAGCACACAGTGTGACAGTAGTTGTTCCTTATATGGCTTATTCTCGTCAAGATACTAAAAATAGATCTCGTGAGCCTATTACTGCTAAATTATTGGCTAATTTGCTACAATTAACTAGAATTGATGATGTAGTTGCTTTGGATTTACATGCATCTCAAATTCAAGGATTTTACAATATACCTGTAGATCATCTTCATGCTTTACCAATTCTTGCTCAGTATTTTTTAGATAATGGTATTGTAGATAGAGATTCTGATTCCGTAGTGGTAGTTTCTCCAGATCATTCAGGTGCTAAATTGGCAAGGAACTTTGGTTCATATTTCAATGCACCAATAGCTATTGTTGATCAACGAGGTGCTCGTTATGATACTGAAGTGCATGATATGATAGGTGATGTTAAGGATAAAACTGTAATTATTGTAGATGATTTGATTGATACTGGTTCTAGAATATCGTCATCTACCAAATCAGTATTGGCAGCTGGTGCGAAAAAAGTGTACGTGGCTGCAACTCATGCCTTGTTATCTCAAAATGCTATTGATGTTTTAAATCAATTAAATTTGGAACAAATAGTTGTAACTGATACTATAGAGCATAAAAAATATCCTGATAGGATAGTACGGTTATCTGTAGATAGATTGCTTGCCAAAGGTATAGATTATATCTACAATGATAAATCTATTCATCAAATTTTTGATGAACAAAATAGAATACACCATTAATAAACAAATGGGGGGCGTTGAGTAGTGTTGTTGCTCATGCTCCCTTATTTTTTTACTAAAAATTTATTATATTTTACTCCAAAAGTGTACAAAAGAATATATACTTAATACAGATAGTATATTTATATACGGAAAAAGGTAAGGTAATAAGTTATTATGGCTAGACAAAAAAACATGAAAAGACGTCGAGCAATATTATGTAGTACATTTGCATTGCTTCGTGAAAAAGGTATCAAAAATGTTTCCTTAAAGATGATTGCGGAAAGATCGAATATTTCGAAATCATTGTTGCAATCTTATTATCCACATAAAAATAAATTAATTACAGAAATTATTATAGGATTTAAAACAACAATATTGCGTAACTTGCCACAAGCGAGTTTTTATAGTATTAATGAATTTGCCAAGGTTAAAGCCTTTATTTATCTGATTTTACAGATAGGAATGACAGATAAAGGAATATCACAAATTTTAGAGAGTATCTTGAAAGATCGCAATAATAAAACTGTATGGGACAATATTTTGGATGATTGGCTAGTTGCTAATAAAATTAAAGATAAATTAGGTACTAATGAACAGGTACAAGTGGGTTTGTCATTTGTAGTTTCTGGGGGAACTAATTTATACTTTAAACGTAAAGAACTTAATTTGAGTGCAGAAGATATTTCCAATATCATGGTTAAATCATTTATGACTACCTTTTTAAATTCTTCCGACCAAGAGATTAATGAAGCAATTACTGAGGGACATGATATGATTGTGCGTTTTGATATGAATAAAGTTTTCAAAATTATCAATTCGATGTTTTTAGAAGAGGAATAAGGAATACATGAATGAAGATTCTAGAGTGGAATTGATTAAGTTAAGTGTCACGCAGACAAAACATTATAAGCGAATGGTGGAATGTTTGACTTTTTTGTTAGTTACTTTGTTATTTAGTACCTTAACTTTTATGAATCCCTATTTTATGACTAAGCAATTAGCTAAAGAAAGTAATTATGTTATTGTCGATCGTCAGATTAATAAAAAATTTAATAATTTAGCAAATGTACTTGAAGTTGAAAAGAAAGAAACTAATAGTGCTCTATTAAATAGTAAGCAGACTCAACCGATGGCTCGAGAATTGGTTGATTATGTGATAGGATTGGGTTGGTTTAAAACTGACAATTCGGAAATAGCTCATAAAATTAAAAAGCAAATATATAAATTTGATAGTAATGTTTCATCAGGAGCTATTGAGGTTCAAAAAAAATTAAAAAAGTGTGGTAATCAAGCCAATGATTTTATAATTTATAGCTTTAATCTAAATGATTCAATGTTGCTAGCTAATTTGCATACTTTGTTTTTGATAATTAACGTGGTTGTGATCATCACGTGTGTTTTTGTAGCCCTCGCTTTACTAAAAGAGTATATGAGTATATTAAAAGGTCGTAGCTTAATACATTTAACATCGGTTGCTATATCAATCTCTAGTTTGATGATAATGTTGATTTTTATATTGTTAGCAGCTTTACCATTAATATTTAATGTTGAAAGCTGGAATATTCTGGGATTATTTTTAGAAATAGCTAGTGGAATCTTTTTGGAACTAGTGTTTGTAGCGGCTATTTTGTTTGTTATTAGTACAGTAATAAGTCAAGTTACTAGTAAGTTGTAATAGGTTATTACAATTATATGATTAAAAAACATCACAAGCATTTTATCTAGTGAAAACATAAATGCTATTATGAATGATATAGAATATAGAAATATTGATAAAATACTTGTTAGAATGAGGCGATATTTTGAAAGATTGCGTTTTTTGTAATATTATCTCTAAGAATCTTAAAAGTAATATTATTCATGAAAATAAAGGTGCCATTATTATAATGTCGGATAATCCTGAAGTAGAGGGACATATGCTTGTTTTTGCAAAAAAGCATTTTCCTACATTGGAACTGGCAGATCAGAGCTCTTGGTACTATATTGGTGAAATATTAAATGAATTAGGAAAGAGACTAAGGTCCAAAGGATATGATGGATATAATTTATTGAGTGCTAACGGTGTAGCTGCAGGTCAATCTGTTAAACATTTTCACTTTCATGTTATTCCGAGAAAGAAAAATGATGGAATTAATGCATGGCCAAATTTTGAAACGAAACCTAATAATACCAGTGATTTTTTTGAAAAAGTAAAATTTTAGTATTATCAGCAAGATATTTTAGTGAATTGTTCTAAAAGTAATATGCCATACGTGTAAAATTAAGGCATTCATTATTACAACCATGTTAGAATCAAAAAAGTATAAAAAACCATACTCCGATAGAATATCGAAATATGGTTTTAAACAAATATATTTAATCATATATTTTAAATTTTATGGTGGTGTGGGAGGTACTTTACATGCATTTTCTTTTTTAAACAAATATACTTTTCATCTTAATCATTTGATATAAATATGTTTATAACTATGGCTATACTAGCAGTTATAATTAATAGTTTACCAAATAATAAGTAATTATAGATACTTTTCAAATCCAATATTGCCTGAAAGAAGAATGTTCCTAACGGCATAAAAATAATAGCAATAGAAAAAATAATACCAAATACTCTCCCAATATGATTTCTATCAGTCATCATTTGAATAAACGTCATAAATTGAATATTGTAGATAGATAAAAGTAAATTAAATGCTGCAATACATATTGATACTAAAATAGCTGAATTAGAAAATAGAAAAATTTTACTGCTAGGTACTAAAACTAATCCGCTTATAAAAACCAATACTAATAATTTGTTAATAGTATTGGTTTTTTCTTTATAAAAGTTGATATTAAGGCCCCAACTAATCCACCTATAGCTTCTGCCGTCAAAAATATTGCATAAGTTTTAAATTTACAATGTGGAAAAGCATAAGTAGAAAAAGGTAAAGTTAAGTTATATCCGGCAATTATAAAATTAACAATACTTGAGAATAAATAATATGGCATAAATCAATAAATCTTAGTGAATAAAAAAAGCTAAGACTATACATATAAGCCCACTAATTATGTCACAATGCCAAATAATTTCTTTTTTATTATTTTGGTCAAAGCTCCACCCAAGAAATTAAAAAATACACTGATTAATATTTCACTACCTTGATATAAAGCAAGCAAAAAACTACCATTGTTAACACTAGATAACAATACTGAATTTATATAATCAAATAATACATCTCCAAATTAGATATCGAATTACTTGAAATTACTTTGATAGTATTAAAAAATTCTGTATAAGTTAATTTATTCAATAAAATCACCACTACTGCTTACTCAAAGTATGTTTTCCAAAAAGGATCATTCAATGCTTTAAAACACATTAAAGCTTGTTCTTCAGAACCTTTGTCACAATTCATTTTTGGTAACTCATCAATGCTGAAATACTTACTATCTATTGTTTCATAATTTTCTTCAAAATGTCCACCTTTAAGTTTACATAGAAAGAAAACTTCTAAAACACCATACGGATAGTCTTTATCACTATGTTTACTTAGATCATGTAAAGCAATAACTTTTTCTACTTCTATATCCACTCCTGCTTCTTCTTTTACTTCCTTTATACAGTTTTCTTGTAAAGATAAATTGACTTCACACCATCCACCTGGCATAGACCAACTACCATCATTTTCTTGAACTAATAATATTTTTTCATTTTTAAAAATTGCAGCACGAGTAGCAATTTTTGGGGTTTGATATCCAACTTCATTGCAAAAAAGATACTTAATTTTTTTAATAGGTGTATCACTTTTCCATGCCATTATTTCTGCAGAAATATCTCGAATCTCTTGATATCGTTCGATATCAAATTTATCTTTTCCATATGTTAATCCAGCTTGTGCTAAACTTTGTAATCTTTTTGCCCATTCTATTAGTATATCTTTTGAGTCCATATTATTTTTCCTCGTATATTGTATTATCTTTTATCCATTTACCAATTTCCAAAAGTTGCTTAGTGACTACTTTTGTGCTCTTTCCTTCTACTGAAATAGCAGAAATTGCTTCAATACTACTATGTGAACCATGATATATATTCCCTATCTTTGCATATTGATAGCAGTCATATATATTTTTAAAGGGGAGTTTATTAGGAAAAGTTTTCGGTAGCTTTATTAATTTTCCTTCTCCTGGACTTGGCAATATAAAGTCTCTTATTTTGTTAAAACGTAATTCTTTTTTTTGTTCCAAAAATGAAGGTATACCTAACTCTACTTTTAATAGTTCTTTCATAGGACTGAAATTAAACTCTTTTTCTATTTCTTGTAATATGCGACCACCTCCTAGACGCACCCCTACTTCACACAATATTACATTATGACCATTAGAAAAAACCTCTAAATGATAAATAGAATTTTTGGTATTATCAAATATTTAACTTCATTATTTAGAATGAGTGCATCAACGTGATATAACGGCCATTGTATATATTCTTCGGCTAGAAAAAATTTTATAATTTCATTTTTAGCTATTTTCATTAGATTATCAAAATTATAAATATTGATCAAGTAATTGTTAGAATGAAGCGATAGTTTTAAAGATTGCGTTTTTTGTAATATTATTCATGAAAATAAATGTGCCATTGTTATAATGTCGGATAATCCTGAAGTAGAGGGACATATGCTTGTTTTTGCAAAAAACCATACTCCGATAGAATATCGAAATATGGTTTTAAAAAATATATTTAATCATATGTTTTAAATTTTGTGCTAATAGCATGATTATGCCATTTATAAAGTATGTCTAGATACTTGTTGTCTGAACCAACGATGTGGTCCCAGGTAATACCAATTCGTTTTGTTGATTTGGATAATTTGACCATAGGCATAACTTTTACCAGCTTGTAGTTGAGTGAATGTGTTTCTTCTATATTGCTTGTAAGGGCTAGTGTATATATTTTTATCAATAGTTTTATCGGTAATATCAATAATGCCAGCTGTTAAATCAGGCACATCAACTACAAAGAAATCATGAAACCATTGCTGTGCACCTAAATTATAAAATTGTTTGCCATCTTGATATGATTTACCAAATAAATTAATGTTCATTGCCCGATCTTTATTTAAAGAATCACGTAATTTTTCAGCTTTGCTTAGCAAAGCTGATTTTATTTTTTGAGCATTGTTGCGATGCTTATTTTTGTTACTATCATCTGTATCTAAAGGTAGTGGTTTAGTAGGATCTAGACTAAATAGTTTGAATGTGTATTTATACAGTCCATGTATGTTAACTTCATATTGGTGTCCCAAAATCAAAGGCATATTTGCAGGATAGTAGGTGATAATAGTAGAAAAATAACCAAATCCTTGTTTACTAAAATTGTTGACATGATTTACTTTGTAACTTTGATTATCATCTAAGTCTGTAATGGTGATTTTAGGCAAATGATTAATTCTCTTTTCTGATAGATAGAGAGACCATGCAATATTAGATCCCTGTAACAATTCGATAGGAAAGAGGTTACTTGCAGGATATAATACTGAAGTTTGACATGGTGCAGCATATGAATCTGCAGCGAAAGCTACTTGTTGAACAGAGTAGCGATAACCATTATCACCATAGGCTGCTCCTATACCAGTTTTAGATATTTTAGTAGATAGCAACCATGCTCGGTGTCCAGTATCAGAACCATCTAGGTTAAATCTATCTGTTAACAAGTCGGTAACTACTTCTCCTGCTGTTTGATTATTTATATTAAAGTTTAGGTTAGAACTAGCTGTAACAATTTTGGCAATATTCCAAAACATATCGGAAATAAAAGGTGGCTTGACTAACGATGGTAAACCGTGTTGGTTAACAAAAGGACTAGCTTGTGTAGCAGCCATTACACTGGCTGCTATTTGTGCATTATCATTATTAGTACTGTCAGTATTGATTTTATTTAAACCAAACATACTTCTATAATAATTAATATATGCTAGCTGGCTGGATATGTATCCTGCAGATAGTATACCAGGATCAAAAGGTTCCGATAAATGTGGTTCCTTATGATAGATATTTTTTTGATTGTAACGCATTTTTGGTAATAATGCATATTGCTCTTGAATTCTGTGAATATTATTTAAATCTTTTTTAGTAAAGCCTGCAGCATTAGCTGTAGTTCCAGCTAAAGTTGAAATCAAAATAGAAGCAGTAATAAAAAAAGATGTTATTTTTATTCTAAGACGCATGATTTAGCTCCTTTTCATAGTCTTTATTATAACTATAAATAACTAAAATTTCGTATATTTTATACTTTTTTAACAACTTTTTTTATTTTGACAAAATGAGGTATTATTAATCAGTGTATATTTTTATTACAGATAGTATTTATCGTGATTTTATACTTCAATTTAAATAAAAAATTTCAAAATGTGGTAGCATTGTTTATAATAGGGTTCTAAAGATGATAAGGAGAAGTGTAATGAATAAAAAAATCAGGGTTGGTTTAATTTTTGGTGGAAACTCATCTGAATATGAAGTTTCAATTATTTCAGGTCGCAATATATATAAGGCAATTGATAAAGAAAAGTATGATGTTTATCCAATGTGGATTACAAATACTGGTTTTTTAGCTAGTGATGCAGATTCTCGTAAGGTCTTAGAAGATCCTACCTATCAAATAGAGAATCCACGTACTGTTACAAATATTTCTAATGTTATTGAATTATCTAATCGTCCAGAGATAGATGTCTTTTTCCCAATTGTTCATGGCAATTTAGGAGAAGATGGATGTTTACAGGGTTTGCTACGTATTTTAGACAAACCTTTTGTGGGTGATGATGTTTTGGCAGCAGCAATTACTATGGACAAAGAGTTAAATAAAATTATGGCTCAGCGTGCGGGTGTACCAGTAGCAAAATGGATATCAATTAAACGTTTTGAATATGATGATGCTAAGAATGAAAAACTAAGTTATGATTATGTATCCCAACAATTAGGTACAGATTTATTTGTTAAGCCATCAAACCAAGGATCTTCAGTTGGTATTAGTCATGTAACTTCGGCGTCAGATTATAAAGCAGCTTTAGCTGAAGCATTTAAATATGATGATAAAGTTTTAGTAGAAGAAACTATTAAAGGAACAGAAGTAGAAACTGCGGTTTTAGGTAATGATGATGCGATTGTTTCAGGCGTGGGACAAATAACTAATGCACAAGGTAGTTGGTATTCGTATGAAAATAAATATAATGATAATTCAACTTCTAAGTTACAAATACCAGCTGCGTTACCATCTGAAATTATAGAAACGGTAAGACGTCAAGCACTCAAAGTTTATCATGCGACAGAATGTTCAGGCCTAGCTCGTGTTGATTCAATGTTAACTACTGATGGTCATAAGGTTATCTTTAACGAATTAAACGCCTTACCTGGTTTTACTAATATCAGTATGTATCCTAAATTATTTGAAGAAGCTGGTATTCCATACGCAGAATTAATCACTAAATTGCTTGATTACGCTGTAGCTAGATATAATCATAAGAAGACTTTATTGCATAAGCATGATTAAAGGTAAACAAATGCAAGAAAAAATGATGGTAACATCACAAGTAGCTGCAGAATTAGGGATTAGTGTAGCTACATTAAGAAAGTATTCATTAGAGATTGAAAAAGTTACAAAAAATCGGATGTATTTTGTACGTAATAATAATCAATCCAGAATGTATACTTCGAAAAATGTGAAATTATTACATAAATTATTGACATTAATTAATCAAGAAAAGATACCGTATAAGTTGGCTATTCAACAATTATTTGGTGGTCAAACTGCAGCTGAAATGGTGCAAGCTGAGCAGCATAATAACTATAATATGGTTGATGCTAAACAAGTCGTACAACTGTTGAGTCTCTTGCAAAAAACAATTGAGCAACAAAATGAAGCGATAAGTAGTTTACAAAAGCAAATGCAGGAACTATCACAGCAGAATAGCCGTCTTTTAGCTAATTCTCAGACTAAAGTTGATAAAGAAGTCGACCCTAAGATTTTGGCCATGCCAGATATTTCTGGTGTCGAACCAGTTGAAACTAAGAAAACTGCGGAAGAAATTCATGAAGAAATTTTACGCAAGGCCCGCGAAAATCAACAAAAACATCCTAATGCAATGATGCATCGAACACTGGCTGATATGCAGCTACAAGATGATAAACATTGGTGGGATTTTTTACGAAAATTGATCAAAAAATAAGGCTTCTCAGGAGAATAATATGTCCAAAAAAAGAAGATTGATTATTAGTTTAATAATTTTATTATTGGGATTGTTTTTATCACTTTGGACATATTTTTCTCCTAAGGGATCAATTCATCCAGTAGGTTATATAACTGATACCACGATTCATGACGAATTAGTTAACAAAGTAGAAGATTCATACCAAAATAAGGATGAAGTACGTTGCCAAGTCATCCATGTTAAGGTTTTGTCAGGCAAGCATAAGGGTGAAAAACATACTATTAGTAACTATTATTCGCCGTCACAGGTCTTAAGTCAAAAGTACCATGGTAAACAAATGGTTCTCATGTCCTTTGTAAAAAATAAGCCGACAATTATTAGTCCTAAACGTGATGGGGTAATAATTTTTGCGTGTTTCTTTGTTGTTAGTTTATTAGTATTAATAACAGGGATGAGCAGTATTAGTATTTTGCTGTCGATGATTTTAAATAGTATTGTTTTTTACTTTGTAATTAAATTCGATATTATTGAAAATGGCACACAAACTTTTGCTATTTACGGTACAGCAGTAGTCTTATTTACAGCACTTTCTTTAATTATTGTGCAGGGATGTAGCAAAAAAATGTTGGTTACTTTAGTTTCTACACTTTTGGGTGTTTTTATATCTTTTGGTATGTGTTATTTGTTGATGCGACTTACTAATGAAAAAGGTATTAAGTATGAAGCTGTTGATTATGCGACACAAGATCCACGAGCTTTGTTTTTAGCTCAAACGCTACTCGGTGTATTAGGGGCGGTTATGGATGAAGCTACAGATATTGTGACTAGTTTGTATGCCCTATGTCAGCATAAACAACAGATTACCTTTAAAGAACTCTTCAACAGTGGTAGAACCTTAGGGCAAGAAATTATGGGACCGCTGATTAATGTGTTGGTTTTAATTTTTATGGCAGAAGCATTGCCAATGGCTATTTTGCTTTTGCGTGACAATAATACGCTAGCATATACTTGCCAATTTGCCTTGTCGTTAGGTATTATTCAAAGTCTTGTTTCAGCAATCGGAATTGTCTTAACTGTTATCTTTTCGACAGTTTGTTGCTATGTCTTTGTACCTAAGCATTAGGAGGAATAGATATGAATAATATATTTATTTTGTTACTATTGCTTTTATTGGGTTTAATGATTTTAGTAGGTGGAAAAACTGGTTTAAAATCTTATCTCAGTATCATCATTAATGCTTGTTTAATAATTTTAGTAGCTCTCTTAATTTCTTGGGGGATTAATATTATCGGAGTGGCGTTCGTTTTTATTCCTTTAAAATTAGCCACCATAATTTATCTAGGAACTCATGATTATAGTGTTGCTAAGAATTCCTTTTTAACAGCACTAGCTGTCAGTTTTATTGTCATTGCTTTGATTGTCGCTTTTGAATACTTGGCTCAGGCAGCTGGCTTTGGCGATCAATCAGGAGAAGAATTAGTTGGTTTATCTTTGCAAGTTGGAATTAGTTTCCCGCAAATTTCGATTGTTGTAGCTATTTTTTCAGCTTTGGGTGCTATTGCTGAAGCTAGTGTAGCAATGAGTGCCGGTATCTTGGAATTAAATCGACATGATCCAGAGATTACTGCTCAACAGATTTTTAAGAGTGCGGGGCAAATGGGGAGTGACATTTTAGGAACATCAATTAATACGATCTTATTTGGTTGCTTTGGTAGCTTTTTGCCACTATTCATTTGGTTCATGCGCTTAAATTATTCGCTAGTCGAAATACTAAATGACAAGTTATTTGTGAGTGAAGCTTTGACAGTGGTGTACTCATTTGTGGGAGTTTTGTTGACAGTTCCTTTAACAACAATCTTTTTAGTTAAAGGCTTAAAAAAGTAAATTGTTAGTAAAAAAATAAAGCCCCTATATGTAACTTATGTTATATGTACCCAGAATCCTGGACACATTCATTAGCTAATTAAGCTCAACACATGGATGCTATTCTGTACTTTACAGGTGGCATCCATTTTGTTTTTGCCTGAATTCTTTTGTTATTATAGTAATCTATATATTCTTCAACTGCTTTTGAGAATTCTTCAAAGGAAGAATAGTCTTTCTCATATCCATAATACATCTCGTTCTTTAATCTC
>QWCA01000010.1_pt1 | contig 56644 bp, 67 predicted proteins | sample 1972451 | NCBI WGS metagenome assembly QWCA01 (sample SAMN09866720, study PRJNA288562) | Human vaginal metagenome isolate term5_vaginal, whole genome shotgun...
GAAAATAAGAGAAGCCAAAAAATCCTCAGCTGATTATTAATCAACTGAGGAATAAAAGCTTTATGTAATTCTACTGTCTACTTGACAGGGAATGTATCAGACTAGTGTAAAACGCTTTCTATTTACAATCAAATCTCTTTACTTATTATAGGTAAGCATGTATAATACACCAACAAAAAGTAAGAGTCAAAAAGAAAGGTGGGGATGTTAATGACTGGACAAGTATTGGCAATTGGAATTATTATTTTGGCGTTGGGACTATTAACTAGCAAAAGAAAGCCAGCGCCTCAAAGAATAAATAGACGCAGATAAGAGGTATTTATGGCAAAAACATCACAAATTATTCGTAACAAAAAAGAAACAAAATTTTCAACTAGACAATACACGCGCTGTGAACGTTGCGGCCGACCGCATTCAGTTTATCGGAAGTTTGGCTTATGCCGAGAATGTATGCGTGAATTAGCTCATAAGGGTCAACTTCCAGGTGTTAAGAAGGCTAGCTGGTAGAAAGGAAAAACAATGAAAGTTTTTGTAGCTGGTGCTACAGGCAGAGTGAGCAAAGAAGTAATCAAAAGATTGATAGATGAAGGCTATGAAGTAATTGCAGGTGCAAGAAGAGAAAATACTGTTGAAATTATTTCTCCTAATATGCGGGTGCAACATTTGGATTTTCATGATTCGCTTAATAAGCTGACCGAAGAATTAGGTCACCCAGATGCAGTGATTTTTGTAGCAGGTTCTCGTGGAAAGGACTTATTGCAAACTGACTTAAATGGCGCAGTTAAGCTGATGAAGGCTGCTGAAGCTAATGGCGTTAAGCGTTACGTTCAACTAAGCTCCGCCTTTGCGCTTGACCAAGACAAGTGGGCAGAAATTCCTTCTCTTGCAAGCATTATTGATTATGATATTGCTAAGTACTTTTCTGATGAATGGTTAATTCATAATACTAATTTGGATTATACGATCATTCAACCAGGTAACTTAATGGAGAAGCCAGCAACGGGTAAGACATCATTTACTCCAGAAGGTGGAGAAAATTCGATTGATGATGTTGCTCAGGTATTGGTTGATAGCCTAAAGTATGATAATACGATTCATCAAGTAATTATTATGCATGATGGGGACACACCAATTGATGAAGCATTAAGCAAAGTTAAATAATTTATAAAACGGGTCAAGTTTAACCCGTTTTTTGTTAAAGTAAGAAGTAAAAAAGAGAGAAGAAATAGCAATGGATAAATTTCATTTTACTAAACGAGAAAAAATCTTTTTACTGCTTGCTTTATTGGTGCTAGTTGCATTGTTCATTTCTAGTTCAATGACTTATCAACAGCAGGAAATTCATGACAATAAAATTAACCGTTATTTTGGCTGGTTAGAGAATATCGTTACTGGCTGGGATTTTACTTACGGTGGTCGTATTCACAATGTGCAAGTTGATGGTCGAGCAGGGCTGGCCCAATTTGTTTTACGTAAAATGGCTCACTTTGGTTCTTATTTTTTACTAGGTGGTTTTGGCTATTTAGGATTAAGAAGAATTTTCAAAATCAAATGGGTAGCACCAGTTTTAACTTGGTTTATGGCAATTGCATTTGCTGCGTTTGATGAATATCATCAATTTTTAACAGGTGATAGAACACCGAGCGTGCACGATGTAATGCTTGATGGAGCAGGGGCTTTAACGGCAATTTTGCTGATAATGCTAGTATTGTTTATTAAACACAGATTTTTTGACCAGAAAAAACAAGTTTAAATGGTTGACACCATTGAATTTTGAGGTGCTGTGAGTTAAGATAATATCGTTAATTAATATTAGAAAAAAGAAAGAAGGATCCTTATGTCAGGACATTCAAAATGGCACAATATTCAAGGCCGCAAGAATGCGCAAGACGCAAAGAGAGGTAAAATTTTCCAAAAGTTATCTCGTGAAATTTATATGGCTGCAAAGAGTGGTGGTCCTGATCCTGATGGGAATCCTACATTACGTATGGTAATTGATAAGGCACGTTCAAACAACATGCCTAAGGATAACATCAAGCGTGCCATCAAGAAGGCCGAAGGTGGTTCAGAAGAACACTACGACGAAATTACTTACGAAGGTTATGCTCCAGGTGGTGTTGCAGTCTTTGTTGAAGCTTTGACTGATAACAAGAACCGTACAGCTTCGGACGTTCGTGTTGCTTTCACTCGTAACGGTGGTTCACTTGGTGCTACTGGTTCAGTTGCTTACATGTTTGACCGTAAAGGCTACATTGTAATTGATCGTTCAACTACTGATGCTGATGAAGATCAAGTATTACTTGATGTTATGGATGCTGGTGGTGACGATCTTCAAACTAGTGATGATGCATACGAAATCTACACTGATCCAAAGCAATTTGCAGGTGTACGTGACGCCTTAATTAAGGATGGTTACAAACTAGCAGATGCTGAATTAACTATGATTCCACAAAACACCACTCCAGTTCCAGCAGATAAGAAGGAACAATTTGAACATTTAGTTGATGCTCTTGAAGATAGTGACGATGTTCAAAATGTTTATACTGCAGCGGCTGATGAAGATTAATTAGTTAATGATGAAATAGCTTAGCCAATGGCTAAGCTATTTTTTTTGTGTACTTTTTTAATGGTTTTTTAATCTTGAAATGCTGTTAGATCAACGTTTTTTAGAGTTGAGAAAATTTTTTGTGTTTTTTTAAATTTCTCACAAAAAAATCGATTTTTTTTGCGTAATAAATAATGTGAGGCAAAAAAGGAGGATTTTTATGAAGATCAAAGAAATTGTCAGTGAATTATTGATTGAGGCAATTAAAGTTAAAGCAAGTGATATTTTCTTTTTCCCGAAAAAAGAAAACTTGATGGTTAAATTTCGGACCGGTAAGGGTCTAATTGAATATGCAGGTTTTACTTTGGAGACGGGAAAGGAAATTATCAATTTTTTTAAGTACAGTGCTCAGATGGATATTGCAGAACATCGTCGCCCGCAGGTTGGCGCAATGACATATGAGAATGAAGGACATGAATATTTCTTGCGTTTATCTAGCTTAGGAGATTTTTCCGATCAAGAGTCACTGGTTATTCGAGTCATCTATGGGATTGACCATAGTCAATATTTTATTCCAGAGCAGCTGGGAACAATTGAAAAGCTGGCTAAGAGTCGCGGATTGATTATTACTAGTGGTCCAACTGGCTCGGGCAAGACAACGACAATGTATGAAATTGCTAAGAAAATGAGCCAAAACAAAGTAGTGATGACAATCGAGGATCCTGTTGAAATTCATGAGTCTTCTTTTTTGCAAGCACAAGTCAATAACGAAGCGGGAATTGATTACCAAAACCTGTTAAAGGCGGCATTACGGCATCGTCCAGATATTTTAATTATTGGAGAAATTCGTGATCAAGGAACAGCACGTTTAGCAGTTGATGCAGCTTTAAGTGGACACCTGGTTTTTGCGACAGTTCATGCTAAAAGTACTTTGCAAACTATTTCTCGACTAGAGGGATTAGGTATTAGGTGTGACGAACTGACAAATTGTCTAACTGCAGTGTCGTATCAGCGATTATTAGTCAGTCAAGGAAAATTAAAGTGCTTGATGGATATTGCAGCAGATTCTTTGCTAAAAAAAGAGCTAGGCAAATCGGTTCGTGGTGAATTCGTTAATTGGCAGGAAAATCTAGAGCGTTTGTGGAAAGGAGGAGAAATTAATCATGAAGTATATTGGCAATTCCAAAAAGGATAAGTTAAATGGCGAAGAACAATTGGCCTTTTTGGATTATTTAAAACATAGTTTAGATAATGGTTTTTCTTTGCTCAATTCAATTGAATTAATGCCGGCATTGTGGCCAAAAAGGTGTCAGTTGATGGAAAGAATGGCTAGTCGCATGAAAGAAGGAGCAAGTTTTAGTACTGAACTGCTTAAACTAGGCTTTTCTAAAACGACAGTAACTCAGGTTAATTTGGCTTTACAGCAAGGAAACCTAGTTGAATGTTTGCAGCATTTAGCAACGTTGAATCGACTAAAACAGGAGCAGATGAAAAAACTGCGGGCTGAATTATCTTATCCGTTGGTTTTAGCGATAATGATGGTGATTTTACTGGTCTTTATGCAATCGTTTATTTCGACACAATTCAGCGATAGCAGTGATCATTCAGGAGATATGGTCATGATTGGTCTGATCATTATTGTATTGCTGGGCTTATATTTTTTTGCTAAGATCGTTACTTTGCTCAATAAACAGGATTATTCATCAATGAAAAAACTGAGTAAATATCCGTTAATTGGGCAGGTAGTTATGCTGTATATTCATTATTTGTTGGTTTATGACATTGGACTGCTGCTAGCTAGTGGCTTTTCATTGCAGCGAATGTGCGAATATGCGGCAGATCAAGAGAAAGGTTCATTGCAGCAAGCACTGGGACAAAAGATAGGGCACGATTTAGCTGAAGGAAAAAATTTAGAAGAAATTATTAATGCAGAGGATTTTTTGCCTAATAGTTTATTAGTTTTATTGCAGACTGGCTCTGAGCGAAAGAGCTTGAGTAAGCGCTGTTTGTTATTAGGACGTAGCCTATTTTTGGATTTAACTGAAAAAATTGAGAAATTAGTCGTCAATGTTCAACCAGCTTGTTTTATTTTAATTGGCTTATGCATTATTGGAATGTATTTGAAGCTGTTATTACCAATGTATTCAATGATGCAAGGACTATAGAAAAAGTGACATTAAAGATAAAAGTAAAAAAATAGAGTGAAGAAGAGGATTAAGTTAAAAATGAAAGAGAAGATGAAGAAGTATTTAGCAAACATTATGGCTAAGCGCCGCAAGCAAGAGGGTTTTACTTTGATTGAAATGGTTGTGGTAATTGCCATTATCGTGATTTTGATTTTGCTAATTGTGCCTAATTTGATTAATCAAAAGAAGAATGCTGAAACTAAAACTGCGGATGCATTTAGGACTACTGTGCAAACGCAAGTTGAGTTATATAAGGATAAATATGGTGAACCTAAAGATTTTGAAGATCTAAAAAAGGACGATTACTTAACTGGTGATCAAATTACTAAAGCTAAAAAGAATTTCACGTTAGATAGTGGCGAAGTCGTTGAAAAGAAATAAATTAGCCGGCTTTTCCCTACTAGAAGTAATAATTACACTTGGTGTTTGCTGTGGCATTTTGTTGATTGGTAGTTTGCAGTTAAAAAGATATCAAGAAAAACTGATTTTTGATAATACTGTTAAAAGAGTTACGACGGCACTTGATCAAACTTCGAGGTACAGTACGATCAAGGAGGTTACTATTTGCGTATCATATCTAGCTAAATCCAATCAAATTTTATTCTCTGGCGGAAAATATCACAAAAGTATTCCAGTTGATCAAAATATCAAAATTACTGGCTTGGATCATTTTAAATTCAACCTGACTGGTTATTCTAAACCAGGTACGGTGACTTTTAGTGGCTACGGAATGGAAAAAAGCCTGAAATATCAAATGCTGTGGGGGAGAGTAGCGGAATGATAAAAGTTAAAGGATTTCTAGTAATTGAGAGCTTTATAGCAATTATAATTGCTGTGATTGCTGTTAGTTGCTTTTATATAACTGTAGCTGAAAATCAGAAAAATGGTCGTGAGATGGAATTAAAAACAGATCGTGCTTATGCTTACCATATACTGACTAAAACTGACCTGGAGCAAGTAACAGTTCACGATCGAATTTATCAAAAGGCAGGACGTAATCATGTTTGGGATGCAACGACTAAACAAACTTTTGCGGTCAAAGAGTAAAGGTTTTATGTTAGCTGAAGCAATGTTTTCGCTTTTTATTACTATGATGGTGCTGCTAATTTTACAAAATTTATTGTTGAGTGTTAAAAAAGCAAACTTGAATCAAAATCAGCATGTCAATGAAGTAGCCTATGCTTATGTACAGCTAGAAAATTTTATGCGGGCTGACAAAATTAAGGCAGTGTATCCAGTAACTAAATTAGCTATAAGTAATAGTGCTTCCTTTAAGTGCATCGATCAAAAAGGCGATGCAACTACTTACCGAATTGAATACTATAAAAAGAACGTACTTAAAGTATCTGGTGCAGGGAAAGGCTATATGCCGTTATTATTTAACGTTGAAAAGGCTGCTTTTAAAACCACTAAAGATAGCATCATTATTAGGGTAACAGAGAAAAATAAGGGTGCATCAGATTTAGTTTTTCAGCTTGATGAGGAACAGGAAAAGAAAAATGCTAAAACCAAAGAAAAAGACGCATAACGTAAAAGGCAGTGCCTTACTAAGTAGTGTATTAGTTTTAATGACCACGCTTTTGTTTATCAAAATGTATCAAGATATTTATCATGCTAGCATGGAGAACAATCGCCTAATTATCGAATGCTTAACGGATGATTGACTTTCCTTGCACCTCTTTATCCCTTTCTATAAAATAATTAAGGTATGGAGGGACCGCTATGGAAAATTTGGAAAAACTTTTTAATCAGTTTTTAGACTGTGTGCAAACTTTGCAAACGGCATTAAATGTTTCATTTACAGAAGCCTTAGTAGAGACTTTTGATAACTTAGAAAGTGGCAAGATTAAGGTTGAAAATGGTGCACCGGATGAAAAAACAGTGGCTGAATTAAGTCAAAAGTATCAAGCAATAGATTATGACGAAATTAGCCAAAAAGAAAAGGCTCAAGTCTTTACTTTTCTAACTTTAAAGGCAGTTAATGATGATGGCTTTGATGTTAACCAAATGCCTACTCCACCTGCAATTGCTACAGTAGTAGCAATGTTGATGCATAAATTATTAAAAGATCAAAAGATGGAAATCGTTGATCCTGCCGTGGGTACAGGGAATTTGTTGTTTTCAATTATTTCTCAACTTAAGGCACTCAATCATTCTAAGGATAATTATCAATTGGTAGGGATTGATAACGATGAAGATATGTTAAGTTTGACAGATGTGGCTGCGCATCTGAATAATATTGACATTGAGTTATATCATCAAGACGCTTTAATGCCTTGGATGTGTCCTAACGCTGATGCAATTGTAAGTGATTTACCTGTAGGCTATTATCCAGTTGATGAGAATGCCAAGAATTTTGAAAATCAGGCTAAGAAAGGTCATTCTTTTGCTCATTTGTTGTTAATCGAACAAATTATTAATAATTTAAAGCCTAACGGCTATGCCTTTTTGGTAGTTCCTAAGTCTATTTTGTCAGGCAAGATTGGCGCTGATTTTATGCCATGGTTAACTAAGAAAGTCTATTTGAAGGCGATTGTAGAGTTGCCAGATGATATGTTTAAGAACAAGTTTAATCAAAAGTCAGTTTTAGTTTTCCAAAATCACGGTGATGAGGCCAAAGCAAGTGAAGTTTTGCTTACCAAACTTGGTTCCTTGAAAAAAGAAGAGGCTTTAATTCAATTTAATGTTAAACTTAACGAGTGGTATGCAAAGATTAATCATTAATTGATAAAGCACTTATTTTTTTGAAAGAAGAGGAATTAATTTTTATGAAAAAAGTTTTGGCAATTAACTCTGGTAGTTCATCTTTTAAGTACAAATTATTCTCATTACCAGATGAAAAGGTTCTTGCCAAAGGAATGGCTGATCGTGTAGGTCTTGAAGATTCATCATTTGAGATTAAGTTAGCTGATGGTACTAAGCACGTTGAAAAAACTGAAATCCCAGATCAAGAAGCTGCAGTTAGCTTATTGATCAAGTTTTTAAAAGGATACCATGTTGTTGAAGAACTAACTGAAATTGTCGGTGTAGGACATCGTGTTGTTAATGGTGGGGAGTACTTTAAGGATTCTACTATTATTACTAAGGAAAATCTGCCTAAGATCTACGAATTGTCAGATTATGCTCCGCTTCACAATCCTGCTGAGGCTCGCGGAATTGAAGCTTTTATGAATGTTTTACCAAATGTGCCAGAAGTTGCGGTTTTTGATACTACTTATCACCGTAATCTTGATCCAGTACATTATTTGTATTCACTTCCTTATGAATATTATGAAAAATATGGTGTACGTAAATATGGTGCTCATGGTACTTCAATTCGCTATACAGCACCGCGTGCTGCTAAATTACTAGGTAAAGATTTAAAAGACTTAAAGTTAGTCATCTGTCACTTGGGATCAGGCGCATCAATTACTGCAGTTAAGGATGGCAAGTCTTACGATACCTCAATGGGCTTTAGTCCAATTGCCGGAATTACAATGGCTACTAGAACCGGTGATATCGATCCTTCACTCGTGCAACATCTAATGAAGGTAGAGCATAAGTCGATGGATGAAATGATTTATATCATGAATAATAAGTCTGGTTTGTTGGGCTTGTCAGGAATTTCACCAGATATGCGCGATGTGCGTGAAAGTGATAGCGAACGGGCTAAGTTAGCAAGAAAAATTTTCATTAATCGTATTATTCGCTACGTTGGTGCTTATATTGCCGAAATGGGCGGCGTTGATGCAATTATCTTTACTGCTGGTATTGGTGAACATGATACTGGTGTGAGAAAAGCGGTTCTTGACGCTTTCGCATATATGGGTGTTGTTGTAGATAATGAAGCTAATGAAAGTGTTAGTGAAGGACTAATCACAAAAACAGATTCCAAAGTTGCAGGAATGGTTATCCCAACTAATGAAGAATTGATGATTGAACGTGATGTGGTACGTTTGACTAATATTGATTAAGCATTTTTATCGCATGTAATGTGTGTCTATGCTATAATGAATAAGTATCTCAAGGGGATGTTTTGGGATTCGACAGGCGTAGACCCGCATTGACTGCGGTTCGTAGGTTACGACTACGTAAAAACGTTACAGTTAAATATAACTGCAAATAACAAAAATTCTTACGCATTAGCTGCTTAATTTAAGCGCATGTGTTGCTCCTTGTCGGTTTACTCGTGGCTGACACCGAGTATCAACTTTAGCGAGTTACGTTTAACTACCTCACCTGAATAGTTAAAAAGAGTCTTAACAGGTTAGCTAGCCCATTCTAGCCCTGTTATATGGCGTTTTGAGCTAGTGAAGTTCAAGTAATATAACTATGATCGTAGAGGTCAGTGACGAGATGCGTTTGGACAGGGGTTCAATTCCCCTCATCTCCATAGATAACCGTTCTAGATGTTGTTCTAGAGCGGTTTTTGTTTTGCAGAGGTATCTAAAAGGTATCCATTTAATTAAATTTGATCTAAAATGTTTACTATTTGTTGATCAGATTGTTGTTTTAATTCGTCTAGCATATAAGCGTAAGTATTAGCTGTAATACTCATGTTTGAATGTCCTAGTCGTTTACTTATCGAGTATAAGTCAACTCCCTTAAATAGTAACATTGCTACATGAGTATGCCTCAAACTGTGAAAATGAAAACCATCTTTTTTAATCTTATTTTTTGCCAGTTGTTTTCTAAGAACTTTGTTTACAGCATTTGATGAAGGAATAGTTCCATCCTTTCCGATGAATAGTCGTTCATGATGATTAACCTTTAGTTGATCTAAAATATTCAATAAATTTTGATCTACCTTGATGATTCTAGTAGATGACTTATTTTTCGTTTCTTTATTTATGTCGTCAGAATCATAATTGATTATTTTATTATTATCATAGTCCCACGATTTAGAGATACTAATAGTGTGATTCTTGAAGTCGATATCATGCCATGTTAACACCTTAATTTCACCTGGACGCATTCCAGTATAAATTATTGTTAGTAGCATATAACGACTGATATAAGAGGGAGTAATATCTTTTAAAAGTGATTTTTTTAGTTTTTGAACCTCTTTAAAGTTTAAATATTCAATTTTTCTTGAACGTTCCTCATTCCATGTAAGATTAATGCGCTCAGTAAAATTAATTTTAACTAATCCTTCACTCATTGCGTCTTTTACACAAGTTCGTATTGTTCCGTTAGTCTTATAGACCGTATCTTTAACATGCTTTTTTCCATACGAATTCATAAAATGTTGGTAAGAGCGGCGAGTAATTTTTGAAATTCTGGTTTTACCAAAATTCTGTTGTAGTAATACATAAATGTGCTTATATCTATTTTGAGTGTTGTTTGATTTGCCAGGAATTTTATAGGTCTCGTACCAGTCCTTAAAATAATCAGCAAAAATGGGGTCTTGATTAGATATTTGATTGGCGTCTTTTGCAACTTCCATTTCATTAGCCCATTTTCTGGCTGCAGATTTGGTTAAAAACCCCTGTTTTACTTTAAAACAACGCTTACCTTGCTCATCATACCAAGATACTTGTGCCCGCCATTTAGTGCCTCTTTTTTCAAAATGCGCCATCTTATTTACCTCTTAAATTTAAATTATTCATATGTTATTTATGCATTACGTATAAGTTACTTATATGCTGCTTATATAAATTGCCCCGTCTACTATAGTGAAGTAGGCGGGTATTTTTGATAGTTAGTAATATTTAGTTTGGTCATAGACTCATTCTTCAAATTTATATTTACTTAGTTCTTCTTGTACTTGAAAGTAATCCTTTGTCCCGATACTTTGGGCAAAATTTAGCCAATTAGCGGTTTGAAGATCATTACCTAACGCAAAGTATTGTTTGACTCTTTCATGTATTAAAAAGGAATTAGCACTATGTTCACTACAAGTGTGTGCGCAGTCGTCGCTTTGATAATCACCTTGCACATCCTTGTCGTACATCATATGTCCCAGTTCATGTAGAATTACATTTTTAGCTTGCTCATCATCATAGCTTGAGTTAACTATCATCACATCAGGCTTATTATCTTTACCATGAACAAGCAAACCTGGGCAGTGTAGAGGAGCAAATTCTAATCTTATGTGTGATTCCTTAAGTATTTTTTTAAGTTCAGTGTCCATAATGCACACCTTTTCCTATTTTTCATTGTAAATTCTCTTTAGAATATCTCTGACTAATTCTTTATCGTGGTCGTCCATTGGTTTGCCATCGAAGAATCTAGCATTATTAATCATTTCACTTAGATCGGTGTCATTTGCTGAACCAGATGTTTTTCTTCCGAGTAACTCATCAGTACTTACTTGAAAATAGTCAGCTAATATTTTTAATGTATCTGATCCAGGAATTGCTCGACCTGTTTCCCAAGATCCAATAGTTTGTTGAGAAACATGTAAAATTTCACCTAATTCTGCTTGATTTAAATTCTTTTGCTTTCTAAGTGTTTTGATATTATTTGCTAATTTCTTTCTATCATAATCTTTCATTTTCTAGGCTCCTTAACTATTAATTTACATTTATATTACTACTAATACTAATAAAAATAGTGAATTACTACTAAAAATAGTTTTAATTTGATTTCTATCTTGAAATACTAATTAAAATAGTATAATATATAAATGTAGTTAAGGGGAGGTATTAAATGTTAACTAAGCTTAAAATTTTAAGAGTTGAAAAAGGCATGAGTCAATCAGATCTCGCACAAGCTTTAGGTACAACGCAAGTTACGGTGTCAGCATGGGAAACAGGTAGATCTACTCCAAGACCACCTATGATGCAAAAAATTGCTGATTATTTTGGAGTTAGCAAAGATGATATTTTTTTTAGAGCTTTTAACTACTCAAAATAGTAATACGCTGAACAATCAAGTGCTTAACCAATAAGAATAGTAAAGGGAGGATAACAGATGGAAAATGAATTTAAAGGATCTAAAGCATTTCTGATGATTCCACCATCAATTTCACGAGATGAAGATTTATTAAGAAAACCTAAATCGATACTTTTAATGGGTGAAATTATCTCAATGCTTAATGTCACTGGCAATTTTTTTATGAGTAACCAAAAAATCGCAGAACATTTAAAAGTATCAGGTCGTCAGGTTAATAGATATTTGGATTTGCTTGAAAAGAAAAAATTAATTGAGCGTGAAAAAGTTGTTAGTGATAAAAATGGTGCAATTTTAGGAAGAAAAATTCATGCTGGTTCAGCCCTTATGACATACATGTCACTAGGGTGGGGAACTGAGCGTCACAAGGGTAGTGACACCAATGTCACACCCCCAGTGTCACCCATGTCACATAAATATAACAGAGTTAATAGATCATCTAATAGAACAGTTAATAATTCTTCTTCTAGGAAGAAAGAAGAAGATCCAGAAAGAGAAAAAATCTACAAAGAATTTTTCTTTATTGCAAGAATAAACGATAAACGCAAAAATCAAACAACTAGACCATCTCTTGATGAAATTAAGCAAATGAGAAAGTTGCTATATGAATGTGATGTTGACACTCTACGAGCTGTGAAGGATAAATTCAAAGAGCGAATGGAGTGGGACATGGTCGGTAAACCATTTGCATATTTACTCAAATTGCTAAGAGATGGTTTAGCAAATGACAAAAATTATGAAAGCTGGGGATAAAGATGCAAGAAGATATGACTAATGCGCTAATCAATATTCCAAGTCTTACGAATTTTATTAAAAGTATTGTTAAAGAAACTGTCAAAGAAGACAAGAATGATTTAACTGGAAAAACTTGGAATATCAAACAATTTAGAGAAATTTGTTGTCGTGGTAAAGGCGATAACTGGGTGAGAACTTTTATATTTGATGAGTTTCCAGAAGTTGATTACAAGAAAGGGGGCTTTGTAGTAAATCCTAGAAAGACTCCTGAAGGCAAGACAACAATCATTTTCGCTAAAGAAGCCTGTGAGTGGATGCAAAAACATCAACATGAGATTGATTGGAATGCAAAGATCACTAGCTAGATCAAAAGCAATAAAAAACGCTCTACAAAATAGCAGAACGTTAGAGATTTAGAAAAAATGGAGAAAAACAATGAAATTAACAGGTAAAAAAGAAAATTTTGATGAATTTTTATTCAAAGTAGACGAGTTAGGTTACGCCATTAATGACTTACTCCCTGCTAGCTGGACATTGAATTTAAGTGAATCTACTAACAAGTTAAGTGAATTACTTAGTGATAGTCATCTAAAAATTAAGCAAAAAACCGTGACATCAACAGATAGTGTGGCAATTCAGATTAAAACAAGTCTACAAGACACAGAATTGCAAGTATCAGCTAGTTCAGTTGTGACGTTAGAATCAGAAAATCAACTAGAGTATGTTTTGAATTGGTGGCAATGGCAAATTAATTGTCAATTAGCATTAATTGCTGAAATTTCAAATGTGTTTGAAACTACAGAAGAATATGAAGTTAGTTAGCATTTTCTAAGACAGATTTGATTAATGAAATGATTAAATCCGTTTGCTGATCAGTTAAATCAGTTGGTAAAACATTCAGTATTTTAGTCTGTTGTGGGGTTAAATTGGTGGAGATATCTGCTAAAGATTCAACGCTAACGTTAAATAAAGCTGCTAGTTTAGCTATGTTTTCCTGGGTAGGGGTATTTACCCCTGCTAACCATTTATAAACTGTAATCGGCTTTAAATTAAGCTTATCAGCTAGTTCTTTAACAGATAAATTGCTAGCTTGAATTAATTGCTTGAGAGAATCGATCCGAAAGTTTAATTCAGGATCATCAGTTTTTTTTGCTAAATTGGCTAAAAAATCTTGAGTTGGTTGATATGAAGGGTCAATTTCATTTGGATTAACGTGCAGCGCTTTAGCAATCTTAATGAGATTGTTTTGTGGAATTGCACCATTTCCTAAATAATATCGATTAATTGAAGGAATGGGGATTCCAGTTAATGCTGAAAGTTCACGTTGAGTTAATTTTTGATTGAATAATAACCGTTTTAAGTTAGCACTTGTTATGGCAATGACAGATTGCTTAAGTTTATCTTTCATAATATTACCTCTAAAAATAAAAAATACGGATTGAATCATTAATAATATATCATTTTTGCGATACCTTTGTATAAAACTAAAAGATATTGATATAAATGAAATTAACTAGATAACGAGGAAAGTAGAAAATGAGTCCAAGAAATAAAAAAGTTGCACAAGATTTACTTAACGATAAGATTGATATTCAGCAAATTGAAGATAGGTTGTTTTGCCGTTATGCTGCTCGGTATGTCAGATAACTTTGAATTGAATGGACAACAGCTTAATGAAAAACAGAAATTAGAATTAAGTAATTATTTGGTGGGTGAAGTATTCGGGTTAATGGGAAATAGCTCTATGGTTTTGAAACAACGGCTTTATCCAGATTATGTTTTAAAAATTAACGTTTTACTTAAAGAAACATTAATTAGAAACCAATTGATTAAGGACGTACTGGAGAATGATAATGAATAAGTTTGATTTGTGGTCTGGTGTGATGACTACACCAGCTGAATTAGCTAAAGTCTTTACTTGGCGATTTAGACGTGATGTGCTTGGAATAAGACCGGTAGATAGCAATAGTTTTGATGTCTGTGTAGAACAAATAAATGGTCAACTAATTAGTATTAGAGCTGATCAAAAAATCAAATATATTGGAGCTGGTAAGTGGCTTGTAGTGATTGAGAGGAGCAAGCTATGAAAATATTTCTTAGTACATGCTTATCTTATTTTCTAACAAGTCTAATTGGGCTAGAAGTGTTGTTTAGACATCTGGAACTTAAAGACAAATATGTTAAAAGAATGACCAGCCGAAATAAACAGATTGTAGATTATCGTTTTGTTTCGCTTAAAGTAGTAAATTCAAGTCTGAGCCAAGGGACAGTTACCTTAGGCTTGCTATCAAATAAGCAACATTCGTTTGAAGCTAAGGGTGAACCATTGTTAATTAAGGCAACTGTGCCCCATGAGCAAATAAAGTTGATTAGAGCTAAAGATGTTCATCAAATTGAAGCAAATTTACAAGTTGTTATTGACACTACAAGCAATGTTCCTCAAATTCAGACAAAGATAATGAGGATTACTAAGTATATTTAGGAGGACAGCATGTTTTTAGTACTTTCACAAACAGATTGGTTTTGGATTATGGTTTGGGTCTTCATCCTAGCTTCAGCGTTTCATCTATGGAAATGGGTTTGGGTAGTTTTTGGAATTTATTTAATTTTCCCAGCTTTACTAACATTGATGGATGGCGTATGGAGAATTGCACTAGTAATTGGCGTAATTTTTCTAGGAATTAAGGGTGTAACTATGGGTATTGCTTGGATTAAAAGAAAAATTAAGCAGAGCAAAGAAGTAAAGAAGGCAAAAGCATGACAAAAATAATTAAGCTTCACCCAATATAGTTCGGTGCAATTGCCAATTTTGGGTGTGAATGCAATGTTAGGGTCATTTGTGTCCCAATAAGTTGTTGAAATATTTTAATTTTTAGCGTAAAGTTGCTATAATATTAGTGAACAAAAAAGAGAGCTACTGCTAATAGCTCTCCTAGTACGAAGCCGCTAAAAGGGCGGTGGCATTGATTATACAACTAAAAAGTCGCTAAACTCTGCCAAAAGTTTGTGAGCGGCTTTTTAGTTTGCTCTACTTTTCCACAAATCGTGAAATGCTGCAATCATATCTTTTAAGGCTTTGAACCACTCCGTTACTTTTTTGGTAAGCAAGATGAGACTTACTACCAGTAGACAAAGCAGATAGATTACGGCTATGACAGACTGTAAAAAGCCTGTCATTTGGCAAACTGTACCTCCTTTCAATAGATTTTAGGGCAATAGTTAATACACCATTGGCACCACCTCCATGAAAACGAAAGTACCACCGCTTATTTAACTTTTTCGTACTAAAGCTATTCTAGCAAATTAGATGTAGTTATGATAGCTAGTTTAAGGATATAGAACAAAAATTCTGTATCTTTTTTATTTTTAGTCTTGAAATATCGAAAAAACGATATATGATATAAATATCAAAAATATTTTAGAAGAGAGAGGAGCGAGAAATATGATTAATCAAGTTGTAATGGATGGTTACATCGGAAAAGATTTAGAGTTAAAAACTACTCAATCTTTAAAAAAGTATGTAACCTTTACTATTTGTCAAAACCGTTATAGTAAAGTTCAAAGAGGCTATGTTGGTGAGTGGCACCATGTAATTGCTTGGAATAAAGTTGCTGAAAACTTAGTAGCTAATACACATAAAGGGTCAAAAGTAATCTTGGCAGGTGAACAAAGGGTTAGAAAATTTGTAGACAAAAATGGTAATAGAGTAGCGTATGAATATATTTGGGTCAATTCATTTGATATCTTAACTAGTCAAAATGAGGATATAGCCAATAGCCCTTCACAAAATACAAATAAACAAAATATGAATAATATGGAAGATGAAGAGCCAGAAGTTGATCGAACTATTGTAGAAGCAAATAAGCAAGATAAATTAGCGGAAGATCCTTTTAATAATCAAAAAGAAGTTCAATTAACAGATGCTGATTTACCATTTTAAGGATAGTATGATTGGTGAGTGTTGGATGGCAAGGAAGTCAGTAAAAAATAGGCGCTTTAGCGTATTCAGAGTTGAAAAAGAAGTTTATGAAATTCTGACGATAGACGGGTACCATTACTGGAATGTTGATGGACTATTTATAAAAGACCCAAAATATTTTTTATCTCTCAAATATCACAAAACCGATATAAAATATAAAGAGACAACCTTTTATCGAGTAAATGAGATTTATGATCAAATTTATTTAGGCTTTGGATTTGAAGTAAATCCTAAATTAGGACATCGCAGGTTATTGTGTAAAAGAAAATATCCCGATCATCATAGGAAAAAGCCGCTAATTGATGTTAGCAAGTAAGATATTATGATCAGTTCATTTATATTAGAACATTTTCGATACATAGTGATCGCATTTGGAGCGGGGAATTTATTCATAATTATTCTTATGGCAATATCATCTTTGCCAAGTTTAGCAGGCACAAGGTTTGCTAACTTTTTTGAAAAATTGGATGAATTAGTGACAGTTCTGCTATCGATTCTTGGAATTATTCTATGGATCATGATTTTATTTATCGGATATTACTGGAGCTATTTAATGTAAAACTAGGGCATAATTTAATAGGTAAAATGCAAGTTGGAATGAATATTGGTTAAAGGAGTTGCTCCTCTTTTGAATCAAAAAGTTGATATTCATATATATCCCTATTTTTAATACTTTAATACTCAATACTTGCAATGAAAGTTCGAATCTTTCCGCTCTAATCTAGTGAGGAAAAATATGTATAAGTTAATAACAGTCGCAGTAGGTATTTATATTGTTTATTACGTCTGGCGAGCGTATTCAAACATGAAAAATTTGAAGAAAAATATGGATGATAATCCTAAAGAACTCCTTATTAGGTATGATAGTCAAATTAATGATTTGCGAAAACAGTTAACAGAAGTTAATGAAACAATCGCAAGAAATCAGGGCTTCCCACCAAGTTTTTCCGTTAATAGGGGGCTTAAGAAAGCCAAGAAGCAACAAGAAAAGCTACTGCAACGAATTACACAAAAAGAAGTTGCTAGAAGCAATTATTTGAAATTATTGAGAAGCTATCAAGAAGGAAAAATTGATAAAACAGCATTGAAGAAATGGGTAAACGAAAATCAGAGGAGATGATAAACGTGAAAAAGTTTAGCAAGTTTGCTTTAACTGCGTTAGCTGTGACAGGAGCAATTATTGTGGCAGTAGTCGTGACAAATCAAGTAAAAGAGGCAAAATCCTTAGAATGTTAATCATTAAGAAAGTCGGTACAATTATTGATTTTTGATCAATAATTTAGCTGTTCAACTCAGCTATTTCTTTTAGGACTGGTAGACAGTCCACTAGTACATTGAAAACAGAATAAGCGTCAACTATGCTCTGCAACGGGTGTAGGACGTGTGCATGACTATTGAGCCGACTCAATAGGATTTGTAAGACAGAGAATTGAAGGCACAACGGGTGGAAGAAGAAAGAATCACACCTGCCGAGATGGAGATAGCCGTCCATCAATAAAGATTACTATTATTTTTGGCTTGATGATAAGTCTTAGTTTGAACGAAATTTAAAATTTAAAGTAATAGTAATAGCTGTAATAGGCTACTAAAAGATAAGCATACATTCTTTTTGGCTGTTTTAACATGTGAATACCTTGATGAAAAACTCAAGAGTAAATAAAAAGTCGGAGTGTGATCAAGAACAGTAAGTGAGTCAATAAACTTAATTATTTAAGTGTTGTAGTAACTGAAGGGCAAGAAAGAGTCTTTGATTAGGATTGATAAGAGGATAGCTTGCGGAATGCGTGAAGCGAGAGGTTAGAGATAGGTGAAGCTATCTGCTACGTACTGTACAAAAACTTACAGTTTGATGGCTAACTAAGAAACCATCATCGTTATCGGTCATAGCGTAAAACCGTTGGTAATTAAAAAGAGATCACAAACTATAATAATAGGGAAATTAAGATGAAAAGTTATGAATAATTTTGATTACGTTGATCGATTGGTTAATGTAATGAAAAAATTAGATGTTACAAGATTAACGGCGGATGAGTATGTCCGTTATCGCAATCAATTAGCGAGGGAATACCCTAAAGATTTTACACCTTTAAGGCAAAAAGAAACATTAGCATTACGTGCATTACTTTCCCGAAAGAATGATCAAGTGAAGTTATCTTTTACATATGATCGTTTTGGAAGATGTACGCAAGAGTATATTTTAAAATAATAAAAATTAACGGATATCCCGCTGCTATAATGTTGCGTATGTAGTATAATGAAAGCAGGTGAGAGCGGGGAAAAGTTAGCGAGTAATTTAAGCTGAATTATTTGAAGGAAAGAGGAGCAAATTATGTTTATGAAAAAGAATGTATTAGTAAGTTTATCTGTTGCAACATTGTTATCAGTTGGAGCAGTAGGTGTTAATGAAATAAATGGTGTTGCTAATAATACAAATGTTGTACAAGCAGCAGTAAAAAATGGCAAGCTTACTCATAATGCCTATATTTATAAGAGTAATGGCAATCGTTATGGCAAGAAAGTATTGAAGAAGGGTAAAACAGTTAAGATTCTCGGTACAAAGAAGATTTATGGTAAGAAATACTACCGCATTGGTAAGAATCAATACGTTAAGGTTGCTAATTTTGCTAAGAAGACCAGTAAAGCTAATACGGCTAGCGGTCAATATTATTTAACCCACAATGCTTATGTTTATAACGCTGAAGGCAAAAGAATCAAGGGCACTGATACTTTAAAGAAGAACCATGTCTTTACTGTAGTTGGTGTTAAGACAATTAATGGCAAGGATTACTTGTCCTTAGGCAATGGTCAATATGTGAAAGCTACGAATGCACAATCAACTTCGGCTGAAGGTGCTAATAACCCAGTAAACAATAATGCTACGAATACTGCAGTAGGTAATACTACTGGCAATTCTGCAACAGCAGAAAAAAAGACTAATAATTCTAAGAATAGTACTGCAAACGACAATAAGCATAATAGCTCAAATTCTCAATCTAAAAAACAAGAATGGATCAAAGAAAAAGGTTATATCTACTTTACTGATGACCAAGTATCCCAAATTCAAAATTATTTATGGCAAAAAATCAATGCTTATCGCCAAAGTAAAGGTTATCCTGCCTACAAGACAAATCCAGAGTTGAATAACTTTGTAAATCGAATTATGCAAAAAGGTACTCCTGAATATAACGATTTAGGTGATGGTATTGGTACATTTCAAAATACTGATACCTTAGCTAAATTTTTACCTAAATTAAAGGCGTTAGGAATGGATAGTGCGAGAAGTCTTAATGATTTAGATGCCTTCAGATATAATAATGTGAAACAGCACTTCATTAATCTAAAAGAAAGAGATCCCAAGAAAGTCGCAGATGAAATCTTTAATGCTTATACAAAAGAAGACAACAACATAGACTTGAGAACACTTGAAGGACATAAAGATAAATATGCTTATGCTGCTTTAAAAGTTAGATTCAATAATGAGGGAGATTATATCGATCACGGTTTGGAATTAAACTTTACCGTTGTGGGAAGTTATTCGCCAGAATGGATTAAGGCTTGGGAAGCTGCTAAGTAGAAATTAGAAATAAAGGTTAATTAGTTATGCTAATTGCCTTTTTTTGTTCCTAAAATGAAAATAAAAAAAAGTAGATTAGCTATTAATCAACAGCGAAAAAGTGATAAAAAGAAAAAAATTGGTACAGTAATAGCTATTATTGCGTTAATTTTAATTGGGGTTGCGATTTACTGCATTGCTAATTTTGACCATATTCAAGGACAAGCTGCTAACTATGTGGCAACTAATCATTTGTCGAGTCAAAGAAAAAACAAACAGAAGAAAAAGCCAAGTTTTAATATGAAGGCTGTCCAACCTGTATCACCTCAATCTCTTGCCAATGCATATCAGCATAGAAGAGATTATCGAGCTGTAGGACAAATAGCAATAAGAGATCATAATGTTCTATTAAATATCTATCGTGGAGTTGGTAATGTAGAACTGAACTTAGGTGCAGGAACAATGAACCAATATCAGAGGATGGGTGAAGGCAATTACGCTTTAGCAGGTCATAATATGGATGATGGGCGTTCGTTCTTTAGCCCATTATATACTGCGAAGGTAAGAGGAAATCTACCTAATGGAACAACAATCTTATTAACAGATTATAAGAAAGTTTATTATTACAAGATTACATCTTCACGCTTTATTTCAGTTTATAATTTAAGATTAGCTTGGAATAATAAAGAGTTTAAGAAGAAGCCAGTAATTTCGTTGTTTACCTGTGACTGGACAGGTCAAGGTAGACTTTTTATTCGTGGTAAATACACTGGCTCAGAAAGTTATAAGGGAGCTTCTAAGTATGTTAGAGGCTCCTTTGATTTTTAGAAAGGAAAATGTTATGGCAAAACAAGTTTTTGTAGATTTTGAATTACCAGAAGCTATGCTTGCTGATACAAATAAAATTATTAAAGAAAGGTTTCCTGCATGGCTAGTAGATAGAAAAGACAATCGAGTGGCTTCAGTTCGAATTCTGTGGGCTGGCTGGTTATTCCTTAAGTATTCGGAAGGTTTGGCTAGCAAGTATGATGGACGTTTTCCATATGTAGCATATACTCCTTATACAGCGGTAGATAGACCTTATGCTTTTCAAACCGTAATGTTGGAAAGTGAATATATTGATGCAATGGAAAGAATGAGTCGTTTGTATCCAGATGTCTTTGAAGATAAGACTAAGGATAAGAATTATTTCTTGGCAATTCTTGGTTATGCTTGCTTAAGAGAGTTGTATGACAATAATATTGAATTACACTATGATACAGAAAAAGCTAATGATCTCGCTGATAGTGAAAATGCACAACTTGATTATGCATGGTTAGAAGATGGTACAAATAAACCATTTTCTATCAAAATCAAGCAATTATCAAAAGACAAGTAATTGCCAATAATTATATATTATTAGAAAACACCTACATATGAATCAATGTTTTGATTTGTGACATTGACAAAAATGCAGGTGTTTTTTTTGTTAAATTAAGGAGGAATAGCCTTGAAAAAGCTATCAAAAAAGCAAACTAGAGAATTGCTATCTGCATTAGGTGTAACAGCAACTCTAGGTAGTGTGGGCGTAGGTGTAGCAGTCGCAAACCATAATGCAAACCCTAATATTGTTAAGGCTGATGCAACAGCTGATGTGAAATATGTGAGTGATGCTACTTTTAAAAAGGGATCAGATATTGCTTTTGATATTTACTACCAAGTTCCATACAATGTAGATCTAAAGAAATTGGTTCTTTTCGATAAATTGGAGCCAGTGTTTACTCATAATAAAACCAGAGTTTTTGATGGTAACACTGATGTTACTGATCAATTTACGGCTGATTTTGATAAGGGTACAAATACAACCAATATGACGGCTAAGAAGCCTCAAGATTGGGTAGGTAAGAAGTTAAGCATGCGAATTGAAACCACGTTACAAAAGAATGCTAACTTAGACAAGTATTTGGATAAGAATACGAATCAATACAACATTCCTAATGTTGGTCAAATGATCTATAACGATGAAAAGATCAAGACCCCACCTGTTTATGTTCATACACCGAATGATGAAGAACCTACTGCAATTAAGCAAGTAGAGGATAAGAACGGTCAATATGGTGAAAAAGCCAAGCATGACGCTGGTGATGAATTCCATTATCGAGTTCAATATTCAATTCCTGAAAATGGTAAAGACATTAGTAATGTTGTTTTCTATGACGATTTGGAAAAGGTTCTTGATCTTGAAGACGTTAAGATCACCGATGACAAGGGAAATGAAGTTACTAAAGAAGGGGATTTAAAACTTGATAAAGATAAAGAAAGTTTTACTTGGCAACCTTCTAAAGAATATCTAACTCAAATGCCAAAGCATATCTACACTGCAGATATTACTGTCAAGCTGAAGACCGATGCAGATTTAAGTGGATACTTGAATAAAGCAACAAAGAATTACGAAATTCCTAATGTTGCTCATATGAAGTACAACAATAAAGATATTCCTTCAAATCCTGTTAAGGTTGAAACTCCACCTCCAGCCGAAAATAAGGTAGTTAAAAGTGTTCAGGGACTATCAGGTTCCTATCATGAAGATAAAGATAATGTTGAGGTTGGCAAGGACTATACTTATAAGATTGACTATACTGCAGGTGAAGGGCAACATTTAACCGATGTTGAGTTTACCGATAAGTTAGAAGATGTCCTTGACCTTGAAAAGGTAGTTGTTAAGAATGCCGATGGTAAAGATATTACCACTGAACAAGGTACACTTAAGCTTGATGAAAAGAATGAAAGCTTTAACTGGCAACCAAATGCTGACTTGGTTAAGGTTATGCCTGGCAAGAAATATACAGTTGAAGTTACTGCTAAAGTCAAAGACAATGCAGATTTACAAAAGTATATTAAAAACAATACCATCGAAATTCCAAATACGGCTCACTTTAAGGCGAATGGTAAAGACACCCCATCGAATACTCCAGTTGTGACCCCAAAGGTAGAGGAACCTAAGACACATAAAGGAATTGTTAAGAATCCTTCAGATTGGGCAAAATTCTTTGGCAATAAGTCTGAAACTTCTTCAGGACAACAATCTGATGCTGATGGTGCTTTACCAAAGGACTATCAAAAGGCACAGGAATACGTTAAGGTTGACCCTAATACTGGTGTATGGAGTAAGGCAAACGATAAGGTAACAGACAAGCAATATGAAGAAGCTGTAAAAATTCTTCAAACGCCTTATAAGAATCCTGTTAAGTCTTCATCGCAGAACGCTAGTGAAGTTACTACTAAATCTCCAACTTCTAAGGAAGATTTGAAAGAAATTATTAATTCTTCAACAGTAGATAGCAATCAGGCTTCACGTGGTGATGCTGTAGATTATCTGTTGACGTTTGATATTGGTAATTCTCAAAATATGAAATCACTTGTATTAAGTGATGATTTGGAGAATGTGCTTGACTTAAAGAATGTCGTCATCATTGATAGTGATGGTAATAATGTAACTAACGAAGGTAAGTTAGTTACTTCAGACGAGGATGAAAGCTTTACTTGGACTGCTAATGATCCAGCTAAGTTCTCACGTAAGAAACTATATGTTGCAATTGCTTCTAACATTAAACCAAATGCAGATGTATCAAGCTATGACAATAGCGGTATTCCTAATACAGGTCATATGCAAATTAACGGTCAAGATATTCCAACTAATGTTGTTCATACTACGCTTAATGGTGATCCAAAGAACCCTGAAGATCCTAAGAAGGATAAGCCTAACGATCCTTCTAAACCAGATGGTAAGACCCCAGACCCATATGGAAACTTGGTAAATAAGCAAGTTAAGGCTGAATCAGGTCAATGGGGTGAATCAGATAAGGTTCAAGAAGGCAAAGACTTTGACTACAAGGTTGAATATACTGTCGGTGATAAACAAGATGTTAAATCTGTTGAATTTGCGGACGACTTAGAAGATGTCCTTGATCTTGAAAAGGTAACCATTACTGATGCTGATGGGAATGATATAACTAGCCAAGGTGAACTTACGCTTGACAAGAATACTGAGAAGTTCTCCTGGAAGCCTAAGGCTGATTTAGTAGGCAAAATGGGTGGTAAGAAGTATACAGCTAATATTACAGCTAAGTTAAAGAAGGATTCTAAAGTCAATGGTGAAGTGCCAAACACTGCAGATATGACAGTAAATGGTAAGGATGTCAAGTCTAATACCGTTAATGTTATTCCACCACAGGCAGATAAGAAGTCACCAAGTAATGTAAATAATCCTAAGAATCCTACAAATAGTTCAGAAAATCCTAACAACCCTAATAATCCAGGAACAAACAATCCAGGATCAAATAACCCTATTACAGGTAAAAATGGATTCTTACCTAGAACTGGTCACTTTATGATGCAACATGCGGGATGGTTTATTGCTGCATTAGTGGCTATTGCAGGTGGAATTGGTAGTTATCTTTACAAGACAAACGATGATTTCAAAGAAAAAATCACTGGAATCAAGAATAAATTGATTAAGAAGTAAAGGAGAGATCCAATTGGATACTACAAGATTAAAAAGTAATAAAGTAATCGGCTTAGCAGGAGCTGCTCTAGCAATCGTTTCATTAGGATTTGCGACAAGTACAACTGTTAAGGCTGATAATGCTCAAATGCAGGATTTGCCCAAAGGTATTAAGGCAGCTGGTGCAAAAATTCCAGGACAATATGGTTTTAGACCCAAGGTTATGAAAGGAATTACTAAAGTAAGTCCTTTTGGTGGTACTTCTTCAGATTGGGCAACTTCATCTACAAATACAGAAGGTAAATCACACTCTTGGGACGCTTTTAGACTTAAAGGTAATGAAAATTTAAAGGGTAAAATCGGTGTTTATTATTCAAATGTTGGCTCAGATCCAGTTTCTGGCAAAACACTTGATATGAAAATAACTTTAAATGATTGGAAGATTAATGCTTATAAATGGGATCATTCTACTGAACCAATTAAAAAAGTAGCTTTAGAAAATCCATATGCCGCATTTGGTGTTGACGATTTTGAAATCTTTACTCCTGGTGATGGTGCCTTGGCTTATCGTGTTGATTTTATTGATCATGATACAGGGAAGCCAGTTAAGTTAAATACTCAAATGACATTTCTCGACATTGACGGTAATCAGTGGGTAGGTTTTGACTCCTCGACTTATAGTCATATTGATAATGTTTACTATGGCGATCAAGAGGGTAAAAATTGGTTATCATATATGGATAAAATGGGTAAAAAATATATTTATTCTGATGCCAACCTTCACCATGAAGCCTTACCTGATGGGTCAGGTACTGTAAAATCTTCTAACCTATATGGTGGATTTACAACTAGTTTATCCAATACAGACCATATGAATATTACCTGGGTTTATGGTACTAATACAGGTAAACATGCTGTCGAATCACAAAATGAATTGTTAGCAACCAATGGTTACTGGCAATTAAATGATTCTAATTATGACGCTGATGCACAAAAAAATAAAATTGGAACAATTGCTTCATCAATTTGGAATGGTAATTTTAACCATGCATATTTAGCTTTTGGTGGCAGGGCTATACTTCCAGATAAACCGCTTGATCCTAAAAAGTTTGTGTCAGATAAGGATGAAGGTACTAATGTTCCTAGTGAAATTGGTGGTATTAAATCTGTAACTCACGATATGCTAGAAAATCGTTATGAACAATATCACTATCAAATTGTTCATTCTGTACCAGATGTACGTGATAGATTTAAATATAGTGAATATAGAATTACTGATAATTTAGATAATATTTTGAACATTGATACTGGTTCAATCCGTGTTTATAATCGTGAAAATCAAGATGTTACCTACATGTTCACTGTAACTCTATCGAGTGGCAATAATCTATCAGTAATTGCTAAGAGTGATACATTGGCTCTTGATGATTTCTACCGTGAAACTTATAAGATCAGCTTTGATGCTACAGTTAAACCAGGTAAGAGTCTAAAGGATCACGCTGATCCTAAGCATAAAAATCAAGCCGTAATTGATAACCAGTCAAAGGTAATTACTGATAATGGTTCAGCTGATTCTAACATTGTTACAACAAATATTCCGTTTACTAAAGAAAAGGATGAAAAATTTGTTTCTAATGATGGACTTGGTAATACTAAGTCACTTGTAGATGTAGACTTTGGTAAGAAGTATACATACCGTGTTGAAGCAACAGTTCCAGATAACGTTGACATTGATAGTTTGGCTATTAAAGATACTATTGAATCAGACGTTCAAAATATCAAGGGCGTTAAAGTTTATGATTATGATGATAAGGATGCAGCAGGTAATGCTAAGGAAATCACCGATCAAGGTAAGCTAGAAATTGATAACAAGACTGGTAAGATTTCTTGGACTGCAAATGATCCAGCAAACTGGCACGGTAAGCATTTGAAGATGTTTATTGATACTACTTTGATTAATACTCCTAAGCTTCTTGACTACTTGAATAAGGATACCAGCATGATTGAAATTCCAAATGAAGCTCATTTCTTATTCAATAAGGAAGATATTCCAAGTAATATTACTCACGTATCGCCAAAGACACCAAAGGCTTCTGCAGATAAGAAGATCGAGGTTTCAGGCGACTATACCAGTGAAGATGTTGACCCAACAGGAGATGGGGACAAGAATAAAAACACTGATAAAGACAACAAGCGTGAAACTGAAACATTACCAGGTAACAAAGACGAATAACGTATAAAGGATTAGATGAAATGGTGAGAAAGTCTAATCCTTCTTTTTCTTTCGGGTGAGATGGTGGGCAATAGTTAAGGAGGAAAAATGGTTCTTAGCAAACAAGACAAGTCCATTTTACGCAAGCTACATAATTCCCAAGGCTTAACACAAAAGGCTTGGGAAGAAAAAATTATGGTTGAGTTTGTGCAAGATTTGATCTCAGGCACTAAAAGCGCATATAAAGATGCAGTTTTAGAAGTCGCAGGTAAAAAAGAATTATCCGAGCAGCTGGAGAAACTACAGATTGCTGAACCTGATAAGACTTTAAATGATAAGGTTACGTCATCAAAAGATGATAATAAGCCTACAAGTGATTTTAATGGGACAAGTAAAAGTATTTAGTTTAGCTAACTAAATGCTTTTTTTATACAAGGAGGATTAACAATGTTTTTAGCTGTTTATACCAAATTGACCTACTTATTTTGGAGCGGCTTAATCGGTACTCAGGCTTTTTTAAACGAACATCCAGTTTTACTTAGTGTTTGGAGCAATATTAATAAGGCTACTGGTAGTACCGAAAAGAACCTGAAGAGTATCGCCAAAGGTATGTTCATTGTTGTTATTATCTTGGCTGGTATTCTTTTCGCTTTTGGTAACAGAATGTCGCAAAATGCAAAGCAATTATTGATGTATGCACTGGTAGGTGTTGCCATTGTTGCTTTAGCTGCAAGTTTAGTACCATCATTCGCAAATATGTTTGGTTGGAATGCTAGATAGTTAGTTTTGTAAGTAAGGTGAAGTAAGTTTAACTTACTGGGTTGATGGTGGGCGTTAAAGAAGGAGAGAAGATTATGCTATTAGTTACCTTTGATAAGGTACCAAAAGGGGCGAAAAAATATTTTCAATTTAAGCATAAATTAAGTAGAAAATCGCCTGAATTAGACATTAAAACTGCAGATGATGCAGTTAAGGACTATGCAAAGAGCTTAGAAGAAGCTGATTCTAATGTTACATTTACTATCTTTGATGATGAAGATGAGGATCGTGAAGAGAGCAGCTTTGAAGCACAAATTTTACCTGAGGATCAAGACGGGGGTATTTTAAACTTGATTGATCGTGATTTAGAGAATGAAAATTTAACTCGTGATCAAGAAGAAACAGTAACAACACTAAAGGATCAAATCTTTAATGAACTTGAACCTAGTTTGAGTGATGATGAAGAGGACTTAAATAAAGACAATGGGTTCATGTTTAATAATAATCAAATTCTAGATTCAGATGATGAAGTGCGTGATGAAATACCTCCTGAAAATGATGTAAATGATGAGACTGAGGATAACAGTCCAACAGAAGAATCAAATAGTAATGCCGCAACCAATCCTAGTTTGAATAATGTTCCTACACAATTACCTGAAGAGGTTGATGCTTTACCAATTCAAGCAGGTCAAACAACTGAAACAGAAACTAGTCGCAGTGAAGTAATTAGCTATAGCAAATATACCGATGCCAATGATATTCTTGACCGTTTGCCAAGAGGATATGATAAAAATCAATTTGCTCTAAATAATATTCGTCATGATTTAGGCTATTTAGATAATCCTAAAGATCAATATGATCAAGCGTTGAATGATAAAATTGATCAGGCGTTAAGAGATTATTCAATGCAAGATATTCAACGTGTATATGATGAAGGTTTAGCGAAATCAAAGGCTGCAATTGTAGATAGATTAAAGGAAGCATATAACAGAGTTACTAAAGAGTCACTAGATAAAATTGTTGAAGGCAGAACAGCGGCACAGATTCAACAGCTAGTAGTTAAAGCAACTCAACAGAAGCAAAATAATCAGTCTGACTTGAGCAAGTTAAAAGAAAATAAGGCATTAGAATTGAAAACTAATGATGAAGCAGCATTAGCTGAGTATAAGAAGCAATTAGAGGAGAAACGAAATTTAGCTCTAAAAAATTTTAATGATCAAGAAGAACTTAAAACTCGTAATGCTAATGAACAAATTGATGAGCAATTAAAGGCTGATAAAGCTAAAGTAGAGCGTGTTGCGCGTGATGAAGAAGTACAAAAACGAAATTCTGAGTTAGATGATAGTAGAACAACCATTAGTAATGATTTTGATCATGCAGTTAGAAATAACTATGACAAGAATAATGATTTATTTGAAGACAATTTAAAGAAGGTTCAAGAAAAAGTTCAATTAGCTAAAGAACAAATAAATCAACAAAAGCAACTTGATCAAGAAAAGGCTGAGGAAAAGCGTCAGCGAGAAGCAGAAGCTGCTCGCAAAGAACGTGAACTTGATTTAAAGCAAAAAGCAATTGAGCAGAATGAGTCTTTAGCAAAATTGCAACAAGAAAATATGGCAAAGTTGCCTGAGGAATTTGCGAAAGCAATTGCTGCAGCAATTACTCAAAATAATTTAGAAAATCCTAACGTAAAAATTACTTTAAATAATGATGGAAAGAATGCTTTAGTGCCTGTGCCACATGTTGATGGTGAAGTAGTAGACTTAGATGATACTAAGAAAAATGATGCACCAATTGATTCTGAATCAAATGAAGAAGATTCAGAGTTAAAGCCAGAAACCGAGGATAACAGTCCTAAGAAACGTCACTATAAATCTGAAATTATCTCATTAGTTTGCCTTGCAGCTGCGGCTTTGGGTGGTACATGGGCTTATACTAATAACCATTCTAATAATGAACAAAAAGCTTCAATTGAACGATCAAGTTCAAACTCGCATGTCAAGAAAAACAAGCAATCAAGTAGTAAGCAATCTGATAAAAAATCAGCTAATGAAGATATTGCTAAAAATAAAAAACCTAATGCTAAATCAAAGACTAAATCTACTCCAACCCATTTAACTAGGTCACAAGCTGTTTTAAAACAATATCGTGAAACTAAGAATTGGGCACAAAAGAGAGATATGCTAGATGGTTTATTAGGGCAAGGTGATGCAAGAAATTTAAAGAAGATTGCTACAATATATTCAAATCCAATTGCTAGTTTGTACAGTGCCATTGCTAATGAAGACAAAGCTCAGACAAGGGATATTTGGCTAAGTTTAACTGATGATCAGCGAACAGAAATTTCCAACTCAGCTAAAAAAGCTGTCGCATTGGCTTTCTATGATATTGCTGATTGGCAAGATGGGTGGTTAGCTAGATATGCGTACTAAAAAAAGAAGATCACGAATAAATCTAAAAAATGCTAGAAACAAGGAAAAGAATCTTGTAAAAAAGGGCTTGTATCAAGTTGAAAGACAATTACATCGTCCCAAAAATGAAAACAAGCAGTCTAGCAATATTAATTTTAATTATACGAAGCTGATAACAACGTTGGTTATAGGAATTTTTATCTTTCTAGTAATAATGTGGTTATTAGGAGCATTCCATAATGTCATGTTACAAACTAAAAGTAAAAACTATAACTTATTCACGAATGGTCTCGATTTAGATAAAGTGGGATTAGCTGGCTTGAATTTCTTTAAGACACAGTTGAAGCCCATGGAAATTTTAGAGGTATTTGCTGCTAGCGTAATTATTGGTGGATTGTTAAGTCAAAAATTTCACTTTGAAAGTCAAAAAGTCGCTCATGGGCAAAAGGGAAATGCCCGTTTTACTACAGTTAAGGAATTAGAAGACACCTATGTAAAAGTGCCTGATCATAGTCAACCAGGGTTAGATCCTAAAAAGCCTAGCTTTAAAGGTTTTGGTGGGTTTCCCATTGCTCACATTAATAGATTAGGATTAACCCAAAAATTTCCATTTATTACTAAACATGGCTATTATTTCATTGATACAAGTACAGTTCATAATTTGATTGTTGGTACTTCACGGTCTGGTAAAGGTGAAACTACTATATTAGAACAAATCGACCTAGTAAGTAGGGCTGAAAAACAATCGTCACTAGTCGTGAATGATCCTAAAGGAGAACTGTATGTTGCTTCTGTAAATACGTTGAGGAAGCGTGGCTATGATGTTTATGAATTAAATTTAGATGACCCAAACAAAGGAATCGCATTTAATCCGCTACAGTTAATCATTAGAAGCTGGGAGCAGGGTGATGTTGAAGGAGCAATGCAATTAGTTAACTCAATTACCTACTCGCTTTATTTTGATAAACAAGCAGGTCAAAACAAATGGGTTAATGACAGCGCACAATCAGCTGTTAATGGTATGATTATTGCTTTGATTGAGTATTGCATGAATCCTAAAAATTTTAGAGATAAAAAAGCCCATCCAGAATATATTACTTTTGTAAATATCGCTGATTTAGTTAATCAGTTAGGACAGATAGATTATACTAATCCATCAGATCCATATACTCAACACAACGTTTTAAGTGAATACTTTAAGCATTTGGAACAGGGGTCTATTGCTAAAAAAGAATTCGGTTCCACAAATTTCTCAGATGATAAGGCAAGAGGTTCAATTTTTTCAACTGTTGTACAGAAACTAGATATTTTCACTTTACCGAAAAACTCACGCATGACCAGTATGAACACACTAGAAATGAAATCAATTGGTTTTCCAAAATATTTGGAGTTTCAATTGCTTGATCAACGACTATATGGTGAGTTAATTAAAATCAATTTTAGAGATAATCATAATAAAAAACTGAAAACGAATGAGATTCGTGTTAGTCAAAAAGGATTTGTTGAAAACAACTTTGATGTCAATCTAAAAACAGGAAGCTTTGTTGAAATTGAAGCTATTGCAGGACATAAGCGTTTGAAGAATACTTTTAAGTTAAAGATTAATCCTAAAGTTAAAAAGGTTGAAGTAAGTCAGGTAGGAAAACCTGAAATTAAGATGGAAAACTTTAAGATGCATTATAGTGATAAGCCAATTGCAGTCTTTATGAAAATTCCAGATTCAGATGCTTCAAACAACTTGCTAGCTACAATTTTTGTTAATCAATTATATACAGAATTATCACGTCAGTGTCGGCTGGTTCAAGGTGGAAAGACAATTAGACGAGTACAATGTATTTTTGATGAGTTTGGTAGTATGATTCCGCTGCAGAATATGGATCGGATTATGACAGTTTCAGCAGGTCGTAATATTCTATTTACTTTAGTTATCCAGTCTTATGCCCAGCTCTACAGTAAGTATGGCAAAGAAGACGGACAAGTTATTAAAGAAAATTGTCAGAATAAATGTTTGATTATGTCTACTGATTCAGCTACTAACAAAGAATTTTCAGAAGCTTGTGGCAATAAAACGATTGAGACAAGCAATATTTCTAAAGATCAAAATGGTTTAGCCAAAAATGTTAGTGTTAGCGTAGATAAAGTACCGTTGATACTACCAGAACGATTAGAACATTTAGCTGGCGGTGAAAGATTAGTTTTGAGACCTTTAACAAGAATGAATAAATGGGGCTGGGCGGTAGTTTCACATCCTATTTTTAACACAGGAAAAACATTAATGCCGTTTGCACATACATTCTTAACTGATGACTTTAATCCTAAAACTAATCCAGATTTAGTTGAAAAGATTGATGCACACGCCAATATTAATTTAAAAGCATTAGAAATCGATTGGAGCAAATGGTTAACTTGGACTGAACAAGTTACCAAACAAGATGAAGATGGAAATGCAGTAGTAGAAGAAGAAAATTTGGCTTTGCAGGCGTATAACCAATATCGTCAAAGTGACGCAAATGTTCAAGCAACTACTAAAGATGCTAAAGAAGAACAAGAAATGAAGAAGTCTTTAAAGGAAGAAGAAAATCAGATTCCACCATTTATCACGAACTGGTTAACGGAACATGATGGTGATATTAGTGATGGAACAAAACAAGCAATATTGAACGAGGCTATAAAATTAAAAGATGTGCCTGAAGGACAAAAACCAAGTTCAATAGCTTTTGTTAATATCATCTATAAAGATAAAAAATTAGAAGATAAGAACAAGGAAAAGAATGAGTTAACACAGGAATTTAGCCAAAGCTTTAATGAATATTATCAAGATAAGTAGCGATAAGGACTACTTATCTTTTTGTTTAAAGAAAGGAAAAATTAATGACAAATTGGTTATTCTATTTAACTAGTTTCATCAATCCTAAGTATCTTGATATTTTTAGTAGTTTGGTAGATTGGTGGCAAAAATCAACCAATTCAGGTGATTATGATCCAGCCAAATTACAAAAAGTAACTGAAGCTCTACAAAATGCGGCACCTTATTTACATTATGATGATTTTTTGGGACGTATTTTGAATCAGACAAAATGGGGCATAGTTAAGATCTTTTATGGATTTGCCAATTGGGCAAGTGAACTAGCAACAGATAGTTTGGATTTCTCAGGAATCTTAAAATCCACAGGATTAAATACTAATTTAATTAATGGGGTAATGGGAATTGCTGCAGGGTTGATGATTTTAACCTTAACTTGGGTCGGAATTAAAATTGGTACCTCAAGTAAAGCTCCTCAATTAAAAAATGTCGTTTGGCAATTAGCAATTTCAGCGTTCTTAATCGGAAATATTCAGCCAATTACAAATTGGGTGGTTGATCAGTCTACAGGTGTATATAAAGGCTTTGTACAGGCTGATAATGATAAAGGGACGTCAAGCTTGCCATATCAGGTAGTACAAGCCAATTCTAATGACCTATTAGCAATCATAGCTAATAATTTTAGTGGCTTCAAAATCAATAATGGGGATACTAATACCAAATGGGAAGGTGTTTCTAAAGATAAAAATGGTGAAATTAAAGACCAGAGACAAAAAGATGTTCACTATGGTTCATTTGCTATGAACAAGTCTGATTTTGATACTGCAACATCAGGCGATTTATCAACTACTATTTCAGCTGATTTAGCTGAGAAATTAAGTAATAAAGCAAATAAGTCTAAGGAAAAACCAGCATGGGATCCTGACAATTTGCGTTATAAATTAGCTCCTACAGGCGTTGGTACGAAATCAAATGTAAAGGGAAAAGCATATTCAGGATATTATGCAACCAAAGTAAGTCAAAGCAATACTGCCTTTTTCAAAATTTTTAACGGTGGGTATGAACGATATTCAGTACAATTCTTCCCAGTTGTAGTTGCCTTATTTTCAATGACAGTTGCCTTCTTACTAGTTTGCTTTGTTTCAGTAAGAGCATTCTTGGAATTGGCAATTATGCAAGTATTATCAATCATTATTTTCTCCACTGATTTAGAAACTGGAAAGCGTACTAAAGCTGCGGTACAAGATATTTTTAGTTCAGCGTTGTTAATTGCATTCCAAGGCTTTGAATTAGCGTTCTATAGAATTGTAGCTGTGTGGATGAGTTCATCAGATGCAGGAAAGATTCATGATAATCCTTATCTATATGCAGTTGGAATGATTGCTTTAACTTGGGCACTTTGGGAAGGTTCAAGCAAGGTTCAAAAATTCTTTGGTTTGGATACTGGACTTAAGCAAGGCTGGAGTAAAGTTGCTGGAGGAATTGCAGCAACTGAATATATTGCTGGTAAAGGTAAAAATTTAGCTGAAGGCGCTGTTGGAGTTGCCAGAGGTTCTGGTAAGTTAGCAGGGGCAGCGATTGGTGAAGCTCAAGCTTGGCAAGCTGGTAGCTCTACTAAGGCTATTGCTAAAGAAAATGGAGCAAGCAATAGTGAAGCAAAACAAGCTGGCAGTTATGCAAGAAGAGCCTTTCGTTCAGCTCATAACGACTTTAAGCAGAATGGTGGCAGTGCAGTTGATTGGAACAGGGCAGTAAATTCTGGCGCTGTATCTGAAACTGTACAAGATGAAGCCGCTAGAATGATGAGAAATGGTGGTTTAACTGATAATCAGTACAACACTTTACATCATAATCCATACATGCAAAACAGAGCTGAAAAGAATGGTGGCAGTGCAGAACCAACAGGTATTGGACGTGATACTTCATTTGTAGGAAATCCAAACTATGATGGCAAGAAAGAAACAGTTGCAACAAGCAATGTTGATTCAGCTAAAAATGTAAATGACCAAGGTAAGAATACATCAGTTAAACCTGATAATATTCAAAACCAAGGCATTAAGACCGATGATAGCAAGCCTAAATCAAATGCTGCTAAGGAAAGTTCAACTGACGGCTCTATTAAGTCAACAGGTGGAGCTAAGACAATTGGTAATGATGCAAAAATTCCAAATACCACAGTTAGTGAAGCAACTAATGGTTCAAAGACTGGTAAAAAAGAAACAGCAAATGATCCTAGAACTAACAGTGCTTCTGTTACTGGTTCAGGTTCAAAGCGTGGTGAAGCAAATAGCTCTTCAAGCTCACCAACAAGTAGTAATGCGGTCGATGAATTACCAAGCTTGAGAGATACTCAAAAATCCACTAGTGAGTTGGCAAGTCAACAACGTTCAAATCAACAAACCACACCGCCAAAACCAGTTGGTGAAGGCGGTAGACACTTAAGCAATGTTTCAGACTTTAAGGGACAAGACAGTCATAGTAAAGTAACTGAAACTGCTGGTACCAACCATGTAGATATTGAAAGAAAGGCTGGCAGAACTGAAGTATCTACTCATGATGTAGGCAATCAAGGAATGAGTAGTGTGAAGGATGCTATGAAGAGCAGCGTACCTTCAAACACTAATAGAACCGTTGAAACTCAAGGCAATACTAACACGGTGACTGAAATTAAGCATGATAAGACCACAATCAATCAGCAAGTTGAAAACTCTACTGAAACTAAATCACCAAGTTCTACCAACATTGGCAAATTAGGTCATGGAGATAGCAGAAGAAAGGATTAGTGCATGGATAAATATCAAAAAATAATGATTCCTAAGTCAACTAATGTATCTATCCAAATCTTTTTCCTAGATATGTTTGATGTTTTTGCTCTTTTCATTGGGGGTATGGCAGGACAACAAATTTCTTTTCTATTTAATTTACAACCGACTTGGCAATTAGTAATGACAGGTTTTGGAGTTGTAGTAGGAATTCTGCTGGTAATGCGAACCCCTCTAGCGCCAAAGATTAGAAATTATCGTGTTTTGTTAAGCATTATGCGACAAGACCAAAGCAGATATTATCCATTATTTTTAGAAGGAGAAAATAATGCGAACAAAAAGAAAAAGTAGAAACAGTAGGAGCAAAGCTCCTAGCTTGTTTAGAGCTTTTGGCTTAGATAAAGGATCAAGACAAGATGCAAGAGATCAATCAATAGTTGAATACTTGGGCTATAGTAACTGCTCAAAAGACGGGATACTTGATTTAGTAGATGGCACCCAAGCACGCTATTTGCGTGTACATTCGACAGATTTATATTCACTTGATGATGAAACCAGAAGTAAATACCTAGATTCATTTACTACATTTAATCGGATTTATAGCAACGATTATAAAATTGTAGTCATGTCGACGAGAATTGATACTAGTGAACAACAACAGTATTTTCGCCATTTAAAGAATGGGATTCGTTCACCCAAAACCAGATATGAAAAAATGCGTTTACGATTAGTTAATGAAATGTTGTTGCAATCAGTAATGCTGTCAAGAAATACAGAAGATTACTCTGATGTGCAGTTTTACATTATGATTTTTGGAGAAGATTTGCACGATATTAGAGTTAACACTAGAACCGCTCAATTTGCTGATCAAGGGTTAATGGGCTTGAGACCATTGGACTATGAAGAAACGGTTAAAGTACTCTTTAGAGAAAACAACTTGAATAGTAAGTAAGGGAGAAAAAATGAGAATTTCTAGTTTATTGAAAACAAAGAGACACAAGAAGAAAAAGGTAACTGTAAAGCTAAATCCAAGACAAGTTACCAGCTTGAAAAAGCAAAGAGAATTACTAAAAAATGGTTACAATACTAAGTTTCTAGCAGAAGTACAACCGCAGGGCGGTATTACTTTTGCGGATAATTATGCAATTGCAAGTGATGGATATGCTGCTTGTTTATCTGTAATCCATTATCCTAATGATCCGCTTTTGCTCTGGCTTACTCAAGTGTCATTAAACGATTCAACATTAACTACAATTGACGTTAAAACTGATTCGGGATATGAAATTAAGCGGCAATTGAATAGATCAATTGAAGAATTAGCTGACCGACAAGTTAATGCTAGAAAAGCCACTGATGCTTTAAATGCACAAAAAGATATGCAATCATTGGAAAAATATGCATTGGAATTAAGTCAAGGTGGCGAAATTCCTAAATTAATGCTAACCAGAATCTTTGTATATGCGCCAACGATTGAAGCATTAGATCAATCAGTTTCTAATCTTCGTGGCAAGCTTCGAGGCGAGGGTTATAACGTTGCTGTTTATATGTTTATGCAGGACAAACAGTTTAAATCAATGGCATTACCAATCACGGAGCAAGAAAAGGATTTAGCAGCGTTGCCAGAACAACCAGTTCCAGCCTTAACGGTTGGAGCTGGTGACCCATTTTCAGCTCAAAGTTTAAAGGACCCTAGAGGAGTCTGGTTAGGTCGTACCTCAACTGGGGGAGCCTTTTATTTTGATCAATTTAGATCAACTAATATCAGAAGATCGTTTAATATGATGATCTTGGGTAAGATGGGTGCTGGTAAATCAACTTTAATGAAGATGTTGGTTGAAGGTACAATTGCTAGAAATATGTACTTTCGTGGAATTGATAAGACTAAGGAATATATTCCTTTAATTAAGCATTATGGTGGAACCGTGGTTAGCTTGGATGGATCAGAAGGTATGATTAATCCACTTGAAGTAATGGCAACTACTGTAGATGAAAATACAGGTAAGGTTGATGAGCTAGCAAGTTTTTACCAACATATTTCTAAGGTAGATATTCTGTTCCAAATGATTAATAAGGGATCATTTGAGAATATTGAAATGCAAGAATTTGATTCCTTACTTCGTGGATTTTATGTAGACATGGGACTTCTACCTAGAAATTTCCAACAAAACAAAATAAATATCAAAATTACTAACTTGGATAGCAAAAAATATCCAACTTTCAGTCAATTTTTGAACTGGCTGAAAAAGTTAGCTACACCAACGTATTATCAAGAACATCAATTTACGAGAGAAAGAATTAGAACTTATGAAAAAATCAAAGTTGCTTTGGAATCTATGATTGAGAACTATGGTCAATTGTTCGATGGATATTCCACTATGAGAGATTTAACTGATACTAAACTCTTACTGTTTGATTCTTCAGCTATTTCAACGATGAATCAAAATGTTTATCAGGCACAACTATATATGGCTCTGAGTTTGATCTGGAGTCATGCATTGATAAATGGTAGAAGACAAAATGCTCTGTTAAAAGCAGGGAAAATTATTCGTCAAGATGTTCAGTATTTTGATGTATTTTTAGATGAATGTCACAACATCATTAATTATGAAAATATTTTTGCGGTTGATTATGTTAAAAACTTTGAACGAGAAATGAGAAAGTTTAATGCAGGAATTATCTTTGCGACACAATCACCGGAAGAAATGGTTCCCGATTCTGTAGAATCTGCTCAACTGTCAAGTTTGAAAGTTGTATTTGAACTGTGTCAATACAAATGGCTAATGAGTATGGACCCATCTCAACTTAAGAAAATCAAAAGTTTATTAGGTGAAGCATTAAATAGTTCAGATTATAGTAATATCCCTGACTTGCAGACAGGACAAGCAATTGTCACGATGGGAGGGAGAGAAAGATACCAAGTCAAGATGAAACCATCTGAACGACAACTTGAAATTTTTGCAGGTGGTCAATAATGATAACAAATCTTAAGCGGTTAAGACAGACTAAAAGATGGGCTGGATTAGCCGCTTTTTTATTAGGAATTTTAGCCGTATTATCCGCAGTATACTTTGTCGTAATTTTAATAGCAGCAATGGGTGCTGCTTCGGATGATGAATGTGATACAAATGGAGATCAAGGAGGAGTAGTAGAGGGCCGTATTAGCGTCATTGAGTCACCTAAGTATGGTCAAACTGCTATGATGCATATTGCAGATGCCGTACATGAAAAAACTGGGATTAGTGCTAGATTACTGTTTGCTCAAATGGGACAAGAAACAGGTAATGGTGATAGTTCAGTTGCAAAACATGATCATAACTTTGGTGGTATGACTTATTCAGAAGGAAGTACTATCGGTACCAAAGGTGAAAGTCGTGGTAGTGAAGGTGGAAATTATGTTCACTACAAGAACTTAAGTGATTTTGCAACTGAATGGGCTGTAACAGTACAGAACGGTTTTAAGAAAGCTGGATTAGGTAAAGATGCTACAGTTGCTCAATATGCTCATGCAATGAAAAAAGCAGGATACTATACCGCAGCTGAAAGTGATTACCGAGCAGGTATGGAAGCTCAAGCTAAAAAATATGATGCCTTGAAAGGCAATAAATCACTAGCTAAAGGTGATGGGTCTAGTGGCTCAGATAATTCAGCTGAGGAAGATTGTAAGCCAATAAGCGGCAAATGGGGGTGGCCATTCAAGTCAATTCCTAAAAAAGGACCAGGTAATACAATCTCAGGTGAGCAATTATTTGGTAAGTCATCTACAAGAACAGGTGGCTTTCATGATGGTGTTGACTTTGGTACTGTTCCATATGGTGGACAAGATATTTTGGCAATTCATGGTGGAACCGTTAAGAAAATTGCATTTCAAGGACATACTCAAGATAGTCTAGGAATGTACGTCTGGGTAGAAGGATCAGATGGTTGGAATACTATTTATCAAGAATTCGGCTTTGATGAAGCAGATTTGAAATACGTCAAGGTAGAGGTAGGCGACAAAGTTTCAGTAGGAGACAAAATAGGTCACTTAGCAAGTAATGCACATGGTATTACTCACGTTCACATTGGTGCAACTAAAAAAGATTTTGCTACCGCAGAGCTCTCTGCGTACAAAGATGATGGTACTTGGAAAGACCCAATTAAATTAATTAAAGATGGTTTGAACAATGATGCAGAATCTGAAGAAGATGATGGCTTATCAAAAACTGAATCTGAGGCTCGTGATTGGATAGTTCAACGAGAATCTGGAGGTAGATGGGACGCAACCAATCCAACTAATCCAAGTGTTTATGGTCGCTATCAGTTAAAACGTGAATACCTTAAAGGAGATTATAGTCATAAGAATCAAACAAGAGCGGCAAATAAATATGTCAAAGACAGATATGGTTCGTGGCGTAATGCACAAAAGTTCTGGAAAGAACACAACTGGTATTAATACTAAGAAAGAAGGATAAAATGAAGCAGCGTATAAAGGAGCGCGAGTCTAATTTAAAAGTTTGGACAATGACAGCTACGGCTGCTGTAATTGTTTTGGGAATATTCGCTTTAAGTAGAATTCCAAAAAATGACGAATTAAATGAAATTAGATCCGAAATACAAACAGTCAATAAGCAGATAGATCAAGAAAGAGATAGTCAAATAAAAAATTCTGCCTATAAACAAAAGTTTGACGTAGTTGGCGCAGAAAAAGAAGCTCAAGCTAGATTTTTTAAAGTTATACCTAACATTTACACTAAGAGAAAATTGTCAAATCAAGCAAAGGAATTTGATGCTTGGAAAAAAATCTTACCAGGTCGGGCAGGAGAGAAATTTATTAGGTATTATGGTGATTCCATGGGCTACTTAAAAAATAAAAGTACAATGATTTATTTTGGCAATTTAACAAATGTAAATCATACAAAGGTAACGGTAATTGACGTAGCCATAAGCAAAAACAAAAAAGAAATTACTAATGGTTGGGAATTTGACTATAACTTGAGGACTCAAAAGATAAATAGCTTCAAGGAAATTTCAATAGAAGGGAATTAACAATGAAGAAAAAATATCTTTTAGGTGGTGCAGTTCTTGGAATCATACTTGAACTCGGAGTAATTGGATATGAAACCAATGAACAGCAGGCTATTGATTATCGTGTTGATCAAGCAAGGGCTGAACTATCCAAAAAGCAAACGGAATTAAAGAATCTTGACTCAAATATTGCAAACTCACAAAGAAAAACAGCTTTGAAACAAGGAGGGAACCAAGAACAATTAGCCGAGCAAGAAGTCGCCCAAGCAAAAGCAAAAAAGCAAGTACGCAAACTTTTTAAATTACTTTATACATATGATAGTGGTGATGAAAAACTAAAGATTCCAGATAAGATTAAGAAAACAAATCTTGTAGACGAGCATATTTTGAAAACAAATTCAATGTTTCAGAATAATAAGCAATTGGAATTGCAGTACAGTGGCGTAGATATGACTGGTCAAATTGATGAACTTGATTTAAAAGCAGGGATTTTGGAAAGTAATAAAATTCCTGTATATGTCAAAGTTTATTTCGAGATGACAAAAGAGGGTAGAACTTTGGGAACGCCAACCGATGGTTATGAATTAATTTATGATGCTAAGGCAGAGCAAATTACTTCTATCGAATACTTAGGGCGTTATCAAGTTGATCGAGAGGCTGACTAAAAATGCAATTAAAAAAATTAAATAGAACAAAAATCATTGCAACAGTTTTAGCAATGATTTTTTTATTTGTTGGTGGAGTGTTTGCTTTCAACCAGCATGTAAGTCATGTCTTAAACCAAAAAGATATTGTAAAAATCAAAACCAATAATGAATCAACAGTCTTGTTTTATCGAGATGATTGTGGAAGTTGTCGATCTATTTTTTATTACACAGTTATGAAAAGAGATTTATTAAGAAAAAATATTCAACTTGTAAATACTAATCAACCTAAGAATCGACATTATATTTCTGAATACAAATTAACTGAAGTCCCTACCTTCATACATTTGAAGTATGGGAAAATTGCAGAACGATATTCAGGAACAAACATTGAAAAGATAGATCAGGTGATAAAAGGAGATTAAAAATGTCTAGCCGAGTTGTATATCAATCAGAAAAAACAAAGTTGAAAAAGTCAAATCATCGTTTGAAATTAATTGCATTGGCGTTGTTTTTATTATCGGCGGCGCAATTAATGGCGACAGTTTACTTTAATCGTGATAATCCAGATTCAGAAAGTCAAAGACAAATTCGAGATCAACAGGAGCAGATTACTGAATTAAAACAGGAATTAAATGATAGCAAAAACTATCGTGTACATTCGGATGACAATTAGAAAGGCAAAAAATGATTCAAAGCAAAAACAAAAATGAATTGAAGCGACACCAAAAACATAAGTATCGCAAAATTTATTTATCATTCATTGGAGTGGTGGCTGCAATTTTTATTGCAATCGTTGCTAGTCCCTATTGGACAGGAAAATCAATTGACACTGAGCAAACTGTTAATGTAGTGACAGGCAATTCATCATTTTACCTAGCAAATTCTATTTACAATAAGCAAAGCGAAAAGATGTTGCTAGAGTATTATCTTGGGGACTCTACAGACGTAACATCTACTAGTGACGATTCAGACTTAAGCAACTTAAAGTATGCTATAAGAGTAGTAAACATGTCACGTGGCGGAGAAGATGGAGAAGAGCTTGCGATCAAATCACAGAAAATCAATAATCACTTTTTAGTAATTGAGGTTAGCGGAATCAAAAATGGCTTTGGAGATTTAAAGATTGATATTCTGCCACAAAAAGTTAATAAGCGAGTTAACATGCAAGATTTCTCTGAAAATAATTATATTGAGTTCTTCATTAAAGAGAATAAGGTTGATCTGACTTCAAGCAAAGTAACTAAGAGCTATCAAAACTATATCCTTGATTATCGTCAATATCTGATTAATTGGAATAAAAAGAAGATTAGTCAAGAACAAAATACAATTAAGGATGCTCAAGCTACGATTCAAAATTCTCAAAATAATTTAGATTCTGCAAAGGCAAAGTTAGAAAAAGTTGGTGATAGTCAAAAAGAAAATTACCAAACACAAATTAGTAGTTTGGAAAATGATATTTCAGAAAACAAAGCAGCTATCACACAAAGTCAGCAAGCAATTTCTAAATATGAAGACACAATCAGAGACATTAAGGACGGTGATTTTGATAATTAGGTGCAAAATTTAGCTAAAAAATGTTACGTCTTGGACGTAATGAGCTACGTAAGAATACGTCCTGTTCGGATATCACTAAAAAACATTACGTATCAAGACGTAATGTCAGGTAAAAGACGAACAATTTAGAAGTATACAGACGTCAAATTAATCAGAAGTGATATCACTTCTAAAAATGCGAAATCGCTTGGTACAACCAAGCCCAGCACACCTTGATAAAAGGCGTGGGGTCAGATTTCCCTTATGCTCTTTACTAGAGATAACTAAAAGAAGCAGATTTTAGTCAAATTTCAGAGTAGAAACTAGAAGGAAAACTAGAAACTAGAAATCAGAGGAAAGAAAAATTATGGTAAAAGTTTTAATCCGTGGAATCAGCGAACAAAACTTGGCTAGAATTGATCGGATTGTTAATCAATTAAATCAAAATTCAAGTAAGAAAATTTCCAGAAATCAATTTTTGAGAGAACAAATTGAACAAATTCCAATTAATTTTCAAAATCAAAATGAAGATTCGCAAACTAGTTTATTGATTCAGAAGCAGAATAAACTTCTGCAGGAAAATTTATTAGGGCTGAATGTTCTTGCAAAGTATTTCATTAGTGGAGATGTTAATGACACCGAACGAGCATTAAATTTGTTAGATAGTTTGTCAGAAGACACGGCAAAAGAAGATGATTAAATTTAGAAAGAGGGCAAGAAATGGGACGACAGCACTTTTTGCAATTTCGACTCAACGATAAGCAATGGAAAGAAATTAGGCAGATTAGAAAAGAACATTGCTTTGATAATAATGGTCAACTTTATAAGTTCTTATTCTTCAATGCCATGTTAGGTGTTCAAAAAGAAAAAGAACTGGAAGAGTTACAAAAAATTAATCAAAAGATTGATAATGCTTTGAAAAAAAGACAAGAAACTTACGCTGATTAAGAGGACCAGAAAAAATGATTAAGACAACTTTTAGAGCGACAATTTCTGATACAGATTTAGATTGGATTCAAGATTATAAAGAGGAACACGATTTAAAAAATAATGCTGAAGTAATTCATCATCTTATGAAGTTAGCAGAAGAAAATGAAAAAAATTCTAAGTGGACAAAAGATTTAAGTGATATTAGAAAACAACAGCGATTTACCAAAGAACAAGTTGCAATTCTAACAGAAATGGTAAGTGAGTTTTTGATGACTCAAGGAATGCAAATTGTCGGAAATGGAATTGATGCAGAAGTTTATAAATCTGCAAAGAGAAAAGTAAAAGAAAGAATTAATAATAGAATGGAGGAAAATGGCGGACAACTTGAGTAAGTTTTGATGCTGAGATTGCGATTCTACGGCTTTTAAAATTGAAAGAGCAAAATAATTATTAATCAACTTGCTTTATAGAATTTTTATTTGTAGGAGGTAATTTTTGGGACGACCAGCTATAATTTTAACTTCAAAATTTTCTGTGCCGAGTTCACGAAAAGCTTTTGGACGTTACGTTGGATATATAGCCAGAAAAGAAGCATTAGAAGAAAAAGAATTTTTAACTGCAGAAGAAAAAGATGAATTAAGTCGAGTTAAAAAACAAGTAAGAAAATTAAATCAGGAAAACAACTTTACTAGAGTAAAAAGTGAAGAACATTCTGAACGAGAAGCAGCTGCTGAAAAGTTAATGGAAAAGAGAAATTTTTTTGATTTGAATGATAAGGAATTTGATAAGTATCTTGGGTATATGGTACGAATTGATGCATTAAATCAGAAAAAGAACGAAACGGGACTAAATACCAAAGAACAAACTGAATTGGAAAGAATAGGGCAAGCTGCAAGTAAGCTGAGTGAAATTCATCCAACCAAAGAAAAAGTTTTAGATGGAGTATTTAGCTCTGACAAAGATATTGTTCAGTTGAAAGATTTAGATTATATTCGTGAGCAATTAAATGAAGGACAAGAGAATAATTCTGTCTTGTGGCAAGATGTTGTTAGTTTTGATAATAGTTTTTTAAAAAAGAAGGGGATTTTATCTAGTACAACTGGAATATTAAATGAGGAAGAACTACAAAAGGCAACTAAAAAAATGCAGAGTATTTTTCAAAAGGAAATGGATCCACCATTAAATGAGATGTACTGGGTGGCTTCCATTCATAGAAATACTGATAATGTTCATATTCACATTGCAACAGTTGAGAAAGACCCAAGAAGAAAAATTATAAACCGTGAAGGGATTAGTCAACCTAAGGGTAGGCGACCACAAAAAATAATTGATCATATGAAAAGTGGTTTTGCTAATGAGTTGATTGGTTCTTCAGAGATGACTAAAGAATTATCTCAGAGACGTCAAGCTATTAGAGAAGCAATTCAGGTTAATTTGACTAGTCAAGTTGAACAGCCAACTTTTCAAGCAGAGATAAATCAATTTGTTAGAGCATTGCCTGAGTCAAGAAGAGAATGGTTTTACAACAAATTAGATAAAAGCCAACAAAAAATGTCGGATCATTTGGTTGATGAATTGTTAAAGGATAATTCCGACTTTCAAAGATATAAAGATTTAGTTTGGAAAATGCAGGATGACCGACAAGCTTTATACGGTAAAAGTAAACGTGAAAATAAAAATTATGCAATCAACCAACTGTATGGCAAAGAAGGTATTTATGCAAGAAATGGTAATGCGTTGCTTGCTGACTTAAGAAAAATCGATAAGGAAGCAAACCACAATCAAAGACACAGGATCAGTTTTAAAGATAAAGTTGATCCAAATGACTACATTCAATCTGCATTAAAAGAAATTCGGAAGGATGCAGCAGAACAAAAGTCAAAATTAGATGATTCATATAGACCACATTTGCGTGCAAAGTCTAAAAAGTCTTTCAAAAGACACAATTATTTAAAAAAGCCTTTTATTAGTCAAAGTCAAATCCGAAAAATAAAATCGAATCAAGAAAAAGTATTCGAAAAAATAAATGCAGATAAAGAAACTAAAAAGAATTTACGTGAGTTTGAAAAATTACAAAATGAAGTTGAGCAAGAATTAGAATAAGATCATCTTAATTATTGGCTAAAAATATTAGTCGGGCATAGGTGGGAAATTAGCAAGTAGTTTGTACTACTTGTTTTTTTATTGTTAAAGATAGGAGAAATTGAAATGCTTGCTTTTACAAAAGAACAAATTAAAGCAGCAAATTCTGCAAGTATTGTTGAATATGCAAGAAGTGCAGGAATTGCTTTACGACAAACGGGTAGTGATGAATTTAAAGGAGTGGAACATGATTCATTGGTGATTACACCATCTAAGAATTCGTTTTACTGGAATTCAAGACAGGTTCATGGAAAGGGTGCATTAAGTTTTTCTACATTATATGAATTGTCTGGTAGCAATTTAAATGAAAAAGAAAAGTTTCTTAAGGCAATGGATAAGGTATTAACTAGCGGCGCAGGAGATGGCAAAGTTTATCAAATTAAAAAAGAACCTTTCAAGTTTGATAAAAATCAGTTAGACCCCGAAAGCAAAATTAATCGAGTTTGGGGATATTTACATAATCAGCGTGGAATTTCAAGTAAGACAATAGATCAATTACACAAAGATAAAGTGCTTGCACAAGATAAATTAGGTAACGCACTCTTTTTGTGGCTTGATCCTCAAGATAGACGACAAGTTAAAGGAGTATCAAAACAAGGTACCAAAATTAATCATCAAAAATATGGTAGAAGAGGAACCCTCAAAATGATTGAAAAAAATTCTACCAAGGGATATGGTTTTTCATTCGATTCACCAGGTATGAATGGAAAAACTCCAGAAAATATTAGATTTTTTGAATCACCAATTGATGCAATTAGTTTCTTTGACTTGTCTAAGGTAAAAGTAAAGGGTGGAATGAAAAATACTAGGTTTGTTTCAATGGATGGCCTTAAAAAAGAAGTGTTTGACTCGTATATAACACAAACAGCAGCACAATTACAAAAAGAAGGTCGAATTCTTAAAAGTGTAGGTTTAGGTGTAGATAATGATGAAGCTGGAAAAAGATTTGTTAAAGATATTCAATCTAAATTTCCTAAAGTTAAATACTGTAAACCTAGTGAAAAATTAGGTAAAGATTGGAATGACACCTTAAAAGCTTTTCGGAAAATGCAAGAAGGAAAAGCACAATCTAAAGAAACAACCAGAACATTACCAGGACAAGAATTTGAAAAGCGATCGGCTTATTTGAGAAGAGACCAAGGATTAGAAAGATAAGCATATAGAAAAAGCAGTTAGTCAGTGACTAGCTGCTAATTTAATGCAAAAAAAGAAGCACATACCGCTTGCGTATGTGCCGCTCAAAAAACAAGGATTATTAATTAAATAGTGCTAAAATTGTAAGTAATCTAACTAAACGGAAAGTAAGTGAGAACAAATGAGTGAAAAACTAGACCTTGCAAACTTCATAGTCTCTTTTGGTAGTATGAATGACTACAGTAGTACTGTGTTGCAAACAAAAAGAGCCTTAGATCTTAATGACCTATCTAAGCTTGTACATCAACACCACGATGGTGCCATCTTAAAAGATGCTTTAGATGGCATAGCTGCAGCAAAGAAATTCGGATTTACAAGACAAGGAATTATTGAAATTAATAAAGCCTTTACCCATAGCGAAGAAGAAGACCCAAGTATTCCAGGGCGCTTAAGACATGTAAGTTATAATCCAGACGACGCAATTGTCATTATCACAGACCCTAAAGGCACAGCTAAAGGTGCATACTTTGCTCCAGAAAACGTCTACCCCGAAGACTTAGATGAAATAATTGAACAATACAACTCGTCTAAACAGACTACTAAAGATGCGTGGAGAGTATTTGCAAGCTTATCCAAGCTTCAACCATTCCAGGACGGAAATAAAAGAACAGCGCTAATTGCCGCAAACTCTGCTCGAGATACCTGGGAAACCAGAGATTATTTAACCCTTCCTTTTGACAACATAGACCACGCTGAATTTATGATTAGCCTCATGAGATTTTATCGTGCAGATACTAGAGAACAAGAAGACAAAGCTTTGGACCGAATGATAGAAACTTTACCTAGTAAGAACGAAGTTGCGTATCATTTGAGCAACGAAATTTCGCAAAAAGATATTGACATTAATGACCTAAAAACTAAAAGAATTAAATCATTCTACCAAAATCAAGAATTAGATAGGTAACATTAAAGAATCGCACCAAGGCTTAAATAGATGGTATAAAAAACGCTGAAATCATTGAATTATCAAAACTTCAGCGTTTTTTATTCTCAGCTAAGACAGTAAATTATCTTCAGCAGAAACGTGTAAATTTAAAATTACTAGAAAGAAGGTGATAGTAGTAAAAACTAAATAACTTGTATGTAGTCAGGACACTTCATTATGAAGCGTCTTTTTTGTTTTCTTAGAAAGGAAAAATTATGTCAACACGATCAAATGTATCAATTTTAAATCCAAATGGTTCAGTTACTACTCAGTATTTTCATATGGATGGTGGACTTACTTTCACAGGACAAAATTTACTAGATAATTATCGTACTTTAGACGATGCCAAAAAGTTAATTGAAACAGGGAACTATAACGATAACCATATTCCAGAAAATCCTACAGCTGCTACTAAACTTATGGATGAATATAATTCTAATGGACAAAGAATCGATGATCCTGCTAGAAAAAACTATCATGACTTATCTGCGATGATTAATGATATATCAAAGAATGACGGTAAGTATCTTAATTCAGATGTAGAGTATCATTATCTTTTTTCACCAAACGCTGAAGGAAATTATCAATGGCACACGATTAATCGAAATGGTATTAAACCACTAACTCAAAAAGTTATTGATAGTGAAAAAGAAAGTGGAACTTTAGCAGATGTAGATTGGAATAAATCTAGTTTTACTTCTGATTGGGCAGCACCATTAACTGATAAAGAGATATCGAGTCTTAATGATGATATTTCACTTCAGTCACAATATCTTGATCGCCTTCAAAAATCAAAACCAGAATTAGTATCAGGTCAAGTTAAAGATAAAATGGATATGGATAAAAATGCTTTAAAGTCTGAAAGACGACCTAGAAAGACTTTTGACCGTAAAGCTTGGAAAAAGAAACATACTCAAACCGTTGAGGATTTAAAAAATGGACTACTTAAAGAAGTAGATAATTATACTCAATCACCAGAGAAAGTTATAGAAATGCTTGATTTTATGGATAAGTTTCATAACTATTCCTCAAGAAATGCAATGACGATTCAGATGCAGCGCCCAGGTGCGACTGCGGTGGGATCATTTGCAAAGTTTAAAAGCATGGGCTATAAGGTCAACAAAGGTGAAAAAGGAATTAAAATATTTGTTCCTACTAAAGCTACAGTTTTCTATCGTAAAAATAAGGATGGCAACAAAGAATTAGCTAACTTAAAGACTGCCACTAAAGACGAAAAACAAAAAATTGAGGCGGGTAATATAGAAACTTACCAAAAAACTTTTTATAAGATTGGCACTGTATTCGATGCTCCACAAACCAATATGCCAAAGGAAAAATACCCAGAACTTTACCCTAATAGACACCAAGATTTTAATATGAAGAATCCAGGACAGATTGACTCCTTAGAGAATGGATTAAGAAGTGTAGCTAATGACATGAAAATGCCAGTCATTACTTATGACCCATTTAATGCAGATATTCGGGATAAATATAAGGATCCGCAAAATGCTAAGGGATACTTTAACAGGGCTACTAACGAAATTGTGTTAAATGGATACAACACTCCAACGGAGAATGTATCAGTGCTTGCTCATGAATTGGGACATGCACAGCTACATAATAGCCAAAAACAAGAAAAGGGCCTGCCTAGAGAATTAAAAGAGATGCAAGCGGAGCTTACAAGTTATCTTTATTGTTCTCATTATGGAATTGATGTTAAGCAAGAGACAGTTGATTATATAGCTAATTGGACAAGCAACGGACAAAAGTTTAATGAGTTACCAAGTGGGGTAAAAGGGCAAATTTTGACGCATGTTGGTTCAGCTACTAAGACACTAACTAATAGTACCGATAAGTTACTCGAAAAAGAACAAGAAAAATTGGGTCAAATTGTCAAGGAAAACTTCTTAGATACTCCTGAACACTCGCAATGGTATGTGCAAAAAGAAAAAATGGAGCAAGAAGTTACTGACAATGAGACTAATGGAACTAATTTTAAGACCGAATTGACGGCACTAAGAAAAATCGAAAAAAGTATGACAATAGATACAGTTAGAAATTTGGATGATGCATTTAATAAAACGCAGTGCTGGACAGCAGATGGCAACTATAGCAAGTTAACCGACAATTTACAAAATGAAATTGAAAAAAATCAAGAAAAGTCTAAATTGCTTGATGATAAAGAAGTGCAAACTAGCAAGCCACATGTTGCTACAGTAAACAGTTCGCTGACCAATGAAAAAGCAAAAGAAATTGCTATTCAAAAAGGTGAACAGGAATTGGATCGTTAAAAAATATCAAAAATGCAAAATTTGATATGAGGATTGCAAAGCAGTTAGTAATTTATTGAACAAGTGGTGAGTAAATAATTTTCTAAATATTACTCTTATATAGGTTGATTCCATTGATTTAGTAGTATAATATCAGTATAAATGATATGAGGGGTGCACTACTATGGCTTCAATTACTAAAAAGAGAATTCAAGTACAAATTGATGATGGTGTGGTAGAAGAAGGCAATGCTGTTCTAAAAAAATTAGGTTTAACACCTACTATTGCTATCACAATGTTCTATAAGCGTCTTATTGCTGAGAATGGGTTACCATTTTCAACCAATTTAACTGAAAGAGAGAAAGATGAATTAGAAATTCAAAACTTAACAAAAGATTGGGCAACAGAAGACCTGGATAGCCCTGAGAAACTGCAAGAATGGATGTCAAAAGATGAGTAAAAATATTGCTACAGTATATGTTCGCTTCGTTCAGATTTCAGGTGGTAAAAGACGACCAATATTCATATTACAAGAAAATGAGGATAAGTTCTTTTTCTTTGACATAACGACAAAGTTTAAGAATAAATCCGAAAAAATTAAAAAGCATTATTTCGAAATAAAAGAATATGAAACTACAGGTTTGAAAAAACATTCGTGGATTGATACTTATAGACGTTATTCGGTATCTAAAAAAGATACTAATGTTAATTATATAGGTAGATTAAGTGATCAAGACACACATAGATTAGTTAAGTTTCTTCGTAAAACCGCTAAAAAATAATTTTATGTTAAAACAGCCAGCTTTAAAGTTATTGTATTTAGAGCAGGCTGTTTTTTGCGTGTTTATAATTAGTATATATGTTACTTATGCTTAATATATAAGCAACAATATATAATCTGGTGCCTTATTTTTTTAGTTAGTGCAATATCGTATACTATAAATTCAATATATGATATAAATGAGATGCTTATATTATGGTAAGGAGAAATAATAGGCAGTTATGAAAGAAGTCACAAGATTAGAAGATATATTGTTCAACGTTGTTAGACCTAATAAAGAAGGGGAATTACGAGGTTTGTTTAATTCCTATTATGTGATTGATTTAGTTAAACCAGCTCAACTTAACAGAATTGATAATTTAGTTGTGATCAAAAAGAAATTAATTAATTATGGTTTTGACGTAAAAAAACTAAAGTATGATCAGGCAAGCGACTTTATTACTTATATTAATCAAGATTGGATTAAAAATTATGGTTATGTAATTAGTGATAAGATTTATCAAAAAGAAAAGGAAAGATTAGAAAATAAGGGAATCGACTTTTATTGGTATTCTAAGTACCTCAATTGTAACAATGATCAACAATTGTACAACTACTTTAGAAAGATAATTAGTCAAATGAATAAAGTTATTTTGGAAAGCATTAAGCAGGTTTACTAAGCTTTTAAATATCATAAAAATGATATATAATATAGTTACCTCCATTAATTAATTTTTTTGAATAATGAGTATGCTATGTGAAGAATACCGTGAGGTATTCTTTTTTTGTAGAAAGGAATAGTAACGTGACAAGATTACTTATTTTAAATGAAAAAAAGTCTCAAGCAGAAAAATTTGCGGATTATTTAGGTGGAATGAGTGGCGAATTTGAAGGAAATCCCTATGATATTGTTTATGCCGCAGGACATTTATTACAACTCAATGCGCCTAATGAAATGGTTGACCCCAACCTTGCAGCTAAATATGCGGATTGGCAGAATTTAGATAACTTTCCTTGGAATCCTCTCGATTTAAATTGGTCAAAGCAAGTTATTAAGTCCAAGCAAAGATACATTGATAATATTAAGAGCAATTTGCCTGGACATGATGTAATTATTATTGCAAGCGATAATGACCCGTCTGGTGAAGGTGATGTATTAGGTTGGGAAATAGTAGATTATTTAAACTGGCAAAATGAAGTCTGGCGAATTCGTTTTAAAGGTGATGACTCAGCTAACTATGTAATTGATTCCTTACATAAGCCTGAGAAGGCTACAGTTAGTGAACAAGATGCTCAAGGAATTTTAGTAAAAGGAAAATCACGACAGAGATTTGATTTTCTAACAGGATTAGAAGAATCAAGAATTGCAACTGAGTTGGCAAGAGAACAGGGTTATAGTAATAAAGGTAAGGCGCTTTCAATAGGACGCTTGCAGACGTATATTACGTGCTTAGTTGATGAGCAAAACAGAGCAAGAAAATCATACGTTAAAAAGCCTTTCTATGAAATAAGGTATAAGGATGCAAACGGCAATACATTTAAGCGTGACTATCAAGACGGTGATACTTGGCGTTTTTCAGACAAAAATCTAGTAGGTCAAGATTTAACTAATTATTCTCAAGATCAAATTATTATTGATAGCACAACTGAAAAAAGAACCCAGCCGCCAAAGTTAGTCAACTTGGCTGACTTAGGTAAGATTTTCCAAAAGGAATATACAACTGAACAAATTACTGATACTTATCAAAAAATGTATGATGATAAGATTGTTTCTTATCCGAGAACAGAAGACAACGCAATTACGATTGATGATTTTAACGAGTTACTACCATATGCAGATAAAATTGCAGCAGTCGTTGGAATTGATTCAAAACTCTTAAGTCATAAAGACCCACGCAAAAAATTCATAATTAAGAGTGAGGATCACGGAGCCAATCGTCCGACCAAATTAGTACCACAATCACTTGAAAAAGTTGAAGACAAATATGGTAAATGTGGTCGAGATATTTATGAACGAGTTGTTAAATCATATCTAGCAATGTTAGCTGAGGACTATGTATATACTCAAGTTAAAGCCCATATTGCAAATCATCCTGATTTTACAAGTACGATTAATGTTCCTAAGGAACTAAACTATAAGCTGATTTTTAACGAAAATGATTTAAATGAAGAAAAGCAATCAGAAAATAAGGCTACACATTTTGCTCAAAACGCTAGCCCTGAAGTATATCAAGGTACAAATACGCCACCAACTAAACCTACTTTAACTTTCATTTTGAATAACTTGGATAAATGGAACTTGGGTACTGGTGCGACTAAAATGCAAACAATTAGTAAATTACAAGCAATTGGTAAAGAAAATAAAAAAGTTATTCCCCAATTAAAAGTAGTAAGAGGTGTTTTTGAAGTAACAGGAACTGGCGCATTGATTGCTTGCTTAGCTAAAGATACCTATTTGTCTTCAGGAAAAATTACAAAACGCTTGCAAGACATTTTGAATGAAATTAAGGCTGATCCCACAAAGCAAGATATGGTCTACTCAGTTGCAGAAAAGACAATTGAACATGATAAAGCAGTTATGATAGAAAATGCCCCATTATTAAATCAAGATGCACAAGTTAAAGAATTAGCTGGTGATTTAAAGGCAATTGAAAGATTTAGCGGAGTCTTTACTCAAACAAATGAAACAGTAAACCCACCAGTTACGATTTTTGATGGACATACGACTACTGAAGTGGAGCAACAAGAAGCTTTAGAAGGGAAACAAATCACCTATTCGATTGAAAAATTTGGTAAAGAAGAACAACATACGGCTTATTTAGCCGAACAAACGTATAAAAGTAAAAAAACGGGTAAAGAGATTACCAGAGTTGGTTGGAAAGTAGAGTTTCCTGAAGATACTGATCACGTTAAAGGAATCTATAAGCCTTTAGCTAAAGAGATTAAATTTAAAAAAGAATATGGACAACATGCTTTTAGTGAGGAAGAAATTACCAGCTTGTTGGCAGGTGAAGAAATCAGTTTTGAAGCGACTGATAAGCAAGGAAAAAGCTTTACGGCTACTGGAAAATTGATAGAACAAGAATTGAAAGAAGGTAGACGTAAAATCAGGTTCTGGGGCTTTAGAGTTAATCCTAAACCTGTAGATACAAATGTCTATGTAGTGATTACATATAAAGACGGTAAAGAATATCATTTTAAGAAAACATATCGAGGTCATCGTTGGACCCCTGAAGAGATTAAGAAAATTGCGGCAGGAAAAAAGCAAATTGTAGCTTTCAATGGTCGTAAAGGTACCTATCGAATGGAGATTAAGCCTAATCCCAATAAGAAATACAATGGCAGAAAATATTTTGGTTTTGATGAGAAATTTGCTAAGTAGAGGTAGTTTATGAAAATAAATATGATTTTGTCCTTTCTAAGACGAACAGCACTGTTTATTGCAACTATGTTTGCATTTTTTGTTTCTGCTAACGCAGGTGCTTTGGCGCAATCAATTTGCAAGGTTTCTACGAAGCATTTAAATTCCAATATTAATTTTGCGACGGTCGGCTTTGGTATTTCAGTAATAATTTATATTTTTCTCTTGTCGATAGGGTATCTAAAATCAGACATAAAAAAATCAAAGGAACTAAAAGATGAAAAAAAAGATTCTTGATAAATCAATTGGTATTGGTCAAATGATAGTAACTTTCCTTATTTATGCGGTAGTTCAAGGATTATTTATGATTAGAGCCAAACAATTAAGCTGGGTTGCCGTTATATTTATATTTGGATTAACGGTTGCATTACTGAGCTTGACCTACGGAATTTACCAAAGAAGACTTAATCAGGTGAATGATTGGCACTTTACTAGTTACAATAAAACTAGAATGCCAAGATTTACTTTAAAAAATTGGAGTTTAGCTTTTCTTGGATTTTTAGTAATTTGTATTTTGCAAATTTTAGCAGGATTTTTGATTAAAGGGGAAGCCACTAATCAAGCAAACATAGCTGCACATCAGCAACAGTTGAATCCAATTATTAATATAATGCTGATTGCAATTGGACCACTTTTTGAAGAAATTATTTTTAGAGGTATTTTTTTCAATTGGTTTTTTAGTAAACCAGGCAAAAAATCAACATTGTTTATTGCTGTTCTCATTAATGGATTAATTTTTGGACTTTTACATGAACCACAAATTGATTTATATACCATTTTGTACTCACTATGTGGGTCTGTCTTAGCTTTAGTTTATCTTGAAACTAAGGATTTGACCTTCTCTTACGTAAGTCACCTTGGCAATAATTTAGCCGTGTTCTTGATAAGCAGTTTATAGGAGAAAGTATATGAAGAAAGACGAGTATGAAAAAGCCGCAAAAGCTCTTTTAATTGAAAGCCATTATAAGCTGGTGGATGAGAATATAAAATAGATGCTTCATTCGCTTAGGATTAGAACAAAGCGTCTAATGATATATCGAAAATGCAGTGAGCAAAAAGCGCTTAATGAAATTGTACAAATAACTTCAGGTGCTTTCAGTACCGAGGACTTTAGACAATATTATGATAGCCACTTGATTTCGTGATAACATACAGCTAAAGCATTAAACATATTTGCTCTAAACTTTGGTGAAACAAAAAATCGTTACTCATTTGTGGACTTAGAGTAGCGATTTTTGTGTGTCTTAATTTTTTCGCATATGCAAGATGTTTCTTCTTTTGTACCTTCATATTACCATGATTTTTTATTTTTTCTAGACTTAGTGCCCTTTCTGCCGACTTTCCAATAGGATTCACAAATTTAGTTTTAAATATAGACCCAATGCCTAAGATCCTAAAAACCATTTAGTATGGCAAACTATTGTTGACATGCTATATAATAAAAAAAGTTAAAATATTGACATTCACGTTATAACATCGTATTATTGCGTTATAACAATTAAATGGCAAAGCAGGTGATTAAAATGTTACAAGATACAACTAAAGTTTTTAAAGCTGGTAATTCATTGAGTGTACGTTTAACCAAGCAAGATTTAACTAAGTTTCATGTAGAAGATGGAACAGTTCTTGAAAAAGAATATGATCCTAATGGTAAGAAGATCACGTTTAAAATAGTTGATTCAATTAATCCCAATTTGGACAACTTTATTGATCAATTTTATGAAGAAAATAAAGAATTAACACGAGAGTTAGAGAATAAATGATCTATTTAACCAAAACAGATTTAATCCATTTGAATCAACGGTTGCTTGAAAAAGCTGGTAAAGGTACTGTAGGTGTGCAGTATCCAGAGGGGTTAGACGTTGTTGTTAAACAGCCACAACAAATATTATTTGGACGTGAATTATATCCAACATTATGGTTAAAAGCGGCTTTTATCTTACAGAAGATTACTAAAAAGCATATCTTCGCTGATGGAAATAAACGGACTTCCTATTATGCAGCGGCGTTTTTTTTACAAGAAAATGGATATCACTTAAAAGCTGATAAAGACGATGCATTAAAGTTTATTTTATATATTACTAATAGTGAGGATTCAGAAGAGAATATGTATTTTGCTGCAGATTGGTTAAAGGTGCATTGCGTCAAGATTAAGTAAGTATATTAGCAATTAGAATTAATAAAATGTAAAAGTTGATTTTTGCTCAAAATAGCCATAGGCGTAAAATCCATAAGCAAAACTCAAGAAAACATCACAAGCGTCACTATCCTTAGCCAATGCATATAGCTTTTTTGTTTTAAACTTTGGTGAAACAAAAAAATCGTTACTCATTTGTGGACTTAGAGTAGCGATTTTTGTGTGTCTTAATTTTCTCGCATATGCAAGATGTTTCTTCTTTTGTACTTTCATATATTACCATACGCGTGGTGCTAGTTAAATCGTTCTAGGCAATATGCAATATTGTAAGCCAAAATCGCAACTTCAAGTCTTTCTTGAAAACCTGCTAAGCTTCTTGC
>QWCA01000019.1_pt1 | contig 55397 bp, 70 predicted proteins | sample 1972451 | NCBI WGS metagenome assembly QWCA01 (sample SAMN09866720, study PRJNA288562) | Human vaginal metagenome isolate term5_vaginal, whole genome shotgun...
GGTTCAGGACACCTTAGAATCCTACTTTGATTAAATAAATAATTAAAAAATCAATTTACGAGAAAGAACTATTTACACAAAAGATTTGACAGTTTCTAGTCATCGTCCTTATAACTTGAAAATTATTTATTACGCATTTTTGACAAATACTTTTGATGCTTTTCTTCATCTTTTTCAATGAAGAAGTAAGCTACTGCGGCTAATACCCCTACGACTATTCCGACCAAAATAGTTTTCCAAGTGAAATTGGTTACCATGTAGCATGAAATAATTAATGCCAAAGCTGGAATAACATAGCCGAATGGGAGCTTAAAACCGTTATTTGGAAATTCATTAGTATGCTTGAATTTGATTACTGCTAAGATAGATGGTACATATTGAATAAATGAAGCCAATACAATGCAAGATACCAAGAAGAGGTATGATTGTGTGATTAAAATCATAGTGATGATTGCACTGAGTAAAATAGCTACCCAAGCAGCATCATGCTTGTTCTTTTTTCCAATCCATTTAGGTAACATTGCGTGCTCATTAGCAAGAGAAGCAATCAACGATGGAGTCAAGAGAAGCAATCAACGATGGAGTATTGAAAGATCCTGCAAAAGCAACGCCGATAACACTAATCAGCATCCCTGCAATCACTAGAACGTAGCCCCAATCACCAACGGCCTTTTGAAAGGCTACAGCAATAGGCGTACTGTAATTAACCATCTTGGATCCTAAAATCCCGATAGCTACTAACATCATTAATGCATATAAAATAGTCACAGTGATCATCACTGAGATCAATACTTTGGGAATATTTTTCTCTGGATTATTCATCTGTTTTGGGGCAATCGGAATAAAGGAGAATCCAGTAAACATGTAAAATACTACACTAAATGCAGCACCAAAATGTTTGAAGTAAGGACCAACACCTAGGGTTGCTGCTTTAGGAATCACAGGTGTAAAGTTCATTTTATGAATAAAAAAGGCACCAATGATGATAAAAATCAGAATAGTAATCATTTTGGCAGCAGAGGATAAGTTATCGACTAATTTTACAATTGTCCGACCAAATAAGTTAATAATCGTAAACAGCACAATTAGCACAATTATTCCAATAGCTATCCCGTAGTGAACAGCGTGATTACTAAAAACAGGGGACAAAGTCTTTAAAATAGTTAACAAAGCTACTATTTCTGCCGCATATGTACAGCATCCTAAAAACCAAGTATATATTCCAAGTTCGTAGCCAGTAAATCGCCCAAAGGCGTGATATGAATAAAGCCAAGCTGCGCCTGATCCAGTAAAACGACTTGACAAGTCAGCATAACAAAGAGTAACCATACTTACTGTAAGAGCAGCACAAATTGTTATGAAAACACTCATCAAGTTCATATCTTTATAGATTGTTTGAGGTATTAAAAAGGCACCGGACCCAATTACCCCATTAATTCCCAAGAAGTAAATAGACATGAACGAAAGCTTCTTGGGAGTAACTGTTTTTTGGCATTGTTTTCATCCTCTTGATTGCTTGATATTGACAAACGCTTACAAGCTAAGATTAGTTCTTGCCATGAAAGATTGCAAAGAATAAGTGTTATCCATCCCATAAATAAAAATAGAGAAAAGTGTATAACTTCTGCATTTTTTGTTAAAATATAGGTAAGAAGATTAAGTAATGATTAGGGGATGAGATCATGATGAACAAAAAAATTATGTATATGGCAGGAGTAGTCTTAGCCTCCTTAAGTTTAGGTGCGATGACTGCTCAGACAGTTAACGCAGCTACAACTAATCCAATTCGTCAGGGTAAAAAGTTAAACTTGACTAGAAAAGCAACGATTTTTAACCGTAAAGGAGAAAAAGTTGGACATTTAAAAAAGGGCCGTGTTTACAAGATCCTAGGCATTAAATCAATTAATGGCAATAATTTTGTGAAGATTGGTAAGAATAAATTCGTTAAGGAAGGGGCATTTTTACCATACATTAAGGACACAGCCGAGACAATTAACCGCATTAAGCATCCATCATATGTTTATGATAAAAATGGTCAGCCAATTCCAGGTAAGTTTGTTAAACAAGGCTCTAAAGTTAAAAATCTTGGCCATAAAGAAATTGATGAACGGCCATTCATTCAAATTGGAGAAAACGAATACGTTAAAGCTAATAACGTATTGACTGTAATTATTAATTATTAGTAAAAGAAAAGCTATATCATGAAATGCATCATGGTATAGCTTTTTACTTGTGGATGAAAAAGCGATGTGGTTTTTTATAAGTGAAATCTGTGGTCATTAATTGAAGTAGTATCATATCTAACCTTTTCCTTGGTATATGTACCTTTTAGGGTTGTTCTTGCTCTTCAGCACAAATTCATTTGTTTTTTACTACTTTTAGTTTAGATTTATTTTTATCTTCTTGTAGAATAGTTTGAGAATCAGGAAAATTCTTTAGACGCTCGATAGCAGTATTTTTTACTTTGTTGGTAATGTGCAAGTAAATTTTCTGAGTGATTGTTGAGTTGCTATGACCTACACGGTGCTGGATCACATTTAAAGGCCAACCTTGTTCGGCTAGTTTTGATACGTGTGTATGTCTAAAGATGTGTGTTACCAAATTTTTATGTATTTCTTCTTTTTTTGCGATAGTTTTTAGCATGCGGTCTATAGAACTAATGCTAAAATAATTATTATGATACCACTTGCTTGTAAAAATATAATCGTTTGCCTTTTTTCCTTTACAGTGATCAAGGGCTATTTTTTTAGCCTCTGGTGGTAGATAAACATCACGATCACCAGAAAATGTTTTAGCATTTTTGGTTTTGCGATATCTTTCACTTAGCTTTTTTTCTCCTTTAATAAAAATTAATGTTCCTTCAACTCTAGCAAAGTAGTTGCCATCTTTGTCTTGTAGTATATTCTTTTTTTGAAGAGCAATTGCCTCGCCACATCTCATGCCTGTATTATATAACCAGATAAAAAGGTCCTTTAGATCTTGGCGATTGTGCTTATCACAATAAGCTAAAATCTTCGCATATTCATCATCTTCAAGATATTTGTTTTCTATTTCTTCATGTCTTTTTTTGGATTGGCTTTTCCAAGTTATTTTTACCTGATTTACAGGATTTTTAGAAATATATCCGTATCTAATTCCAAGATCAAAAACACCAGAAATACATGACTTATAACTATTAACTGTTCCATTTGAGTAATGACAAGGATTATCGTAAAGTAGGCTATCAAGATACTTGTTTATAAATTGTGATGTTATATTTTTAGCAATAATTTTAGTGCCCCATTCGCGATTAATTTTTTGTAATGTTGTTTTTTTACGATACCAGGTAGTATGGGCTAACTGTTGTTTGGCAACTGATATATACTTATCAGTAAGTTGCTCAAAAGTAATATCCGTGTTACCAGTCTGTAAGTCAATTAATCGTTTGCGAATTTTTTCGTCAAGAAGTAATTGCGCCTTTTTCTTTACTTGATTATTATTTTTACCGAAAGTAACACTTACTTCTTGGTATCTTTGAGTTAAAGGGTTTTTGTAATTATCAACAAATTTAAATTTACATGTTTTTGTTTTTACAATCCACATGTTTTTACCTCTATTTTCTGCTAAAATAGAGTATGCGAAAGCCGCTGTGCTTTCACACACTGCTGTTCAATTTTTTGTTCAGTTAGAGTTCAATTTTTTTCTAATTCAGCATGATTGCCAGATCTTTGCTGAATCGACCCTCACTCGTTGCCAGACGGGTGGGGGATTTTTTTAGTTTTTAGTTTTGTTCAACCCAGTTCCTGATATCATTTCTGTCAGCATTCAATTTATTACGCATTGCGTTGTATTCCCGAGAACCGACTTGATTTTCAAGTGAACTGTTAAATTTACGACGTGCATTTTGTAAACGTCTGTCTCGCTCAGCTTTTGTCATGAACCAGCCATTGCCTTTTACGACACAGATAGAGCCTTTGTTTACAGCACCATAGCCTAAATGGGTAATAATCCATGCGTTATTATTTGCTTGAGTAGCAGTTACAACTTGACCTGAACTAAGAGATTGTTTAAAAATTCTTTTTAGTCGAGGACTGTATTCAAACATCTTAACCCTCTTAGTAATCACAACCTCAGTTGGTTGAGCACCAGCTAAAGCTTTGTAAGGAACTTTAAACTTTTTGTGAGTAGTTCTTTTCTTAGCACGTTTGTGCTTTTTGGCTACTTTAACTGATTTAGTGTGGGATGCAAAAACTGTTGAGGTAGGAGCTGATAAAATTTCTCCTAGAGTTGCACCAATTGCTAATAATGACAAAATCTTCTTATTCAAAACTCTATATCCTCCTAAATAGATCAGGTTTAATGTCACTGTGGACAATTAAGGTATAATATCAATGAGGTGAATATTATGGATGAAGAACGAATTCTTGATAAATTAAGTAAAATTGAAGGCTTACTTATTGGTATTTCTATTGAAATACCAATTGTTTTGTTTATGATGTTTTATTATTTTGAAATGTGAAATACATAAACTAAAATCAAGGTTACAATTACTCCTGTAATAATAGAGGCAAGTGCACTAGTAAACGTTTGAATTGCAAACTTTGAAGGATAAAACACTAATATTATATCTATTTTGAATATTCATTATTTATTCCTTAATTGAGTCCTAGTAACTGCTTCTTCTTGGCTTCAAATTCATCTTGTGTAATGATTCCATCATCAGCTAATTTCTTATATTTTCTAAGCTGGTCTGGTATGTCATTATTAGTTTTGGTACTGATGCTCTCGTTTGATTGCTTTTGCATTCCAGCTTGAATGATTGAAATTAAAGAATTCATTTCTGAAGTAGCACCTTTAACAATAAAACCGTTTGCTTTTTCTTTACCTCTGAGAAAAGTTACTTCGAAATTCGAGCCATCTGAAAGATTAATGATCAAGCCTAAGTGGTCTATGTATTCATAGTTCTTTCCGCCAGTCATAGCTCCAACAATTGCTCCAGCTCCTCCAGCAATTGCACCTCCAACCAAAGCTCTTGTTATACCATGTTTTTTGTTTTCATTATGTCCTTTTTCATTTACTTGATAAGAAATTATATCTTTAAATTCAAGAACACGATAATCAGTTAATAGAGTTTTGGCACATAAAATCTTTTTGCTCTTTAAATCAAAGTAATAATGTGAAAATTTTTTAGCATCGCTTTGTTTGAAAGTATCAAGAACTCTTTTATATTCTTCTTTTTTCTTTTGTTGATCTTCATATTCTTGCCTAGCTTTTTCTTGTCTAATCTGTTTTTTGTGTTCCTTCTCTTTTTTCTTTTTAAGCTTTTCGTCTTCCTTTTTCTCTTTTTTCAGTTCTTTTTCAGTTTCAAGCTCTTGTACAATATCTTGAAATGTCTTGTTATTTGAAAGCATATTTTCGAAGTCTTCATAATTATGATCAGTTGCCCATGATATAGCTGCCAAAGTTGCTGTATCGCTTTTATCATTTTTAGAAAACTTATATTTACTAATACACTTGCCACAAATATACTTTTTGTCTTTAAATTTTAAATCTTGATCTAAAAAGCCAATCTTACTTCCACAGTTAGAACAAAGTTTTGCCATTTTCTTTTTCTTTCTAATCACTTACAAACTATAACTAACCTTAATTACTTTACCCAAGATGCGACCTGGATTTTCCTTATTGAGGAGGATCGGGTCGTATTTTTTATTCTCCGGCATCAACATTACTTGTTTGCCAACATGCTTGACTCTTTTGAGTGTTGCTTCCTCATCGTCATCTACCAAGACTGCAGCTATTTCATCATCTTCAACGGTTGGCTGAAGACGAACGGTTACTGTCGCACCGTTGGGTATCTTGGGTTCCATTGAGTCACCTTGGCATTTGAGAGCAAAAAGCGTGCCATCTGGCTTTTCTTCAAACAGTTCAGTTGTGTAGCCGTCAATATTTTGCTCAGCCAGAATAGGGGTGCCACATGCAATGGTTCCTATGATTGGGATGCGAATTGCATGCATCCCGGTTTGATCAATAGGTTTCATGTTGGTAGGTTGCTTGTGTACTTTAAGTATATCTGGCGATTCAACATGAAATAATTCAGCCATTTTTTCAATATACCCCATTCTAGGTATTCTAGATCCACGTTCCCAGTTATAAACCGCTTGTTCAGAAACATCTAATTTATCAGCCAACTGAGCCTGAGTCAAAGAATTTTTGGTTCGGTAAAACTTTATATTCTCAGATATAGCGCTCATTTTCTCACCTCTTTGTTAATAGTATAACAGTTTTGTTAGGGTAAATAACAAAAAGTTAGGTAATTTGTTAGATTTTTATTGACCATAACAAAATGTTAGGGTAATATATAAGACGTAAGGAGGTGCTAAATGATGAGTAGCAATACAAAAATCACTTTAAAGGCTGCTAGAGTTAATGCAGGATTAAGTCAAAATGAAGCTGCAAAGAGCCTTAGTTCATATTTTGGTATGCCTATCTCTAGGCAAAGAGTTGCTTCATTTGAAAGTAATCCTGATAAAGTACCGCCTGCTTGGGCAGAAGGATTTTCAAAGATTTATAACATATCTTTAGGTGATATTTCTTTTGCTCATAACTAAACATTATGTTAGGTAGGAGGCGACGAAATGCAAGTAAATTATAATTCCGCTGAAGTTAGCAGTGACTTAGTTAGGCTCACTAAAGAAGATCCTTTAACTCAGCAAACAGTGAAAAAAGTAATTAAAGTGCTTAGAAATAAACACTTAACTTATTTAGAAGCTAAAAGAGTACTCATTTATACGGACAAAATGATTCTAGACAGTTTTCTTAACGAAAAGCAGGTTTAATAATGAATAAAAATTCAAAGAAAAAGCCACAGCCTAAAAATACTGCAGCTTCCTCTTCAAAAGGAATTCATTCTGAAGATAAAAATGGTTCCTTTGGCATATTGCCTGATGGCTCAATTTATTCATCAGGTTCAAGTTCATAATTTGCCTTGATATGGTTCATAGGTGGATTACCAGTTACATGCCTAAGTAAAAAAGCTTTATTTCCATTGTCCCATTCTTGATATAAGTAGGAGTTACCAAATTTATCTTCGCCTGCTGATTGGGCAATGATCTGAGCACTAAATGGCTTTACGGGTTTAAAAGTCATTCTTTCTGCAAACATGTAATCTTTGGTTAATTCATTAAATGGAATTTGATTATATGAAATGATTTTCATATATAGTCACCTCCTCTCTAATCTAATTAAATTTTATCAGAGAAAAGGTGACCTATTTCCCATTTGAGCAAAAAGTTGAAAAACTTGAAAGAAGGTGAGAAACATGACTGATGAAGATTTACTTGAAAAGATGAAAAAGTATATTGGTCGCAAGTTGGATCAGGACAGTGATCCTCAAGCGATGAAGGCTATCATTTCTGAGTACATGCACATGAGAGGAGATGATTACCGTTGATGGCCAATGGTTGGAAAACGCCTAAGCAGATCCAAGAAGACTATCATCTGGCAGATAAAACTTGGGCTACTTGGCGTAAGAAGTGTGAGGCATCCCCTTATAGGGATGCAATTGTAAGAGTATCAACACGGTCGACATTTATCATTGAACCGCGTTGGCAGAAGTTCTTGATCTGGCAGTCAAAGAACTATGAGGAAAAACATATGGATCCGCATTTGCGTGGTCTGTAAAACTAGGAGAAATTGAACTATGACTAGAAAAGAAACAGCAATTGTTGTGATGTACGTGACTTTAATCGCTTTAGCGGTCTTAGGACTGTATTGTGTCCCTGACGTTCTTGCAACTGGGATGTAGGAGGGATGCACGATGACAGAACAAACTTTTAACAACCTGTTAAAGAATAGCAATGCTTTGTTTGACCGCAATAATGACATTTGGGCAAAAGAAACTATTTTGACCAAACTGCAAAAAAACACGCTACCTGAAATCAGGTAACGTGTCAAACACATAAGATAAATTGATAATCCTTAACAAGTATACCACCGTAAGAGGAAACATACATGCCGAAGATTAAAAAAGTTTACAAAACTAAGTATACAGTGATTGATAACGCTGTAATTGAAGACACAAAACTATCGTGGAAAGCCAAAGGGCTTTTCACTTACTTATGGAGTCGACCAGATAACTGGAACTTCTATGCTTCAGAAGTAGCTAAACATTCTAAGGGAAGCAGAGATCAAGTATTAACTGGTCTTGCAGAGCTTGAAGCGTCCGGTTATTTACGACGTAGTCGTAAACGTGATAAGAATGGCCATTTAACTAGTCAGAATGAGTGGCTATTATCACAAGAGCCAAATACTGCTTGGATTGCTGAAGCTGCAGAAAAGAAGGCTAAAAAGGCAGCTAAGTCTAAAACTAAAAAAAGAAAAACAATTATTAAAGCTGTGTATAAGTTTAAGTTACCTAAGTCGGAAAATCCAACGTTGGAAAAACCTATGTTGGAAAATCCAACGTTGGAAAAACCTATGTTGGAAAATCCGACACTACTAAATACTAACCAGACTAAATACTTACTAGATAAAATACTTAGTTTATCTCTCTCTAAACCTCTCCCTAAAACTAGAACTGTGGATAAATCTCCAGCTCTTGATTATGAGAGAGATGAAAAACTAAATAAAATAATTTTTAAATTCAATCAAGCTAGGGCCAAGTATCATACTCCAATTGTGTCATTTTCAAAAACAGAGCGTGATCAATTAGCCAGTGCTATCGGCTCTAAATCACTTGACCAACTTGAGAAGCAATTAGAGCCGATCATTGATAATGTGGCAATTTTTGCTAAACAGTATCCTGCTGGATACTTTATCAGCTCAGTTAGAAATCTACCGGAGGTAAGCATAAATGCATAACGATAAGTCCAATAAATCCAAAAACATTAGCAAGAAAGTGCTGGTTTACTTACCAGCCGGAATTGTAACTACTCCAGAATGGCTGTTTAGAACATTTACCACGTCTTCGCTTGCAAATCATGGAATCAGGAAAGCGACTGAAGGTCTTAGGACATACAGACCTAACGGAGAAGTAGAAGCTGGCAGCATTGAATTCGTAGTTCAGATTAATAGCAGTGATCTGGTCATTAGAATTAGTGCTGATACGCCTATTGTTTATAAGGGATTTAAGAAGTGGGAGGCACTTGCATGAAAACTAAGAGAATGGTTGATGAACAGCGCATTTTAAATATCATTACAGCGGCTAAGTTTGTTAGCTATGCTCCAATCGATCGTTTAACTGATAATCAACATTTATCAGGTGGGGCAATGACAGACAAAATTAGAATCTCTGCATTGAATTACTTGATTGATAACATTCGTGATGAAGTTGGTTTGGGCTTTGGAGATGTAACAAATAACCTACTGTCAAGCTCATCAAAAAGCGAATCAAGTCGCTTTGCTAAAGAAGCAATGATTATGGGCTGGAATTTTGTGAAAGTTAAGTCAGCAATGGAGGATAATCATGGAACCAATAACTAGTTTAATTATTCATGCTGAAAATCATTCAGAAAGCAATTCTATTCAGAAGCAGGGAATGATTAGAGGACGTCGTTTTTACATTAAAAAGCAAGATCCAGATCCATTTAGCATGCTTTTTGGGGCAATGTTTGGTGGTGATATAGTCAATCCTCATTTAGATGCTTACTTAGAAGTATTTCCCTATGAGAGATATCACCATGATGCTGAAGTTGCTGATAGTACGTATGATTTTCGAGATTCTCTTAAAACGGCTCCAGGTGGAGTAACTTTCTTCGGAGAATTAAGCTTAAATGGAAAAATTTTACCAGGTGACTTTGTTGGTTTTGATACTGCACACTCCGATACATCAGGGATGAGCCTTGAAAGCTGTATTAAGGCTTTAATTGCAATGGCTTATGAAATTGAAGAAAAGGAGGATAAAAATGACTACTAAAAGAAAAATTAATCAAAATAATTGCTATCTTTGCAGTACATTAAATGCTTTTCACGATGGACCTGATTTATATGCATCCACAATGAATAAATTTCACGTTAACCTAAATGAAATGGATGGCAAATGGTACTTAATGATTAAAGGCTTGCCTTATCCTATTAAGCATTGTCCTAATTGTGGGCGAAGACTTGATAAAGATGCAAAGTTTGAAATGACAGATTGGCTGTAAGTGATTGGTTATTAGGAGGATAAGGAATGAAAGAAAACAAGCTTAAACTGTATTATTTTTCACAAGATGAAGATCCGTATAACATGTACAACGAATTTGCAGTATTGGCAGAGTCAGCAGATGATGCTTGGACGCAAATTCAAAGAAAATCTATTAAGGATGAATTTAAAGGACAGAGCTTGAGCATGATGGATCTTCATGATTTTGACGATGATCGTTCTCATTACGAGGTAAAATGCTATCCATTAGATAAACCTACGGTCATTGCCCATTACTCATTTGGATAGGAAAGTAAAATTGAAAACGCAATTAACCAAAAAGATGGAACGAGCTTTAGTAGCTGACGCTTTAAAAAAAAGAAACCATCCAGCTCTTGAAGTCAAATATTGGCATACTGAATCAATCGGTGCCTTTACTTACAGACCTGTTGGACAAGTAGAATACATTGATGCAGTTATTGAAAAAGATGGAATGTTTAGCTGCATGGAACTTAAAGTTTCTATGAAAGATCTGCATTCAAAAGCCGCTCAATCATTTGTAGGAAACAAAAACTACTTGGTTTGTCCTTTAGAAATGGCAAAAGAGATTAAAGCTTGTAATGATTCGTGGCTTGAAGATCATCCAACCGTTGGAATTATAGGATGGGACGAGAAAAAGACTTTTAAAGTTGTTAAGCGATGCAAAGTAAAATATCTTTTGCCTGAAAACGATTGGATGACTTTAGCTAAAGGCATGATTTCAAGTATGTCTAAAGAAATGAAAGGATATGGAAATGAAGATTGAATTACAAGTCGGAACAAGAGCCACTACTAAAGACTTCAGAAATACTTATAAAGCTAGATATTTGGTGGAACATGGCTGGAGAATTGACTCAATCGTAAAGCCTTATGTTCCTGGATTAACTACTCGTGTTGACTTAGTTTCAGTACCAACCAAGTATGGTCAGTTAGTAGTTAAAAATGAAGATATGCTGACTTATGTAGGCAATAATGTGTGGGATGTAAGGAGAGATAAATAATGAGTAAGTACAGAAATAACGCTTCAGCCTTAACTAAAGGTTATGAAGAAATCGACACTAATCTAGATCATTACAAAAGTTCATCTTTTAAAACTGAAAATGATTATGTTGAAGGCGTAGCAATCTACACCATGGATGGGTCAGTTTTCAAGTTCAAAGATTTAACCGTTGATGATATTTATGATGCAATAAATATCCATAAAGATAGATGGCTAAACATCAACAATGGTGGCCAAGTAAATCTTGGTTATGTAATCTGTTATCAGCCTTGGAGATTTTATAAGCATGATAGCCATAAGAGAAAGTATTGAGGCGATAGCATGCAGGAAGAACATAGAACTAAGAAAGTCAAGATTGATATTGACGATATTAGTCAAAAAAGCTGGTCTTATGGGATGCAAAAAATTGCTAAGCAAATTATTGCACAAGCATATGGTGTCACACCTGATGCAATTGTAATTACCTCCACTGATTTAAAAAGATTGGTGTTTGAAGGCTACAATGCGATGGACTGGAATAAAAAGTTTGCATTGCAATTGAAGATCACACCACGTTTAAAGGAGAAAATTTATGGTAACCACCAAGAAGACAACGACTAAAAAGAAAACTACTAAAAAAGTTGTAAAGCAAGAAATGAAGGCACAGTCAGTCATTTCATACAAATTTCCTGACTCAAGTTATACTCTTACAGCTCTTACACCATTTTCTGCTGATTCACTTATTGAAAAATTTGAAACTGGACTAAAAGAAGATGGTGTATTTTCAACTTTAACGGGCTTAGATTCTGATTTTAATATTGTTCCTGGAGAGCACATTAAGGATATTAAATATTGGGTTTCATTTGGGATTCCTGCTAAATATATTCGTTTCATTAGTGGTGTTCCAAATGAATGAGCATAAGCAAATTGAACGCCAAAGGTGGCAAACAGCCATTCATTTAATTCAAAAATGTGAAGATAAATACGGTTCTATTACTCAAACTCCAGAAGATGATCCAAATTTTGTAAAAGTTCAGCGTATTTGTGGAGCAAATCTAAGATCGACAGAAATAGCTTTTAGAAATCAAGAACTAATTGCAGAAAAAATTGAAAGTGGTTTTGCTAAGACGTATATTGTTAGGCATTATCATGTTGCTCCAGATACAGTAGAAAAAATTAAACGAAGGTTTAATCTGTCTTTTAAACCCGTGTGGTTATATGTTTTGTATAAAGACAATAAACCAATGTATTTCATAAGATCTAAGAAGCTAGATATACCAATTATTTTTAATCGTACATTTTATAGTGACAAAATACTCAAGTCGTTTTTATTAAATAATGGGTTTAAACTGAGGGCAAGAAAAGTAATATGGCATAATATACCAATTGGAGCATATTATGTTACTCCAGATCATAAGAAAGTAATTCAAAAGATTAATGAGGAGTACAGAGAATAACAGCAGAAAGTGGGATGCATTGTGGAGCTAGATATTGATGTTGATGAAACACTAGATAAGACTCGTGACTTTTTAGAAAAAGATTTGGGTGAGCTAGCAAGCTTAGCTGATCGTGATGTAACGTCTTTATCTAGTCCACAATTATCTTTTAGTTGTAGTCATGGCGGTACTAAACAAGCAGATGACATTTTAATTGATCATTGGTCTGCTGATATTGCCTTAACTGCAATACATGCTGCAGTACATCATATTCCGAATGAAGAACATGAACGTGACATTTTTATTCAATGTTACTTTATGCATCGAACAGACAAAGAGATGATTGATCGATTTGTTATATCTCGTTCAAGTTTGCGTCGAAGAAAGAATCGTGCCTTAGTAGAGTTTGCAAGACGATTGGATGTGCAGAAAAACAATCCTAACCATAATTGTGATTGGCTTGAAAGCTTGGTAGTAAAGTAAATCATCGATTAAGGTGAACCTTAAGTGAATCATTTTTGGACCCTAAGTGAACCCTAGATGAATCATTCGTGAACCCTAAATGAACCCTAAGTGAATCAAAGTTGAATCATTTTTGAACCCTCGGTGAACCCTAATCCGTTGTAATATGATAGTGTCGAATGATTAGGGAAGGATCATTCGATGCGGTATGTAATCTTACGAGCGGAAGATCTTATTAAATAAGTCCTCCTTAAGGGATGCATATGTATCAATTGATATGTGTGTATCCATCTTCAGAGCTTAGTCTAATTGGCAAGACGTCAGACATTGCCTGTCGATGATGCAGGTTCGATTCCTGCAGCTCTGTTTGCTACCCAATTGTTGTGGTCTTATTCAATTGATAAAATGGGTAGCTCTTATGAACTTAGTACAAAGGTAGTATGTTGGATTCCAAATCCAGAGATGTGGGTTCGATCCCTACAGTTCGTGTTGATCACGTGTTTGCAATGGTCAACGTAAGCAATCACAATTTCTGTGGTTGCTTATTTATTTTGCAAAAGAAAAGAGGTAGAGGCATGCAGCTCAAGAAATGTAGATATTCAACATGTAATCAGTTAATCCCATTTGATCAAAAGAATCCGTTCTGTAAAAAGCACGGAAAGAATTGGCATCAGCGCAAATTTAATTATCAAAAAAAAAATTACAAAAACTACAACAAATATCAGCGCGATCCGGTTGCGAATGCCTTCTATCATTCGGCACCTTGGCGCCGTTTATCAGTTGATCTAAGACGCAAATCTATGTGGACCTGTGAATGCTGCGGTCATACTTATGACGCAAAATCATTTTTGGTTGTTGACCACATTATCCCGTTCAAAGTTGAGCCGAGATTAAAATTAGACCGTAAAAATCTGTGGGTTCTATGCAAAAAGTGTCACTTTTGGAAAACAAAGCTGGAACAACAAATTTATGGTGCATCCCTAATTGCCAATTTAGACACGAGCAAAGCTTGGCCACGCAAAAAAATTCAAAATTGGATTTTAACGCGTGAGAAAAGCAAATAGGCCCCCCCGTGGGTCAAATCGATTGAGAGCACGCGCCAAGCCGTCTTTTTCTTTTGAGCGAACAGTAATTAAACTCTGATAAAGGTGGTTTAAATTATGGGACAAATAATTGGAGTCAGTTTTTTACTTTTAGGCCTTTTTGCATTGATTCAGGAAGGAAAAGAATAATGCTACATCGTAAAAATAAAAAAATATTATTAATTATAACTTTGATAGTTTTAATTTTCGGATTATCGGCATGTTCAAGCGATTCTGCAAACGATAATTCGGATGGAGAAGATCATGGGATAACTTTAATACCTATTTTTCGTTCAGATGGCAGTACTGACATGTTATTTTTACCGTATTAATTCAGGAGGGAAAGAAGTGAAATATTTTAAATTTGGTCATGGAAAATGGCATTGTACAAAATATTTAAAAAATAAGGTTTGCTTTAGTTCTGATGGTCTGATTTATTGTGATTTCAAAGGAAAACCAGCTATTGGAATATTAAGTAATGGCAATTATTGGAAAAGATAGGAGATGATTAGGTGGCAAATATCAAACATGCTGGTCGTAAACGAAAATTAAATGTTGGTGATGATGACCGTCCTTATCAAAAACGACAGTCAAAAAAGTTTAAAGAAATGAACAAAACTTTAAAAGAAGTCCAACCTACGCCACCTAGTCATTTAGATAAACATGGAAAATGGTTGTGGCGTCAGATTGTACCTGAACTACAGAAAATTGGTAATATCAAATATCTTGATCAATTGAATTTAGCTGCTCTTTGTTCAGCATATTCAGATTTCAGAACTGCTGAAGAAGAAATTGCTAAAGTTGGGCCTTATGTTATGGCGCTAGTTGATGTCCCACAAGTTTTGGAATATCAAAATGCTAAAGGAAAAAAAGTTCAAAAAATAGTTAAGATATCCAAGGAAGTTCAGGACAAATCTCGCCCTAATCCAATGTTTTCTGTTAAAAATACTGCAGAACGAACAATGAAAACTCTATGTGCCGACTTAGGTATGAGTTTTAATGCAAGAGCCGCAGCAAATATTGAGAGTGAAAATTATCATGCTCAAAATAAACATGCTGAAACAAGTTCAAGATCTCCTTTAGGTTTGGTGAAGTTCAATGGAGTATGATTTAACAGAAATTAAAAATATTAAAAAGTATGTGCGAGAGAGCGATTTTAAGGTCAAGTTCACTAATATTGCTAATCAAGTAACCGATTATGGTACTAAATTTGCTGCTGATGTATTGCTAACAGATGAATACATTACTGGTAGGGATGTACAATTAGCAGCATTTCGTCACATGAATGATCTTTCTTTACAAGGAACGGATGATTTTCCATTCACTTATTCTGAAGAATACGTTAATGCAATTGAATATTTCACAAGAATACTTCCAAATCCACTTGATTTAAGTCAGAAAATTAAGCCATATGGGTTTGAAAGTTTTTTGTTTGATTCAACACTTGGTTGGCGTGATCTTGAAACTGGCGGATCAAGATTTCATGTAGTTCATTTTTCTACTTCAAGAAAACAGGCTAAGACTTTTTGCGCCGCTGTTTTACTAAATTTTGGCTATTTTGTAATGGGACTTCAAGGATCTGCACAAGATTTCTTAGTTGCATCTGTAGATTCAGAACATGTTAACAAGTTATTTGATTATATTTCATTGCAAGCGCGTCAAATTATTGAGTTACCTGATTTTCATGATGAATGTAAGGCTCAAGACGTTGAAGTTCAGTCAACGCAAATTATCGGTCATAAAAATCGAAATATTGTGCGTAAAGGTACTGCTTCAGGTCGAAATTCTTTTGATTCGAAACACGATTTGTTTGCTATTTTTGATGAAATTGGTGGATTAGATCCAAAATATGATCAAAAAATATCAAATATCATGATGGGTCAAGGTGATAATCCTAATAGATTATTGGTAAAAATCTCAACTGCTTATCCTAATCCAAATTGTGCATTTAAGCATGAAGAAGATAGTTTACGTAAGGCAATTGAAACTGATTCTCATGATGCAGATGATACATTTTTCCTTAATTTTGCTCAAGATAGCGAAAATGAGGTTTTTAAGCCTGAATTATGGGAAAAGTCGAATCCTTTGCTACATGATAAAGCATCTCATGATCAACGATTAATAGGGTTGATTGATTTAAGAAATAACCTGGAAAGACAGGGAAAATTAAGCGATTTTGCTAATAAATCAATGAATATGTGGTCACGCCAGTTCCAAGATTCATATTTGCCATTGAGAGATATTCAGAAAAATATAATTTCTGATTTTAATATTCATGGCAGGGATGTATTTATTGGAATTGATGCTTCAATGTCTAATGACAATACCGCGTTTGGTATGATTTTCCCTTATGATGACCATAAATTTCATATTGAGCAGTATTCTTTCATTCCATTTGCCCAAGCTAAGACAATTGAAGCTAAAGAAAAGCAAGACAGTTTAAGTTATCGCAAATTAGCTCGTCAGGGCTTCTGTGAGATTACTAATAATGCTTCAGGTACAATTAGCTATGAACAAGTTTGGAACTGGCTAGAACGCTATATTTCATCAAATGAGTTAAATTTAAAAGCAATTGTAGTTGATCCAGCTTACTTAACTTGGTTTGCTAATCGTGTTGAAAATTATCAACCGAATTGGCCATATATTCCATTTAAGCAAACTTCATTGCAGCTTAACCAGCCTACAAAAGGACTGCAGAAAGCATTTATTGATGAGAATGTGTCTTTACTTAAGGATCCTTTGTTAATTGATGGCTTAAATAATGCAGTATTAGTTGCTGATAAAGGTGGCATGGTTAAAATTGACCGGCAGAATCGAGTTAGTCAACATATCGATACTGCAGATGCTATCATTAATGCTTATTCTCAAGCACAAAATTATTTTGAGGACTTTAATGATGGCAAGGATGTGAAGTTGCTCGATACGATGAATCAACAGCAGCGAAATAACTACTTTAAGGGCTTATTTGGGGTGTAAATTATGATTAATAAATTTATTCAAATTCTTAAAAATGTATATTTTTGGTATTTTCAAACAATTCTCTTTATTGCAGGCTTTGTTGTGATTAATATTGCTATCTATTTAATTAATGCAGTTGCCGGATTATTTCTAACTGGGATTACTTTAATTTTATTCGGTATTATTATGAATCATGATCGTCAAAGGAGATGATTAAATGGGGCTTCTAAGTAGGGCATCACCCAAATTTGATAACAATGTTCAAATTCCTTCAATGCATGGACTGGTTTTTACTCAACTGATTGGTAATAGCTCTGTTTCTATGGTTCCAATGTCTAAAGCAATGCTGAATAGTGATGTTTTTAGTGCAATTCATCGGATAGCTTCAGATATAGCTTCAGCTAAATTTAAAACTGATAACACTTACATTGAATACATATTGAATCGACCAAGTTCCATTATTGGTCGATTTTCTTTTTGGCAAGGTGTCATTAGTCAGTTACTGCTAGCTGGTAATGCTTATGTAGTTGTTGATGGTATGAATCTAGTGCAATATCGACCAACTGAAATAAGCAATATTCAAGTAATTGGTGAAAATGTAGGTATTGAATATACAGTTACTCCACTAGATGGTAGTAAAGAATTTAAAGTAGATCAAAATCACATGCTGCATTTTAGAATTATGCCAGATTCTAGCTATCAGTACTTGATAGGTCGATCACCGTTAGAGTCTTTAGCGTATGAAATGACCATTAGTGATCAGAGTAAAAAAGCAACTTTAAACTCAGTTCAGAATCAGATCAGTCCTATTGGGATTCTTAGTGTTCCAGCATCTCAACTTAATGATGAAGACCGTGAGACAGCTAGAACTAGTTTTGAAAAAATGAACTCTGGGGCAAATGCCGGTCGACTAATGGTACTTACAGATGATTTTAAATTTTCTCAATTAGATGTGAAAGCTGATGTCTTTAAAGCTTTAACGGAAAATGCTGACTATTCTGCTGCACAAATTTCTAAAGCATTTGGGATTCCAGTAGACATGTTAGGTGGAGGAAAATCGACCGAATCTCAGCATAGTAACATCGATTCGGTCAAGGGTACCTATATTGCGGACTTAAACTCTTATACTAATCCTTTACTTGATGAAGTTAGACTTAAGTTTGATTGTCCTAACTTAAAATTGGATATCAAATCGGCTCTTGATGTTGATGATTCAATTGCTGTTGGTCAAGCTAACTCAATGGTACAGGCTGGAACAATTGACCAAGGACAGGCTCAACAGTTGCTTAAGCGATCAGGTACTTTGCCAGTTGACCTAATTCCGCCACAAGAAGGAGGTGATGACAATGGAAATTGATATTAAAGGAAGCGTAGTAGATAGTGAAACTGGACAAATGTTTAACTGGTTTGGGATGCAAAATACTAATCCAAAAGATGTACAAAATGCTTTAAATAAAGCTAATGGGGAAGATATTGAATTGAATATCTCGTCCGGTGGTGGAGATGTTGCTTCGGCGGCTGAAATCTATACAATGCTACAGCAATATCCAGGTAAGATTACTGGAACAATTCAGGGAATTGCCGCTTCAGCTGCTAGTGTAATCTCTGAAGCATGTGATCATTTAGTTATTAGCCCTGCAGCCAGCATGATGATTCACCGAGCATCAAATACTTTTAGTGGTAATACTGAAGATATGGGACATAATTCAGTGATTTTGTCTAAAGTAGATCAAACTATTTGCTCGGTATACCAGGCAAAAACTGGCAAATCAAGAGATGAAATCTTGAATTTGATGAAAGATGAAACGTGGATGACTGCAGAGGAAGCGGTTGATCAAGGCTTTGCTGATGAGGTTTTAAATGTCTCAGATAATGCGCCTCAAGTGATTAATTCTTTTGAAGAAATTCCAGTTAAGGCTAAAGTAGATGAATTCATGAAAATGCTGATGAATTCAGTTAAAAAGAATAATGAAAATAAGAGCGATAATACTCAATCTTCTAATCAAGATAGTATTACCGCTCTTTTTAATAAAAAATTATCGATTTTAAAAGGAGAATAGAATGTCAGATGTAATTACGCGAGACCAAGTTGAAAATACCTGGAAAATTTCAGCTGCAAAGGTCTCAGACTTAAACAATAAAATCAACATTGCATTATCTGATCCTTCAGCTTCTTCAGATGACATGAAGAAATTGAAAGACGAACGTGATAAAACTGTTGAAATCAGAGATACTGCTCAAGAGCAATTAGCTCAGTTTGGGATGAATCCAAATGAAGTTAAAAAAACTAGGAATATTTTGGATCGCGACAGTAAAGAAGATCATACTAAATCAATTAGAGATAGTATCAATTCATTCGTTCACGCCGGTGCATCTGGTCGCAAGTATATCAACGATGCAACAAATTCTGATGATGGTCAAATTACTTCACCAGTTGTAGCGCCCACAATTCCTGAGACTATCATTTATGATCCATCAAAGGAAGTAAACTCAGTAGTAGACCTATCAACATTTTTAACTAAGACACCAGTACCTACTGGAAGTGGTACAGCACCAATTATTAAGAGAGCAGATTACAGCTTTCCAACGGTTGAAGAATTACAAGAAAACCCTAAGTTGGGTAAACCAGAATTCTCAAATGTTAATTGGAAAGTTAAGACTCATCGTGGCGCCTTGGCCATTTCTAATGAATCAATTCAAGATTCAAGCGTAGATGTTTCTGACTTAATTCTTACACAAATGGGTGAAGCTAGAGTAAACACCTATAATAAATCTATTTCTGATGTTTTGAAGAAGTTCAATGCAGTAGAAGATGCAAATGCTGATAATCTAGTTGATGTTTACAAGTATTTGTTAAATGTTGCGTTAGACCCTGCATATAATCCAGTTATTATTGCAAGTCAATCTATGTACAATGCTCTTGATACTCTTAAAGACAAGAATGGGCAATACATTTTTCATCAAGATGTTACTGGCAAGAGCGGTGCTAATTTGCTTGGTGTTCCAGTCTTTAAGATTGGCGATAAATTACTTGGTGAGGCAGGAGAGTCAACAGCATTTATCGGTGATATGAGTCGTGCGGTATTCTTTGCTGATCGACAACAAATCAACCTCTCATGGCAATATAATGAAGTATATGGTCAGTACTTAGCTGGTGCTTTACGTTATGATGTAGTATCCGCTGATCCAAATGCTGGATTCTTCTTAAATGCTAAGTTACCAGCAAGCCAAATGTATGTACCAAAGATTACTCCTACTCAAGATGCAGTACTTAATGTTCCGGTATTGGGGGATAATAAGCAATCAGATGAAAAAGAAACTGATCCCGTAACACACTAGGAGTGATTTAAATGACTGATTCAACTGGCGTAACTGTAAACGACTTACGGGATTACTTGGCTAGTGATGCACCGGATGAATTTTTGCAACGCCTAATTGATGAAGCTGAGTATGATGCTCACCATATCGTAGGTGACGACATTCCGATTGAGCGTTGCCGGCAGAACCGTGATTTTAACCAAGCTGTTAGAATCTTAGCCGACTATGATAATGCATCACGTGGTGCACAAGACAGTCAAGCACACGCCTATCCTAGATCATTTCTTTATCGAATGAATCAATGCAAATGGTCATTGAGGAGGGATACAGATGGCTCTGAATAAATTTACTGGGCGTAGCTTTAGTAAATCAATTGTTTTTGGCACAAGTGTAAAGACGAGAGACGAAAATGATGGTTCTGAGAAAATGACCTTTAAACGTCTTCTAGGGCCTTTTCATTGCGCTCCATATATTCGGACGATGCATCAGAATTTTGAACTTATGGGTACCAAATATTCAAGTACTCGGCAAGTATCAGTTAATCATCAATGGGTTGGTAGCAAACTGACTCGCAAAATGAAATTTGCGTTGCTTGATGGTGAAATTTATCAAATTGTTGATAATGGTTCTGATCAAACAGATAACCCTAATGGTGTTGATATTTTGAGTTTGCAATTAGCTGAAGATATTGAAATGCCAGAAGAGGTGAGTGAAGATGGCTAGCTTTGAAGATCAATTAAATAATTATCGTAAACAATTGTCTAAATTGGTACCGAATACTGAACAGAAGCTTAAAGCTAATAAAGCAGGTGCGGAGGTCTACCAAAAACGTCTTGCTGAGGTTACAAAAGCAAAACACTATTCAAACAAAAAAGATGAAAAGTATGGTCACATGGCTGATCATATTGAAATTTCCGATAAAAATAGTGATGAAGTAGCTGATGGCAGTGCAACCGTTGGTTGGCCAAATCGATATCATGCAATGAATGCGATGCGTTTAAATGATGGAACTGTTCACATTAAGGCTGATCACTTTGTTGATATTACTCGTGAAGAAAGTAATGATGCAGTTGTTGAAGCTCAAGCTAAGGCATTGGGCTTTAAGAAAGGCGGCTAGTTATGAAGTTGCCAATTGTACAAGTTGCTGACTTACTTGAAGCTGCTAACTTTGGTTGGGTTGATCCAGAACACATCTATACTACAAATGTCACTCCCGATGAAGATGATTCTGGTAAAACAACATTTATTCGCATTCAAGACGCTGTAGGCCGAATGGCTTACTATGCTAATGATGTAGCCTTTGCACAAGTTGTTGGTGTAGAGGTTCAAATATTTTTCAGCAACAAATGGTCAAAGTTGACCAAAGATGAAAATTTAACAATTTATGATGCAAAAGTCGCAGTTTTGAAGAAGTTGCAGGCTAATGGTTGGAAGATTCAAAATCCTTTGAATCCTGACACACCTGATCCTGATACTGGTCAAAAAACTGCGACTATTTATGTTACAAAAATTTTAGAAATGGAGAATTAGAATGGCAGATACACAAACGACTCAAGAATTAGGGTCATCAAGTCATGGTATTAATCTCGTTACTTTTGCATTGCTTAATCCTTCAACTGGTACTGTTTTAACCGGCCCTGATGGTTTGAGTGATAACGGGATTAAGCCAATTTATCAAGGTGTTCAAGGTACTACACAAGCCGAATATCAAAACCTAGAGCGTGAAGGTACTAAGCAATATGCTAATGACACGCCTAAGCGTGTTACTCGCCCTACTCAAGCACCTACTGCAAACTTAACGTTTCTCGACATTGCTTGGGACACTCTTAACAAGTTAACTGGATATGAACAAGGTGAAGATGGTGGTTACTCACTTTCTGGTGGCGCTAAGCCATATTTTGCAATGCTCACACGTGCAACTTTCTTGGATGGTTCTTCTTTATATGAAGCTTTTGCATGTGCTACTGCAATTTTACCAACTGGCCAACACCAAACTGATAATGACTCAGAACAAGATGCAAATGTTGCTTTAACTGTTGATGCATTCCAACCAATTAATCCTGATGTTTTTAAGCTTAAGAATGGGCATCAAATGCCTTATAGACGCTGGAATTCTTTAGATTCAAAGTTTGATCCTGAAAAGATGATGGCACAAGTTTTCCCTGGGTATAAACCGGATGACACAATGAAGATTGTGGTACCTACTTGGAATGGCACGTCAGTTGCTACTCCAAGTAATGTACCAAGTGTCCAACCTAAGTCAGATAAGTAATTGAAAAGTAGGGTGGGTGTGGTAGGAAAACTAATAACTATTTATCAAGGAACGGGTTACCCGTTCCTTTTCTTTCGAAAGGATTATAAAAATGTCAAAAATTATTATCGATACTAAAATTTTGCCAATTAAAGTTGATCAAGTTGAATTCGTTCTTACGGGTGCAGTAGGTGACATTTCAAGAGAGACCATGATTAAGCTTTTGGAATCAGCTGATACTAAGAAAAATGAAAAGTATGTTGACTTCATTAAGCGACAAGCAGATGCCAAAAAAGCTGCACTTGACTTGTTAAAGTTAGTCCTAGGTTTATCAACTAAACAAATTGACAAGATCAATTCAGAATTGGAAGAAAGCACTATTGATAATTATGTTGGTTACGTTGAGTCCTTACTTCAAGGTTTAGCTACTGGTTCATATGCTGACTTTGAAAAGGCGCAAAAAGATGACGGTGAGGAAGTCACAGACCCAAAATCCGACGAAGACGACGATTAAAACAAATCAACGATTTAAAGGTTCAAGGGCTTCATTATAAAAGATTAAAACGGGATATGTTCTTGATGCATGGGACAGATCCTAAATTGATTGATAATACTGATTATTTTGACTTGATGGAACTTCTAAGCACACCAGATGAAGATCCAATATTCTCAGCTTCTGAACTTTTGAGTCCATCTGTAAATCAAGAACAGAGTTTCTACGATCAGGACGACATTTGGGCTGATGAGTAGATAGAAAGGAGGTAAATATGGTGAAAATCAGCAACATAATGTCGACCACGATCGACATTAATACAATTAAAGCTTCTAATTCACTTAAGTCTTTAGATAGCGCCATTAGAGCTACAACCAATGCATGGAAAGCTAATGAAGCACGTGCTAAGTCAGTGGGTAGTGCCCTTGAGGCGTCTAAATCACGGTATGAAGGTCTAAGCAAAAATATTGAAAACGTTAAGTCAAAAATTGGGTACTTAACGGAGCAACAATCTAAGCTTGACCGAACTACTCAACAAGGACAAGAAGAGTACAATAAGTATGCTAATAAATTAGCGTCTGCTGAAAAGCAACTTGCTTCAATGACTGCTCAGCAAGACCGAGCTAAGCGGTCAATGGACTATCAAAAGACGGGGCTAGCTGGACTGCAGTCGTCTTATAAGTTGCTGAATGAATTAGGCAATAGCCGAATTCAGCGGCTTGAAGCTGAAGGTAGACAATATGAAGCTAATAAGACTAAATTGGCCACTTATCGTGCGTCAATTACTAGCCTAACTAAACAGCAGAAACTGCAGGCTGATGAACTGGTTAGAATTGGCAAAGCTTCTGGCGAAGCTAGTGAAGCTTATAAACGTCAACAAATTCGCTTAAACCAAACCTCAACTACTTTAGCAAAAACTAAAAATGAGATGAATGAATTGTCGGGATCAATGCGTAAAGCAAACCCGACTTTTTTAGATCGTATTAAAAGTAAACTAGGTAGTGTCAACAAAGAAGCTGGTCAAACTCATAAGACTTTTAAAGAAGTATTTGCTGGGTCTTTTATTGGCAACGCTTTGTCAAATGCTGTATCAAACTTAACTGGTAAGCTTAAGGGTGCAGTTAGTGAAGGTATGGCATTAAATGCCGCTACTGCTAAGATTAATGCTCGTTTTAAGAGTATGGGCATGTCCGCTAAAGGTATCGAGACCTTAGATAAGCAAATTGGTGATTTAAAGTCTCAAACCAATATGACTGGTGATAATGTAGCCAACTTGCAGACCAAGATGCTTAACTGGTCAAACATTGGTACTAAGGGTGCCATGCAAATGACTAAGATGATTGCTGGTGTCGGTGATTCATCTAAGTTATCTGGTGACAAAATTGAGCAGATGGGTGCTAGTTTGATGCGTGTCGGGTCTACTGGTAAGGTGACTTATTCAGCATTAAGCCGAGTCACCAAGTCAGCACCAACCTTTATGGCACAGTTGGCCAAAGGTGCCGGCATGTCAGAAGACAAGCTTAAGTCAGTGCTTAAAACCGGTAAAGTTACGCAAACTCAATTCCAAAAATGGATGGCGTCAGCTGCTAAGTACTCTGATACTGCCTTTAAAGGCTTTAGCTCCACGCAAGGTGGTGCGCTTAAGTTTATGCAAGTTAGATGGCAAAAACTTGAGCAGACAATGACTAAACCATTGTTTGATGCTAAAACTTCAGGTCTTCAGTCTTTGAAAGACATTATGAGCAGTCCGGAACTGCTTAAAGGTGCTACAGCAATCGGCAATGCATTGTCATCCACATTAGGCTATATTGACAAGCACAAAAAGGATATAGCAGGTATTACTTCAGATATTACACATATTGCTGTTCAGTTGGGCAAAGATGTGTGGAAAGATATCTCTGGGATTATTGGGGATATTGGTAAGTCTTTTGGTTTAATTCATGATAATACTAAGAAGACTGAAGATCCTCTTCACATGGTCAAGCTTACAATGGACGGCTTGGCTAAGAACAAGACCGCAATTCAATGGATTAGTAAAGCCATTGTTGCAATGGCTGCAGTTAAAGGACTTAAAGCAGTAACTAGTCCGCTTGTTGGATTAGCTAACATTAAAATTGGTGATAAATCGCTAATCGGGATGTTGGCCAAGGGTGGATTCAAATTCGGCAAAGGGATGCTTCATCCAATTAAGTCAATTACTAATACTTGGGATAAGTTCTTAATCCATCTTTCAAATGGAAAAACTAGAGTTGGTAAAATTACTGACGCGTTTAAAACTGGTTTTTCGAAAATTGGCAAGTTCGGCCAAGCATCGTGGAGAGTTATTAGTAAAGCTTGGGGCAAAGCAAGCGATCTAGGTTCTAAAGCTGGTAAAGGAATCGTTAAAGGCTTCAAGGCTACTGGTCATGGCTTAGCTTTTGCTGGAAAGTGGAGTTGGAGCAAAATTAAATCTGGCTTTGGTACTGCTAGAAGTTTTGGTCAAACTTTAGGAAAGCAATTAGTTGCTGGATTCAAAGCATCAGTAAAAATAGGCAAAGGTCTTTTTACTCAAAAAGGTGGTGCTGGCATCTTTAATGGTGCTTTACAGTCCACTAAATCCGCAGGTGGTTTTAATAATTTAACTACTGCAGGTAAAGTTGGTACTGCAGCGGCTAGTGTAGGTGTTGTTGTAGATGCTGCAACTTCAATTGTCAAAGGTATCAAGGATAAGGTCGGTTCGCGTAAGCAGTATGAAGACATCGGTACTGGTGCAGGTAAAGCTATCGGTGGTGGTATCGGTCTTTGGTTTGGTGGCCCTTTAGGTGCTGCAATTGGTGCCAAAATTGGTGGTGTTGTCGGCAAATGGGGCGGTGACGCTGTTAAGAGTTTCCAGAATGGCTGGAATAAGAAAAAGCCACCTAAGAATTTCTGGAGCTTGGAAAACCTCGGCTGGTCTGCTCATGACACGTTCAATAAAATTGGTAAATGGGGTTCTGATGTAGGTAAGAAGTTTGGCCAAAGTCTAAGTAAAGGCAAGTCATGGGTTAAGAAAAACTCAAAAGAACTTGCTTTAACTGCAGTTAATCCGATTGCCGGCATTCCTACTTTACTTTATAAGAACGATCCTGAGTTTAGAAAATGGGCTAATGGAGTTGGTAAGACTTTCAAGAAAGGTTTTAATTCTGCAAAGAAGTCAGTAACTAATTTCAATAAATCTGTTTCTAAAAATGTAAGCAACTTTAATAAGTCTGTTGGTAAAAAATATAGACAGATTACAAGTGGCATTGGTAAAACCTTTAAGAAGGGTTGGGATATTGCGTATAAGCACGCTTCAAAAGGTACTAAACAAATTATGCGTAGTACTGAGAAGTTTGCTAAGAACTATATCAAAACCAACAAGAAGGCTAATTCCGAAACTGCTAAAAACTTTGGTAGCTTTAGCAAACGACTAAAGAAGAATCATGGCAATCTTTTTAAGACGCTTGGCCAAACTGCAAAAACTCAATTAAAGATTGAGCAGAAGCGTTGGTCAAGTAATTGGAAGAATATCAAGACTACTGCAGCTGGCATTTGGAAAGGTTTGAATCAAAACGCTTCTGGTATGTACAAGAAGCTTGATACTGCCACGCATGGAGGCTTAGGTAAGGTCTTTAATGGCTTCAAAGATTTTGGCAAAAATATCAAAAACTTTTGGGATGGCTTATGGAAAGGCATTACTAAGACTTTTGATGATACTGTCAAAGGTCTTCAAGATGCTGCAGGTAATATCCAGAAATTCTTTACTGGTAAACTAAAAGTTAGCAACATTCACCTAGCCAGCGGAACCGATTGGAAAAAGAAGTATGGCTATCCAGCTATTTTAAATGATGGTCATGATTCACCTGCTACAGGTAACCGTGAGGGCTTAATTCATGCTGATGGTTCATTAGAGATCTTACGTGGTACTAATATTAAGCGCTGGATTTTTCCTGGCGAAGATGTAATCAATGCACGTGACCTAGCTACTTTATTTGGTCGAGGTGTTCATTTAGCTAATGGCACAGTTCATTTGTCTAAGGATCATAAGTATTCGAAGAAAAATTATGAATTAGCTAAAAAGCGTGCCATTGAAGATAAAAAGGAACTTGAAAAATTAGGAGATAAAATCTCTAATGCTTTAAAGCACAGAAATGGCAATGAAGCTCGACATCTTACTGCTGAGTTTAATAAACTTACTAAAAAATACTCTGCAGATAAAAAAGCAGCTAAAAAGCCTGATCCTCATGCTGGTAAGGTTTTAGTTGATCAAGGTTTGCTTATTGGTGCAAAGAGTAGAATTGGCCATTCAGTTTACATAAGTAAGAAGCTATTCAAGCAGCTTATTGATAATCTAAATAAGAAATCTAAAAAGACTAAGAGCAAAAAGACTGGATCAACTAGAAAACGTAGAACCACTCGTCGCAAAACTACTAGAGCCACACGAAGACGAACAACTACTAGCACAAGATCTACTAGTTCGGGTGTATCAATTAAGGCTTCTGTATCTGGCGGTTCTGCTGTTACTTCATTGGCTTCGGCTATTAAGGCACTTAAGTCTAAGTCAGTTAAAATTACTGCAAAAGCCTCAGGAGTAAAGACAGTTGAAGCTCTTGCTAAAGCCGCAAAGAAGATTAAAGGCGGTAGCCATAAGGTAACTGTAAAAACTTCAGGTACTAAATCACTTAACCAGCTTTATAAAGCTACTAAGAAAATCAAAGGTAAGACTCATAGGGTCAGAGTTAAGACATCAGGTACAAAGGCACTTAAGTCTTTGCAAAAGAATATCACGTCAGTTCATAAACGCGTGGATTCTCTAAGCAAGGCTGCAAAGAAAGATAAGTTTGGTAAATCAATTGCTAAACAGGCAGAGGAGGCCGTTAAATCCTTAAAAGGTAAGGGTAACTTTGCTAAGCAATTTGAGTCGATGACCAAAAAGTTCAATAAAGACTTAAAGAATATGACTAAGAATTCTAAGAAGGAATTTAAGTCAATGTGGTCAGATATTGAACATCAATCTAAATCAGGTCAAAGCAAGCTTACTCATGAAATGAGTTCATTCTCAAGTCGCTACAAGAAAGATTGGGGTTCACTTGAAAATGGAATTCATAGAATTTTCGGTCAATTCTGGTCCAAGATGAAAAGTGCAGCTGGTCGTGGAGTTAATAATGTCTTAAAAATTGTTAACTCGGCGATTAGTAAAATTGATAGTGTGATCTCGGACTTTGGTGGTTCAAAGACTGCAGTAAAGCAAGTTGGCTTGGTTCATTATGCTTCAGGTACTGGTGTATTTGGATCTTCAATAAGAAGGGCAATTACTAAGCCTACATTTGCTGTTTTAAATGATGGTAATGATTCACCTGAAACTGGGAATAGAGAAACTATTTGGAACAAAGCAACAAATACCTTTGGTGTTGTTCAAGGTAGAAACGTTCCGCTGTTGCTCGGACCTCAACATGAAGTCTTTAATGCCACAGAATCAAAGCTTTTAGGTTTTACTCACTATGCTTCAGGTACTGGTGCATTGCACAAACTGTATGAAGTTGCTAAGCATAATTGGAGCAATCCTACTAAAACTGGTAATTTAATGTTTAGTGCTGTCTCTGGCTTAACTGGTGCTATGAAAGAATTGGCTTCAGGGATGCGCTCTAAGAGTAAAGATCAAGGCGTAACTTGGTGGTCTCAACTGTGGAAGATGGTTGAGGACAAAGTTGACGATGATGATCTTGGTCCAGCAACTGGCTTGCTTAAAGCTGTTGAAAAGTATGGTGAAGGTCATCGCTATGTGTGGGGTGCTGGTGGTCCAACAACTTTCGACTGTTCAGGATTGGTCATGTATGCTTTAAAGCATGCGTATGGTATTGATTATCCTCACTTTTCTGGTGCTCAATATGCATTAACTCAACATATTTCTAAATCACAAGCTAAGCCTGGTGACTTAGTATTCTGGGGTCACGGTGGTAGTGAACACGTTGGTGTTTACGCTGGTGGAAGTAAGTACTATTCAGCTGAAAGCCCTAGTCAAGGAATTCATATGAACACTTTATCCAGTGTTGTTGGATATGGTTCGCCTTTATTTGGACGTGTTAAGGGCCTAAAACAAGACAGTGAATCTAAAGATGTAAAAGTTAAAACGAATAGTAGCTTACAAAAGCATATTAAGGATCAAGTAGGTCAAGGCTTTTGGAGAACAGTTCAAAAGATTGCTGATAAATACGGCGAATCTTCTATTCCTGGAACAGCTACACCAAAGCAAGCTCGTCAAGTAATTCAGCGTGCCATGGAAATCGCAGGCGTTCATGGTCAAAACTGGGTGAATGGTTTAGCAACAATTGCACAACATGAATCTGGTTTTAGAGATATCGTGAATACTTGGGATAGTAATGCAAAAGCAGGTACTCCAAGTGCAGGCTGGTTCCAAATGATTGAGCCAACTTTTAAAGCTAATGCGAAACCAGGCTATAACAAATGGAGAAATCCACTTGATCAAGCCATTTCTGCAATTAGATATATTCAAAGAAAATATGGTGGTATTGCTCATGTTCCAGGGATTGTATCTATGCGAAATGGTGGACCATATCAAGGTTATGCTAATGGTGGAATTGTTACTAGTCCTCAATTAGCAATGATTGGTGAAGGTCGTAGGCCTGAAACTGTCATTCCTTGGGATATTAGTAAGCGGTCCAGAGCATATCAGCTTATGAGTGCAACGCTAGCTCAATTTAAGCATGAAGATGGGAATGATGTAGCAGATAGAAGAAACGGCAAATCTGATGAAGAAAGCCGAGAATTTAGAGAAACGGTTGTTTTGCTTTTACAGCAACTTGTAGAACAAAAAGATGATAAAAAAGAGAAGGAAGAGCACGACTTTATGCAAGGCGTGCTTTTACTTTTGCGCCAGATCTTTAATAAATCGTCTGTTGCTGACATTAAGCTCACAACTCCTGCGGGCAGAACCTTGTGGGAAGTTGTCGAGCCGTTTAGTAAGGCAGAACAAAGAGCTGCAATGATCAAACTAAGGAGGGGATTAAGTGGACGTTGAGTATTCAGGTTTAATTTTTCAAGGCAAAAATTCGCGTGATCTAGGTTTTACGGTGCAATATCCGTTTAATCTAGTCCACCCGACAGCTGACCTTGATGCTACTCACATCAAAGGCCGTAACGGTGACTTTTTGCAAGATGATAACTCTTATCAGAATGTCACTGAGACTTTCACTGTTGATGCTGTTCGACCATCTAATGTTTCTCAATTTGACTATGAGCGGACTCTGACGGATTGGTTGGCTTCACCTGTAACCATGACCCAAAGAAAGTATCAATATTTACAATTTGATGCTGATCCTGAGTATGCTTACGGCGCGATTCAAAAAGATCCTTTTAGTCTGCAGTGGGATGAGAGTGATCCTTACCATGCAACCGGTACAATTCCATTTTACTGTGAACCTTTTCAGTATCGCGTGGATGGAATTGATTATATTCCGTTGCCGGACACTGGTACGGTTTATAACCAAGAATCTAGGATTGCTGTTCCAAACTGGCATTTTATTGCTAATGGGACATTTATTTTATATGTAAATGGTTTGCCTTATGAGTTTGACAATATGTCTGGTGAATTTTGGCTTTCTGGTGATACGCAAGACACTTACGACAAGGACAATAAGCTTTATAACAATCAAGTGAAAATGCCTAATCTAAGTGTTCCAACGCTTCAGCCAGGTAAAAACACTATCACGATTACTGCAGAGTCAGGCGGAACGATTACTAAAGCAGAATACATGCCACGATGGAGGAGGTTGATATAGTGAAAGTTACAATTGGTAAAATTCCAGAGATAATTTATACCCAATATGATGAGTTGCTATCTTTTCCTCACTTATATAAATCCATTAATAGCGATTTTACTACTCCAGGCTTTGCTTTATCTGATGCCTTAACTTGCGATGTTGCTTGGTATTTCAATCAATATCCAACTTTGCAGATGACTTACCCGCGTGATGGAATACATATGGAGGAAATCCAAAAGGATCGTTGGATTCTTGCAGACTGTGGATACAAGTTTCCACATCAAAAATTCAAAATTACCCATGTGACTCAAGAACTTGATCAAGTAGTAGTTAATGCTGAACATTTGTTGGCTACTTTAAATGACTGTACTTTACCAGACGGATTCCAACTAGTTAATGCATCACCTCAAGACTTCATGAACCAAGCTTTAAACCAAATGGTTCCGGCTAAAGATATTATCTTTGACAGTAAAGTGTCAAAGGTAAGTAATGTCAATGTGGAAGGAGCTCAGCAGGTTGGTTCTCTTCTGATCAATCCAGATCAAGAAGGAGATCAGGCAGTTAACTCTATACCAGGACTTTATGGCGGTGAATTGGAGTTTGATAATAATGAAATTCATCATAGCGAACATGCTGGCATGGATACTGGAATTGTCATTGACTATGGCAAAAATATGTCAGAGTTTCAACATGATATTTCAACAGAAAATATGTGGACTGGTGCTGTTTTCATTGCAAAATACATCCCAGGTCAGGCTGTTGCTAAAGCAGATTGGGATGGCTGGGCTAGCTGGTCCAGTGATTACTCAAACGTTGGGATTTATGCAGCAGGTGGTACGGTTGAAATCTTTAACTCACCTGTTGAAGGTCATCAAGCAATTGGTGCCCTTTCAACGGGGATGAAGCTTCATCTTGGTACACCAATTCATGACGGCGATTTTACATCAGATGGAAAATATCAAATTAATACCGTTAACGGTGATGACTGGTATCCTGTCGCACCAGAAGATGGTGGCGGCTTTGTGGATGCTAGATGGATCAGTTTTGATAAATCTGGTAGCTATATGGTTAACGACATCACAGGATCACTTACTGTTCAGGCTCAGGATCCAAATGACTCAAGTGGAGCTGGTTCGCGTGTAAGCATGTCAGGTAATGCAGTAGTTGCATATAAACCAGGTGGAGAAATCCATGTCTATAAGTCCCCAGAAATTGGACCAGATCACGTTCGCATTCCTGGTTGGACTGTAAAGAACGGAACCTCAATTCACTATGATATGGTGGAACGCAATTCTAACGGTGATATGTGGTATCGAATTGGTCCTGGTCAGTGGCTTTACGGGCCTCACTTGTCTTTGACGCAAAACGGTGCGTATCAAAGCTACAGTAATTCCGGCTATGGCTACATCAAAAAGAATCAAACTAAGTATCATTGGGATAGCAAACATCACAAGATGGTTGCTACTACTCATACAGTGACTACAGGTGGCAATTCTAAGAACCATAGATCCGGTAGATACTGGGCTTCTAAGAAAAAGAAGGTTACTGTACACGCCCACACCAGAAGAGTAGAAATTGATAAGACTATTGTTCAAGGCGGGAAGACTTACCACCATACTAAGTATGGTTGGGTAAGTTCTGGATCGATTGAGTATAAAGAAAATGGGTCCATCAAGCCTTCAAGTACAGATCAAATTCTAAAAGATAGGCTAAAGGATCATAGCAAAGTTGAAATTTATGCAACTCCAGATAAAAACAATGCTCTTAACTGGTCAATTCCTTCAGGTACTCAATTGGTTGCTGATGGTCATGAAGCTAAAGGTGGAGATGGCAAGACCTATGTTGAAGTGACCTATGCTGGTAAAACTGGATGGTTACCTGAAGATAATATTGATTCTGATAAATCTGATTTGGTTTCTCCAGATGCAAACGATGACGATAGTTCGAATCCTAATCCAAATGTTGATACTTCACATAATGAAGTAACTGTAAAAGTTGGGCCTTTATATGCAGACGGCTTCGGCAATGATCCAAATATTGATAAGGTCAACACTGTGGATGTCAGCTCATACTTGAAGCACGATGATCAAGATTTGTCCGGACAGCAATCGGATGGTACTTTTGTTGCTACTGCAGATGACATCAAGCAAGTAACAGATATAGGTAAAAACTATATCATCGAGCACAAATACGGTCATATAGATGTGCAAGATACAATTTCTTATCAAGAAATGTCTGCTTTAAATGCGAATAAGACCCAATTGAGTCTTTATGACTATGTAACTGTTAAGTATGACAAGTATCATATTAATCAAAAAGAAGAAGTCAATGGGTTTGTTTGGGATGGATTGGCTCAACATTATAAGCAAATTACAGTAGGTAGATTGCCTGAAAGCTGGCAACACCTGCTACTCCAACAAGCTAAAGATCAAACAAGTAGTGCTGTCGGTGCTTTCACACGAAGAACTCAAGGCTGGCTTAATCGCTTTGAAAACATGATGCATAGTGAGCGTTCCGACCGTCGGGCTAAAGAAAATGCCATGATGGAAGATCTTGGAATGATCCAGCAAGATGTTACCTGGAAAGATGATAAAGGAAAAGAGCATAAATTAAAGGATGTTTTCCTTGAAAGTCGTAAAGAATTTGAAGAACATTTCCAGCAATTAGATGATGATGCTAGTGACATTAAGTCATGGATTGATCAGCCGGGCGAAGGCATTATCCAGGCAATTCCTAACTGGCAAGCACCTCAACAGCTGACCGCTAGAAGTTCTAACGGTGGCAAGATGGTATTTGGTGGCAATGGACTAGAATTCTATGATGAGCGTTCTCAGAAATTGCTAACCGGTATGGACTCACGCGGTAAACTTTATGCTGATTCAATTGAGGGTGTAAAAGTTAATGCGATGGAGATTGATGCTCTACTTATGCATGGTAATCTTCAGAGTGAAGATCCTGATGGATCAATGAAAATTTATATTGGTACTCAGAATCCTGGTTCTACTCTTAATCCTTGGAAAGATGGTCGTGTTATCTGGGTTAAGTCAACAAATTACAGTTCAATGGTAAGTTCCGGACAAATTGCAACTACTAGCGGAGCACGTACTACCCGTATTCATCCAAGTGCAATAACTGTTGGATATAGTGGAAATGATGATATGAATGAGGTACTAACACAAGATAATTTTGCCGGTCATGCTTACTACAGAATCAAATCCTGGGTTCGTGCATGGATAGCTGACTGGATTACCATTAGAGGCACTAAGCACTGGATTTGGAAAGGTTCCGATAACGTGAACATGGGTAAATTACGCAACCTTAAAGATCAGGGTAAAAATAATTACACTTATGAACCAGGTAGCAATGACGACTGGGGCAGTGATGAAGCTGGCACATTAGATGGAATTGATCTAGGAAGTCTAGTATTTGATAGTGACCTTCAAGAAATGAATCAACAGTGGCAGAATTCCTTTAATGATCTTAAAAACGGTTATACGAATATCACTGTGCCTTCAACTCCTGATATTTCGACAAATCCAGGGCAAATTACTACAGATGTGGATAGTACTTCATCTAAAGCGGGAATGCTTAACTATACTGAAGCATACAATCGTGGTTTAGGTCCTAAGAGTGGTCATTATACTGAAGCCGTTGGTACTATGATGGGCGGAAATGATGGTAATATGTATGTATTGAAGTTATATACGCCTACAGGCAATAAACACTGGTATAGAGTCCAATAAGGAGAATCAAATGAATGATAAAGTGGCAGAAACACTAGCAATTAATACTGGCAATATGATTGCTTCACTTAATGTTCAAGTAGCAAAGTTGCAGGTTGCTCTTAAAGAACAAAAACAAGTAAATGATTCTTTGAAAGAAGAAAATGACAAGCTAAAAATTGAAAACGCCGCGCTAAGAAAGAAGGTGAAAGCAAATGAGTCTAGCGCAAATAGTACTAACAACCAACAAGACAACAAGTAATGTCGGTGATTATATCAGGAAAATTGGACAAGGAGAACGTGGCCAAATTTTGCCGGTCATCGTTGTGGATGCAACTGGAACACCTTACGACCTATCTGATAAAAAAATAGTTTTTTCAGAGTCAAAAGATTCTGGCAAGTATGTTGTGGACGATGGGAAAGCATCGACAAGCGGTAAATTCACTTTGACTGATCCCCAAAATGGCAAGTTCTCTTATGCATTGCAAGACCAAGTTTATCCGGAATCCGGTACAGCAAGGTTTGATATCGTAAGTGCAGATGGTACAGTACTTGATACAACGGTAAGTTTTAGATTTGTCGTAATACCAAGTGCTACTTTACATGTTAATGATGATAACTATTCGTCCACGCTTGATGCTTTGCAAGCTCACTATCAAGGCGTAATCAAGAACACTGAAACTCAAACACACAACCTAATTAATAGCCTGACTGACAAGATTAATCAGGCTATTTCTAATGGGCAAAGAGATGTGGCTAATCAGCTGACTGACATGCGGAACCAATTGCAAGCTTTGCACAATCAAGAAAATAGCTTAATTCAGAATTGGACTAGCGAGTTCAATGCTCGTAAAGCTGATTTTGATAAATTGAAGGCTGACTGGCAGGCGCAATCTAAGTCAATTTCGGACGACTATGCATCTAAAAAAGCAAAAATCGAATCTGACGCTCAATCTCAGCATGATCAAATTCAGGCTAAAGCAAATCAGCAACTCCAAGCCAACCAATCTGCTAGTGATGCAGAGCTGGCCAAAATTAAATCTGATGCACAGGCACAACATGATCAAATTGAAAAAGCTAAAAATGATGCGATTGCGGAGATTACCGATCAAAGGGATGCTACGATTAATCAAGCAAATGCTGACTTTAAAGCTAAGATCGATGCCTTTCAAAAAGACTATGACGCATGGAAATCAACCACACTAGCTGACTTTACTAAGCAGTTAGCTGATATTAAGACCAACATAAGTAACGACCAATCCACGCTGAAAGATTTTGACAAGCAGCTTGACTACACCAAAGAAGAGCTAACGGCTATGACTAAACAGCTAGATAGTTTGGACTTTACCAAGTTCGTGACTGGTGATCAGTTTAAGGAAGCTATGAGCAAAAAGGCGAGCGGTCTAAAGATTATGGGATTAGGAGGCGAATATGTCATGGCAGTAGATCAAAGCGATCAAAACATCAATGGTTTGCCTAATGGTGTTCAAGGATTGGCTGACATTGGAGTGCTTTCAGGGGCTTTACAAGTACTAGCTGATGCGATTTTGGACAAGAATCACTATACCAAGCCTGAAGTAGATAAGATGGTCAATGATGCTAAAGCTGCAATCATGAATACCGTCAACACCAAGGCTAATGCAAGTGATTTAAACAATAAGGCTGACAAGTCTCAAATTCAGTCCTTAAGTTCACAATTAGAATCTTATAAACAGGAAAACGATAATCTTAAAAATGAAAATTCACAATTGACTAACCGATTACAAACACTAGAAAATAAACAGTTTATTGCGCATGTTGCCAGTGAAGACCAGGTAGCAAGTCAATCAGCGCCAATTGTCATCGTGGATGACTAGACTAGAAAGGAGATTTTATGAGTAAACTTTTTATTGATAAAGTCAAATTTAATCCATTTGATTTTCATGAATTAAGTGCAGCTGATGATATGAATAATATTTTACGATCAGGCTTTTACGTTACTAGAGGAACTAACCCTAAAAATTTTCCAACTGCTGAGATAAATGAGGGACGCTGGGCTACGGTTCTCGTCTATAACCACGATAATGGTCAAATCTTACAACAATGGATTATTCAAGGACGAACATATAACCGCTGGCTCACTACACCTGGTAATGGCATTGGTGTTCCTACAACTGATTGGATTAAAGTTGCTACACAAACTGACTTAGAATCACTACAATCTCAGATTAATGATCTCAAGAATAAAATTGGGGGGGGTACTCACTAGCCTATATACTAAGCTTCGTGGCACCTTCACTAGTTTGGAGGTGGCTTAGATGAGTATTTACATTGATAATAAAAAGCTATTAAGCCTACCTGATCTCGCTGGTGGAGGAGTTAATCTCTTTAGAAATACCTATGATTTTGCTACTTGGCAATATACTCCAGGCAAAGGTGATTTTGAACCAGCTTCAAATCATAATAGTGATTCCAACCATGAATTCATTCAAACTAAAAAAGTTGCTCATTTATGGGGTAACAATTCTACTGAAGCAAAGCTTTTATATACGCAGCCCTTACATTTGGAAAAAGGAACTTATACTGTTAGCTTTCTTGCAAGAGACAATGGACCTGATCCGAAAAATTCGTCCTTTGGGCTTGAATTGTATTCTAGCTATACAAATACTCACGGTGGAAATCCACATGGGATGACTAAGAGTAAATTATCTAATGTTTGGTCTTCATATAGCATTACATTTGCTTTGCCTGAGCAGTTGACTTTAGCAGATATTAGCTTAGGTCACTGGGGACCTCAAGAGCTTATACCAGGCGGTTCAATATATTTGACAAATTTGAAGCTTGAAAAAGGACCTGTAGCAACTCCGTGGAGTCCAAACCCATTGGATATACTAGATGAAATTGAAGCACTAAAAAGGACCTGTAGCACCTCCGTGGAGCCCAAGCCCATTGGATACTGAAGACATGCTGGATTCTCTAAATCGTAGGTTCAAAATTATTAAAGATGATAATTTTGACTTAAATGATAAGTTCTCAAAAATTTGGACTAATGGTCATAAGTTGAAAAATGCACCAGCAAATTTTGACATCTATGCACTTTATATCCAATTCAATGTAGACGAATACAACTGGTTCGAAATTGGTTGGGGATGTAAAAACCAAATTGCATATCGAACTAGATCAGGAAGTCCGCTCACATGGAGTGAATGGAAGATAATAGGATAGAAAAAATGAAACAGAATAATTCAAGACCGCCACCAGCGGTCTTTTTGATACAAAAAATCACTAGCTACAGAAAGGAAAACATTATGACAGAAGAAACTGCAAATACACCTGTACAAGGTGCAGAAACCGAACAAAAGTCTAAGACTTTAAATGACGTCTTACCTGGTGAAGGAACCAATTTGGTTTACATTTCAGGCATGCTGCAAGGTCAGCAAGTTAACTGTGAAGGACCAATCGAATATACGCGCAAGCTTGATCATCCACAATGGCCATTTATTCCTGCTTTACCACAGTACGATCCAAGCAAGTGTAAGACACCAACGTTTGACTGGGGCAAAAGTCAATGGAAGGACGAAAGCGAAGAGGCTAGAGTTAAGCAGCTTAATGATTTAACCGAAAAGGTTGCTTCAATCACAACTGATGTGGGCAAGATTCAAGAAACTCAAGAAGCCGCTGCACAAGAAAAAGAGGCTAGCGACAAGAAAGATGATCAAGTCTTTAAGCTAATTTCTGCTATGAATGTTCAATTAGGTGTTATCAACACTAAGCTTAGTCAAGTAACTTCTAAGGACAACGATGCATCTACTAAGCCTGCTGTATCTGCTCAAAATACTCAAAACGGTACAACCACCGAAGGAGGTGCTCAATAATGTTTGAAATTTATAAAATGGAATTCGATATTGGAATCGTAACCGCTGTTGATCTTAAAAGCTACATTGGTATGGGAATTCTTAGTCAACCCGACTATGAAAGAATCGTGGGTGATGAATCCCATGAAGAAAGCAATTCAACGTCTGAAGTCCAAGCTTAATGTTCGAAATAGTGAGATTTTAATTGGTCTCTTTATCTTGGGCAAAGGATTATGGCTTTATCATGACAGCCACTACTTTATTTATCCGCCGCAGTTTCAAAACATTGAAAATAGCCGCTATATCGATTTAGGGCTAATCCTTTTAGGTGCTCTACTGATGATAACGGCTTTTTTAGTACCTTACATGAAGACAACCAAGCGAAAAATACAGCTGATTATCGTTAGCAAAGTGTTTTTAGTGTTGGCTGGTGTTGTGTGTATGGTTTTAGCATTACTGCAGATCACACACGGAATCTTCACACCCTTTTATCGTATGGGACACTCAGCATGGGGTGACTTTATCATTTTTTGCTTTGTCTATCTGACAGCTAGCGACGCCTAAGGAGGTGCCGCATGAAAGATATTGGAAACGTGATAGGGTATCTGATAACTGCTGTCGGGGGTCTAATAAGTGCCATCACGCTTTTTTACAAAGCATTTAGCAGCAGTAAGCAAAATACACTTACTAGTATGTTGGCGGAAAAAGATAATGAAATTAAGCAGAAGGCTGAAGATGTGGAGCTTTACCGCAAAAGATGGCTCAAAGTTGAAAAGGAAAATGACCGATTGAAAAAGAAATTGGAGGAATTAGAAAATGACGATTAAAGACTTGTTAGATTTAGGACTTAACATCGGTATTTATGTTGTTGCACTTGTGGCTGCAGTTTATACCAAAAACCAAGCTAAAATTAACAAAGCTACTAGAGCTGGTAAAATTCAAGATTTGCTTGGGTCATATGCTAAGAAGGCTGTATATCTTGCTGAAGATGCTGGGCTAGACAGTAATGATGCCAAGCACCAATATGCAAAAGAACTAATTGTACAAGCGTTAAGTTGGGCTGGTATTAAAGGTGTAACAGTTGGCATGATTGATGGTGCAATTAAGACTGCAGTATCAGCAAAGAACTTAGCATATGATACTGTTGGTGTGGATGATCCAGGCTTAAGTTATGATGTAGATGATAAAGATATCCTTAAGCCAGTAGATCAGCTTGCAACTCCTGTAACACCAGAACTAACCAAGGACGTGACTGCAGATGGCAAGTAGAGAGTACTTAGTTGATGTAGCTAACTATCAAAGTACTAGTATGGCTTCTTATCATAACGCTGGAGCAAAACAAATTATTGCTAAGCTAACTGAAGGACAAAGCTATATCAATCCTAAAGCACATGAGCAGATCAAGTCAGCGCATGCTCATCATATGTTCGTTCATGTCTATCACTTTGCAACTTTTAGTAATTCTGTTGCTAAAGCCAAGCTAGAAGGTAAACATTTTGTCTCACGCGCTAAGCATGAAAATATCAGCAAAAAAAGATTTTTGTATTGTGATTGGGAGATTGGAGACGACAACTCAGTAGTAGGCTCAAAGGCTTCCAATACTAAAGCAATCCTTGCTTTTATGAAAGTTTGTCATGATGCAGGCTATAAAGTAGGCTTGTACAGTAGTGCTAGCTTACTTAGAAGTTCTATTGATATCGCAAAAATAATTAAAAAGTATGGTACTTGCATTTGGGTAGCGGCGTATCCTCGCTCAGGTGCAGTTTCAACGCCAGATTTTAACTATTTTCCTTCAATGGACGGTGTGGCTGTATGGCAGTTTACTGATAATTGGCATGGTTTAAATGTGGACGGTAACATCAGCTTGATTGACCTCCACAAGGATAGCAGTGCCAAAAAGCCAACAAGCAAGCCAGTTGAAAAGCCTAAGCCGAAACCTGTTAAGAAAGTAAGTGAAGTTTATGCGCCTATCATTCATGGAGATCCTAAGTGGAATATCCGTTTATTAGACGGTAAAGGACATTACATGAGATATTTGAAAACTAACTCAAATTGGAAAGTGCTAGATACTAAAGTAATTAGAGGCATGAAGTGCTATAGATTAGGTACCGACGAACAATGGGCTCCAGCTAAGTACTTCAAAGTAACTAAATATAAATAAAGGAGTTGAAAAACTCAAAATATCGTAAAGACCGCTCTGGGACAATGATCCTAGGGCGGTCTTTTTTTGTGTTTCATTGGACACATATCCGGCGATTTTTCCACTATAACTAATCAAGCAAGTTGGCGGTTTAGCAGCAATGTTTAAAGATGAATTTTCAAACTTTCCTGCTTCTTTCCTGCTTACAGATTTATAAAATTATTTTTAAGTCAGAAAAGCCTTGGTAGAGTAGGAGCTAGAAGAAACGATGTGGCTTTTTATAAGTGCTTGATTAAAGCTTTGATTGATGGAATTTCCCGCGGTGCGACTACAACATAAATTACACGTTTTTCATTTTGTTGATAGCCACCTAAAGCTTTTAGATATGTGAAACCACGATTTAGTTTTAAATCAATCATCTTGCCAATTTGTTCATATTTGTCAGAGATAATTAATAAACCACGGGCTGTGTATGCACCTTGCTGAACGGTATCCATTACTCGGGATAAGACAAAAGAAGCTAATAATGTGTATAGCATATGCTTGATGTCTAGGTAAGATAGGGATGCGAAGAGTACTATTGCATCACAAGCTAAAAGCATTTTGCCAGACGAAATACCAAATTTTATCTGACAGATTCGGGCAATAATATCAGTTCCACCGGAAGTACCATTATATCTAAATACTAACCCTAATCCGATTCCAGACAATAACCCAGCAGAAATTGCTGAAAGGAAGAGGTCGTGTTCTAAATCTAATTGTTTTATAATAGGTACTGAATGCCAAAACCATAAGAAAAAGGAAAGACTGAGCGTTCCCCAGATTGTATAGGCTAAAAGACGTTTGCCCATAAAGCGATAGCCTAACAAAATTAGTGGAATATTCAATACAAGGGTCGATAGTCCCATGTTGATGCCCCAAAAATGCCGCAGAAGAAGTGAAATACCACTTAGTCCGCCGTCGGCTAGTTTATTGGGGACAGAAATCATGTCTAGACTTAAAGCGTAAATAGCACAGCCTAGCGCGATCATGAGGATATCAATTAAGATACTTTTGTCAATCTTACGCATAATGATTACCTCCTTTATGTCTTTCCTCAATTTTAACAAAGTGTATAGCAAAAGTAATAATAAAGACAATAAGAATTGAGATTTTAATATGATAAAGATAGATAATTTACCAGAAATTTTTACCAAGGCAATGCCCGTGTTACAGATATTAGAAAATGCAGGCTTTGAAGCGTACTTTGTGGGTGGTTCTGTCCGCGATGTTTTGTTACATCGTCATGTTCATGATGTAGACATTACTACTAGTGCTTATCCAGAAGAGGTAAAAGAGTTATTTGATAAGTCAATTGATACAGGAATTAAACATGGAACGGTGACTGTCCTTTATGGTGGTGAAAGTTATGAGATTACCACTTTTAGAACAGAATCGGGTTATCAAGATTTTCGTCGTCCAGATCATGTAACATTTGTTCAAAACTTAGATGAAGATTTAAAGCGTAGAGACTTTACGATTAACGCTCTGGCAATGGATACACGAGGGCAAATTGTTGACTTATTTAACGGACTAGATGATCTCAAAAACCATGTCATTCGTGCTGTAGGTGATCCAGAAAAAAGATTTCACGAGGATGCTTTGCGAATGATGCGGGCCGTACGTTTTATGAGTCAACTTGAATTTAAGTTAGAAAGCAAGACCCAACAGGCAATTAAGGATAATCATAAATTACTTAAAAAAATTTCAGTTGAACGAATTCGAGAAGAATTTGTAAAATTAGGTTTAGGACCACATGCTCGGCAAGCTTTTCAGGTTTTTCTTGATACAAATTTGAGTGAAGATGTACCTGATTTTGGCGAAAAAAAAGATCAACTAGCTATTTTCCCACAGTTAAAATTCAGTCCAACGATGGAAAATAGTTTGTGGTCACTGATAATTTTGCTATTGAAATTACCGAATGAACAAATTCATCGTTTTATGCGTGACTGGAAAAACTCTAATGCTATGACTGAGCAAGTCGAAAGAATTATTAATCTATTTGATTTACTTTCTAGTCATGCTCCTAGTGATTATGAATTATTCTTAGCAGGGGAAGAGACATTAATTAATACGATTGACGTTGCTCATATTGTTGGTCAACCAATTTCTTCAGAAGCTTTAGTTGATCGTTATATGGCTTTACCTATTAAAAAAGCGTCGGAACTAGCCGTTGATGGGAGATTTTTAATAGATCGCGGGATGCGACCAGGTGCAAAATTGGGGCAGACTTTGAATAAAATTCGAGAGTTAGTTGTTTCAGGTGAAGTTGAGAATAATCAAGAAGCGATTGAAAGCTATTTGACTACAATTGAATAGAAAGAAAAATGTAGCAGAATTCAACTGCTACATTTTTTAAACATAAAGTAAAACGGAAAAGTACATTAAGATTGAACCGAGCATAACAAATAAATGCCAGATAGTATGGATAAAGGGAACATTGCGCATACTGAACAGAATCGCGCCGATTGTGTAAGCAATGCCACCACTAACTAATAGCCAGAATCCAGTTGGACTTAAGCGAACATATAAATAAGATCCTGACAAGATAACTAACCATCCCATTGCAACATAGAGGATTGTATCAAGTATGACGTGTTTACCACGATTGAAGATGTAGTAAATGATGCCAAAGATGGTTAGGCCCCAGATCAAGCCAAATAAAGTCCAACCCCAGGCTCCACCAATTGCAACAAGTGAATATGGAGTATAAGATCCTGCAATCAAAAGAAAGATTGAGGAATGGTCAAAAATTTGAAAAATATTTTTGGCCCGTGTAAAAACTAAACTGTGATATAGTGTGGAAAATAAATAAAGCAGTACCAGGCAAGAGCCATAAATTGTGAAAGTAACAACTCGCATCGGGCTGCCTGTATGAGCTGCCTTTACAATTAAAATTACTAAGCCGGTAACTGCTAGTCCGAAACCAATCCCATGAGTTATGGCACTAAAAATATTATCTAGAAGGTAGTACCTTTCTGATCGTTGTTCTGGTTGCTGCCAAAGTTTGCTAATTTTCATGAAGTGTAATCAATCCTTTTTTCTTCTAATAGTTTTTTGATACAATACAGTATATATGTTGCTTACATTTTATCATAAATCGGGTAAACAAATTAGAATTGAAGGCGAATACGTTGTCGAAGATAAAAGTTATGACGGACTCTTCCGTCCAATTAACACCAGAAGAAGTTGAAAAATATGACATTACAGTAGTCCCATTGACGATTACCATCGACGGTAAGTCATATGTGGATGGGATTGATATCACTAGAAGTGATTTTGTCAAGAAGATGAATGAAGCGGAGAGCTTACCTAAGACTAGTCAGCCACCAATTGGCCGTTTTGTTGATGTGATTAAAAAATTAACCGCAGATGGCAGTCAAGTGATTGGTATTTTCTTAGCTAAATCATTAAGTGGTACGATAGATGCCGCTCGTCAAGCTGCAGAAATTGCAGGTCAAAGCGATAATGTTACAATTATTGACTCTGAACTAACCGACAGGGCAGAAGGCTTCCAAGTTTTGGCTGCTGCTAAGGATGCTCAGGCTGGTAAAAGCATGGCTGAGATTATTGATCATGTTAAAAAGATTCGTAGTACTCAAAAACTGGAAATGATGGTAGTTAATTTACAAAACTTAATCAAGGGTGGCCGTTTAGGTGCACTTTCTGGTCGAATTGCTACTATGCTTAATATTAGAATCGCTCTTCAGATGCCACAAGGTAAGTTAATCGTAGCCAAAAAAGGACGAGGTAAGAAATTTACACGTGCTTTTGATGAACGAGTGTTAAAAGAAATCGCAGATAATAAAGAGCATATTAAAGAAGTAGGCATTTCGTACGTTGATACACCTGAATTAATGGAAGAATTAGCTGAAAAAATTCGTGCAATCAATCCTGCGATTAATGTTTTAGTGGCAGAGACAAGTCCAATTATCGCAACACATGCTGGCAATGGTGCTTATGCGATCTTATATTATGTGGAGTAATTATGGCTTACCGAGAAAGTTTTTATCGATATTTAATGACGCAAAGGGATGCAGATTCAGCTGATGACGTAGCTCAATTTGCGAATAATGCACAGCATGACCTGACTTTTCCTAAGCAAGAACAAGATTATGAGAAATTGTCAGATTATTTGGAATTGAATGCTAGTTATTTACCAAGTATGTCAATTTTTGATCGTGCTTATCGAATGTATGAAGACAAAATGATGTATTAAGCCCAAGCCTGATAGATGCCTGGGCTTTTTTATTAAGTGGGTAGAAAAATGCAGGTAGTAATTTTTATTGGTTTTATTGTCTTTGCGGTAGCATTTGCGACGATTATTCAACAACGCTTTTTGAAGAGAATATCAGTTAATTACATTGCAATGGCGATTGGAGCGGCTATTGCACTAGTACCGCAAACAAATTCATTAATTGAGAGCTTTAGCTCGGAATTATTTATGGGCTTGATTGTAGCGCCATTACTATTTTTTGAGGGACAACGTACTAGGTTGTACAATGTTTTACGTTCGTGGCGTGCAATAGTTGGGTTAACGGTTATTATGATTATCTTGGCAACTATAACTGCGGGATTCGGGATCTATTTTAGTATGGGTCTCTCTACCACTGGCTTTTATTCTGGCTGCAATTTCAACGCCAACAGATGCTACAGCAACAGAATCTGTAACACATGGATTGAAGTTGCCTAAGAAGATTGCTTTTTAGCTAAAAGATGAGTCTTTGTTTAATGACGCTTCAGGTATCATTTTGCTTAATATGGCAGTTGATTGGTACTTGCATCAAGAATTACGGATTGGACAAGCAATAGGTAATTTTTTATATTCTGCAGGTGGAGGTATTTTTCTAGGAGCTTTGGTGGCTACTTTATTAGTTTTCTTGCGTCAGGAAAGTTTTCGCTCCAAATATCATTTATCTGCTGGTGTTGCAATGCCGGTTGAAGTCATATTCTTTTTGACACTGTTAATAATATATTTTTTAGCAGAAGAAATTCACGTTTCTGGAATTATTGCAGTCGTTGCAGCCGGATTGATTCATAACGTTGAATCTGAGCGAAGCAGGCTTACTAATGCCTTTATTTTTTATAACGGAATAATTTTATACCTAGCTAATTTGCTTATTAGATACTTTTATTATCGATTTAGCCCTTCTATTAAAGGAAAAACGAGTAATAAAGAAGCATTGATTTTTAGTCTGGGTGGCATTCATGGAGCAGTTACTTTTGCTTTAGCATATACGTTATATGATTTACGTATTAATGTAGCAGATTTCCATTTAATTTTGGTGAGTGAAATTACGCTTATTTTACTAAGTATGATTGTTCCAACAATTGTTTTTCACATGATCTTGGACAAAGATATACCTGATTTTGATCAAAGAAAGGAAGTTGATCGAGTTCGTGTGGCAATGATTGAGTATACTATGGATCAAATGAAAAAGATCTATTTACCTAAAAAGATTCGAAAACAATTAAAATTCGATTTAAGGGCACAAATGAATCAAACTTCTATAGTTGATTTTGCTAGGGAAATAAAGTATACAATTAAACAAAAAGAATTGCCCGATGATCAGAAAGAATTTAGAGCTGAGGTATATAGATATGCTTTTAGACAAGAACGTGACTATTTAGGTAAAATTGCACAACAAGAGAGAATATCGTTGAGGCTTTCTGGCTTTATATAGACAGATTTTGATGTCAGAAGTGGTGTTCTTAGATGATGAAAATGATTAATTTTAGAAAGAAGAGATAATATGGCAACAATTCAATGGTATCCGGGGCATATGAACAAGGCTCGTAATCAACTGGAAGATAAGTTAGGACTGATTGATGTTTTGGTGGAAGTACTTGATGCCCGAATTCCGCAAGCTTCAAGAAATCCAATGATTGAAGAACTAGTTGGTAATAAACCACATATTATTATCTTAAATAAGGCTGATTTAGCTGATCCAGTTTTAACAAAGGCATGGGCAGCAGAATTAGCTGGAGATAATAAGTATGTTTTGGCACTTGACTCCTTGCACAATACTAATATGCAGAAGTTGGTTTCCTTAGTAAAAAAGGCGGCAGCTGCCAAAACAGAGAAGCTAGAAGCACGAGGGGCCTCAAATCCTACTATTAGAATTGCTTTGGCAGGTATTCCTAACTGTGGCAAGTCAACGGTGATTAATCGTTTAGTTGGTCAGAACGTGGCTGAAGTCGGTAACAAACCAGGTGTAACTAAGGGACAAAGATGGCTGAAAACAAATGCTAATATTCAAGTGCTCGATACACCAGGGATTTTATGGCCTAAATTTTCTGATCAGGAAGTTGGTTATAAATTAGCTGCTTTCGGTGCAATTAAGGATAGTGTTTTTCATGCAGATGATGTAGCATTATTTGTTTTGAAAAATTTACGTGAATTTTATGCTAAGGATTTGCTTAAATTTTCTAAATTACCTGAACAGCAAATTGCTGATATGGCTGATCCAGATTTGCTTTTGTCAATGACTGAAAAATATGGCATGCGTGATGATTATGATCGTTTTTCATTATTTATGTTACAAAAATTGCGTAAGGGTGCAATCGGAAGGATTACGTTAGATAGACCATGACAATTAAAGAAATAAAAGAGCTGTTGAAATCTGAGGTCTCTGAAGCCCAAATTAACGAACTTGAGGCAGATCCGCGGGCCGGCGTACAAAAATTGTTAGTTAGTTATCGTAAGCGTCAAGCAAAATTACTAGCAAAAAAAGAAGAGTTTTTGCGTCGCTTTTCTTATGAAAAAAAGTTCTGGGAAAAGGGACAATTAGTAGCGGGTGTTGATGAGGTAGGACGTGGCCCTTTAGCTGGACCGGTAGTAACTGCTGCTGTGATAATTGATCAAGATTTTGATTTATTAGATGTAAACGACTCGAAGAAATTGAGCCCAGAGAAACGATTGAAGTTATATCCTAAAATTTTAGCGGAAGCAGTTAGTGTTGGTATTGGAGTAAAAAGTGCAGAGGTAATCGATCAAATTAATATTTATGAAGCTGACCGTCAAGCGATGGCTCAAGCAGTACGAGCACTTGATGTTAAGCCGAATGCACTTTTGGTAGATGCAATGAATGTGCCAGTAAATCTACCCCAAGTTAAATTGATTAAGGGAGATGCTAAGTCGAATTCAATTGCGGCAGCTTCAATTGTGGCCAAGGTCTTTCGAGATCAATTGATGGATGATTATGATAGAATATACCCTCAATATTGCTTTCATCATAATGCAGGATACGGCACCAAGGAGCACATTGAAGCCTTGAAAAAGTATGGCCCTACGCCAATTCACCGCAAAACATTTGCTCCAGTCAGTGATTTTTTTGAATAAATTTCAATTTATAAAAAAATAATGGTCTCTTTTTGCGTAATAAATAGTGGAGGGCTTTTTTTATGAAAAAAACAGAATTTCTACTAAAATTAAAATTGCAAAAAGGGATTGGTTATGTTAAATTGCTGACAATTGCTAATCAGGTAACTGATGAAACAGAAATTGAATTTGAAGAATTAGAACAAATTGAATTAACTGAGGAACTAATGGATGCATGCTATCGCGCTTTTCAGGATGATCAGTTGGATCGAATGGTACAACAAATTGAACAGCAGTGTGACGTAATCAGTTTTTTCGATGAAGCATATCCAGAAAAACTACGTCAAATTTATCGACCACCTATGGTATTGTTTACCCGAGGAGATATTTCTTTACTGCAAAAAGAAATCATTACAATTGTTGGCTCACGCTATCCGACTAAGTATAGTCAAGATGTTATTAATCGCTTGGTACCTAATATTGTGCAATCTGGTCAGGTTGTAGCAAGTGGCTTAGCAAAAGGCGTTGATGCCTTAGCTCATAAGGCTGCACTTTTCAACCAAGGAAAAACAATTGCGGTTATTGGCAATGGTTTAAATTTTTCATATCCAATGCAAAATTTTGCTTTACAAGAAGAGATTGTGCAAAAGGGACTATTGATTAGTGAATATTTGCCTGATACACCACCGCGTCCGTATCGTTTTCCTGAACGCAACCGTATCTTGGCCGGCTTAAGTCAAAGCATAATCGTTACTGAGGCTAAAGAAAAGTCGGGTTCACTGATTACTGCTAATTTAGCGTTACAAGAAAATCGCGATATTTATGCAGTACCTGGACCAATTACTAATGCATTGTCTGCAGGTCCCAATCAATTAATTGAAGCAGGAGCTACGCCAATTGTTGATTTTAAATTTAACAAGATAAAGATTTGACAATTCAGAAAGTATTAGTTATTTTTGGACTGTACCCATAAAATAAAATAAGAATTAAGGAGGCAGTTAATGCCTACTAAAGCGAAAAGTAAAACAACAAAAAAACGTAAAAAGACCTTAGTCATTGTGGAATCACCTGCAAAAGCTAAGACTATTGAAAAATATTTAGGAAGAAACTATCACGTTATTGCTTCCAAGGGGCATATTCGTGATTTGCCTAAGTCACAAATGGGAATCGACTTTGAAGACGACTATAAGCCTAAGTATATTTCCATTCGTGGTAAAGGCGATACCATTAAAGAATTAAAAAGCGAAGCCAAGAAGGCTAAGGATGTTTATTTAGCATCCGACCCCGATCGTGAAGGCGAAGCAATTGCTTGGCACGTAGCGCACGCATTGAATCTTGACGAAAAAGCCAAGAATAGAGTAACTTTTAACGAAGTTACCAAGGATGCAGTTAAAGAAAGCTTCAAGCATCCCCGGACAATTGATATGGATACGGTTGATGCCCAACAGGCAAGACGTGTACTTGATCGAATTGTAGGGTATTCACTTTCACCAATTCTTTGGGCCAAAGTTAAAAAAGGTTTATCTGCAGGACGTGTACAATCAGTTGCCTTAAAATTAGTGATTGATCGTGAAAAGGAGATCAAGAACTTTAAGCCAAAAGAATATTGGTCAATTGATGCGGAATTTGCTAAGGGTAAAGAAACTTTTAAATCTGCCTTTTATGGTGTTGATGGCAAAAAGAAAGAATTGCCTAATATCGATTCTGTTAAGGATGTTTTGGCTAAAATCGATAAGAAAAAGGACTTTGTAGTAGATAAAGTTGTTGCTCGGCAACGTCGGCGTCAGCCAGCAGCCCCATTTACAACTTCTACAATGCAGCAAGAAGCCAATAAGCGTTTAGGTTATCGTACTCGTAGAACTATGAGTATTGCTCAGCAATTATATGAAGGGATTTCTTTAGGTAAGCAAGGAACAGTTGGTTTGATTACTTATATGAGAACTGACTCTAAGAGAACATCACCAGTTGCCCAACAAGAGGCTTCTAAGTTTTTGCATGAAAATTATGGTGCAGAATTTGCAGCTAAGAGTCAACGCCATTTTAAGAATCAAGAAGACGCACAAGATGCTCACGAGGCCATTCGCCCAACATCTGTATATCGCACACCGGAGTCATTAAAGAGTGTCCTAACTACGGAACAATATCGTTTATACAAATTGATTTGGTCACGTTTTTTGGCCAGTGAAATGACCCCAGCTGTTTATGATACTGTTCGTGCAGATATTGTTCAAAATGGTGTGATTTTTAGAACTACTGGTTCTAAATTGAAATTTGCTGGTTTCACCAAGGTTTATGATAATCAACAAGAAAAGAATGTTGACTTACCTGATCTTGAAGAGGGTGACAAGGTCAAGATGACTAAGTCCGATAACAAACAGCACTTTACGTTACCACCAGCACGCTATACTGAAGCATCATTAGTTCACGCATTGGAAGAAAATGGCGTGGGCCGTCCTTCAACTTATGCACCTACAATAGATACAATTCAACGCCGCTATTATGTTAAACTTGATGGTCGTTCAATTGTACCAACTGAATTAGGTGAAATTGTTGATGGCTTAATTGAAAGCTTCTTCCCAGATATTACTGATGTTGATTACACCGCCCGACTTGAAAATGAATTGGATGAAGTCGAAGATGGTAAAAAGGATTGGGTTCATGTTGTTGACGAATACTATCAACCGTTTAAGAAAGAATTAAATAAGGCTGATAGTGAAATCGAAAAGGTACAAATCAAGGATGAACCAGCTGGCTTTAATTGTGATATTTGTGGTGCACCAATGGTGATTAAGATGGGACGCTATGGCAAGTTCTATGCTTGTTCTCGTTTCCCAGATTGTCGTAATACTAAGCCAATCATTAAAGAAATCGGTGTAGTTTGTCCAAAATGTGGCAAAGGTCAGGTTGTCGAAAAGAAATCACGTAGAAATCGTAAATTCTACGGCTGTTCTCGTTATCCAGAATGCGACTTTGTCTCATGGGACAAGCCAATTGGCAGAAATTGTCCAAATGATGGCCACTTTTTAGTAGAAAAGCATTCTAAAAAAGGTCCAGTGATTCTTTGTCCTAACGGTGATTATCGTGAAGACAGTGAAAACGAAAAAAACAATTAACATAGAAAATATAGGTGAGTAAATGCCAAAAAATGTAACAGTTATTGGTGCAGGTCTTGCTGGTAGTGAAGCAACTTGGCAATTAGCTAAGCGTGGTATTCATGTTGACCTTTATGAAATGCGACCAAAAAAGGAGACTCCAGCTCATGAAACTGGTGAATTTGCGGAACTGGTTTGTACCAATTCAATGAGATCAAATCAATTATCTAATGCTGTAGGTCTTTTAAAAGAAGAAATGCGTCATTTAGATTCATTGATCATGAAAGCTGCCGACAAAACTCAAGTGCCTGCAGGTGGAGCATTAGCCGTTGATCGTGATAGTTTCAGTAAATACGTAACTGACACTTTGCGTGGGTTAGAGAATGTAACTGTTCACGAAGAAGAAGTTACTGAAATTCCGAAAGATGGGATTACAATTATTGCAACTGGTCCGTTAACTAGTGATGCTTTAGCTGGACAGATTCAAAAATTTTCTGGAACTGATAGTTTACATTTCTTTGATGCAGCAGCTCCGATTGTGGCCGCTGACTCGATTGATATGAAAATTGTTTATAAAAAGTCGCGTTATGATCGTGGTGAAGCTGCATATTTGAATTGTCCTATGACTAAAGAGCAATATGAAAAGTTTAGTCAGGAATTAATTAACGCTGAAACTGCGCAATTACATGGTTTTGAAAATAGCGATGTTTTTGAGGGGTGTATGCCAATTGAAGTAATGGCAGCGCGTGGGGCTAAAACAATGCTTTTTGGTCCACTTAAACCAGTAGGATTAGAAGATCCACATACAGGCAAAACTCCTTATGCAGTTGTACAGTTGCGCCAAGATAATGCTGCAGCTTCAATGTATAATATTGTTGGTTTCCAAACTCATTTGAAATTTGGTGAACAAAAACGAGTATTTTCAATGATCCCAGGCTTAGAAAATGCACGTTTCGTTCGTTATGGTAAAATGCATCGTAATACTTATATGGCTTCACCAGAAGTTTTGACAGCTTCTTACGAGGCAAAAGAGCAGCCTGGATTATTTTTTGCAGGCCAGATGACAGGTGTTGAAGGCTATGTAGAAAGTGCAGGTAGTGGCTTAGTAGCAGGAATTAATGCAGCACGTGAAGCTATGGGGAAAGATACTGTGGCTTTCCCAAAAGATACTGCGTTAGGCTCAATGGCTAACTACATAACTACTACGAGTGCTAAACATTTCCAACCAATGAATGCTAGTTTTGCTTTGCTACCTCCACTAGAGGGTAAGAAGATTCGCAAGAAGCGTGAGCGCCATGAGAAGGTCAGTGAACGTGGTCTTGCTAGTTTAGATGAATTTAAGACGGAAGTTTTAGATTAATGAACCAAAGGCAAAGTGAGTTAGATCAATTTTTATCATATTTACAAAATGAGCGTCATTATAGTGCGAAAACCGTTTTAGCTTATCAAACAGATTTGCATGAAGCGGAAAGGTTTTGGCATGAAAATGGTGGATTCCCAGGTTGGACTAAAGTAAGAGAACGTGATATCCAGGTTTATCTACAACATTTAGCAGAACGCAAGTTAGCCCGTAGTAGTCAGTTGCGCAAGATGTCCAGCCTGCATTCTTTTTACCACTTTTTAACCCGCCGCAAACTAGTGGCAATCGATCCAACTCAGGGTATTACTTTACGCCGTGGTGAGAAAAAATTACCGCAATTTTTTTACCAGCCTGAATTAAAGCAGGTTTTTGATTCATTGAAAGGAAATAAGCCTTTGACGATGAGAAATTTGGCAATGTTTGAACTGTTTTATGCGACAGGGATGCGGGTAAGTGAGGTTAGTAATCTTACTTTGAATCAACTTGATTTAGACTTACAGACAATTTTGGTTCACGGTAAAGGAAATAAAGACCGCTATGTTGCTTTTGATGATAAAACAAAAAAATCTTTGATTGCTTATTTAGAAAATGCACGTCCATTATTACTTAAAAATGATGATGAACAGCATGTATTTTTAAATAATCAAGGAACTGGCATTACTAGCCGCGGAATTGAAACTGTAATGCAAAAAACTTTTAATCAGGCAGGAATTAGTGGTAAAGTACACCCACATGAGTTGCGACATAGCTTTGCTACCGCGATGCTTAATAATGGAGCAGATTTGCGAAGTGTCCAAGAGTTATTAGGACACAGTAGTCTATCAGCAACGCAAATCTATACTCATGTAACAATGGCTCATTTAAAATCAGATTATCAAAAATATTTTCCTCGTAATAAAGAAAGTTGAGGTTTAACATGACAACAATTTGTTCAGTAAGATTTAATGGAAAAACAGCAATTGCCGGTGATGGACAAGTAACCTTAGGCGAAAAAGTTATTGCCAAGGCAACAGCGCGTAAGATTCGTCGTATTTACCATGATCGTGTAGTAATTGGTTTTGCCGGTGGTGTAGCTGATGCAGTCAGCCTTCAAGATATGCTTGAGGGCAAGCTCGAAAGCTACTCAGGCGATCTTCGTCGTGCTGCCGTGGAAATGGCTCAAGCATGGCGTAAGGATCCAACTCTACAAAAATTAAATGCAATGTTGATTGCTTTTGATGACAAAGACCTACTTTTAATTTCAGGTAATGGTGAAGTACTTGAACCTGATGAAAACGTAGTTGCAATTGGTTCAGGTGGTAATTTTGCTCAAGCCGCAGCGATTGCCATGACTCGACACGCAAAAGATATGAAGGCCGATGAAATTGCACATGAAGCTGTAAAGATTGCTTCAGGAATTGATGTTTTCACTGATGATAAAATTGTCACTGATGAAATTTAGGAGTGAAGGAAATGGCTATTAAGACCCCAAAAGAAATAGTTAAAATTTTAAACGAATATATTATTGGCCAAGATGAAGCTAAAAAATCAGTTGCGATAGCTCTTTACAACCGTTACCGTAGAATGCAGTTATCTAAAGAAATGCAACGTGAAGTAACGCCTAAGAATTTATTAATGGCTGGTCCTACTGGTGTAGGTAAAACTGAAATTGCTCGTCGTTTAGCTGATATTGTAGAAGCTCCCTTTGTTAAAGTAGAGGCAACGAAGTTTACTGAAGTAGGTTATGTAGGACGTGACGTTGAATCAATGGTCCGTGACTTGGTTTCCGAAGCCGTACGAATGGAAGAAAAGGACCAATTTGCTCGTGTAAAGACTCAAGCAACTAAAGAAGCAAATAAAGAATTAGTTCGTTTGTTAGCTCCAGCAGAGAAACATGAACGTCGTGAAAATCAAATGCAGCAAATGCAAGATATGATGTCTATGTTGATGGGAGAAAATAATCGCGAAGAAGATCATGAAGAGGATGTTTCTGCTGATGTAAGAAACAAACGAATGGATGTGGCTGAAAAGCTAGCTAAAGGCTTACTTGAAGATCACGAAGTTACCATAGAGGTAGAACAAGCTCCTAAGGCCAACCCAATGAGTGACATGATGGGTCAAATGGGGATGGATATGGGCTCAATGCTTAGTGATCTTATGCCTAAGAAAAAGGTTAAGCGTACTTTATCAGTAAAAGAAGCACGTGAAGTTTTGATTCAAGAAGAATCACGTAAGTTAGTTGACTATGACGCTATCTATCAACATGCTATTGAAAGAAGCCAGAATAACGGAATTATCTTTATTGATGAAATTGATAAAATTATTGCTGGTAATAAACGTAATTCTGGTGAAGTTTCTCGTGAAGGTGTTCAAAGAGATATTTTACCAATCGTTGAAGGCTCAACTGTAAATACAAAATATGGCCCAGTTTCAACTGATCATATTTTGTTTATTGCTGCAGGTGCCTTTGCTGAAAGTAAGCCTAGTGATTTGATTCCAGAACTTCAAGGACGTTTTCCAATTCGGGTTGAACTTAACGCTTTAACCAAGGACGATTTTGTCAAGATCTTGAAGGATCCACAAAATTCATTGCTTAAGCAATACATTGCTTTAATGAAGGCAGATGGCATTAAGTTAGTTTTCACCCAAGAAGCCGTTGATAAAATTGCGGAGATTGCCTTTGATGTTAACCAAGGCACTGATAATATTGGTGCTCGTCGACTTTCAACTATTCTTGAAAAGCTCTTAGAAGACGTTCTTTACGAAGGGCCTGATATGGAAATGGGTGAAATCACAGTTACTGAAGCCTATGTTGAAGATAAGTTAGGCGATATTATTATGAATAAAGACTTAACTAAATTTATTCTCTAATTGATCAAAGAATCACGAATGAAGCATTCAATTCAAAGTTTGAATGCTTTTTTTCTACCCAAAGTCAAGTATTATCAATGATTTAAGAAAATAAATTTACTTGTTTTAATGATGCGAATAAGGTTAAAGCAAATAAGAGTTTAAA
>QWCA01000011.1_pt1 | contig 52443 bp, 47 predicted proteins | sample 1972451 | NCBI WGS metagenome assembly QWCA01 (sample SAMN09866720, study PRJNA288562) | Human vaginal metagenome isolate term5_vaginal, whole genome shotgun...
AAACCAATCATACGAGAAAGGAACTCCTTTTTCTAATGTTTAAAGAAATAAATTTAAGGAATCATTCATCCTTACACAAACTATTTTACAGTCTCAAATTATTCGGAGATTTTTTTGTACCTGCCTTTTTGGAAGCAATCTTATGTTCAAAGTGCGTTAGTTTCCGTTCATCTGCTTGGTACTTTTTTAATAAAGTCAACGGTATTTCAACTTTCGTCTTTTTATTACTACTACTTGAATGCTTAACTTTATTTAACACATCAACTGCAAAATTTTTCTGAGTATTATACAGCTCATCAGTTATTTCTTCAAAATCATGACGTAATGTAGCAAATTGCTCTTGCGTAAGTGCAATAGTCATTGATTTGCTTTTTCCAAAGCAAATTACTATAACGGCCTTATTTAAAGAATTATCCCAATTTAAATAAACTGATTCCGTCTTTGCAGCATTTGATTTCTTTAGATGAGCATGAAAATCAAAAATGATAAACAGTATGAGTAGCGCTATCACAATCACAGTAAATTTTAGTTGATTTAGAGACTGAATAATCGTAATTCCTAAGTTCATACAACTCTCCCTTTAATCTTATTGTTTACATGCCTATCGTAGCAATTAAGAGTTAAATCTGGTCTATAGCTAATTTAATAGCTTTTTTACAGTGGCTTTTGATATTCTAATACCCCGTTTTTACTCTGCCTGTGTGTATTTCTAACAGCAAGTTGCCAATCATTATCCATAATTTCTTAGTTAATATTAGTCAAAAATGCATAAAAAGACTGCTTTTTTTGTATTTATTGCTTGGTAGTGACTCAATCATACGGGATTAATTCTAATTTGAGAATCGTGTATTACTGATAAATCTACTTTTTTTAGTCTTTTTCTCAATTTTTAGTTTGAATTAACTAAACTCTTTTAACCCCTCATGCCTGCGAAAATAAGCATTGTTGAAAGTATTAAAACATTTTAAGGAGGAACTCTAGATGAGTATGTTTTCAGATTTATTTGGTAATAAAAAGAAAGAGGACAAATCAGTAACTGGTAAGCCCCAAAATGCTGATCATCAAACTGTTATGCCAAATGTTGCAGAAGACAAAGAGAACAAAACTGACGACAAGCCAGTCCAATCAGAGACAGAAGAAGATGATACTAATACCGAAGATTCTGTCGAAGAAACTAATCATAAAGTTGCTGAAGAAACAAGCGAAAGTACTGCTCAAACTAAAAATGATTCTAAAGATGAGGAGCCTAATAAAGAATCAGACGCTTCTAATTCAGAAAAAGGCAAAAGGGAGATTAAGCTTGGCTCAATGACTTTTGAAGATAATAATGACGGAAAAGGCAAGTTAGTTGAAAAAAATAAAAAACATCTGCCTAAACCTGAAAAGGTAAGTAAGCCTATCATCGTTAAATTCCTCAGTCACGGTGAGAAGATTAATAACGACTTTGTCTTTACTGGCAAAGTAGGTGAGCCACTAACAAAAGAAAAGTTGCCGAATATTCCTGGCTACAAATTACCAGACGATTTAAAAATTAATCGCAGATTAACTGAAAAAGAGCAACATCTTAACTTAAACTACTTGCCTGATACTGTCGACTACACAATTATGCCTGTAACAGAAGGCAACCAAGTAATTAATCCTAAACTGGCTAAGAAATTTAAGGGCGTAGTAGGTGAAGATATTCAACACTTAGTTATGCCAAAAATTAAAGGCTACTACTTATACAAATCAAGAAATCACCAAGTACCACAAAATGGCGGCGAAGTAAAAGTTGTCTATGGTGCTAGTCAAAATAGCGTGCATGTTACTTGTGTCAACACTAATCATGAAAGCCTTAATGATTTCTACTTACACGGTAAGACTGGCGAGTCCTACACTATTAAGCCAAATCAACATAAATTTAAAGGCTATGAATTAGACACAGCTAAATCAGCCAAGCTTTCAGGTAATTACAGTCCAGATGTTAATAATCTGACTCTTGTATATAAGCCAATCCCTACTACCCTTGAAGTTAACTACTTTGATGAAAGCGGGAATCAAGTTCATAAGCCTTTGACTTATCAAGGCCACTTTAAGGAATCCTATTACATCAAGCTTCCTACTATTGATGGCTATGAACTAGCTAGTTCACCGGAAATTTTAAATGGTATTTACACCCAAGAACATGAAAAAGTAACTTTAAGATTCAAACGTGCAACTAAAACTTTCCATGTTAAGCGCTGGTTCGATGAAATTCATGGTCAAAGCGCTGGTGAAGATATGGTAATCAGCGGGATAGTTGGTAATTTATATAATGAAGCTGTTCCGGTTATTGACGGCTACATTCCAGATAAAGCACGCATCAAAGGCAGATTCAATGCTATGAAGAATCCGACTGTCAATGTGGTTTATCATAAAATCAAATGTACCGTTAAATTATTACTAGAAGATGAAGCTGGTCGTTTACTACAAAATACTAAAGCTACATTAATCCAAACTGGCGACTGGGGGGATACATACAAATTTATTCTGCCAGCAGTTGATGGCTTCCAACAACCCAAGAAAGAAATTACTGGCAAATTTCACATTCCTAACGAAACTAGGGAAATCCATTATCAGCCAAAAGAAGTTTCATTAACCGTAAACTACTTAAATGCCCAAACTCACAAACCAATTCCACACTATGATACTGAAAGAACTAAGGAATTGGCAGGCTCCACTTACTCAACCGATCCACTAAACATTGATGGATTCTTACTTCGTGAAATACCTAAAAATGCTAGTGGGGTAGTAGGCTCTAAACCAATTACTGTTAACTTTAACTATGAGCCAATGAAAGCAAGCATTGTTTTTCACTACAATGACACTACTTTCAATACACTTTGTCCGGATGATAAGATTACAGGCTACTTTGGTCAACCTTATGACTTTAAACCAAAGCAACTTGACGGTTTTAAGTTTCTTGAAGCTAACGGCAAACTAAAAAGCAAATTTACTGCTGGCAGATTAGATATTGATTTAACTTACCAACCGCAAAAAGTTGAATTCGACTTAATCCCCACAAATCAATATGGACATCAAATTGATAGTTATTATAATCAACATGTAACTGGCCTGGTAAAACAAACCTTTAGTGTTCGAATGCCTGATATTCCCGGCTTTTCTTTAGCTAAACATGTAATTAACGGTCATATCAATGCTAAATATGATAAAAAGATTTTTCCAATTAATTATGATCCTGAAAAGCAGAAAATTATTATTCATACAATCATTAAAGGTGGCAATCGTGATGGACAACAGCCTTATAAGGACGATATTTTAGAGGGTGTAACTGCTGAGAAGTTTGAATACAGCGTTAAGCCTAAAACCGGTTATCATACCCAAAACAAGACGATTAAAGGTGTATTCACTGCAACTACCCAAGATCTAACTATTGTCTATGCAGTCGACACAGAAAACTACACTATCAACTTTATTGATAAGAATAAAAAAGTCGTTGGTTCTATTCCAGCGCACGAAGGATACTATGGTGAAGGCATTGATGTTAATAGTCAAATCCCCAATGGTGGCTACTTTTTACCAGCCGGACAAACTGATGCAAAATTACGCTTAGATGGCTCAGGACATTATGATGTTACTGTAATTCCTAAGACAATCACTGTTACTCTTATTGCTCAAACTGAAGATAATCAAGACCTTACTAAGAGCCGTGAAATTATTGGACAATTCAAGGAGCCACAAACTGTCGATGTGCCACAAGTCGATGGATACCAACCTGTTAATGGTAATAAGATTAACTTAAGTTTTGACTTAGCTAAAGGTACTCATCAAACTATTCCAATCAAATATGCTCCTGAAGAAAGAAGTATCACTGTTCGCTTTATTTCCGTTCAAGGCGAAGAGATTCATAAGCCTATTGTTAAGAAGGGGCATTACAATGAATCTTACACTGTTCAAGCAATTAAGATTGATGGCTACTCTGTAGTTGATTCTGCAATCAAGCGTGGCGTATTTGGTCTTAATAATCCAAATACAGCATTCGTTTACCGCGCAGGTTCAGATGAATTCTCCGCTGCTACTGCATCATTACAAGACATTTTAGGTGAGCAAAAAGTTCAAGAACAACAGAATAATCCAAACAAAGCCGTTATCACCAATAATCAATCTCAGAGTTCAACCCAACGTGAAGATTCAGACAATACTAACTCCAGCAATATGTCACCCGCTGAAGCAAAATTAAATCATCACAAGGACGTTGCCCCTAACGTAGACAATAATCCAAATGACTCTTTCAATGAAGACAATAATGATATCCAAAACTTAGTAGAATCAGGGCAGCCAACTAATAAAGGAGCAAAAGAGTTACAAGACTTTATGAATAGAACCAGCTCACAAATACCACAAGTTAAGCGTCCACAAGAAAAAGATACTCAACCACAATCTGGTAAACCAACCAATCTACTAAATAAGTTCTATCAAGACGATAACAATAAAGATTAGTGGTGTACCGTCATGAAGCCCATAAGAATCAAAACGGAGGTCTACTGCATAAGCACATTTGCTAAACATTACGGCTTTCCTTATTCAACGGTTAGATCCTACTACCAAAAGGGCTACCGTGATGAGCATTTACTTCGTGCATTACAAAAGAATCCTCGCTTAAATACTAAAACTATCAAAATAAATGGAAAATATTTCAAGAATAGACTTGCCGCTGCGAATTTTTATCATGTTCCACCAGCAACATTCTATCGCTATGAAAGGAGGGGACAGTTAAAAAAACTAATTAGGAAATACTCTTAATTTCAAAAATTCAAACAATCCAAATAAACTCTAAGAACTATTCTTATGTAAAAGACAGCATGATTTAATCTAAACCATGCTATCTTATTTTGTTTATATATTATTTATATTTTTTTACTGTACCTATTTACACTATATTTTAAGCATTAATAGCCGTTTATGATAAGTTTAATTTATTTTTATTTGACTTTTATTTGACTTTTATTTCAAATTACTCTCTTAGGAAGTGAATTATTAAAGGCTTTACTACTATTTAGTATTTATTCAAAAATATAATTGTTTAATGAAATAGTATCTTAGTTTTATTTAAATTGAAAATGTAAATTTTTATATATTTTTTATAATTAAAATCAGCATTTAATATATTTGGGTAATCTTATGTCAGGTAGCAATAATCAACACATAATATAAATTATTTATATTATTTTATTATTCAAATAATTTGTTTAAATTGCTTGCATAATTTGCTATAATCTATTTATATTTGATAGAAAGTAAAATAAAAGCGCTTGGCGACCCAAAGTCAAGATGTTGAGGTAATAGCCAAGTGCTTAAATTTGTGAATTAAGTTTTACTCTTTATATAGCACAAGCCTTGATAGACTTGTGCTTCTTTTAATTATACAACGTATCATATTTTTAACAAGCTTCAAGGATTTACGAATACCCCAAGATTTCACGATTCAAATTAAACTTTGAGCAGAATTCATTTTTAAGTTTATTTTTGGGTGGTGGCTAAGATTTTCCCTTTTGTTAAGAAACATGCAGTAGTATTCATTAGTATCGGAATAATTATTTTTGCTGCCTTTTTCGTATCACTTAACGGAGTAGGTCTTTGGGACTTACAGCAAAAGCAAAACGATGACGATTGTCAGGACTATTCTAGCGATGCTGGCAAAGTAATTAAAGGTGCTGGAGGGGCTTGGACAACTAAAGGCACAAGAGCTTACAAAACTGCCGAGGCGATTTTCCAATATTGGGTTAGTCATGGTCTCTCTGGTGCTCAAGCTGCTGGCATTATTGGTAATGTTGCCGGTGCAGAAGATCCAACCTTTAGTCCAGGACAAGAAGAAATTGGCGGCGGCGGTGGTCAGGGCTTTTACCAATTTACTCCTACTCCTGAAGACGAATCTGTCAATCAAAGATATACCAAGAGATTTGGCAAATGGACGGTCAAAGGCGAGGGTGATTTCGTTAGAACTGACCACAGATATAAGGGAGCATATGAACAATTCTTACATGCATCTAAAGGTAAATCACCAGCGGAATGTGCTTACTTATGGGAAACCATATATGAACGTCCAGCTAGTATTGCCGCAACTAAAGTTCAAAGACAAAGTGCTGCCCAAAAAGCTTACCGCATGTTCGGTGGTGCTAAATACAAAGGCAAAAACAGCTTACTTGGTGGCGCTGCTAAAGGTGCTTCTGATGCTGCCAGTTCTGGTGATGATGATTGTGATAATGGTGGCGATGGCGGTGCAGTCCATGGTGATATTGCTAAAACCGCTCTACGTTATATTGGCTGGTTCCACTATGAACAGTCTCATGGTGAATCCTATATTGGCTCAGTCAAGCATCCAAACAAGAATGGTGTTACAGACTGTTCAGGGTTTGTGTGGTTTGCTCTAGCCAAAGCAGGATATAAAGTACCTGCAAATATGGGTTGGTATACCAAAACAATGGAGCAAGATGCCAAGGGCGCACATCACTGGTTACACGCTATACCTAAGAGCAAAGCTCGCCGAGGAGACATAATTATTGTTAACCAAGGCGGTGGTAGTGGAGACGATGGACATACCGCTATTCTGCTTGAAAAATATCATGGCAATAGTACCAGAATTGTCGAAGAAGGTGGTACAGGCGGTGATGGTGGTGTCAATAAATCTACAATCGGCCCAGCCTTTGGTAGTCTGCTGAATGGCGGTAGTGTTACCTTCGCAAGAGCAACCAAAAAATAATCATTAACTAAGGGGGATTAATCATGAAGCGCAGTACAATTGCTTGGATAATTATTGGTGTAGTTTTCGTTATTGCTTTCATTTTGAGGCTAAGCTGGTATCAGAATAAACGTCAACAAGAAGCTATTCGTCAGGCTAAGATTGCCAGGATTCAGAAAGAAAAAAGAGATGAAATTCATTTTCACAACCAAGTTAATGAAGATTTGAAAAAAACAAAGGATACTTTTCCTGCATCCCCAGCTCAACAAAATGTAAACAAAGCTATCTCTCTTGGTTTAAAAGCTGTTACAGTTTCTCAAACTGCTGGAAGCAATACGATGGATTTGAATAATCTATCCGACAACTTCAAATCTGACTTAAACAGTGTCTACAAGGATACTGAAGCTCTACAAGATTTTAACGATATTGTCAATGTTACTTCAGATGAAGGGACAGTAGTTCACGGTGATCATGGTGGAATGCGAAGAGAAGCAGTTCCAAAACCTGGTACTAAATACAAAGTAAATAATGCTGAAATTGAGCAAGGGGACAAAGGAACCGATGATGATAACTATCGCTTTAACGTTAATTTACAGTATCAACCCCATGGCTTTAACAAAATCAGGGTTTCTATGAGCTTTGTAGTTGATAGCTTCAGTGGCAAAGTAAGTAGCATTACACAAACATCAGTAAACTGAAAACGAGGAAGATAAAAATTGAGAAGACCTAATCGAAACATGAGAAAACAAGATACTGGTTTTTGGCCCCAAATTAATCCTTGGGTATACATTGGAATCACTGGCGCTCTAGCTTTTATATTGCTTTTAAGCTGTTACACAAGCTACCAGGCTTATCATGAGCAGCAACAGCAAATTGCCACTCTCCAAAACCAAAGCAAAAAGCTTAAAACAAAATACAGCCAGATCAAACCTAAGAAAAACATAATCACTAGAGGAGAATTTGACTTAACCAAGCATCAGCAAAAACTCAGCAAAGCATACGTCACTTTACTGAAATATGCTTACGGTACGGCTAAGAAGCCCAGCGACTTAACTAAGCATTCTGATTTATTTGTTAAATACTTCGGTAATAGTGGTTACAGTCAAATTAAAGATAATAGCTTTGACAGCAATCACTCCCCACTGGCCAAGCAAACTATCGCTACCAGAATTGCTTTTTCTGACTTTGATATTGCTAATATGACAGAAACAATTACCGCCTATACTACCTTTTATCTAACACACAAAAGGGAACATCAAAGTCGTGGTGTGGTTTACCTTACTTGCTTATATAACTATCGAGACCACACTGCATCTAATACTGATCTGCAGTTTTCAACTTTAGATTAGAGGAAAATTAATCATGAGAAACTACCGTCAAGATAAGACATTATGGACTATGTCTTTAAGATATTTACAAACCTTAGCTCTAATTGTAGTAATTGTGCTAATTGGTAGTCTTGTCTACTTTAACCATGGCCAAGGACTACAAGCTAAACAAATTTCTAACCTTAAACATACTAACTCAACATTAAAATCTAATATCTCGGATAAAAAACATAGCCTAGACGTACAAATGCAGCAAGAAGCATTGAACAACACAAATCCCATTATTAAAAGAAGCTCCAGACAACTTGCAGCAAGCACACAAGCTGAACAAAAAGCTAACTTGTTATTTCCAATTCTAATCAACTATAGTAGTGCCAAAGAGTATCTCGCTCGCAGTGATAAAGCCGCAAAGTATGTTGCCAAGAATATTCTCCAGGACAAGCAGATTTTTAATCAAAACAAAAGCGCAGCTACTTATATTGATTACTCAGGATTACACTCACATCTAAGTAGTCTTAACTTCTCTGCCGGCAACATCTCTAAAAACAACCTGCCAATAATTATTAAAGTAAATTATGTAAGTTGGTTTACTAACAAACGTAGATCAGCAAGCCAAGATCTTTACTTAGGTACTTATAACTACGCTACAGGGAGATTTAGCCAACTTTATAGATTCGGTAATATTTTTGAAGGTGCGGAAAATGCAGATTAACAACTTAAAATCAGGTTCAGCACATTCAACCAACAAGCAAAAATCTTTATTCTACTTCTTAGCATTCCTAATCCTATGTTGGGGATGCTATTTATTTAGCTCATCTTTTGATCTGAGCCAAATTCAAGCCGATAGAAGCGTTTTATTAGCAAATAAGTATAATCACACTAGAAAGCAATGTCTAACGAATATACATGCTCTAAATAGCTCCAAAATCAATCTGAATTCAAAATTACAACACTTGAAAACTAAATATACTAATCTAACTAAATTAATATTTTCCAGAAATCACGATAGCAAGAATATTTTCAATAGTCATGAACAGCTTTTAAGGTACTTTGGAGAAAATTTTTATCATACAGCTATAAATATACATAAAAGTAAAATTAACACATCAGACAAGCTAATAGGGCAAAATATAAGAACTATTGTAACTTTCTCTAAATATTATGCTAAAAGCGATTCCATTGACCTAGTAATTTACACGGAATTTGCCTTAAAAAAACATATTCAAAATAGAAAAACAGGAATAGCTTATATAACTGTCAAGTACAATCTGAACAAGAATCAAGCTACTAATACTCGATTTAAACTAGCTACTGAATAAAAAGGTGATATAAAATGATCTACAAAATTCTAAAATATTTTACTGCATCCCTAACTTTAGCGTCTGCCCTCGTATTCTGCTTTTTAGTTGGTAAAACTGGTTATAATCAGTTTCAAATCAATCAAACTGCTAAAAGATACAATTTAACCAAGACTATTAAAGAGCTACATTACACCACCATACTTTCCCAACAACTGCTCACAAATCAAACTTGGCAAACTAGATCAAACGTCTTACAAGTCACTGCCCAACATGACGCAGATTATACAGCTAATCAACTATTGAAAATTATGCTCACATATGATGACTCCAGCAGCTATAACATCAGAGGAGAAAAAGCAAAAGTCTACGCTGAGCAATCAATTTTATCCAATCCGGATTTTTTCGGTAATGATAAACAAAAAGATGGATCACATTTAATTAATGCTCAACGATTACATTCAAAATTTTTGAATGCTACTACTTCAATTGACTTCGTTAACAACGATCTATGTAATGTTCTAATTAAATCTACTTCAAAGCATTGGACAGGAACACAATCAGCAAAAAAATTAGTTGTTCTTTACGCAGGCACTTATAATTTAACAACTCAAAAATTTCAACAACTTATTTACATCAATACCTTGTCCGATCAACCGTTCACCAACCAAACAATCTAAGCAATTGAATACTGAAAAATCTATCGTACTAGTTCCAATTACTAACAGATAGATTTTTATTATCACTTACATTACCAACCAATTTTGAACTTGTAATTAAAATTAAATTGAACATTCAGATTAAAATAAACGAGGTCAAAAACATGAAATTTATTAAGCATTTACTTCTTTCGATTACTGCACTTACAATACTTACTAGCTTGATGAATTTGAATTCAACTACGGTCAAAGCTGATACTAGTGAACTATCGACAATACCGGTAATTGCTCTAGGGACTTCTTTAAAAAGCAAGCAAAGACAACAAACTATCAAAGTTCTTACTCAATTCTTACATGGGGCCAATTATCAAGAAACCAATACTACCGGTAAAGACTTAGTTAAATACTTAAATCCTGCTGGAAACAATTTCACAATTAACTCTAAAGTTTGGTCAAGTGCTATGCTTCAGAAAACTAAAAATCATGGAGTATAAGTTCAAATTATTCCATATCACGGTAAAAACAACATAACTACCACTACTGAAGATCAATATGCCAATGCTGCTTTAACTGCTGGAATTCAAAATTGTAAAATCTATATTACTTCTGCAGTTCCAATTGACGGTTCAAATGCTTTAGCTGGTGTATATAAGGCTTGTAAGGAACAAGATACTAATTTAAATCAAAAGCAAATTGATGCTGCTCAAGATGAAATCAACACTCTCAGTAGTATTAATAATCAGAATAAAGGGGAAAATAATTACTCTGATTCCCAATTAAATAAAGCTATTGCAGAAGCTAAAAAAGATATGAGCAATCAAAAAAGTAACGTTTCAAATGATCAAATTAAAGCAATAATCAATAATCAACTCAGTAACAATCATTTAGATAATGCTATTAACAATGATCAAAAAAACGCTATCTTCAAGTTATTAGAAAATGTTAGAGATTCTGGTTCACTAAACAGTGACTTTAAATTTCAAGCTAGTCAATTAGTCAGTCAAATTAATAAAAAAGCACATAAACTTGTTAATAACAATAAATCAAATACTCTTCCAACTAATTTCCACTTTTCCGATTGGTTTACCGGATTTATTAATTCCATAGCTAAACTTTTTAAGGGTTCGTAGAATTATTTCTTTTAGATTTAATTAAGCTGAGTGAAATTAATGTCAAATTAAACAAATGATTACAAGTTGCATTTTTAACTCATTCTAACGACTTTTAATAAGCAGCTTTGCTGCGTTTAATAGGAGCGAATGAGTTGCACAGGTTTCTAAGGGTGTAACCCTTAGCTTGATCTTAATTGAATATGTTCTAGTTTAAGTTTGTTGATCTTGATGCATTGTGATTAAACTAAATTGAGGTTTTAACGAGATTTAGTTTTCACTTTAAAGAGGCCCTTTTAAGAAGGGCCCTTTAAAGCCCTTTGCAGATCGTAGAAGCCTTGGTACTGTAGTGGTCAGAATTCATAAACATGCAGTTTCTCCAAATAAACATGCAGTTTTTCCAAAGAATAACTGAATAAACATACGGTTTTGTCAAAAAAAGCTGAATAAACATGCAGTTTTTCCAAAAGAAAATCGAATAAGCATACAGTTTTTCCAAGCAAACTTCCTTTGTAAAAATAAAGACTCTGTTTACTTTTAAACACAGTGTTCTTAATGTTTATAGACCGTTTATTTACATTGCATCAATGCAAATATGTCCTAATAACATACAGTTTTGCCAAATTTTTCAAAATAAACATACGATTTTTCCAAATAGTCATTTAATAAACATACATAAATTTAAATAATGCATGTTTATTAGGAAGGATAAATACTAGGGTTTCAAGTTTTAATACACTTTCTCCACTTTATAAGCCACATAAACATACATTTGAATATTCATTGTATGTTTATTGGATTAATTATATAATAGCTCCAAAGGAGAAAGGAAGGTTGCTGCATATGGCATACGATAAACGAGGAAAAAAACTTGAGCGTCACGATATAGCTAAAATTGCAAATCAAATTAATTCCTTGGAATTACATGGATTGACAAAAAATGAAATAAAAGTATTTTGGGCTGTTTTAAGTCAGATGGCTAATCAATCTGATAATAAAATCATTGAGAATGGTATACATTTTTCTTACAACGAAATTGCACAACTAGCAGATTTGAAACATTTATCGAAAAGAAGATTAAGTAATACAATTGGGAAAATGTTCGAAGACCTAACCCAAGCCAAATTTATTGAAAAGACAGATGTACCAGGTAAATACAGAGAAAGAATAGTAGTGCCTATAACTAATGTTGATATTAGCGAGGAAGATGAAGATATATGGGTTTTAGCTAATAAAACGTTGATACCTTTTTTACGTAATTTAAAAGCCACTTATACCTCTTTTGTGCTGGCTAATTTAATGACATTAAACTCTAGATATTCACAGCGTTTATATACTCTGATCATGCAATGGAAAACGACAGGCAAGTTTTCATATGAAAGAGATTTATTCTACAAACTAATGGATGTACCTAAAAGTTATCGTAGAAGTGGTCAGAGATCTACTATTGATGTGAGAATAATTAACCCTGCAATCAAAGAACTAAATGAGAAGGGTTTAACTCAAAATCTTAGATGTAAAAAAGAATACGTAAGTTCAGGAGAAGTTGGCAGAGCAACGTTGTCTAAATATACCTTTACTTTTAAACCACAAAAAATACAATTAAGCGACAAAGATACGCCAAATACAAGTAATGGTAAATTCAGAAAAATTAAGCCTAAAAATGTTAAATCAGCTGATAAAAAGAAACAAGAAGACAAGAACGATAATTTCAATAGAGAAAAGAAAAATCATAAATCTACTGTCAAAAACCATACTTCTAGTGGTTCCATGATAGATTCAGCATTTGGTAATCTTTTTGATTAATTAGTTCAAAATTTTATTTAAAGGAAAATAGTATGACCAACTTAATGACAAATAATGTCTATGGTGATTTCATAAAAAGCATTAGGGAAGAGGATACCCCAAATCCTATTTCTACAGGATTTCTACTGCTTGATAACGTAGGATTGGGAAGTGGACTATATAATGGCTTATACGTTTTAGGGGCAACGTCTGGATTAGGTAAAACTACATTTGCACTACAAATTGCAAATCATATTGCATCTCATGAAAATCGAAAAGTAATTTATTATGCGCTGGAAATGTCTGCTAATGAGTTAATTGCCAAATCACTTAGTAGAATAGCTTGGAGTCTTACAGAAGATCATGATACGTATAATCCTATTCAAAATATTGCTCAACATAGTGATTTACCGTTGACAGCACGTAACATTATGAGAGGGCACATTAAAGAAAATTTTAGTGAAGAAAATAAAAAGAAATTGCGTACAGCTATGGCATATTACAATAGCTTTTCTGAGAATATGATTATTAGTTCTCCATTAACTAAGCGCCCATCAGTAGATGAAATTGTTAAAGAAGTAACCGATTATGTACAAACTACTAAGAATAATCCGGTAGTTTTTGTTGATTATTTACAACTTTTAAGGCCAGTTGAAGGAAATCATGGATATACTGATAAACAAGCAGTTACAGCTGCAGTTAATAAGTTAAAATTATTATCATTATCTTTAAAAATTCCCGTTTTTGTAATTAGTTCATTTAACCGTTCTAGCTATAGCTCAATTGACGTTGATGAAACAGCATTTAAAGAGAGTGGAGACATTGAATATACAGCTGATGTTGTATTTATAATGGAGAATGATTTTAATCGTGTATGGATTAATGATATTAGTAGTGGTCGAGATCTTAATTTAGTTGACTATGAACAGGAGAAAGCTATTGAACAAAATCGAGATTTTCCTGAAAAAGAAGGTAAACAAATTACTATTGCTGAAGCAATAAAAAATCATAGGGTAACTATTCCTTCTGCCATGCGATACGTTAAATTACTCCCTGAAAAGGCAATTAAACTCTCTATTTTAAAGAATCGTTTTGGCGATATGCTTCCGCCAAAAATGCCATATATACCATTTATTCTAAATGCACCATATAGTGTTTTTGGGCAAACTACAATAGATGGAGATAAAGTTAAATATAATATTGATCCATTAGATGATTATTCTTATGAAGATATACCCATATATACTAACCCAGATACCCATGAAGAAGATTTCGAAATCTAACAAATATTAAGAACCGACTCTCACCCGAATCTACTGATGTAGACTCGTTTTTTTGTAATTTTTACAGATATCATATTAGTTCATTGCCTTTAGTAATATTGGGCCAAAGAGGTTAAAAAATGTATTCAGAACTAATTTCAATTATTGTTAATTTGCTTATTGCAATGTTAATACCAACCGCAGTTGTACTTGGTCTAACTTATATCAATCGTAATTCTAAAGAGCTACTAGTACGTAAATATGGCTTTAGTTCCCAAATATGGTTAGGATGCGTAGGGATTTTTATACATGAGTGTAGTCACGCTGTTATGGCACTAATCTTTGGACACAATATTGTTGAATTTAAACCGTTAATTCTTCCCAGAAATGTTGCAAGAAACGATGGTGCTTTAGGCTATGTAAGACAAACATGGAATGCCAACTCCACGTATCAAAATATGGGTAATTTATTTATTGGAACTGCTCCAATTTGGGGATGTACTTTGGCAATCTATTGGGTTTTGAAAACCACAATGCCTAATGTGTACCAGTTTGTATTAAGCCTTGAAAAGGCAGCAACGTCATATTCCATGCTAAAAGTTCAGCAAGTTATAGCTAATCCTAACTTGTTTGCCAACATGGATATGACCTCAATAGTTACTATGCTAATCGGATTGATTATAATTGCTAATATCGTCATTGGTGGCTTTGATTTAAGCCCAGCAGACTTGCATAATGCATTTGGTGCATTTATTGCACTTTATCTTATTGTGCTAGTAATATTGTCAGTTTTAACTTTCTTAGGCTTGGGATCTATGATTAGCGCTTGGCTTTTGAAAATTATGACAGCTTTTGTCTTACTAATGAGCTTATCTTTAGTACTTTCAGTAGCAATCAATTTAGTACTTCGTTTTCTAAATTTTTTCATCTAATTTGACGTAGGAACTTAATTTTAGGATTTTGTCTTAAATTCATTATGTGTACTAAAAAGTAAAGCTTTCTAGCTCATATTGTTTTTTAGTCAAATTTTTGAAAGAAAGAGGATTTACACAGTGAGTATTTCTAAAAGTTTACAATATTCTGGTACTGCGCTGATTGCTGCTGCAGGTGGATTAGGCGTTGCTGCTAGTCCATTGATGTCAGTCGTTGCTCACGCTGATACTGGTGAATCACAAGACATTAATACGAAGCCAAGTGTTGGTGATAACCAACCAGGTACTCAAACCGTTGTAACCGATAAAGACGCTTACAATGATGTGGCTGGCGATACTGCTCATGACACTAATCAAGCTCAACATAGTTCAATTGGTTGGGAGTTTCAAAGTCCTGATCAGGCCGCAGATTCATGGACACATAAACCTGATTATGAGATCGAACCTGGTACTGATAACACTCAAACCGACTGGAATATTGCTGAAAACACTAATGGCAAGTCAGCAAGTGATACTTCTGATGATGTTTATGGTGATTCAGCCGAAGGTCGTTTTAATCCTGGTGATGCTGACCCTAATAAGATGACATCAATGGGATGGACCAATGCCGATAAGGATGGCGATGGTGAAGAAGATGCTGTAGAAGGACCAGCAGGCGTTTACTACGTAAACGGTGTTCCTTACTACAATGTTAATGGAGTTCCTGTTGTATGGGATGGCTATTATGATGATGGTGGCGGTGCCTTAGTCGTAGATAATAACAACAATAACAATAATTCATCTAACAATTCATCAAATAACAATAATGGTTTAAACAGTTTGAATGGCTTAAATGGTTTGACCACTAACCTTATGGCGGTTAATACTGGTGCTGGCAACGGTGTTGGTGAAAACAATACTTCAAGTCATAGTGGAAATAACCAAAGTTCATCACAAACTTCCACTAAAGGTGATAATAAGTCAAGTTCATCATCAAATAGTCAAACCATTGTTAAAGGATTGGATGGTTTTGGCGGTTGGGGTGATTCGTTATTAGTGGATAATAACAATAATAATTCCAACAATAACTCAAATAATAATTCAAATAATAATAACTCAAATTCCAGTTTGCTAAGCAACAACTTAAGCAATACTGGTAACGCAGGCTCAGGTACAACTACTAATGGCAGTTCATTATCAACTACATCAAATGATAATAATGGCAATAGCGGTAACCGTAATGGAAGCAATGGTTCGTCATCACATTCAAATAAGGGTAACAACTATGCTACTCCTGTAACTCCTGTATCAACTAACAATAATGGTAGTTCTAACAACGGCAATGGTGCATCTTCAGACGGTGATCCTAATACCGCTGATAACGCTACGAACAAGAATGCCGGTTCAGGCAATGGTGGTAATGGCAACGGTGATGGTGATAATTTTAACACCGGTGTCGGCACTGGCAATGATGCTGGAGCAAACAACGGCTCAGCTAATAATGCTGGCGTAAGTGATCCAGGTAATGCAAGCTCAGGTGATTCTAATTCAGGCGCTGGTACTGGTTCAACCGGTACTGCTGCAGGCTCAGGTGATACTTCAACCTCAACCTTACCGCAAACTGGTAATGCTAAAGGTTCAATGGGTCTTGAACTTGGTGGAATTATGACAGCTACTTTGGCAGCTATGGGTGTTGCAAAGAAGAGCTTTTTCTAAAGCGTTGCAACAAAATTAAATAATAAAGTAAGCGGAGATTTTTCAAATTTCCGCTTTTTTGCTGATTTTTACTATCTGCAATCAACTTGTTAATTAGGCTAAATTCTTAAACGAAACCTGTATATAACATCAAAGAAATACGGAGATAATTGAAATATGTCACAAAATACATTTTTTATTTTTTTGCAACAATATTCTGCATATGCAACAGAAATCTTAACTGTTATTAATGTTTTATGGATGTTTGAAATTTGCGTTAATGCAGTAGTTCAGCGTGATGAGTTAAATTCCTTTGTAGAGGAAAACTGGAAGTTTGATTTAGAGATCAGTACTTTGTTTTCTATCTTAGGCTTAGCTTTACTATATGCACCACGCTGGATTACACAATTTGGGCGGGAAATCTATATTATTACGATTTTCTTTTTCATTCTTCAAATTCTCTTTACGATTGATAACCGTAAGACATTGCGAAAATTTATTCGAAGAACCGCTTGGTATTATAAATCAATGTTGGTAAGTATTTGGATTGCTAGTTTATCAGTAGTTGCAGTATTTGTCTTTTTCGTCAGTCAGATTGCCGTATCAGATTTTTAAGCAAAGGGAATAGGTAGATGAGCTTTATTCACAAATTACTAGCTTTATTAAATGCTAGAAAAGATCGTAAGGTACTAAATAGAGTCCCGATAATTCCAAGCAATAATGCAGTTAAGAAAATTCGTGAGCCAATTACTTATTACAGCGGACATGATAAGACTTTAAAAAGAATGTTTTATCGTTATGGTTCTGTTGCTAATGCAGGTAATGAGGAAGAGGGATATTTACATGGCCAGAAACCACATTAATATGACTGAAGAGCTTGATAAGTATAAGGCCGATATTTATCAAATGTTAATTTCGCTTGGATGTTCTGAAACCACAACTGCAGCTTTGATGAAAGGTAATCAAAGCAAAATTCAAGGCTGGTTCGGTAATGGAGATTCTAGAAGTCCAATAGTAACAGCTCAGATGGCTGCTCGCTTGATTCTACGAGATCCTGCTGATATTGACGCATCATCTAAGTTGCTAGGGCATTAAGGTATGAATCAGAAGAAGCATTACAATGTATGGCTGATTTTTATAGGCTTATTATTAATTTTAGTAATTATTTTTGCTTTGTTGTATGTTTTTCAACAAGCGAAAGTAGGAACAACTAATGCGTTAACTGAGCCACAGCAAACTAACGGCTGGCTTCAGATAGGGAAAGCGTTTTTCCACTTCCTAAAAAGATAATTTTTTGATTTTTTTGTTTAGTTTTCGTTTCTAGGCATACCTTTGAGATAAACTCTTCTGTAGAGTGAAAAACGGAGAAAGGAATGATTAGCTATTATGTAGTAAAGAGAAAGAGCAGAAGATCATAGAATAACATAGAAGCATGTGCTATAATCTTTATCAAAGGCAATATGTGGAGGTGAAGATTATGGCTATGCTTAAACCTAGAGAGATGGCTGACCGTTTAGGAGTTACAGTACGTACTTTGCAGGAATGGGATCGCAAGGGAATATTTCCAGCGCACCGCACGCCTACAAATAAGCGCTATTATACTGAGCAGGTAATCATAGTGTCAGAAACTAAAGGAAATAAAATGTCAAAAGAATATCGCCTAGCTTTAAAGCGTAGAGCTGAGTTTCTTAAAAAGATTCATTTTGATAGTAAAACTGCTAAGGCACTTTTCTAAAGTCCTTTGCTATTAAGCAACTTTAAGGTGAATTAAAATTTCAGATCAGCTTGAACAAATATAATAATTTCAAGTATATTCGCAGTACGCCCCTAATAGGGCGTTTTTTTTACACTAAAAATGATTGTTTTAGGATGTGATTTTTAGTGATCGAGAAAATTAAGCAAAAAATTGAAGAGAAGCTGAATACATATACTTCTGTTTTAGATGGAATTTCATTAAAAAAAGCGAGAGAGACTTTTGAGTGGCTTAGAACACTGCTATGGATAGCGCCCACTGTAATATGGGTTATTTGTCTTTTTCAAATTATTTTGCCACTTGGAACGCTTAATTTCTCCGTTTTTACATTATTTTGCTGGCTAATTTTAGCGCTGAGCGCTCCAGCATCTTGTTTTGTTAACTGGTTTCTAATTCTTTTAACAACACGAAGAGATGACAAAAAGCAGGATGAACGTGTTGACCTAATGTGGGATGAATTACAAATAGGATTTAAGCAGTTGTCGTACATTGTTGGTGCATCCCTTGCATTGCCTATTTCTTTAACTGCTATACCTTTTTTGCAGTTTCTTCGTTTGCATCCTACTGTTAAAGGCACCACTACTCAAATGATTGATCAAATAACTGGTTCTCCTTTGATAATTAGGCTTTTATTAGTTGGTGTAGCAATAATTTCGATGTTTTATCTGCATTCTCGTTTTGTAAGATTAGTCTTACAATTTGAACCTAGAATCCGAGAATGGATGGCTAACTATGAGTTTCATTATCGTCCATTACACCAAATGCTTTCTGGAAAAAACGCTAAGCAGGTGAAGGAAGAAGATCATTATGCAAATATGGTTTTGGGTACTTCACTGGAAACTGGAGATTTGGTAGTTCAGAGCGTAGAAGCACGTAAGCGTAATTCAATTGTTATCGGGCCAATTGGTGCGGGGAAAACTTCATCCTGGTTTAGACCGCAAATTGATCAAGACATTGATGCTTATTTGGAATACATTCGTGGCTATCCAATTATTTCTAAAGAAAAAGATTGGAATGCACCATATGGAAAACAAAGCATGTACACTAACGGATTTACTTTAATTGAACCTACCAATGATTTATGTGAGACAGCATACCAAGACTGTCTTGCTAAGGGTGTGCCTAAAGATAAGATTATCTATTTTAATCCTGAAGATCCTAATACACCTTCTTTGGGGTTACTGAGTGGGCCAGTTGACGCTGCATCCCAAAACCTGACTGATATTTTCTCCGGCTTAAAAGCATCAGCAAAAGACTTCTTTAGTATTGAAGAGCGGTCTTACATGGCAAATTATGTTTATTTGCTTAAATTAACTGCGGTTATCGAAAATAAGCCAGCTAGTTTTGGCGAACTAATGGATATGATGTTCGATGTTTATGTTACCGTCAAGAAAAGAACTGAGCTTGAAGCCTATGTAGAAATTCTACGAGTAGAAGTAGATAAAGCAAAAGAGAAATTTAACAAAACTAACGATAAAAACGATAAGGCTACATATTTCAACTATAAGGACACCTATGATATTGCCGTTGAAACTCTTAAATGGTTTCAAACTTACATTGTTGCGGAGCAATACAAGACTGGCCCTAAGATTCAACAAACTGGTAAGTATAAGGGATATCCAGTCTATGTTGATACTAAAGACCAGTTTGTGGGCGGGCTTAAGTCTACTTTACAGGATATTTCTAAAAAGATTGGATTAAGACGTGTCTTGTTCCGTGAGAACTCAGATTTTAATGTCGATGATTGGTTTAAAAACGGCGGTATCATTATTTGTAATACCGATAAGAAATCGTTGGGTGGCCCATTAGCAAGTATCTTAGGTCAAATGTATTCCTTAACTTTTCAAGCTGCTACGTTTAGACGTACAGCTAACGTTGACCCATTTCGTGGCTTATATATGGACGAGTTCCCTGACTATGAATCAAGCGGTTTTACAGATTTCTGTGCCCAGGCTCGTAAGTTTGGTACAGGAATTAACTTAGGGGCACAATCATTAGCCCAACTGTCACAAACCTTTGGTCCTGATTATTTAAAGACATTAATGTCCGTTTTGCTAACGAGAGCTACTTTCGGTGATTTAGGGCCTGATGACGCTAAGTTATTAGAGCCATTGTTCGGTGAACACGATGAAGCAGTTGAATCTATCAATGACCAGGACATTGATTTGGCTGCTGATCAATCACAGAATCGTAGTCGAATCTCTACTAAGGTTGAGAAAGTACCAAATATTACAGCTAACCAAATTATGAAGTTGGAGAAATATACTATGGCCATTAGAACGCCAGGCGAGCATGGTACTAACATTTTTGATCGCATTCAAGTTGGTAGAATCACTAGTGAAGCAATCGAAAACGATCCTAAAAACTTCAATATGGATGATCCAGAAGATAGGAATGCTTATGAAGTAATGATTGCTGACACGGTGAACTCCAGTCAAGAATATAGTGATACCGATAAGCACATTATTGATTTAATTCAAAGCAAACAATATATGATTCAGTGGCCAAGTGATCAAGAAATGAAATCTGGTGATGATGTTTTACCAACTATTCTTGATAGTGAAGGTAATGTGCTTTCGAGTGGTAATACTGCAGATGAAGATTCTGACTCAGATAAAACAAAAGTAACTTTTGCTAATGGTAGTGAAAACTCTGATTCTAAACAATCTAAGGTCACTAAAGCAGGAGAATTAAGTCATCAAAGTAAAAAACAATCTACGGGCAAGGCAGGTACGTTAGGTACTGATAAAGATGGCCCTAGTCCTGAAGACATAGAACAAGATCCTTTTGATAATTGGAATGGAACAGGTGCTTATGCTACCGTTGGCGGGCATAAGCAAAAATTAGATGAAGATCAATTTAACGATGAGGGCAAAGTTGACGCACTATTGGATACTGATCCAGAAGACGATAGTAGTGAAGAAATCACCAAGCCTGTGACGAAGAAGACTAAGGACTCTACATCAACTAGTAGAGTTAATAAAGTAGGTAGTACTGTCAAAGACAATTCTGATTTAAACGATGAATCTTCCTTAACAGCAGGGATGCGTGCGTTGGATAAGTCTGTACATAAATCGCCTAATTCTGGTAATGGCAGAAATGACAATGATTTAAAGTATGATGAAGATCCTTTAGTTTCAAATGTGGCAGGCACAAATAGAGTAAAAAGTAGCAAAAAAGGTAATGCTCCAAAACCGGATCAAAGCAAAAACCAATCCCCAAAGCAACAATCTAAGTTGAAAGATAAGGATTTATCTGCAAATCGCCAAGTTAATAATAAAGATGAAATAATTCATAGTGATGATAAGAAAGAAGATAATAATATGTCTGAAAGTATGAATAATTTCGTTGATTTACCTAACCATGATCGTAGAAGGCAGGAACATGAAGCAAATAGTCAAAATGCAGTAATTAGTCAATTAAAACACAGTGCATTGCTTGATATGCAAAGTGGGTTTAATAAAATCTTGCATGATTCAGAGCTAACTGAACCTGAACGTCTAAATGAAATGCTGAAATTTAGGGAAGAACAGCGTGATAAATTAGCGACATACTTTACACCAGCTAGTTTAGACAAAATTATTGCTCGAATTACTACAGCTATTGATAAGCAACAAGATAAGGTGGCTAACTTGCATAATTCTATTGATGAAACTGATGACGTGCAGTCAATGGAACATAAAGTTAAAGAAAGCCAAGAAGCAAATGGCTTAAGCGATGATCTTGAACAAATGCTAAAAAGTTTTCAGGATCGACCAATTACTGATGATGAGCCTAATGACAATGCAGGGGATGAATTGAAGGCTGATAAATTGGATACAGATGTTCCATTTAATGACCGTGATCCATTTAATAGTCAGCCAGGTATGACTAGCAATACTGATGATGAAGACTATTAGAAAGGCTGTGAGAGATAAATGCCGATACGTCAATTTGTACTAGAACCGCCGGTTTCTATTGATTGGAATCATCGTCCCATATCTTCGCAGTTAAAGCTAGATAAAAATTCTAAACTGTTAATTTTAAACGATAGTTCCATTGCGGATTTAGATAAATGTGCTGAAAAGAAACATATCAATGTTGTGTTTTGTAATCAAGCTAAGCGTCCTGAGCTTTTATTGATTCCAGAAGTAGTTGGAGATAATCAAAAATTAAATACGTTAGTTGATACATACTTTTCTTTGGGTCTTAGTCATAATGTTCAATTTAGCCGTGGTTCATTAACTCTACTTTTGCGGATTATGTACTGTGCTTCCGATAAGTCTTATCGTGGTATTTTGAATATCTTAAGAAAATGGTTTGAGGCACCAAAAAATAAATTAGCTAAATTAATTACTGAAGTTAAAATTGATAAAAAAATGGCCTTGCCAAAAATTGACAAGGCTATTTTGACATTTGCTAAAGCCACTGATTACACTGAAAACATTTTAAATTTCTTATGGAAGTTGCATGGAGCTAATGCTTGGAGTAAAAAAAGCAAAAAAGAAATTAATTCTTTAAATACTGCAGGACAAATTACCGTTATGCCTGCGTCAGTTTTTAAAGAGAATACCTATTTCTATGCATTGTTCATTTATGGTGTTAAAAGTCATATTGAAGTTTATATTGATTCTGATGTTTCTTTTGCCTTAGTTCAACCTTACTTAAAGGTAAAAGCAGATACCTTTAGTATTGCTCGATATGCTAATTCTGATTCAGCAGAATTAGCTTTTATTGCATCTAAAGCCGAAAACATGCTGTCATCCGCACAGATACCAGATCAATCCTTATTTTTTGCTTGGCTAGCTTATAAAGATACCGCTGCATTAGCCGATTATTCTTTAAAAGATATTAATCGCTTATTATCGGTAAGTCCATATGTAACTTATGTAGGGATGTATTTTACTTTAATAAAATCACAATTTTGCTTGACCCAATATGATATAACTAAGTATCATTGGTCAACACATGTTTTCGATCTGAAATACATTATTTCAAAGACTATTGATAAAAATAAGAAGCAACAAAATAGTAATTTTCAAAATACTCAATCTAAAAATTTTTCTAAACCTATAGCTTCAATTGATTCCAAGTCATTAGCTAAGGCTACTCAGAAAGTTCTAGATAAAATAGATGATACTGCAAGGGACTTTAAGGCTACTGCCTCTTTACTCTCTAGCAAAGTAGATTCATTAAGTCAGGTAGCGAATAAAGAGGTAAATGAAACTCCAATAAAAAAGGATGATAAGACAAGTCAAATTAATGTTGATCTTAAAGACGTTCAAGTTCAACTTAAACAAGTGAAACAAAATGTTGATTTATTGCCTAATAAGTTGGGTGAGCTAATTAAAAAAAGTTGGGATGAAACGGAGGAGCAAAAGAATGATCCTTATTCATGGGAAGATGCAGATGATCCTAAACAGTTAGAAAAGGACTATGATAAGGCGATTCATGGTCAAAGCAATAATTTTACAGACTTTGATGACTAACATAAGTAGTTTTAAGCTAACAAAAAAGGCTCCAAATTGGAGTCTTTTTTGTTGAATTAGTTACTTTGTATTGGAACAAAAGGCATCGTTTTTAAAATAAATTGAGTAAATTCGGGTGTACTAGAGTAATTTACACTTAATAATTTTAGTGTTTCCTTTAATTGTTTTGCATCGACACTCTTATAAAAGTAATTGAAGCCATTTTTTATTAGAATGTCACGATTGTTACCGTTGTTGTACCAACCCTCTGGTACAAGCTTAAGTGGAGTATTGTTACGGAAAAGGAGCATAATGACCATATCTCTAGTAATTGTGATGCTTGAAACATCATGCAGTAAAGAACCATCATTAAATGGTAAGATCATTTCTTCAGAGTTTTCAATATTAAATACTCGCAAAGCAGGGATAGGTAAGTTGCGTAAATCTTTTTTGTAAGCCAGTTCAAACGAGTTGACTTTATGAATCCAATCTAACTCTTGTGAGACATGAGCTATTTGTTCATACAATTCAGCATTTTCATCATTTATTGTATTAATGCGATTGCTCTTGGCCACTTCTTTGGCCAATACGCTATGTGGGCGAGTATCAATTTGGCGGTCTTGATTTGGAAGCTGGCGATTTGGCGAAACTGAAGGGGAGGCTTGTGTCTGCTCTGCCTTGACTGGATAATCAGGTTGTTCATTAGTTGGCTGTGCTTGATAATTATTGGCTCTAAAATGTTGCGGTTGCTCATTAACCGTAGTTTCAGGAGGTACTGTATTCTCTTCTTGAAAGTTAGGGTCAGTTTGTTCAGTAGTTGTATTTTCATTTAGGTTAGGCATTGTGAAAGTATGGGATTGAGGTTGATCATTAGTATTCGCAGTGCTGTTCTGACTGTCGTATTCTGTTGGTACTTGGTTAGTCCTAGTATTTTGAACTGAAGATTCTTGAGTAGTCTTCCTAGGTGGAATTTTGACAAAACTGCTATGTGAGCCATGATCATTAGCATTTGGCTGCTGTGTACCATTTCCGTAAGCATATGAATTTTCATTTTGTGGTGTTTGATCAGTGGCTGGAGTTCCGTTATTGTTTTGCGGATTATTTGGTTGTTGAACTGGCTTTTCTACATGTTGTTTTAAATTATCTGGCACAGTTTTCTTGTAAACTAATTTGTTATTAGCATCCTCTAATGGGTGATAGCTATGAAAGATTTCATAGGCGGCACCAGTATTTTGATATTTTTGTAATAATTCTTGTGATAGAACTTGCATTAATTTTAACCACCTTTGTTAAATTTGATCTCATGTTTCGAGACAATTTTAACAGCAAAAATTCTTCAATTTCTTTTTACTTAAATAAAACCAAATTTGAGGCAAGATGTCGTTATAATTTGATATAGCGTTAACAGAAAGGGTGAATTTAACGTGGCGGATAATAATACTTTGCACATGGTTGATGCTTCTGACGGTGGTAATGGGTTCATGAAAGTTCAGCTCAATAATCTTCGTTTTATTTTTCCATCAATTATGTCTGACGTACTACCAGGTAAGGAACTTGAAGCCATTGATGTTAATGACATTGATAATGTAAAAGCAACATTAGCTGATTTCATAGATAAAATGGACGTTAAAGTTCAGAGTCCAGCTATACGAGATAACGGAAGATATTTCGTAGGACCACAAGCTTCAATATCTGGAACTGAACCAATTAATTACAATGTAAAATCTTCTGAGGGCAAAAGTGAATCTGATATTGGCTTGATTTGCTTATTTAGTATAATTTCATATTATGCATTATCGAAATTTTTTGAGAATTATAATTATGTTCCAACTAATTTAAATGTAGTAGTTGATAAATTTGCTACTGCTTTACCAATTGATGAGATTAAAATTAAGGGTGTGCAGCAGTCATATGCTAAAAGATTTGCTGATTATCATCATCTGGTAACCATTAATAATTTTAGTACCTTAGTACATGTAGATTTATCATTTAAGAAGGTTTTTGTTGATCCAGAAGGTGTTGCAGCAATTACAGGTTTGATTTTTGATCCAGAAAGGTTAAATTATCGTCAAGGCGAGATTTTTGATGATTTAGTCGAAGAATATGCGCTATCTGATTTCACAGGAGAAGATATTTTAAAAGCAGGTAATGTTTTAATTATAGATATAGGTGATGGCACTATTGATTTCGCTGTTACTAATAAAGGGATAAGAGTACCAAATCAAAATCGAAGTATTCTAAATGGAGTGGGTATTTCAGCAGAAAACGCTATTGATGCCTTGAGACAAAAATATCCAGTTATTGCACCTATGGACAGACAAACTTTTATTAAAATAGCTAATAGAGATAAAGGCCCTAATGACAAAGAAAGTAAAGTATATAAGAGTTTTTTAGATGAGCAAACTTCTAATTTAGAACGTCAAATTATTGAACAAGTTAGAGATTTTCACAGGGCTTTACATGGTCAAATTGGAATGGTCGTTTTATGTGGAGGCGGTGCTAATGTCCTAAAAACTCACTTTCATGATAAATTTAAAGATGTGATTCAAAATCTTTTTCCGTTTAATGCTCCTTATATTCTTTGGGTCAGAAAAAAATATGCTCAAACCCTAAACCTTGATGGGTTAGTAGTTCGAGCTAAAGTCATGAAGTGATGATTTTGAAAAGAAAAGTTATTAACTGTAAATTTTATATTTTACAAGATAAAGCATCGAAATCTGATGAGATAATTTCATATTTACAGAATCAAAAAAATAAGTCGAAAACAGTTCGTTTGGCGTTACTCTTGGCTAAGAAACAATTTGGCAATGTTGATCTAAATGATGCTTTAGCTAATTTGGCAATTAAAAACATTAATGAGTCCAAGAATGATGTAGTGTCAATCAAAAAGGCAAAGACGGATAAAGAAGATAAGCATATTCAGCATTCTAATGTTAGCCAAAACAAGGCTAAGACTGAATTTCATGAAACTAGTTCAAAGTCTCAAATAAAAGATAAAAAGGTTAAACCAATAAAACGTAAAACTCGACAAGAAATAAGTAAAAAAAGGGAACATAATACAAAAAAATTATTACCAGAAGATATTAACAAGATGTTGTGGGACGGTGATTCCTCTGATTTATAGAATTTTGAGTAGAAAAAAAGGCTAGAAATTTTTCTAGCCTTTTTACATTAGACACCGAATTGATTAAATGGATCTTTTTTGTCATTCTTATCTGAAGTAATGTCAGATACAGATTTTTCAATCGGTTTTTTCTCAGTATTAAGTGAGGTATTGGTACTGTTTGTTTCGGTTGTATGTTTAGTATTAGACACAGTAGACTTCTTTTCAGCTTTAACTGGATTAGAAGTAGATTCTGAATCATTATTTTCTATTTTTATCGCTGAAGTAGTTTTCTCATTTGTTTGTTCACCTAGAGCTAATGTAGTGTGTAACAAACCTAATGATACTAAGTCTTGATAGCCATACGTTGCAATGGCAAGTCTAATAAGAAACTTTATTGATTTAGTTTTATTGTCTTGCTTATCAAGCCAATCTGCTAGGTCTGGCTCGGTTTTACTACTAAAAGTGAAGCCTACTAGTCTTTTTTCTTTCTTACGACCCATCGTCTACTCCTTTCTAATTATTTTTGACGTGCTTTTTGCATTTCACTAAAAAGCTCTAACGCCATTTCATTCATATTTTGTGCATATTCTTTGCCAACCCATACAACAGGAATAGGGATCTTCTTAGCATTAATTTCATCCTGAATTCTTTGATCTAAGTGATATTGTTCAATTAGTGGAATAGAAGCTCCACCAAAGATAAATATAATTTGTAATTTTGGATTTTTGCTAATTAAGTAACGAACCTTGGTTAGGATTTGGTTTATTAATGGTTCAACGCTTTGATCTACAGCTTCAATAACGTCTTTTTTTAGCATTCCTTCCGTAATTGCAGCTAAACGTTCTTTAGCACTTTTAGCTTCCTTTTCAGGTTCTATAGCTCTTAGCCAAATATCATTAAAATCTTTGCTGGTAGTTAAACTTGTACCATTAGGATTTTGTTGTTGATAAATATTAAATGCATCATCTAAAACGTCACCCATACTTTGATTGATACTTTGACTATAGTCGTTTACTGAACCATTGTTAAAGAGTGAAATATCTACAGTATGTTGTCCAGCATCAATTCCCATGAAGCTATCAGCATCTTTAACTAGTCCTTCTGCTAATGCATCATCATTAAAAAAAAGTCCATCAGCCAGCTTAACATGCTTAACCTTATTAATTAATTTCTTTTGGAAATCAGCGGGACCGTGCTGTATAGCCATTACAACAACAATTTCGCCTTCTTTAAAGATGGTTGCATCTTTAAATTTGATATTAACTTGAATATCTTTGCCCAATGAATGAACTGTTACGGAATGTTGATGTGCCATGAATCTTTGCTTGTATTCAGGTCTAATGTCATTATCTTTAGTTCCAGCCTCGGTAATTGGAAGAGCAGTAGTCATGTAGACATTTACTGTAATTACTTCGTCTGGGTCAAATTCAGTTTCATTCTTTTTAGCTTCTGCATAAGCTTCTTGTATTGCTCTACCGGCAATTAAAGAAAGTGGGATGATTAATGCAGCATCGCTGTGTGCTTTTCCTGTTGGTGCATCATCCTTTAATGTAGTTAAAGTTTTTAAAGAATTAGCTGCGGCAACAGTGGTTAGATATCTTTTATCTTTAATAGAGACATCCAGATAGTTGAAAATTGACTTTACTCTGGCATCTAGTTCATCGGTTGAGTTCCAGTCAACATTTTCAAAACTTGGACTTTCATAGATACGGACAAAAACAGTAGGTTGGTTGATTCGTACACCGCCAAATTTACCTTTGTCATCGCCATATCCTAAATCGTTTGAAACGTACATAACATTTTTTTGACTTTGGGTCATTTTTTGAACTTCTTTCTGTAATTAAATCTAAAACTTAATTCTTCTTTATAGTAGTGCATTATTTAGGTTTTTTCAACTTAAAACTTATAAAAAATATAAATAAAATAAAATTTTTTTATATTGCTTTATGATCAATCTAACTAGTATCAAGGCTGAAACTAATTTTGTTAAATTTTATTTTATTCAGCAAATTGTTTTTGTTTTTCTGATTGCTTTTACAAATAAACTCTTTTCAAAAAGTAACGTTTATTATCAATTACGATGAGTTGCAAAACTTATCGCTTAAAACATGTTGGCAGTCATGTTGGGGCTACTGCCATTAATCTTTTTAAGAAAAGGAGAATAAGGAAAGTCCATGAAAAAAGTTCAAGACTATCAAAATTCTTTAGTTGAAGAACAACATAAAGGATTAAAATTCTTGTCTGCAATCACGATGGCTTTACCAATGTTCCTTGGAACTACTCAAAAGGCGTTTGCTATTAAACACTTGGATAAAGTTCCAATGAGTTCGATCGTAAAAGACTACTCAATGGGTCAAGGATATTATGGTACTGTTACGACACCAAGTGGCAAACAAGATACAGTTCACGAAGGCTGGCATGGGGATCATGATTTGAGATTCTACTGCTTGCAACCAATGAAATATACTCCAAATATTGGTGAAAAGGAACAGTTTAATCACTATGATAATGGTAATGTTCGTGCCGTATTAAGATGTGGTTTTGGGGCTAACAGTTCTAAAACAATGGCAGATAAGCTTGGAAAAGGTATGCCTGCTGATGCTAAAGCTTTTGAATTTGGCACACAATGTGCGGTTTGGAAGGTAGCTGGTAGTATTGGTCATGTTACTTTCAATCAAACTGCTGGTGGCAAGCATGCTGAAGCTTGTTATAATTACATTATGAAGCATTATAAGGATGCTACATATCGTGGTGATGGTACAACTACTTTATCAATTCATCAAGTAGGTGCCCCAGCTGCTAAAACCTCTCGTACTAGAAAGCTTATTGCAGATGTTCGTGAAAATAAGAAGCTAATTAAAAAGCCACGTAATATGTCGATTAAACTGAAAGGTTTAACAGTAACACAAGGTGGTGCAGCTCATACTAAACAAATTAAAACTGCAACTAACTTTACCGCTAAATTAAATAATAATGCTAAGACTGGTACAATTACTGCTGAGGTTCCAGCATATAATACTGTTGCTGCTGTTTACTATTCAGGTGATAATGTTCACCAAAATGGTGTTGCTTTAATGGCTGTTAAGCATGGTACAGCAAAGAAAACTTATGACTGGAGCACCCCAGACACTTCGCCACATACTCCCCCACATACTCCACATCATGAGAAAGTAAACTATGCCCAATTTGATATCAATAAGGTTGATGATGAGAATGATAAGGTTCTTGAAGCTAAATTTGATATTTATCAATGTACCGATGATTCAGGCTGGGATAAAGGTAAATTTGTAGGTACTATTACTACAGATAAAAATGGTGTTGCCAAGAGTGGCGTATTACCACAATCTGATTTTCACCATTATATTGCTATTGAACATTCAACTGGTAAAAACTTAGACGTTGATCCAACTCCGGTTCATATTGATTTGACTCTTCCTAACTTGCAACAAAATGCTAAAGTTACGAAAACTAAAGATGGTGAAAATGAAGTTTGGGCTTATCACTTAACTGTACAAGGACCAATTAACAACCATAAGCACTTACATTTAACTTCTGAAGCTACTAATTTGGAAGATAATAGCAAGTTCGCTCAACCAATTAAAGGACCGGTTGTAATTAATGAACAATTACGCTTGGCCCACTTAGTAGGTACTGTTAAATATAATGTCAAAGCTTGGTTAGTAGATAAAGCAACTGGTCAACCTATCACTATTGATGGTAAGCAAATTGAAGTTGAAAAGACTATTGGCTCACCTAATAATGATAAGAATGATGATGGTATTGAAGACAATGTTTCGGTGCAATTAAAGATTCCAGATGCTTCATCATTAGCAGGCAAAGACGTGGTTGTATTTAGCCATGCTGAACGTGCTGATAAGCCAAATCATTGGTCAGTTGATCACCAAGATCTTAATGATAAACACGAAACCATTCACTTTTCTAAACCTGAAATTCATACTAAGGCTATTAATGCTGAAACAAATGGAAATCAATTGCAGCCAACTGATGGTGAAACTTTAACAGATACTATTTATTATAAGGAATTAATTCCTGGTAAAACATATACTGTTAAAGGAATTGTGATGGATAAGCAATCAGGTAAGGCAGTTCTTAATAATGGTAAAAAAGTAGAATTTAGTAAAACCTTTACTGCTGAAAATGCTAATGGTGAAGTTAATGCATCAGTAACATTTGATGCTCACCATTATTGGGATCATGATTTGGTGGTATATGAAACTCTTTATTACACCGGCTACTTCCTAACCGATCATAGAGACATTAATGACCAAAGTGAAACCTTACATGTAACTCATCCACAAATGCATACTACTTTGTCTTACAATACGCAAAAGTTTGTATATCCTAAGACGCAGAATATTGCGGAAGATGTAGTTCGTTATACTTATTTAATTCCTGGTCAACAATATACTTTACGTGGTAAGCTGATGGATCAAGTAACTGGCTTACCAGTTGTTCAAAATGGTGTTCCTATTGTTGCAACTGTTCGGTTTACACCTCGTATGACTAATGGTACAGTAACCTTAACCTTTAAGTTTAATGGAATGCCATATGTAGGTCATACCTTGGTAGCATTTGAGAGTTTGTACTATAAGGGCAGAATTCTTATGGAACATGCTGACTTGAACGATGCCAGTGAATCTATTGTTATTGACCACTATCACAGAAATACCACTATTCCTGTGATCGTCCATCATAGATGTGGAAGTCATGGTGGTACTGTTGTTGTAAATAATAACAACAATAATAACAATAGCAATAATAATGAAAACAACAACAACGGAAATAACAGTAGTTCAAACAATAGTAGCTCGAACAATGGTAATTCCGGAAACAATGGATCTAATAATAATCAAGGTAATAACTCTGGAAATAATGGATCCAATAATAATCAGGGCAATAACTCTGGTAATAACGGGTCTAACAACAATGGATCAAACAATAACCAAGGTAATAATTCCGAAAATAATGGCTCTGATAATACAGGGTCAAATAACCAAACTTCTACTGGTAATGAAACTACCAACTCTGGTAATAGCTCAAATGTAGTTACTGAGAATAACAATAGTTCACAAGATCAAGCTCCAGTAACACATGTTCAGACTCGTAAGCCTGTTAAACGTCATGTTGTTAAGAATACTAAACCTGTTCAAAAGCCTGTTAAGAAGCAAAAGAAGGCTGTAGCACCTGTTGAAAATGAGAGTCAAAATAATGACAATACTCCATCAGGTTCTGCTCCAGCTCAATCTAATGCTCCGCAACAAGTATCTACTGGTGCATTACCAGTACCTTCAGTTCAGGAAAGTAATAATACTAGTTCTGACAATGGTTCATTACCACAAACTGGTAATGCTAAGAGCAATATCTTTGTTGAATTAATTGCTCTAGGTCTCGTATCAATTTCTGGGCTTACAGTAGTTGAATATGTTCGCCGTCATCAAACCGCTGGTATGGATTAATCTAATTAATAAATCAGATAATAAGAAAAGAGAGAATCAATTTGATCCTCTCTTTTTTGTAGTTTAATTGTAAAATTTATTGCATATCTGCAACTAATGAACCAAAGTATTGGCTGTCATTACCACGTGGATAAGTAACACCAACGCCTATCTTAGTTAAATCTGATTGCAATAAAATATCTCTATGTTCATTATTGCAATCCTGATCATGGTACATAAAACCATCAAAGGCTTGCTTAGCGACTGCTGTATCATTACTTTGTACATTTAAGCCAGATGCTACTTCTGCCACATTGTCGCTGACACCATAATGATAATCTTCATGACCAGTTGCCACCAAAGTATTACCATCATGAATAGATCTAGTATGTGCCATACTCATCAATGAGTTATCAATGGATAGAGGGGCAATTCCTTTTTGTGCCCGTGCTTTATTAACCATTCTTACAAAAATTCTGGCAATATTTTGCTCATTTGGTTTGTAGTTATTGGTATTTTTAGTTTTGGAAGCTTCTGAATTGGATATATGTGCAGTATTTAAGCCAGAAATTTTAGAATTAGCTTGCTGAGAATCACTAACTTTCTCACCAGCATCTTCAGAAATCCATAAGTTTTGGCCAATTTCGTATTTACCATTTTTGGAAGCATAAACGTTGTAAATACCATCTTTAAAATCCTTGGCTCCAAACCAACTATTATCAGATGAACTCTTGTATACATCATTACCGCCGGCGAATACATGAACCTTAAAAATAGGTGAACCTAACGAATTAGTATTAGTAGAAGTAGGATTTACACTAGTGTTTGATTTAGAAACTGCAGATGTAGTTTCTTTGATAATTTTTTTACTATGTTTCTTAACTACTTTGGCGTTGCCAGCCTTAACATATCTGTTATGGCCAATTCTGTAATATTTTTTACCATGAATTTTCTTTACTGAGAAGTAAATATGCGTAGCGTGCTTGTGAAGCACTCTTCTTCCAACTCTGTGACCACGATAATTATAGATATAAGCATTATGCGTAAGTTTAATTTTACGGGTGGCTGCTTGAACAGTGTTGGTTGTTCCTAAAAGAAAATTACTACTTTGATTTGTCATAGCCATTGGTGAAATTAATCCAATAGTTAAAACTGCACTTGCTACTACTTTTTTGAAATTCTGTTTTCTCATTTTTTTCTCCTTTTTCTTCATTCAATGATCAAGTCTATAGTACAAAATAAAAATAGCTAATAACGAAAGTGAATTAACTTTTTTATTCATACCTTATCGAATTGACAAGTATATCTTACAAAAAAAATTCCACTTAGAAACGAAAGTGATAGATTTTTTTTACTTTTTTTCAAAACCTTGTTGCTCTATGCAATTAGACCATATTTTTGCGCAAATTAGTAAGGTGGATAGTGAACTATTTAGATGAAAGGTGAAAAATATGGCAGATGAAAACTTTGATGCGTTAAATACTTTGGCTCAAAATCAACATCAATTAATGAATGGTGATAAAAAAACAGCTCCATTCTTTCTTGATGAAGCAGAAAAAATTCCATTTGAGCTACAAGGATTTATTGCTGAATATAAACGTCAAATTAATCAGGAACTTACGCCAGATAATTTGTTATGGGCAGTAGGTGAGGAAGTATCAGACTTCGAAGTTAGAAAGGGCTTAGTGATGCCCGTACTAAAAATGCGAGTAGAGGAAAATGATGCTCCAGTTTATATCTTCGCTAGTCAAGCAGGCTCAAATTATCGTCATCCTGATAATTTCATTGATCAGAGAATTAAGATTGCTATTACTACTTTTCTTGACGCTGGTACAAAGGACAAAGAGGGTAATGAACAATATATTGCTCTTGGCTCCATTCAACAAGCAGAATTTGTGATTAATGGTCTGCTTTATCAAGCAATGCTTAAAGATCCAGAAGCAGTTAAGAATCAAGATAGAATCGGTAAAGTTACGCAGGTCATTGATACCCCTGATTTTCGGTTTATCTCATTTGAATATCAAGGTGCAGAATTAGGAATGTTGGCCAAGAATTTCTATTATCAAACGTGGACTAAGCCATTAAACAAGGTAGCTTATATTGGCATGAAGTTTCCATTTAGAATTACTAACATCATTAAGGCTAAATATGAAGATCAAGATGGTGTTAAGCAAGATATGGCTGCAGGGAGAGCTGTTCCTAAAGGCTTAATGTATCAAGTATTAACTACCAGATTACCATTTTTGGAATCTCCTGATAAAGATGTAGAAAGTAAGTTTGAACGGGGAGCTGATTTCAAAGGCTATATCGTTCGTTATCATCCAATTCAAGGGATTTTTGTTGAAGTAGCTCCAGGTTGGTGGTGCAAGGGTATTCTGAGTGCTAATTCACCAATTAAGCCGTCAGTAGCAGATGCACAACAGCATACTCCCGTAATTGTTCATTTAGAGAAAATTAATCCTCAGACACATACCGGTAGAGCATGGATTAAAAGGTTTCCTCACGGAGTTGTACGTGTACCAGATCCTCACGAACAGTAATTCTGTAAAGGAGGCAAATTCATGTCGCAGACTATAAATGATAAGAAACAGGTAAGTATGCGTCCTGTACCAATTAAAGATAGTCAGTTTATTAATCCACAGAATGGCACTGCAATGTTACCTTCTTTAATTAACCCAGAAGACGAAAAAAACTTCGAGATACATCGGAATTTCTATATTAAAGGTTATGTTGATTTAAGAGATTCTGTCCGTCAAATTCGTCAATATGAAATTGCTGATCAATATAATAATGTCCTAACACAGCTAGACTTTGAGGATGAATATTGGTTAAAGTTTATTGCTATGTTTAAGAGTGTTCAAAAGCTACAACTTAAACGTGAAGCTAGAATGTTTCCGCAATTACTTGATGGACTAAATCTAGATCATTGTCTAAATAAATTATTTAGGAATGGTTTAATTATGCGATGGACATATCATCATCCTATTGATGGTAAAGATGTGCCTGTTTATACGCTCACAGGAAATGGCTATCGTTTTTTAAAAACTTTTTACTCTAATTCAAATTATTTTCATCCGCAGGATTTTCTTAATTTAAATTGGAGATACCATTTAAGATTTTGGGAAACATTGGATGTTTATCAAGTCCTAGTAAGTCTACCTGCTTATAGAGCAAGTACAACTATGTTCCATGGAGATATACATAAAAAGAAAGTATTATTACCCTCTTCACTTCAAATTAATTTGGAGTTAACGCAGGGAAAGCCTAAGAATTTAGTATTTTATCCAGCTCTTTATAATGACAATCTAAATTACTATAAAGATGCAACGATAAAGTGGAATAAATTTACTAAAGCGGGCCAAGATCTGAGTGTGCAGATAAATGATTTGCCGGCAGGTCAAAATGTGTTGGCTTTTTATGCTCCTACCATTGAGAGAGCGCAGCAAATCAATGAGTTTTTACAGCTTAGCAAATTTGCATTTCCTTCTTTATTTTTAGTTGGATTAGAAATTACTAGAAAAGGCCTTCCACAAGCATTCTTTTTACCTGATCGTAAGACTGGTGGCCTACGTCAGTATATTTTTCCTGATATTTTGAGGCAATAAAATGAAATTTAATAAAAAAATAATTGCATCTTTCATATTGCTATCTGCTCCAATGCTTCTAAGTGCTTGTGCTAGTCAAGAAGCTACGCCTGATGTTAGTGGTAGTGATGAACATCAGCAGCCAACTGTTGATGTCTCATTACGTCAGGGGCAATTATCACAATCAGCAGGGTTAATTACAATGCCTGTTTTGCTTAGAAATACGGGTACTAATTCAACTGTTGTTTCATCTCGAAACTTTGCTTTGCATATTCAAGGACATACTTTTAAACCGTTTAGTGTGCCTAATACTCCCGCTGATTTTCATGAGCAATTGGATTCAGGTTCAACATTTAATGATTCACTATCTTTTTATCTTGGTACAAACTTAACTAAGAAGCAGTTACGGCTAGTACATCTTACTTACACAATGGATAATGGGAAAACTAGGAAAGCCACTACTATGAATGCTTCATTTGACCAAGAAAAAACTAAGAGTGACCTGACTACTAACATGAAACAAGTTGGGGATTACTACACTGATATAAAACAATATATGCAGCAGGTTCATAATGCTAAGCAACAAGGAGAAGATATTCCTTCATTAAAAGATCAGTTTCAAGATTCTGATTATGATAAGTTTCGTATGTGGGTCTTAATAAATAAAAAAGAACCGCAAAATATTATTTTGCAGGCATACAACCAGACTAATACTGACATTGCAATACCATTTTCAGATATTGAGTTAGTCAATAAGACAGGTGATGAATTGCAAGTTGATCCGGCTTATCGAAATTACTATTTATGTTTACCACATGGTAAATTTGAAATTATTACTGTGCCATTAGAGGGTAAGCCGAGCATGACACAAGCTCCGTTTACTATGAGATTAAAACAATCAGATGATTCTGGTACAAGTAGTAATTTCTTTTCTACTAAAAATTCATATTATCCAATTGAATCAGTTATTACTGACGCAAAAGATATTTCTACAGCATTTTCACTTACTCCTAATCAGTATGCTAAGGGTAGTATAAATTGGTCGAAGCCAGTACTTAATTTTAAGGATCGTACCTTTAAATGTACTGTAGATTTAAATGATATTTTTGCTTTAAGATCAGAACGAACCAAATACAGCTTAGTTGGCATTGATAAGGATGGTACTGATGGCGATATTGAAATTCCCAAGGATGTTGAACCTACCAAGGTTTCATCAGATTCGCCAACTCAAATTAATATGAAATTTGGTAGTTTGAAAGTACTAAAAACATATAAAAATATTGAACTTCGATATGATAATAAAAAAATCATGGAAGTTAAGTAACGTGTCTTTTATTAAGACTTTATGAAAAATATAAGTTGACAGTCACTCTGCTCGAGATTAAAATGATAATGAACTCTGAATAAGAGTTCTTTTAGGTTTTTTTTCAAAGAAAAGTACCCGCTTTTGTAAAAAAAAGGGGTAAAAGAGATATGACGACAGAACATTATGACTTACCATCAGCAGCGATGGAACGCAATTTGCTTCAAACGCGTGTATTTGGCGATGAAACTTTTGCTGAACATAAGAAAAAGTGCTTGGTCGGTTGCGCTCTATGTTCCGTATTACGTTGTCGTGAGAGGGCAATAAGAGAAAGCGAAAATAGAGAAGTCGCTGGTGTGTCGGGCAAAGATGCACATAACTACAAGGTATTGTTCAGTGAACAGGGTTCCATTAGTTATTGGTTTAAAAATAAAACGGACATTCGTAATCCAAAAGGTGGTTATTATGAATGGGTCTACATCTTGCTTCAATCAGAAGACTTTTCCGATTCTCAGATTCGCAAGTATTTCAACATCAATAATTCCGAGTGGCAGCGATTTAAGAAAAATCATTTTCCGACCTGGAAAGATGATAAGTATGACATTCTTGCCGAACGTGGGCCAAAAGCTTTCAAAATATGGAAAGAAGCTCAAGTGAGAAGTCATAATTAACTATAATCTATTTTTATAAAGAGACGTTATTTTGAATAACGTCTCTTTTTTTCTACACATATAAGGATGTGTTTAATAAAATGGTATGTAATCAATTTGCAACAAAGCTTAAATCAATTCCACTTGCTTTGTCTGCATTAAAAAGATATATTTCGGAGACTAAACACGCTCCAGTACATATTAAGCTTGTTTATAATGTCTTTGATGAAAATTCGTTCATCGAAGGTACTTTTTCAAGTGATGTTCCTACGACTGAAATAACTTCAGATTTAACTAGTTCAATTAGTTTTATTCTTTCTAATATGGTTTCGTCATATTTAATGACATATCAGAAAGTATTTTTGTCTCGTATAATTATTGATGCTGATATTGATATGCTAGGTATTGTTTATGACAGCATCAAAGTTACTTGTCGATTTAAGGCGAATAATGTTAAATATGCTATTTCTAATGATAATTTGCTTAGTTCAATTTTGAATCAAACTATGGAAGCTGAACGAAGTGAGATTATTGAAAGACCAGCAACTGGTTTATCAATTCAACTGTTTCGTCATCGGTTAAGATCAATTCAAATTATTTCTGATTATTCTTCAAATGACCAATATGATTCTTATCAGCATCCCTTTGAATCAGAAATATTAGTAAGTCTGATGGGCATAATTAAGCTCTATGAGAATCCTGAGAATTCTCATCAAGCCAGTGCTAGGTTATTTTTTGACTTAAGTAAACGTAATCGCTTGCTCTTTAAGCATGGCATGATTTATCCATCAGAGAGCTTAATATATCATAGCAACAAAAAAGATCACTTTGAAATTGAACAAATTGATCATGTGTTAAGTCAAACTGTACCTATTTTGGCGACAACGAGTTTGGCTCAGATAGATAGCTTGGAGTTATTTATGACACATAATCATCAATTTAAATGTAAGTTTGGATTAACTGCACCCCAAGATAAGAACGTTCCTGTTAAGAATTTTGTGAATATGAGTACTGAAGATTCTGTGATTACTTGGCAGAATGTTTTCAATCATATTGTTTCCAATTATTCATTATCACAATTATCTGAAGCTTGGTTGCAAAATATAGTTGTGACTTTAAGTCCATTTAAAAATCAGTGGGTAGTTAACTTTGACCAATACTCCTTAACACATAATTTCAATTATTATTTACCGAAAGATCAAATCGTTGCAATGGTTCAATCTGTAGCAAAGCAAAGTAACGGTAAGGCTAGGATTAAACATATTGTTATGGAGAAAGAAGAGAAAAAGACAGAAATGCTAAGACTTGATTTAGAGCCATTAGCAGTAAAAACAGAAAATTCTGCAATAGCTATGCCACTAAGAAATGCTGATACTGACGGCAAGGTTATTCATTATTTTGATCTAAGCGATCATAATGGGTATTTTCTTAGTCATGATAAGTTCATGAAGATGGTGAAGTAAATTGGATAATTTCATTTGGCTGGCAGATGATATCGGCCAATATGTAAAAGATCAGAATAACTCGCAATTAAATAATTACTTTAGTGAAAAAGGTAGTAATGGCTTTCATATCCTTAATACCGGTTTTTCACAGGTTTGGGGTGGATTAATCAGAATTGGCGATGTTATCCTAGTTCTTATGCTTTTAATTGGTATGGGCTACATGATTTATTCAAATATTGGTAATTCAGGTGAAGCTAGGCGAAAGGGTGTAGGTGTTTTAGTTAGTATCTATGGCTTTCTTATGTTCATACATTTGTTTGTTACAGCTATGGCATCTTCGCCAAATTTATCTGGTGGCCGGCTAACAGCTTTTGCAGTAATGCTTATTGGTCAGTTTGTTTCAATGTCCGGATCAATAATTCTTTACGCTTTTGGCACAGTTTATTTACAGGTTTATACAATGACAGGCCAAGAGATCTATAAACGAAAAGCTAGGACAGCATATACAACAATGCTTTGGGTCATTGTAGGTTCAGGACTAGCTGTTTTATTCACTGAGGTGATAGCACCATGAAAAAAGAAAAAAAACTTTTTGTTGCCATTGTAACTAATGGCTTAATTATGTTTGGCGCTGGCTTAATTATGGGCTTGATAATGTGTGGTGCATTTACATTTAAATGGTTATTTGGAAACTAGAACTAGTGAACAGTGGGTAAAGAAAGCAAAATGAAGTTAAAGCAGAAATTCAAACAAAAATTATACTCACATGAGTGGGATTCTATGCTAAGAACCAGTCAACAAGTTATGTTGTTAATTCAAGGTGTTTGTATTTTAGTATTTTTCTTTTATTGGGATTTTACTAAACAGTGGCTCTTTGAGCTTTTGGCCGCTATATTAGCTTTTGCCATCGTAATTGTTTCTATTGGTATGATTTGGTTAATTCGTATGATTTGGTCATTTTCAGATAAGTATAAGTTAGATTACATTGCTGCTCATCCTAATTCTGCCAAGTGGCTAGTTAAGGAGAAAGATAAGCAAGATTCTGAAAAAACAAATAGTCATACAGGGAATTCTCATAGAAAGGGCAGAAAGTTCAATGAGAAAACAAAAAGAAAGAAAAAGCGTTAGTACCAAAATATTTGATTCGCTATATGTGATTGTAGGTACTATCTTGCTTGTTGCTGGTTTGTCGATCTTCTTCTTCAACAGCAAAGTGGGGAGAGCTTACATGTTGCGTGATAATGGGGAGCGAGCATCTGAAAATTTAACAGCAAAACAAGCTGATAAGAATCGTAAGGTAAAGACTACTTATGATGCATCTAAAACAACAGATGTAGATACTCGCCAGTTATGGGATGCGCGTAAAACTCCGGCTGGAGCAATTGGCCGAATGTCAATTCCAGCCGCAGATATTCATAACCCATTGTTTCAAGGCTATGGCGCTCAATTGCAGAATTTGTCCTATGGCGTTTGTACGGTAGTTCCTAATAGAGTAATGGGAGGAACAAACAATTATGTGGTTGCCGGCCACTATATGGGAAATTACGGCCCTGCTGTTTTAGATAATCTACATTTAACACGAGCCGGAGATAAAATCTATTTTACAGACATGCATAGAATCTATGAGTATGTTGAAACTAATATGCGCTATGACATTACTCCTAAGCAAGTAGAAGTTGAGAATAACATCCCTGGTAAGAAAACAGTTACTCTTATTACTTGTTCTGATTTTAACGTTAATCAATATGGCTATGGTCAACATAGAACGGTAGCAGTTGGTGAATTTGTAGGTAGTATGCCAGCTACTAAAAAGAATTTAGAAAATACAGAATTGACTAATAAAGTCTCTCCTAAGATTTCACAGAAGCATGTCCGCTATAAAGTTGTTAAATCCCAGCCTAAGTCCGCTAAAATTTATAGTAGTCTTAGTTTAAAGCAGATTATCTTTTGGCCATCAGTTATTATTGGTGTAATTGTAGTAATTTGCTTATTGAAGATTTGGCTTTAATAGTAGTTTCCCATGACATTAAGCTAAACATGCTATAATCATAATTGAAATGAATATTGATTAATTCATTTTGATTAACGTTATTACCATTGTTGGTAATAATTTGGTTGTAAGCTAGTTGTTTAGCTGAGTTATTGTTTATCTAATCGTTTTACGGTTAAATTATTGTTCAATTCAAATAGTAAATTAAAAGGCTTTAAGTGATTTTTATTACTTAAAGCCCTTTTTTGTTTTGTTAATTAAGGAGCTGCTATGTTGTCTAAACAAGTATTGTTTAAGTATTCAGAAGAATCAAATGATCATAAAGCCTTAACGTCTTATGGTCGAAAAAGAAAAGAAGAGGAACAAACTTGGTTTCTGCTTTCTCGCTGTCCACTTTGTGGCAGTAAAGATGACTGTCTGACTAATTCAGATGGGACAGAAGTTATTTGTAAACATACGCTTAGTACACGAAAAGTTGGTTTTCATAGCTGGCTTCATCATTTAACTAAGCCAAGAAGAGTTGATTACTAATTATTTAATTGGGAGGAATTATTGTTATGCAAAATTTACAAAGTAAGTATGCTGAGCTTGAAGAAAAACTTGGTGGTGCTTTAAGAGAAACGGACATGATTGATACGGATTACAAAGATCCCCAGCATCCCGTTTATTGGCTGGAATTCTATGGTGCCCATTGTCCTATCTGTGGCGGTACTCACTGGTGCATGATTAATGTTACTGGTACCAAAGTAGTGTGCCAAAGACAGGCTAATAACCATCCATTCCAAGCTACTGGCGGTTATATGTATTACCTGGATAAGAACTTTAAAGTGTCTTTCGATGTAAGTAAGCAGAAACCGCTAATTACACACCCTAAGGCTAAGCCTGAGATTTTGGATATGTTTTATCGTGCTGTTATGCTGTGCTATCCATTATGCGATAAGCATCGTGAAAACCTGCATAAAAGAGGCATGACTGATGAAATGATTAATCTTCGTGGTAAGCGTGCTTTGGGTACGTATTACCCGACTAAAAAAGATAAAAATGGAAATGTTGTCGACTACTTTAGCCAAGCTAAGATTGAGCCTAGCAGAGACGGCCGTCCAGTAAAGATTATTAGTTTATGGAATGGTATGTTAGATAATCTAAAAACAGAAACCGGTAATCCTAAATTTACTCATGATTATTGGTTTGGAGTACCAGGTTTTTATAATGTTGAATACCCATACAATGGTAAAACTTATCAAATACCTAAATTTGCTCCTAAAGTTTTTGGAATGCTAGTGCCATTTTACAATGAATATAATCAAATCATTGGGATGCAGTCACGTGTTGATCATGTTAAGGAAACAGCAGAGATCATTAATTCATCGGTACTTGGTGGCAAGCTAAAAGTAGACTTCAATAGTTACACACGTAAGTATAAAGTCCTACTTTACTCTGCTATTGGGAAGAAGGACGCTACTGTGATTGCTGAAGGTAAAGTACCTGTAGATCAAGACGTAGTAAATTTGGATTATGCCGGCATGAAATATGCTTTTAAAATGCAAAAGGGCGGCAAATACTTTTGGGTATCTTCTGCTAAACAAAAAGATGGTGCTAAAAGTCAGTCGCCAGTTTCTGTCGTATATAATCCAGAAATTGCTCGATTAGATCCTACTAAAGTTGATCCTAATACTGGTAAAACAACTGAGCTTGAACAAATTAAGGCTTATTCTAAAAAGCCCAAAGCAGTTTGGCTGACTGAAGGCGGCTTGAAAGCAATCATTGCTACTGATTATTTGCCTATGCGATTTAATCAGCAGCAACTTGATATTATTGGCAGAGACTTTTTGGCAGTTGGCGGTGTAAGTCAGTACTCGCATTTTCTGCCAATGCTTAAGAAGCTTAATGTAACTTCGGTTACTACTGCTTATGACATGGACTTTCAAGAGAATCAGCAAGTTAAGGATAATTACCGCAAACTGCTAAAGATGTTAAAGCAGCATGGTTACAAAATTCGCTTTGCTAATTGGGATTTGTCTAAGGCTAAAGGTATTGATGATGCCTTAGTAAAAGGTATTGAAATTAATTTTAAAGAAATCTAACTACAATATTTTGAGAGGTAATTATTATGAGTAAAACCAAAGAAATTAAGTTAAACCAAAATGTTAAGAAAGGCAACTGGATTTTAATTTACCGTGAAATTTTGCCTAGTGGAATGGAATCCACTGATTCTAGACTATTTGATAGTCATTGGGATGCAAAATATGAAATGGAAGACAGCTCTGAATATATCATTCGAGAGAAGTTTGCAGATGAAGATACTGTGGTTGCTTATGAAAAGGTCGATGTAGAAAAACATCGTAGGCTTGACTACAATTCATGCACTATCTTTGATGCAGATGGACAGCCATTTATTTGGTATTACATAAGTCCTAGAAACTAATTGTTAAAAAGTAAGAGATTGAAAAGCATTTTTTAATGCTTTTTTATTTTAAAGAAATAAAGGAGAAATTGATTATGACTACAGGATTTACTATTGCAACAATTTTAAGAAACGGCAAAGTTGGTATGGTTTACGGATATGCAGACGGCTATTTGGCTTACACAGGTCGAATCTTGGTTAATCACTATCAAACTTTTGATAAAGCTCGTAAGTTGATTAACTTAGGTGAGCTTGAAGTTATAGGGCAAAATCTGGATCCAAGCGAACTTGTCTTAAAGTACGGTTGGAATGCCACGTTAAACGATAGTTTTAAAAAACTACCGAAGGATGAGCAGAAGCGTCTGTATGATGATAACAGATTACACGTATCTGCTTATCATCGTGATCGTGGTGAAGAACTAAGAATTAATACTTTTAAAAATATTCCACAATATCTGAATTTTCTTAAAGATAATAGCTCAGAGTTTAATTATTTCCAAGGCTACGATTCAAATAATAAGCCGCAATGGAATCTAGTTTTAAACGATGGCTTTCATCCGTTGATTGATGATATTAACTTAATAGGAAAATTTAGCGGTCAAGCATTAAATTTAGCTGAACTCGATAATGATGAATTTTGGGACAAGCAATTCGAACAAAAGAAGAGTTTAATCATTGAGTTCTTAAAGACATTAGGTCAGGAATATCATCTTGGCGATGAAGGCCAGACTGATAAAGTTGAACCATTTTACGATAATACTTACGGAGAAGTAAAAGTTAACTTCTATGATCCAGTAAGTTTTGAAGAGTTCCCAATAAGTATACAGATGTCGAGTGACGATGTTACTTTGAATTTTGTCCATTCGGTTTTAGTGCAGATACGTCATAGCGTCTCTGAGCAACTTAGTCATAAGTTGCCACTTTATAAGCACGATGACTTGCCTAAGTTAGAGCAAATGAATGAAATAAAGGATGAAATTAGCAGCTTTTATCGTACTAAATCGAAGGAAGATCCTCGAAATGTTGGATTCAACTATTTAGTTGCTCTTTGCCAAGACCAAAAAGCACAAGAAAATGCAGATAAAAATGGTTTAGTTCTACAAGATTGGGAATTAGATGCGAAAAATGCATCCCAATTAGTTAAGCCTTACATTAAGAAAAAGGTCAATAAGCTGTACTCTGATCTTAAGAAACAAAAACTAAAGAATATTGGTTTAACCATTAATGATATTAGTGAGTTAAATGATGAAGTCAGTTGCGGTAAAGCTGGATATTATGATACGCATACTAAGTTTTCAGATTATATGTCTCGTTTAGTAAGAGGTCAAAATCCAGCAGATCCAGCTCAATTTGCTGATCCATACTTAAACAGTAAATTGTATTGCATCATTAATAAATTTTACGAGCAGGTAGTTATGAAAGATGCGGAACATAAGCTTGAACAAGCTGTAGTTCTTGCAAGTGATAAGTAAAGGAAAGGTGTAAATATGCTAAAAGATTCAATTATGAAAGGTAAAATTAAGACTAAGGACATTTGCCCACAGGACAAAATGTATATACAGGTCGAGCAAGCTAATGCTATCAGTGAAGTAGCATTGCCTAAAATGAAATATTTTAGTGCTGATTACATTGATTTTGATAAGGTAGACTTAAGTGACGAAGATTTTGCTGAAGATCAGAACATCAAGAAAATGATTAGAAATAGTCAAAAAAGAGGAGGACGGTATGCCTTAGCCATCAATAATGAATTTACGATGGATTTAGAGCTGACAATTTTCCCTCTTGATCGTTACAATATGGAAGCAATAGCTGATTTAAAGCATTCTAATTTACCTGAGAAATTGATTGTTGCAGGTAAAGAGTTATCAGATAGATTGCTGAATTTGACCAAGCTGCCTTCATCAGAAGAAGCTATGTGTGATACTTATCCGGATACATTGTTACATGCCGTAGCAGTGATAAAGAATAACTCTGATAAGTTAATCCTCAGAAAAAGAAAAATCATTCCTGGGCTTGAATGGAATCAAAAGCAGGATATTTATGCTTATGATCCTAAATTGGGCAAATTACCTCAACTAGTAGGTAAAGACATTGAGAGCTTTGCTGAAACATTGAACACTGATTTAGACCAAGATAAACAAATCCAAGAACAATTGCTTAAAGGTAGGGATGCTAATGCATCTGAATTTTTGTTTAAGACTTATCTTGCTAAAGTGGGCTACTATCTAAATCCATGTAAAAAGGACTTTGAAGTGGTTAATAAAAAGGTAGGGATAAATAAAGAAACTAATCTCAATCAAGTAATTGATTCTGCATTAGATGAAGAACAATATTAAAAAGCAAAATTAAAGACCAGAATCTCCTAATTTCGGAAATTCTGATCTTTTTTTGTTTATTGCGTCAAAATATTCTTGAATGCAGATAAGAACTGAATCATGTTAAACTATCATTGTAAAAATAATTACTTGATTATTTTTATTTTTGATTTTTTGATTAACTCATGTGAGTTAAGTTGTTTAATAAATCCAAAGTAGGATTTGTTTTATTGTTAATTGTCAAATTTTGTTTTTATTGTTTATGTTGAGGTGTCAATTAGGTTGTAAAGCTTATTGGCATCTTTTTTGTTAAGTGACACTTTGTTAGTCATAGAGTTAAATTTGTATTTTGTTAGTTAAAAAGATTCTGGATTTTCATTCATGTAGTGTAATTCTAGGTTTTTTTCTATTAAGTAATGGAGGTAAAATATGTCAGATTTATTTAATTTTTTAGATCAAGCCAAGCAAGATTTAAAGGATTCATTCATAGGTACTTGTGAAGTAATTGATGAAGAAACTAAGAATTTCCAAAAGAATCATTTTTCTTCAAATGCAAATAATACTACGAGTGATTATGTTGTTCATACTGAAAAAGAAGAGGTGCATGATTCACTTTGGGCAGAGAAAGAAACTCATTCTAATCCCCAAATCTTAATTACGATGCTTAATACGATAAACAAGATTTGTACTGCATATGTACCTGTCTCATGTAAATGGGATTGGAAAGATGTAACAAGTAAAGGAGTACCTAAATTAGCTTTTTATTTAATTGCACCATATAAGTTACAGTTAAAGATAATGCTTGATTCAGCGACCTTTTTTGTTAACACTGATGCTGTTGCAATTCAATCAGTAGTATTGAAAAAGTTAGCTAAGGAAATTGTGTCACAAGTAGGGTTCTTACAAGAGCAAGAAGCTCATAATGAGAATTTTGTTCAGCAATATAATATTCATACTAATGATCAGCTAAAAAGACTGCATTATGATGAGGATTCTTTAATTAAGGTAGCTCAGCTATTTTCTTTGGTTGAACAATATCCAGAAGCTAGAGAGAGTTTGAAGGGTGCATTGAATAACAAGCTTGAAATGGCAACTATATCTCAATTAGAGGAGCAAGAAGTAGTTACTTATTATAATTCTTGCTTAAAGCATTATGGTATGGTCAAATTTTATCCAACTCATGTGACTTATTTTGATGAGCATGGTTTGAATAGAATACTTTTCATTCAGCTAAGATTTGCCAGAAAAAATGGCTTGATCAATTTCACGGTAACTTTATTTAAAAAGCAAATTATGAATGGAAATGCTAATAAAGCAATGCTGAAGGGACTAAAGTCACAGATTGACAACTTTAATATGGAAGTCGAGCTAAATAAAATAAGGGAGCAAAAGCCAACTATTTTTGATAAAGAAAAATATTCCGCAATTCTAACTAGCGAAATGAATTATTTCAATCAAATTAGTAGTGAAATAAGCGCCCAGCTCATTTAGTAAGAAATTTAAAAATATCTAAAGACACTGTTTGTAGTTCAGACAGTGTTTTTTTGTTTATGTAAGAAAAAGGAGAAGGAAAAATGCAAGATCAACAATTAGAATTGTTTAGTTTTGATAGGATTGTACCAGATCATGGACTAATGGATAACTCGTTAGTTCATAAAAAGTTTGGTATAAACAAACTGAAAAATTTGAAAATACTAGACGCTTCACCTACAGATAAATTATGGGATTCTTTTCGTAAAACTGCTTATTTCATTTACCAAAATTGTGAATGGACGTGGAGTGATTACTTAAACGCTGCTACATACCTGTTCCCATTTTTAGGTTTTGAAAAAGGTAGCAAATGTCCTAATCCTTTAGAAAAGGAGTGGGCTAAAGATAGTAAAAACGTTGACAAGGAAGAAATTCATAAATTAGGTTTACTAGCAGGGCGTTATTCTACCTATAATTATGCAATTAAGATTATTTTACATACTTATAATGGTAGAAGTCACTACTTGGTTTTGACTAATGATCATTTGAAGCTGGAAACTAGTGGAACTATTTATTCTTATAAAGGTAAGCACTACGATTTCACTTATATTTCAAAAGGGATGCTACTTGGATTTAGCAAATTAGTGAAGAACTTAATTGCAGAATATCAGAAGAATAACCATGGCATCGAGCAACAAACGTTTTTTAGAACGATTGAAGGTTTGCTTAGTGGTAAGCGTACAACAAGTTACATGTCGTTAGAACATTTTGTTGAAGATACAAGTTGGATTAATGATAGTGCTTTTGCTTTAGCTGAATCATATGCTAAAAGTACAGGGCATCCCTTTAGTGGATTTAATGATGGAATAAAGACTAAGGACTTTATCAAAATGTATTTAAGTAGAAATTATTCTGAGATTTTAATGCAAAAACATGAAAATAATCTTGTGGTACTAACACGTAGTAAGCGCTGGCATAAGCACACAAATCTACAAGTGCCACTAATTAACGCTATGTATAGTAGTCCGTTGCAGAAAGATTTTTCAGAGCTATGCATTGATGATAATTTTGAATTGGAATGTTTTCATCAAGCAGAAAAGAAAATTGATACTTGGATTCATTTATTACCCCAGACTAATAAGCAACCAGTATTGAAATTTAAGAAATTGCCTAAGAAATTAGGAGTATATCTTGTTTCGACTAACCAAATAGTATTAGATCCACGGAGAAAGCAAATATCAAATGGTAAATACGAAGAAGGAGCCAATACTTTTGTACATGAATATGGTCATTTCTTAGATTATCAGTACTTATCTACTTCAAATACTACATTAAGCATGTCGTCTGATTTTAGTCCCATCCTGCAAGCTGTAAGTTCTTATGTTGTTAAATCGAATATAAAAAATGAGCAAAGCAAATTATTAATTCCAACAGAAGTATTTGCTAGAAGCTTAGAATTATATTTATTTAATGCAGTATCAGAGCCTTCACTTACAACAATGCGTAAGTATTATGAGCATACTGAATACAATGTTATTCGGAAAGCGGCTATGTCCCAAGTAGTTATCTACTTTGATAAGCTTTTTCCTGATCTAAAGAAGCAACTAGAAAAAGTTAAGGTAGGCGAAATTAGTGCTTAGCTTTTTGTAATTGATTTAGATTAAAAGATGTTAGAATTGTAGTTAATCAAAAAGGGGAGAAGGTAGAGATAAGATGAACGATAATTTAGGCTTAGCAAATTTTATAGTATCTTTTGGCAGCATGAATAGTTATAGTAGTACTATTTTACAAACTAAGCTTGCTTTGGATTTTCATGACTTATCTAAGCTTGAACATCAGCATCATGACGGTGGAATATTGAAGGATGCGTTAGATGGAATAGCAGTTGCTCAAGAAATGGGCTTTTCAACGAAAAGTATTATTGAAATTAATAAGACTTTTGTTCATAGCAAAAATGAAGACCCTAATATTCCAGGTCATTTAAGAAAAGCTAGCTTTGATCCTGATGATGCAGTTTTAATAGTAACAGATCCCAATGGCACAGTTAAAGGAGCATATTACGCCCCTGAAAATGTTTATCCGGAAGATTTAGATAGCATAGTAGATGAATTTAAGAGATCTAAGCAATCTGCTAAGGATGCTTGGAGAGTATTTGCAGAACTATCTAAATTACAACCATTTCAAGACGGAAATAAAAGGACAGCTTTAATTGCTGAAAATGCAGCTCTTAATACTTGGAATTCAAAGGATTATCTAACCTTACCTTTTGATAATATCGAACATGCAGAGTTCATGCTCAGTTTAATGCGTTTCTATCGAGCTACTACAAAGGAACAGGAAGATATAGCATTAGATCGTATGATAAGTACTTTACCCAGTCTTAAAGAAGTTCAGTATCATTTGAATAATTCACTAGAATCAAAAAGTATGAATGTTAATAAGCTGAAAACTAAGCGAGTAAAATCATTTTATAAAAAGAAAAATATTGATTAAATAAATATCTTAAATTGATTCTTAACTATGCATTATCTAGTCATTAATTTTGAGACTAGATAATGCTTTTTTGTTTTGGGATGCTTTGATAATTATGAATAATGCAATCCTGACAAAAACTAGTTAAAAAACTTTTATATTTGCATTTTGCTATAGTTTTATGTTTGCCTCTACTATATTTTTAGCAAGGTAAACGGAGGGGAAAGTATGGCGAATTATTTTATTACTAGTATGGAGGACCCAATGCCGTCCGCAATTGAAATTGCACAAGCTAAACGAATTAAATTATTTAATGCGAATGGTCAAAACGCTAAAATCGTAGAAACTGAGTACAACAATGCTCATGCTTATGCCCAAAGAAATTTAGGCACGGAAGGCAAAGTAATTAATCTTTATCAATACTTTCAAAATTTGAATTATCAAGATGATCCTGTAATTGATCGTGTAATTATTAATCAAATAACTCAGATGTCAGGCTATGAGTTACGAAACAATGCAGCTTATAAGGACAATAAGTTAAGGCTAAAAATTGGCTTTTTATATAATCGCTTATATTCAATTGATTATTATGATCGTTACGGCTTTTTAGATCGAACGGATTATTATGATCAGGGTTGCCTTTCATTTACTGATTTCTATGAAGATAAAGGGAGATTGGTTTTGACACAATATTATAACGATAATAGCAAGCCAATTATATTAATGCATTATCGTGGCGGTGAAGGTAATAGTCCAATTCTTACCCTAATTCAATTATATTATCGAGATGTTTGGCATAATTTTGATTCAATCACGGCTTTCAGAGCTTATTTTTTTGATGAATTAGCTCAAAATGATTTAAAGGCTGTATTTTTTGCAGATAGATCAGAGCGCACTCTGTATGAATTTCAGCAAATGAGGCAAATTGTACCACGCTATTTAATTTTTCACTCTTCGGTTACAGTTGATGGTCAACGCAATGGACGACTTTTTGGTATGTATGAAAGTATTTCTGACATGTTAAATCAAGGAAGTTTGAATGGTTTAATTTCATCAACTAATCAAGAAGCAGATGATGTTGCTAATATTTTTAAGACTAATCATAGTTATGCAATTCCAGTTACTTATGCTAGTGACAATATTAAACCAGTCTCATTTGCAAATAGAACGCCTTACAATTTAATCGCTGTTGCTAGATTAAGTGAAGAAAAACGATTAGATCACATTATTCGAGCTGTGATCAAGCTTAAGCCTAAATATCCTCAACTCAATTTGACCTTTTATGGATATGAGCAAAGTACCACTGATAAAGTAACTGGTCCTTCGTTACACAATTTAGTTATTCAAAATCATGCACAGAATTATATTCATTTTGCTGGCTTTTTAAATAATTTGGATAATGTTTATAACAATGCATGGTTAGAAATTCTTACTAGTAAATATGAAGGATTTGCTATGGCTTTATTAGAGGCACAAGAGCATGGTTGCCCAGCAGTTGCTTATAATGTTAATTATGGGCCTAAAGAAATAATAACGGATAATTATACTGGTAAGTTAGTACAAGCTGGTAATGAAGTGCAATTGGTTCAAACTTTGGATGCTTTATTAAGTCATCCCGCTATTTTAGCTGATTATTCTAAGAATGCATATTCGGTGGTTAGAAAGTATAGCTTTAGTAATGTGGCTAATGCTTGGCACAATTTTGAATTAAGAGAAAACTTAGTCAATTAAAACCTTATAACTTTCGTTTTATCATGCTTTATTTTGCTAGAATGAAAATGAAAGGTTAAGGGTGATATTTATGAGACATTATAGGGATCCTTTATGGTGGTTAGGTATTATTTATGGAAACGGCAATCCGAGTTATATGATTCCATTTCCTAAAGATTGGCATACAACATTGTTTATCTTTTGGGTGATTTTAATTGTATGTGCAATTGGAGCCCTTTAAGGGATATTGTGATATTTAACTTGGATGAAAAAGGATAAGAAAATGAGGCTAAAACCAAATGAATAAAGAAGATACTTTGAAAAAAATAATAGGTCTAGATGAAGAAAACTTGGAATTATCAGAAAAAAGTATTAGGCAAGAAATAGCAAGATTATCAGACGAACTAGATCAAACAGTAAAATCAAAGTATTTGTATGCCAATGAATGTACTAATGTTGCTGAACAATTATATGATTTGAGACTGTAAAATAGTTTGTGTAAGGATGAATAATTCCTTAAATTTATTTCTTAAAACATTAGAAAAAGGAGTTCCTTTCTCGTATGATTGGTTT
>QWCA01000014.1_pt1 | contig 50270 bp, 49 predicted proteins | sample 1972451 | NCBI WGS metagenome assembly QWCA01 (sample SAMN09866720, study PRJNA288562) | Human vaginal metagenome isolate term5_vaginal, whole genome shotgun...
CAGATCAGACTCTTTTCTATTATTACTATTTACAAGTCGAGTCTAACAAGATTGGACTTTTTTATTAACTAAAACGATTTAACTAGCACCATGCGTATATTGAATATATTTCAATGGATCAAGATCGTTTCTTTCTCCAGTCTTAATTATACTTAAAATGATAGCGACAGATTGGGCTCCTTTAAAACTTTGAGAGAAAATCCAATTGTTTCGGCCCATCACAAGTTCTTTAATTGATCGTTCTGCCATATTATTGGTCAAAACAAGATCGCCATTTCGCAGAACATTTCTAAATTTATCTTCGTGACTTAAGAAGTAGCTGAATGCTTTACCTAATTTGGAGTTACGTAGGACATTTCTTTGCTTTTTATGACACCAATTAATGAACTTCTCGATTAAAGGTTTAAGTTGCTTCTTTCGGTTCTCATATCTTTCTTCACTTGTGAGTTCTGCCCATTGGCTGTCTAAGTGAAAGATTTGATTAATGTAGGCAAGTGCCTTTTGAGAAATTGAAGTGTCATCATATTCTTGCGGTTGAGCTTCATAAAACTTCCTTCTAGCGTGAGCCCAGCAACCAACTAAAGTTACATCTTTCAGTTGGAAATAGCCACCATACTGATCACAGTGAACGAAGCCATCGAAATCTTGCAAAAAGTTAACAGCTTCAATCCCTTTACGACTACCATGATGATAAGTAGTAATCTTCTTATCTGAGTATCGACCAGACAGGAAAGTCCAATAATAGGTCTTAGCTGTCTCTGATTCTAATACTTGATACGGAGTTTCATCAGCGTGAATGACCTTCTCTTCAAGTAGTTCTTGATGTAATAGGTCATAAATCTTACCCAAGTAGTAGTCACAAACCTTAATATGCCAGTTGGTCATAGTCTGTCTACTAATTGGAAGACCTAATCTCTTTAATTCACTTTCTTGACGATAAGCCGGAAGCTTTAGCTTGAATTTGTCATGAATCGTATGAGCGATCAGTGAAGCTGAACCAAGTGCACTATCTAATGGTGTTTTGGGCATTGGTGCTTTAATAATCTTATCGCTATAGTTATGATCACTACAGTAGTTGCAGCGGTAAGCATGTTGATAATGATCCAGTCTTTCTAAAACTGCAGGTTTGAAGATTACTTCTTTCTTTACCGAACTCCCAATATCATGCATTTCATGATGACAGTCAGGACAGTTTTTATCTTCTAAAACATGATCAACACGTTTACCTGGGAGATTATCAATAATCTCTTGTTTGGTTTCGTTGTGTTTCTTACGATGATAGCTCTTAACCTCTGTTACGGGAATAGGGAGAGTCTCCATCATCATCTTGACCTAGGTCTTCATCATCAAAAAGATTAGTTTGACCAGGTTGAAAGTTAGTCTTTTCTGAGGAGCGAGCATAAATCTTATTAGTCAAGTATTGAACTTGCTCAGTTAAAAGTGCAACTTGTTTAGTAAGTTCACGATTAGTTTCAGTTAATTGGGCAACTAATTCTGGATAATTAATTTCTGCCATTTCAGTACTCCTCCTCATTCGCTTTTTAAAAGGATACCGAAAAAGCCACATGAAATCAATAGAATTCACGCGGCTTTGCATCTTTTATTTTTGGGGCAATCGAAAATCCCTTCATGAGCCAATCAACTTGTTCAGCTGATAGCTTTTGAACTTCATCTTCATTATCAGGCCATGAAAGTTTTCCACTCTCAAAGCGTTTATAAAGCAGCCAGAAACCTTGACCGTCCCAATATAAGGCTTTAAATCTGTCTTTTTTACCTCCACAAAAGAGGAATACTTCACCAGAAAATGGGTCAAGTTCAAACCGGCTTTTAATAATGTAGCCTAAGGAAGCAATTCCTTTCCTCATATCAGTCTTTCCACAAACGATATAAACTTGCCCAAGATCACTCAGATTTATCATCTTTGACCACCTTGTCTAAAATCTTCATGATAAGATCTTGATTCATATCTTTATAGAAGTGAAGTTCAATATCCGGCGTTGAATACTTGAACAGTAGATTATTTTCTTCTTTAGCTTTTTTAATTTGATTAGGAGCTAAAGGAATAATGGGTTGATCTTCCATTAAAAAGTCCTCCTCAATTAACTTGATGAACCAAGTATAAATGAGGAGGAGCACAAATTATAGACGTCTTAGATTTTGACGCTTACTCTAAAACTAATCTAGATACTCGGTTATTTTACGCTTACGTAGAATCTTGTTTTCATTTCACACAAAAAGGCGATCAAAAACAATTTTTCAAAAGTTTTCGATCGTCTTTTTAAATCTGAGAATTAACTTTCTCTAGATACTTTTACCAATAGAATTTATAAAAAACTATTATAAATTATTCTTTATCGCGCTTCTTCTTAAATCCGAATAGACCAAGTGAAGCTAAAAGCATACCAAGCACACCCAAAATTGAAGTATCTTTAGTGCCTGTTTGTGGTAATGTCTTTAAGCTAGTAGCCTTGTTATTACCAATAGCATTATCACTTTCACCCTTAACACCTACAAAGGCATTATCACTTTCACCCTTAACACCTAGGTTGTTACCAGCGTTTGCGATGCTACCATTAGCAGTAGAAGCTCCCTTAACTCCATCAACTTGACTAGAGTTTGAACCATTCTTGTGTGAATGATGCTTGCTTCCAGGAACATCTTCGCTTTTAGCAGCGATGACTAAATCAGTACCAGCAATGACATCCTTTGAACCATCTGGGTAGGTTACTGTAGTAGTACCATCATCACCTACTGTAATAACTGTGCCTGCTGGGAAGCTACCCTTATTAGCATTATCGACGTTGTTCTTAACTTGATTCTTTTCATCATCAGTTATCAGTTAAGTGATTTGGATCTTTAACAGTAACCTTGCCACCTGGAATAGTTGGCGTAATGTTACCAGCATCAGTTGTGTCGCCCTTTTGGCCTTGAACTAATTGGTCACCTGGTATGGTGTCCTTTGAACCATCTGGGGTAGCTGTTCCGTCAGCACCTACTGTAACAACTGTGCCATCTGGGAAGTTACCCTTATTAGCTTCTTCCACATTCTTCTTAACTTTATCTTTTTCAGTTTCAGTTAAGCTGCTGGTATTTGCTACTGGTTCCTTGGTTGCTGGAACAGTTGGTGTGATCTTATTTGCTAGGACAACATTAAGTTCGTTCCAAGCCTTATTTTCAGCTTCAGTAAGCTTTTCTACCGTCGCTTGATTTGCATAGGTACCTGTATCTTTGTTAATCAAAGCTTTAGTTACTTCAGTTGCATTGTCATAAGCTGCCTTTTTATCTGGATTTGCGTATTTATAGCGATCAGATGCCTTTGTTGTATCTTCCTTGTGATCAGCAAAACTGCCATCAGAATCATACTGTCCGATACTATTACCAAGCTTTTTCATAGCATCGTTTAAGGAATTTCCTTCCTTAATAATGTTGCTTACAGCATCATGGTCTGTAATGTTATTTAGAATTTTATTCCGCAAAACATTAATTTGAGCATTATTTAAATAGTCTTTCTTAATCTGACCCATAGCTCTAGTGGCATCACCCCAACCAGAAACAACTTCATTAGCTTGTTTTACTACACCAGCTGGACTCAGTGCTCTCTGCTCACCATATAAGCGAGAAAACATGTTCCAGTGGCCATTCTGATAAGAATAAATATTAGCTGAGATTCCTGAGAATTGTTGATTTTTCGGACCTTTATCTAAATTTACTTCATAAGAGTCTGTGTGTTGCGTAGTAAAGGAAATTTTATAAGAAGAAAATTGTGCTTGACTAGTGACACCTTGTGACTTAAATTCCATTGCTTGGTTAAAGTTATAACTGCTAAATACGCCATCAGAATTAAGTTTACCGTTGAACTTATCATATCCCAGTTTGTCATAAATGACTAGGTCCCCTTCTTTTGCACCGTCAACTCCAGTTTTATTTGTAATTTTAAAATCACTAAAATGAAGTTCATGATCGTTACCTAGATAAGGGGACCCATCATATGCATTATTAGATCCTTTACTAAATAGACCCCATTTTTTAAAGTAAGTCTGCCATAAGTTCTTTTTACCAGTATCAGTAGCAGTAGTGAAATAGTATGGGCCTTGCAAATATTTATTGTTATAAGCTGGCATAGTTTTACTATTAATTAAACCAGTATTTTGATCAACATCCGTGTTAGGATTAAACGAAAACTTCACTTCAGCTGGTGGATTTTGTACTGTAGTTTCAGTAGCGCTATTACTACCGGGCTTATATATATAAGTTGAAAATGTTTGATTATGATCACTAATTACGTCCATGTCAACATTACCAACGATTTGGTAGTCATTAGTGAGAGCAATACCAAATTTTGCAGAACTTAACCCACTTAATTTACTGCCAACATTTTGTAATCCCTTATTAGGGAAGAAAACAACAGTCCAACGGGTCTTACCATTTCCTAAATCTTCTTTAGAAATATTGATATTATTTTTAGTATCTTCAGCTGTCGCATCATCACCATTAGCTTGAATATCAGCAGTATGGTAAACGTAGTCATTACCATAAATAGTTACAATCTTGTAATACTTTCCATCTGTACCTTGATAGATATTAGAACTGTAGTTATCTGAAGAAGTTAGATTATGCTTATTGGCCAATTCTTGATTTTCTTTATCTGGCTGAGTATTAATGTTATCTGGATTTACTGTAACTGCTGCACTTCTGTCACTACCAGTATTAGTACCAGAAGCTTTCATTAAATTCATTGCCAATAAATTCATAGTTGCTAATTTAGCTGCTGCATTTCCGTCAGTATCAGTACCATTAATACCATTAGTTTGCATTAAATTCATAGTTGCTAATTTCGCTGCTGATATAGCTGTTAATGATCTAATATCTAATGATTTAATATCAGTGTCAGCGCTACCTTGCGTCTTTGGTGCAGATTGTGAGGTTGTCGCAGCTTCTGTAGAATTATTAGCTGTTGTATTGTTACTTGCACTACCTTGTCGAACTTTTTCTGTTGCACTAGTTGCTTGCTGAGTATTAGTGTTATTTTGATCTACTGTAGCTGCTGATGATTTAATATCAGTGTCAGCGCTACCTTGCGTCTTTGGTGCAGATTGTAAGGTTGTCGCAGCTTCTGTAGAATTATTAGCTGTTGCATTGTTACTTGCACTAGTTTGTTGACCTTCTTCTTTTGCACTAGTTGCTTGCTGACCATTAGTTTGCTCAGTAGTTGGCAATACAGCTGCTAAAGTTTGTTGCGAATTACTGTTTGCTGGACTATTGGATTTTTCAACGCTTTCTGTGGTTGCTGCCTTTACAGAATGATTTGTAAAGTTAATTCCAAAAATGGTTACTCCTAATAATACCGAAGCCATACCAACGTTAAGCTTACGCAGACTATAACGTGGTGTCCGCTTAGTTTCTAAAAATTTAAGTCGCTTCATCGTTATTCTTGCCTCCCAAATTTAATAACTAGTGGTATTTTTAAATCCGATAACATTACAGCACGGTTTAGCGACTTTGACGACCGCTTGTCTCTCTTTTCTGTTTGCAGTCAACTTACCAGATAGTAAAAGAGACTAACCGCCAAGGCTAATCTCTTTTCAAACGGCAGATTGCAAGAAATAACTTGAACAAAGTTAGTGACGCAGATTACGCAAAAAGATCTCAATTAGTGTGCGCCAGTTTAAACATTTGAGTGGCCTGGAGTTCAAATACCAGTTAATTTGAATTAACTCATCATCAGTGATTTTCTCAATCGGTTGACCTTTGGGATAAAGCGTCGTAGTACTCGGTTGCGATTCTCATTACTGCCCCATTCATGTGGAGAATAAGCATGCGCAAAGTATAGGGGAATCCTGGCCTGCTTTTCAATTAGCTTGTAGTTAGCGAATTCTTTCCCATGGTCAACAGTAAGGGGCTTGAGATTATCTTCTAACTGGTTAGCTAATTCTAAAATGGCCTTGGTTATTGAGGTACTATCTCGTCCCTGAAGCCGTTTAACGATGATAAGACGACTCTTACGCTCGACAAACGTAGCTATTGCGTGACCTTTACGCTTTCCAGATAAAACTGTATCTGCTTCAAAGTGACCTGAGGTATGACGGTCAATAACTTCAGCGGGACGATCTTCAATGGAACGTCCATGGCTAAAAGTCCCACGGGTTTCTTTGGCTCGTCGGCGGCGAATTCCATGGTCAGGTAAATCAGCCACGCCAATATCCAATACTCCTTGCTCAATCCAGTTGTAGATGGTCTTGTAGGCGATTCTAACTACATGAGCCACTTGTTCAATCGACCATTTTTGTCACTGAATACATAATACTTTCTAACTGTGATTGAATATCGGCGAACTGATTTTGTAAGATACTCAATTGTGATGATGTTTTAGTACCTGTAATACCCATCAACGCCTCTGACAATGGTAGGCGACCTTCATCAGACAGCTTGGTTAATAACGCTGATACAACGTCAGTATTACCTTGCTTCCATTCATTTCTGGCTTTCTCATTTCATCTTTAATCATCTGCCGAATTGCAACAGAATTACTCTTCACATCGAGCAGTTTCTTCACTTTATCAAAATCTGCTAATTCATCTTCATCAAGTCGACTTTGAATTAGCTCATCCTTTAACGGCTTCATCGTGCAATGACCCCCTCATGTTTGCCGTCCCGGCAAAATAAATTTTCAGCCTTCGGTTGCGACCGATCAGATATTGCATTCGAGAATGAGTACCTTGAGATTTCATTCAAGGTCATTTCGAGATTTCATATCTGATTTACTTATGTTTTCGTCATAAGTAACAACAACGATCAAACAGACTGCTCCGTTTGGATTTCAGCATTTCTTTTGTGGCAACAAAGAGCTGGCAAAGAAGCGAACAGTCAACGGTAGAATTAAAGGTGCGCAAAGCAAGAAATACTTGAAGACGAGAATCAAGCTTCAGGCATCCTATCAGCGTGCCCAAAACATTCAAACGGATTTAATACATAAATTTACTACTGAACTGGTAAACAATTACGATCAAATAGCGATTGAAGATCTGGGAGTCAAAGGCATGCTTATGAGCCATGTGGCTTCAAAAGGCATGCATCGAAGCATGTTTGGCTTGTTTAGAAAGCTTTTAACATATAAATGCGAATGGTATGGTAAAGAACTGATTATTGCCAACAAGCTATATCCATCAACGCAAAGATGCGCAGCATGCGGCTTGGTCAAAAAAGGCGATGAAAAGATCACGCTGCAGGGCAATAAAAAGCATGGCACCAAGCATAACGAGTTTGTCTGTTATAATCCTAGCTGTCCTAATTACAATAAAAAGGTTGATCGCGACGAAAATGCCATGGCCAACCTAACGCTGCTAGTAAAGCATCCAGAGTTAAATCGAGCCTTATAAGATAATTGCGGGCGAGGCTACGTCCGAAAAGATGCCAAAAGAGCTAGTCAATGCGATTACTTCTAAATTGAAATATCGGAATACTAGCGTAGACGTTGGTAAGAGAAATGGAAGGTACAAATAGTCCAAAATGTATGAAAATAGAACATAGTCATACATTTGCTTACATTTTTCATAGCAGAAACAAAAATGCCCCACTTATCAAATGACAATAAGTAGGACAACAGTCACTTACTTTTCAACAAAAGTAAGCAAAATATTCAATTTTCGGTAGACAACCCCAAAATAACGAACAGGTAATAGTAGCGTTTAATGCACTATTCATGCTGATTAAAATCAACTTCTACCGGTAGAAAAACGGTAGACAACTTGCTTTCAACCGGTACTTTCCACTAATATTAACCCTATTCAAATGCCGTCATATTGGGATTCCCTCTTCTTATTAAGGTACGAAATTATTCCCAAAGAATAAGATACGTTCCTTTTATATCAACATTTACATTGCTTTTTTCTTATTTTGGCAAACAATTGGCAAACTTTTAATCTTGTCACCACTTATGTTCTGGTTACCATTAAAACTAATCTTTGATGCTTTAGCTGGTGTAAGCTTCATACTTCCCTCCATACGGGATGCAATTGTTACATCATTATCAGGAAACATGTGAGCATAATATTTTAAGGTTACCATTGGTGACTTATGACCTAACCGATGAGCCACTGTTAATACATCTGCACCCAGCTCTGCAATGAGATAACTAGCATTAGAGTGCCGTAATCCTCTTCCATTAATTCGTGGTACACCAGCTATTTTAGCGTATCTTTCAAGCCATCTACTTAATGTAGACTTATTAAGCGGACAGTCATCAAAACTCAACACAAATTCATGTACACCGTTTTCAGCTTGTCTTGCTTTCCATGCTTTTAGCAATTCCAGTAGTTCATCATCTATTGTCAAAGTCCTTTTACCAGAATCAGTCTTAGTATAAGGCTTAATCTCATAATCAAATTTGCTACGATAACGCATATTGTGAAATATCCTCACACGACCATTTTCTAAATCAATATCAGTCCACTTCAATGCAAAACCTTCAGATACTCTGCATCCCATCCGATAAAAGAATAGAAAAGTAATATAAATTGCATTTTCGTAAAAGCTATTAGTTGAAATACAATTTATAACTTTTTCAAACTCTTCCTTAGTCCAGTACTTCTCAACTGCTTTTCCCTTAGGAATAGATTTAGTCTTGAGAGAAGGATTATTGGTTAATAAGCTAATCTCAACAGCATAATCTAAAGATTGTCTAAAAGCAGTATAAATAATACTGGCATAGCTTTGTGAGTAACCTGCATCCGTCAATAGCCATGTGCGATATCGTTCGCAATCAGCAACGGTTATTTTCTTAAGATTAGTATCACCTAAGAAATCAATTGCTTTAGCAAACATTCTTCCATGTGTATTGTACGTTGATTCTTCAACATCGCCTTTATACTTTGGCAAAAAACGATCTTTCATGAATTTAGCATAAGAAATATCATTCAAATCAATATTTTTATATAGCTGTTTGACTCGTTCAGCTTCTTTGTGAGCTGCTCTTGCTGAAGAAAAGGGGTGCCCTAAGGCATCCCTTCTTCCTTTCTTAAATTTCTGTTTTCCGTTTAAATCTCGACCCAAAAAGATATTATAAAAATATTTTCCTTTTGCGTCACGGTAAACCCCAGAATACTTAGTCTTAGTGTTTGACACTACAGCCACCATCTTTCTTTTTTCTAAAGATCAATAGCGACAATTTCATGCACCGCCCAAGCAGGAACAACGCCTATGCGTCTCCCATTATAATAGCCATAACCTTTTTGTACAAGGTATTGCTTGGTACGTCTAATGATGTCATGAGCTTGATTTTCTTTGAATCCAAGCTTCATTAAGTCTTTATAAGTTACAGTTCTCATAATTTCTCCTTTGCAAAAACTGTGACTTAGCAGATAATAAACGTTGAACAGTCTAGCAGATTTGTTCAATTCGAGAAGCTATTCATTGCCGTGACTAGCTTCTTTTTTATTACCTACATTGTCATAAAATTCTGTTACAAATTTGGCTGTCCTATCGTCGGAAAAATGGTGCTCATGAAAAAATGCTGCATCAGCAACTTCATTAACTGATAGCCCATATTCTTTCAATATGGCTTGTTTTGAGCCTTCTAACTTTTTAGGAATCCTAATTCCGCGAGAAGTACGATAAATATGAACTCCAGATGGATAGAAATGAAGTCTTGCCCCTTTTATTATTGCTTTATCTTTAGTTCCAGGAATAATCTCATCTTTTGGAACGTTGGTCAAATATGCCATTAAGTATGCAGCAATATTGTCGCTATCTTTCAACTTTTTAATATTAGTAAATCCCTGTCGCCACATTGGCTCTAAGGTTTCATTGTTATCAATAAAAGGAAATTTACCATCTTTCTTCTTTATCAAACAGTGCAAGTGCCAGCTACCACTTGCCTGCGGTTCGAGAACTGCTAAGATAGTCACTCGAACCATAAGCCGCAATAAATCTGCGCCAAAAGGCTTTAAAGTCTTTATAAACTCTAGCAGTGTCAGTCATCGGTTTACCATTGTCCTGCTTATAGGTAAGTGTTACCCAAAGATCACCACCACTAAAGTTATCTAGAATTATTCTTCTTAGCTTACGAAATGTCTTTTTTAAGTTAACCGGCGATTGAACTCTAAGCTTATTTCGATTTTTAAACTGCTTAATTTCACCAGTTGAAAGGTCAACATACTCATTTCCAGACAATGGCAAAATTGTAGCATCATGAGATGCAACAGAATTAGTCATCTCTAAGACATTGCCATACTTATAGGCATTAACTTTAGTATGTTTGTTGATTCGTTTCTTGTTATTCTGAGTTTTCATCTTGTCACCTCACTTTTTATGTACTAAAATCACCCATTAATCAAGTTAAGATGGTTGCTTCGCAACCATCAGCGCCACAGCGCTAACGCGCCTGCTGGCGCTACTTTTCCAATCATCACCTCAACCGATAGTCAAGATAATAGTCATCATCTTGACTTGCTAATGCTTGCGTTAAAATGTTCCATATATTAGCAGCATCAACATAAGGAGCGGCAAAAGGAATTACATATCCTGACGAAGTAACCCCTTCAATCCATGCGAATGCCTCACCCACATTAAGTTGAACATCAGGAATTTGTACTTCATTGCCAAAAGTTAATCTATAACTACTCATTTCTGCATCTCCAAAGTGTAGTTTTAATCCCGCTTCTTCTTGCACAGCTGAACTAATCCCCGAGTTAGTCACGGATATTTGCTGAGAAATTACGATTAGTCCAAACCCTGCAGCCCTTCCAAGCATAGAAATATCTTGAATAAGTGCTTGCCATCTATATCTAAGATCTTTATCAGCTTTCGTCATACCACTCATAAAAGCAGCATTTGTTGCTGACCATTCATCAATAATTAAATAATACAAAGGCATTTTTAGTTTAGAAGCAGTAGCGCCAAAAGAATAATCTCTAATTACTTTAAGTCGTCGATGCATTAATTGATCAAAATGAGTAAGAACAGCAATAGCTTCTTTTTTATTAACTGCTACTCTTTTTTTAGGAAGTAATTCACCCAGCCTAGCAATATCTGAATTTTTAAAATCGATAGTAAAAATTGGGGTCGGTAACGTACCAATACCCAATAATTTACTTTCATCAAATCTTGGAAAACTAGCCAGTTGAACAAGTGCACCTAAAGCAAAAAAACTTTTACCAGAGCCGCGAGTTCCACCCACTAATGCATTTATCTGTTTAGCAGCATCCCAAGAAAACGACTTAGATAATGCAACCTTATATAGAGAAGTATTCACGTTAAAAACTCATCCTATCAGATCTAGTTCCTCGAACTAAAGTGAAGTAAACACATCCATCCAATCTGTAATTTGCACTTTGAACGAATATATCAAATCCACTACCATTAAGGTAACTCTCTAGGCCCCAAATAAAACTTTCAGATACAAGCCTTTTCCTTAAGTCGCCTATTGCTTCCACCTTAAGGCGACCATCAGAAATCTGTTCAACTTTAGGAACATAGACACTATCTAATCTATTGGGATCTTGAATTACTATGCCCATCTCCACTAAGAAGTTTCTAAACTTTCTACCTAAAACGGGCCGTAAATCAATAACTTGATTTTGAACTTTCTTACCAAAGAAAAGATTTATATAGTTTTTGACATCAGCCTTATTTAATAAAAGCCAATAAACTAAGCATCCTAAAGTGAGAATTAAAGCAAAGTTACTAACAAACTCGCAAAAATTAGCGAACCATGGTAACGATGGTGCAATTATACGTGGAGGAATACTAAGTGCTAAGAAGTACCATCCAACTTAGGAATGATACTCTCAGGATTGCCACCTTGCTGAGGCTTACGAATTCTTTGTGCCATTATTTTTCACCATTTTTCTTTTCATCAACATAGTCAAAGCCATCAGCCTTAACAGAAAGTTGATTTTGAAAATCACCATATACGGTACCTCTAGGATTTCTTAGCTTAACAAAGCCACGGTTGTTACGATCAACTGTTTCAGCATTCAATCCCTCAATTTTAACGTCGAGTTCACTACCTTCGTTGTTAATGCCTTCCTTACTGTAAGCAGTGTCATCTGTCCAGATAACTGTCTTAATTTTTGCACCGACAACTTTACCAGATTCGCGATCTTTGAGATCTTCCATGCCCATGAGCAACAATTGCTTACCACTTAAGAATCCACTGATATCAAACTTTTGAAAGCCACGAAGGCCTTTTAATCCTGCCATTTTTGTACCTCTCTTTCAATAAGAACACAGTATATGGCAATACCAATAACAACATTTTTATAACCAATAGATAAAAAAAGAGAAAATCTGCTTAACCAATTACGTATAGTAATTAAATAAACAAATTTTCTCTTCAATTTCGAACACGTAGTAAGAGAAATTAATACTAATTGGTTATAAAACCAATATAGCAAATAAAAGTATACATTAATAGCATTCATACAACTTTGCTAATGAAAAATTTCTTTCTTTTTTAATTCATCATAAATTCCACGTCCATCACCTGTTGTATAGAACTTTACGCCATACAATCTAACATCTTTTGTTTCACCAATTATTTCAATATTTTCAGGTCTAATACTTTCAAGAAGTTCTTGCTTCCATTCATCTCTTTCAAGTAATTGGTCACCTTTAGGTTCCATATATACTTGATACATAATATCTCCATCATCTAAAACAAGAATGAAATCAGGCATATAACCTTCATAATGTTTAACTTCATTATTTTCAAATTCATGAAGTGACCATGTAGAAATAGTTTCCTCATTTCGAATCAAATAAATATTCTTATGAGTCTGCTTCAATTCATCTAACCAACTTTCAATTCTATTTATTAGTGATGTTTCAAGTTGATCAGCAATTGCCCAATCATACGGGAACCAATTAGCCTTAGACATAGGCTTAGGCTTTATGACTTCGCTAATAGTCTTATTAGATAGCTTAGGAATTACCTTCTGATAATATTTAACAACATCTTTGACTGCAATAGGTATAAATTGATTTGTACCACGTTCTTTTTGATAATTTTTAACTATGTTTTTTTGAATAATCTTCAAAGCATTATCAAGAATATGTAATTTTTCAAATGGTGATAAAATTTGATTATACTCATTTGGAACCTTAGCTTGTACTTTTAAGTTACCAAGCCAATCATCAGAAGTAATAAACTCTCTAATAGATTTAACCATCGGAAGATACTTCTTCATGGTTGAGAAACGATAGAATTTATTTCTAGCTAAAGCACGTTCAATTAATCGATAATCACTTGGATTAGAAAAATCAGCTACTACATCATATCTAACATCTGATTCACGAACCACGTTATCATAGTATTTATCATGCAAATTACTTTCAGTTGTTGACTGATTATAATCAACATCAATTGTCAAATTATTAATACCATAGTCACCAATACTTGCATAATTCGCATCTGGAACCTTTTCAGTTTTATTGTAATAAAGATTACCTTGTTTTAGTTCTCATAAACGAAGGCTTGACTGTGGCAGTGTATGTATCATATTCACCATCTTTATTAACAATTAAGTCCATCTTATCAAATGACTTATTCAAGTTATCAATATACTTAGAATCGTTAATTGTATGATAATACAACGTTTCTAAAAGCTGATTCTCAAAAGTTGCATCCCTGCCAGTATCAAATCTCCTAGTGTAAGACTTTCTGCCTTGATAAACAAATGGATAATAACGTGCACCACGTCCAATTAACTGTGCTTCAGCATTAGTGGTATTCATCGTAATTGATTCTTTGGCTTCAGATATTCTAACAATGTCATAAAGATTTAAAACATCCCAACCCTCAGTCAACTTAGCAACAGCAAAGATAATTCTAAATGGATTATTTTCATCTTCTAGACTATTCAAATTTTTAAAGTCATTGCTATCTGAAAGAATTCCCTTGGTACCACCCTCATTTACATTGATAGTTGTACGTAAATTAAAGTCTTGCTGTATTTCTGCTACAGCCTGCGATAAATCTTGTGAAAGCCAATATTCATAAGCTTTGCTTAAAGCTCTACTCTTCGCATTAAGCTTCTGATTTCTTAAAATAAAGCTTTCTAAATCGGCGGATGATAAATTATTGATCATCTCTAAGAAGTCTTGTTCTACCTGTTGTGAAGTCTTTATTCGATTTGATTTCACTAACATAACAGGTTTGAAATTAGGGATGCCTAACTTCTTGGCAATTCGTTTACGATACTCATTTAATAAAACAGCATTAAGCAGCTTCTGATTATTGTCAGTATTAGCTTGAAGTCTAAACACCTTTTTGGAATAACCTTCATTCATAAATTGATCTAAGTCATATTTATAAATGACTTTATTCTTATACTTTTCATATACTTCTGGTTTATCTACATCAATTGTAGCGGTAAATTCTAGCTGTCTGTTCGCTGAATTTAATCCTCTAATATGATCTAATACAGACTCCCAAGAATTCTCTTCCTTGGCTTTTTTATTACTTTTCTTGGTATCAACATTAAAGTGATGTGCTTCATCAGCAAGAATAGCAATTTTGAATTTAGCCAAATCATCATAAGTTAAACCATTTTCACCCGGATCATTTAATTCATTGGATAAAGTCTGAATAGTTGTCAGCTTAATGTAAATAGTATTTTCTTCTGGATTTACTGGAAAAGTAGAATTAACATAGTTAAAACTAATTCTCTCACCGTCAATAATAATTGGCGAAGAATATAAATATTTAGAAGATGAACTATTAAAAAAATTTTCTTGGGTTTTATCAACTACAGCAGTAGTATTAGAAATAAATATAAAGTTCTTAAATCCTTGTTCATGATAAAGATATAGTATAGCAGCAGCCATTACATCCGTTTTACCAGAACCAGTAGCCATATTAAACAATAGCTGATTATATTGCTCATCAGCATTATCTTGAATTTGTGACCAGTATAAATACAACAGTGCAGACTCTTGATATCTTCGTAATTTATGTTTAAGATTATCCTTCAAATACGCAAAATCATGCTTATCATTATCAAAAAATAAACTATTAATTGAATTTCTAGCTTTTTCAAGGGTAGGAAATGGCTTGTTTCTAGCTGATCCTTTTTGTGTTTTAGCCATTATTCCTCACCACTTTCATTTAGGGAATAGAAGCTCTTATTGAATTGATAATCATTATCAGAAAGCTTGCTTCTTACATCTGCATCATCAATATCAGCATAATTGTAGTAAAGCTGATTTTTATCTAAGATTCTGATTAATTCACGTTTACACTCCTGTAAAAAAATCGGAGTACCGGGTTCACTAATTGACCTCTCAAATTTATCAAGATCGACTCTAAAATCAATATCAGCTTCCTGTTTCATACGATAAAAAATCTTGAAGAGTGTTTCAATATTTTCTGCTTCTTGTATTTCTTTTACAAAATTTTGATTTTTAGGCATTAATTTTGCATAAATAAATGATCCGCCACCTTTCCAATTAACGTCCTTTGAAATTCCTCCTTGCTCACCATTAATAACCATTTGAAGTCGCGGAACAGATATAGTATCAACATAATCCATTTGATCAACGCCAATAAAATGTCTATCCATTTTCATAGCAACCGCTTGAGTAGTTGAAGATCCCATAAAGAAATCCATTACTCTATCTTCTTCAAATGTTCCTAAATTTATAATGAATTTTAATAATGCTTCTGGCTTTGGAGTATCAAAAGCTTTATTTCCAAATAATTTATTAATCTCAGAAGTAGCATTCGTATTCATAATTCCTTCAATGATGTTCTTCCAAGGGGCATTTCGTTTTATTATTTCATCTTTGTTATTAACATTTAAATATACTTTATATTTTAATTTATACTTATCTCCAGTTTTTATAAATTGACAGAAGCCATTTTCCAACCCCCATTTAACCTTATCTTTGCTCCATTTCCAGATCCAACCATCATTAACATATTCATGTCTTCCATGAGGATATAAGACACTCCCATCAGGTGCTGTTACGCCATAATTTAATGAATCACTATACTGCAACCCGCCTCTATCCAATGTGTCATAGTAGAATGGTCCCCGTCTATCAACGTATTCATCAGTATATCTGTACCTCTTTTTATCATAAGAATCCGGATTTTTAGAGAAAGTTACCTCTGCATTATTTTTAGCGTAGACTAATATATATTCTGTAACAATAGCAATACTAGTAGTGTCAGATGAACCTGTTTTTTTCTTCCAAATAATATTTCCTATAAAGTTATCTTTACCAAATATTTCATCCATTAAAACTTTAAGATATGGCATCTCGTTATCATCTATTTGAACGAATATTGATCCATCAGTAGTAAGAAAATCTCTTGCTATTTCAAGTCTATTTTTCATAAAAGTTAGCCATGCAGAGTTAGAAAACTTGTCATTATATTTAAATGAATCAGACTTAGTATTGTACGGAGGATCCAAATAAACTAATTTTACCTTCTCAGTAAAACGACTTTTCAAACTATATAACGCAATTAAATTATTTCCCTTAAGAATTAAACTATCATCATTTTTAATAGAATTCGCTCTATGAGTTCCACTTTTATCATATTTAGTAGCATTAACAAGAATTTTAGGTTCTAGCAATTCATCAATTTCAGGTTTGGCCAGTGTTTCATTCAAGAAAGATTCATCTGCATCCCCACTATGCTCAACATCTTCCTTGGTCATCCCAGCTTTAAGCACAGTATCTTTATATGGGAAGTCCAAAACAACATCTTCTGAATCATCAATATATTTGCCACCAACAGTTAAACCAATTTTATTATCAAACTTAGTAAAGCTATCTGCCCAGTATTCCTTATACTTCAACATATCAACAAACTTGTTAATTTCAAAGATCTCAACGCCTGCAATCTTAGAAGTATAAGTCTTGTGCAACAAATCATCACTTAATAAAGCAGTCATTAAATCTTTATCGTAATTATCCAAATCCTCAATAACCGTTGTCCGTTTTAAAGCTCCATTAGAAGCAAAATACTTATTTCCAAATTGTTCTAATACTTTTCTTATGTGATCCATTGCCTTTGATTCAACTGTCATTTTCTCCACCTAATCTCTAAAATAATTAATACCTCTATTATCAAACACCATAGCTTCTCTTGACAATGGGATAATGAATTTTTATTCAATACAACAAAAAACTTCCTAGTTTTAATAACTAAGAAGTTTATTTTTTCTGGCAAACAATTGGCAAACAATCATCTGCTTTTTTATATTTTTTCATAGACTTTCCTACTTGAGAATGCCTTTAGATCGCTATTCTCTATTCAAGTTAGGAAGCACCTTTATTCCCATTCAATCGTTGAAGGTGGCTTACTCGTCACATCGTAAACTACGCGGTTAACGTTATCTACTTCATTGACGATTCTATCTGAAATGTGACCAAGTACATCCCATGGAATTTGGGCAAAATCTGCAGTCATCCCATCAATTGAGGTTACGGCACGAATACCAATGGTGTAGTCATAAGTACGTCCATCGCCCATTACTCCAACGGAGCGAATACCTGGAAGAACAGTGAAGTATTGCCAGATCTTTTCTTGTAAACCTGCCTTCTTGATTTCTTCTCGTAAAATCGCATCAGAATCACGCACAATCTTAAGCTTGTCTTCAGTCACTTCACCAAGAACACGGATACCAAGACCAGGGCCTGGGAATGGCTGACGCCATACTAAGTCATGTGGAATGCCCAGCTTTTCACCAAGTTCACGTACTTCGTCCTTGAACAACTTACGCAGTGGTTCAATCAGCTTGAAATGCATGTCCTTAGGAAGACCACCAACGTTGTGATGGGACTTAATCGTTTGGGCAGTGTTGGTACCTGACTCGATAACATCAGTATAAAGCGTACCTTGAGCTAAGAAATCTACATCCTTTAACTTCTTAGCTTCTTCGTTAAAGACCTCGATGAATTCCTTACCGATAATCTTACGCTTCTTTTCAGGATCAGTTACACCTTTCAACTTGTCTAAGAATCTCTTTTGGGCATTAACCCGAATGATGTTAACACCAAGATCCTTGTTCAAGGCTTGCATTACTTGATTGCCTTCGTCTTTACGCAGCATTCCGTGATCAACAAAAATTGCAGTTAATTGATCGCCGATTGCTTTGTGTAAAAGAGTAGCAGTAACGCTAGAATCTACACCACCCGAAAGACCTAAGATAACTTTCTTGTCGCCAACTTCCTTACGAATATCATCAACCTTCATGTCGATGAAGTCGTTCATGGTCCAGTTAGCCTCAGCACCACAAACCTCAAAAGCAAAGTGCTTCAAGATGTCTAAACCGTATTCTGAATTGCGCACTTCTGCGTGGAATTGAATGCCATAAAACTTTTTATCTGGATTAGCAATTGCAGCAATTGGACAGTTTTTGCTTGAGGCAGTTACTTCGAAGCCCTTTGGAGCTTGAGTTACCAAATCACCGTGACTCATCCAAACGTATTGCTTTGAAGGCAAGCCATTGAACAAAATACTGTCTGGATCTTCAACCGTAATGTTGGCGCGGCCATATTCCTTGTTTTCAGCTTGTTCAACTTTACCGCCTAAGTCATGAGACATTAATTGCATCCCGTAACAAATACCCAAAATTGGAATATCCAACTTAAAGATTGCAGGATCAACCTTTAATGCACCATTATCGTAAACACTGTTAGGACCACCTGAGAAAATGATTCCCTTAGGATTGATCTGTTTAATCTTCTCCATGGAAAGATCGTGTGGTAAAAGTTCAGAATAGATGCCGAAGTCACGAATACGGCGGGTAATTAATTGGTTATATTGACTACCGAAGTCAAGCACAATAATTTTATCAAAATCGTCTAGATTCTTAGCCACTATTTACTCCCTCTTTTCAATTACGCATTTTTAACTAACTCTACTAGGAAAAATTAAAAAGGTCAATCAAAAAGTTAAAAATAGCCATTCATTGTTCGGCTTTTATCTTGAGCAACCAGCAGTTGCAACTACTAGTTGCGCTAAATGCAATTAAAAAGTGGTGGTCTGCAACCGCAAATTTTCGTTAAATCAAATTATTTCAAAACGAAAGGACGATCAATCATGAGATTAGGTCAAAAAATTGCGGCATTACACAAGAAAAATCATCTTTTTCAAGAAGCACTAGCTGAAAAGATGAATGTCAGTCGGCAAGCTGTATCCAAATGGGAAAGTGAACAATCAATTCCCGATATTGAAAAAATTGTAGCTTTATCAGAATTATTTGGAGTGACCACCGATTATTTACTCAAAAGCGGCTCACCTTCTTTTGAATTAAACCACAAAGATAATAACTTAACTGAAGAATTGCCAATTTTATCTGATCAACAAGAGCAAGGCTACTTAACAGCTGCTCAAAAAAGTGCCAGCCTTCGCGCTTTAGCCATTAGTTTAATTATTCGCAGTCCAGCCATCCTTTGCTTTTCTACTGCCCTAGCTATTATGCTTGACCTGGGCAATTTAACAATCCAATTAACCGGCTGTCGCAAGATTATGAACAAATACGCCACACTCTATTGGTTAATAGCAGTCTTACTTTATCTAGGATATAGCTTCATTACCAATGATTGGGAACGCAGCTGGATCATCTGGCCAATCGCGGGGATCTTATATGGCATTATCGAAAAGATCATCAGTCTGTGCCATAACGATATCGCAGCTGAATAATTTTTACTATAATCGAACATTAATCCTTAATTTTCCACTTGTGTTCGGCAATATATTCTGTTAAGATTAAGCCAACACAAATATCTATATATCGTCGAAATAAGGTCGACAGTCTCTACCCGGTACCGTAAATACCGGACTATAGGTGAATGAAAGTTAAGAATAATCTTAAGGACTTCTTTTACCTGTTTTAGGTAGAAGAAGTCCTTATTTCTTTCTTGAGGAGAATAATATTGAAGGAATTAGTAGATCGAATTAAACAAGATGGTGAAGTTTTACCTGGAAATGTGCTTAAAATTAATTCATTTTTGAATCACCAAGTTGATCCGCAACTAATGATGCATGTTGGTGAAGAATTTGCCCGCCTTTTTAAAGATGAAAAAGTCGATAAGGTCTTAACTTGTGAAGCGTCCGGGATTGCTCCTGGTGTCATGGCAGCCTACCAACTGCACGTGCCAATGATCTTTGCCAGAAAGAAAAAGCCGTCTACTTTGAATGATGCAGTTTATTGGGCTGACGTCTTTTCTTACACCAAGAAGGTCAACAATAAGATCTGCGTTGAAGAGAAATTTTTGCACCCAGGCGAACATATCTTAATCATCGATGACTTCGTTGCCCACGGTGAAGCAGTCAAAGGCATGGTTAACATTGCTAAACAAGCCGGCTGCGACATTGTTGGAGTTGGTGCTGTTGTTGCAAAAACCTTCCAAGGCGGAAGCGAATGGGTAGAAAAAGAAGGTCTACGTTTTGAAGCCCTAGCAAAAATCGATAGCTTTGAAAATGATCAAGTACACTTCGAGGGAGAAGAATAATTAAAAATGGCACAAAAAGAAGTTAGTCACAAAAAAGCTGCTGTCCTAGGTTTGCAACATTTGCTTGCAATGTACTCAGGTGCGGTTGCCGTCCCTTTGTTAATCGGAACCGCGCTGCACTTTAACAGCACGCATATGACCTACCTAGTTTCCATTGATATTTTTATGTGTGGTTTAGCCACATTAATCCAATTATTCCGCAACAAATACTTCGGAATTGGCTTGCCAGTCGTTTTAGGCTGTGCAATTCAGGCTGTTGCTCCTCTAGAAATGATTGGGCAAAAATTTTCAATTAACACCATGTACGGTGCGATTATCGTTGCTGGAATCTTTGTTTTCTTAATTGCCGGATGGTTTTCAAAAATCAAAAAACTCTTCCCACCGGTAGTTACGGGAACCTTAATTACAGTTATTGGACTAACTTTGATTCCCGTGGCCTTTCAAAACATGGGTGGCGGAAATGCCCAAGCCAAGGACTTTGGTGATGCGAAAAATCTTATTGCTGCCTTTATCACCATCCTCATCATCGTTGTCATTGAAGTCTGGGCTAAGGGATTTCTCCGCTCCATCTCTGTTTTAATTGGATTAATTGCTGGGACTATCATTGCTGGTTGCATGGGATTAGTTTCACTTACACCCGTAACACAAGCCTCTTGGTTCCACTTACCTCAATTTTTCTACTTCGGCGTTCCTGAATTCGAATGGTCATCTTGTTTGACCATGATCATCATTGCCTTAGTTTCCTTGGTCGAATCCACTGGCGTCTTCTTTGCCATTGGCGACCTACTTCATCAAGATATCACCGAAGAAGACCTCAAAAAAGGTTATCGTGCAGAAGGATTAGCACAAATCTTCGGTGGGCTTTTCAACACCTTCCCTTACACTACTTTTTCTCAAAATGTCGGCTTACTTCAATTATCCGGTATTAAAACCAAGCGCCCTATCTATTGGGCTGCTGGATTATTAATGGCCATGGGCTTACTTCCTAAAATCGGTGCTCTAGTTACTATCATCCCTGATTCAGTCTTAGGCGGCGCTATGTTAGTCATGTTTACCATGATTGCCGTTCAAGGAATCAAAATGTTAACTAAAGTTGATTTTGAAAATAATCGCAACATTTTAATTGTCGCAATTTCTATCGGTATGGGCTTAGGCGTAACTGTTTACCCACAAATCTTCCAAACTCTCCCCCAAACCATTCAATTGTTCTTAGGCAACGGTATCGTCGTAGCCAGCATCTGTGCAACTCTGCTCAATCTTTTATTCAATGGAAGAAGTGGTGCCAATAAGTAAAATACCTTTTCATTTTATAATTCCACATATCATAATTTTCTATAAATATTCACGAACGACCGCTTAATGTGGTCGTTTTTCATTCTTCACCTTTTAAGCAAAATCTCTTCTATAATAGAAGTAACATAATTTTTCAACAGTGAGGAAGTCTATGCCTAACTTAAATAACCAAAATCTTGATAGCTACATCATGTTTTATGGTCGACAAAAATGTCAGCCCGATGAATTCTTTCAAGGTGACAATCTTCGTAAAAACGATATTTTTTATTACATTATTAGCGGAACTGGTACCTTTACTTCTAGTAGACACCACGCAGTTAAATTAAAAGCTGGCGATCTTTTTTACGTTCCACGCAGTCAAACTTGTTCCTTTCAAGCTGACCACAATGAACCCTGGGAATACTTCTGGATTGGCCTAGCTGGCAACGGCGTTAATGAAAGCATCAAGGCATCAAATTTACCTAATAAAAATTTCTTGCGTCAAATTCAAAAAACTGCCTTTTATCAAACCCTAGATGACCTTTATCAATGTTTGGCGAAGAAAAAGACCTTATTAAACAATTTAAAAATTTCAGCTTTAACTTATCAACTTTTTTATCATCTAGTAAAAGACTTTCCTAACCATCCACCAGTCCGCAAAACATCGAAAAATGATCAGTATCAAATTGCCATTAACTATCTCAAGCAAAATTATACCGATCCTACCTGCAATATTGTCGAACTCTGTCATAGGCTAGGAGTATCACGCAGCTTTTTATATGCTTTGTTCAGAAAAAACACTAAATTATCGCCGCAAAAGTACCTCATGCAATTGCGCATGGAAGCCGCTAAGAAAGAATTAACTAATACCACACACAATCTAAAGCAAATTGCCAAAAAAGTCGGCTACGGCGATGAATTTACCTTCTCCAAGGCATTTAAACGCTATAGCGGTGTTAGTCCAAATGCCTTTCGGGGAAATTAATTATATTCTTTGCCTTATCGGATTATTTTTGCATACAATATTATTAGGAAATAATTTAAACATAATAAAAGTAAAGGACTGATCCAATGAAACAAACAGAATGTACTACTATTTTAGTTGGTAAAAAAGCAACTATTGATGGCTCTACGATGATCGCTCGTAGTGAAGACGGTGGTCGCGTCATCATCCCTGAAGGCTTTAAAGCTGTTAACCCAGCTGACCAACCTAAGCACTACACTAGTGTAATTTCTAAACAAAAGATTGACGACGCTGATTTAGCAGAAACACCATTACGCTATACTTCAGCACCTGATGTTTCAGGCAAAAATGGTATTTGGGGCGCAGCTGGAATTAACGCTGAAAATGTAGCCATGACCGCTACTGAAACCATCACTACTAATTCACGCATCCAAGGTGTTGACCCATTACTTGATCCAAGTGAAGGTGGTCTTGGTGAAGAAGATTTCGTCACTTTGACTTTACCATACTTGCACTCAGCTTTTGACGGTGTTAAACGTGTCGGCTATTTAGTTGAAAAATACGGTACTTATGAAATGAACGGTATGGCCTTTTCTGATAAGGATAACATTTGGTACCTTGAAACTATCGGTGGTCATCATTGGATTGCACGCCGTATCCCAGATGATGCATATGTTATTGCACCAAACCGTTTGAATATTGATACTTTCGACTTCAACGATTCTGATAATTTTGCTTGTTCAGCAGACCTAAAGGATTTAATCGAAGAATATCACTTGAATCCAGACCGTGAAGGCTACAACATGCGCCACATCTTTGGTTCTTCAACTATTAAGGATGCTCACTACAATAATCCTCGTGCTTGGTATATTCACAACTATTTCGATCCAGACTTTGGTGGTACTCCAGCAGATCAAGATCAACCTTTTATCTGCCATGCTAATCGTTTAATCTCAATTGAAGATATTAAATGGGCCGAAAGCTCACACTACCAAGACACTCCTTACGATGCTTATGGCGATCAAGGTACTCCTGAACAAAAGAAGACCTTCCGTCCTATCGGTATTAACAGAAACTTTGAAACCCATATTTTGCAAATTCGTAATGATGTTCCTGCAGAAATTGCAGGTGTACAATGGTTAGCCTTTGGTCCTAACACCTTTAACTCAATGGTGCCATTCTATACTAATATCACTACTACCCCTGAAGCTTGGCAAACCACTCCTAAGTTTAACTTGAGCAAGATTTTCTGGCTTAACAAGTTAACTGCTCAATTAGGCGATACCAACTACCGTGTTTACGGTGAACTTGAAGACGCCTTTGAACAAAAGAGTTTAGCACAATGTCACAAGATCCAACATGATACTGACAAAGAAGCAAAGAACCTTTCAGGTAAGGAATTACAAGACAAGTTAATTGCTGCTAATCAAAAGATGTCTGATACAGTTTATAACAACACTGTTGAACTGCTTGGTCAAATGGTTGACGAAGGTCATGGTTTAATGACTTTGAAATACGACTTGCTTGATTAATAAATAAAGCAAAAAAATAATCCACATGGAATTCACATCCCATGTGGTTTTTCATTACCTTAAATTCAACTCGTAAGCTATTCTACTTGAATCAACCGGATCTTCAGTTACTTGAATAATCCCTCGTTCAATAAAATTATGACTAACTGCAATGTGCTGGACAATTTTATTTTTCCGGCTTGTATCAATTCTAAAATTGTGAATTCCTTGTGCATAAGTTAGAGAAATAATATTGCTCAAGAAAAATTGACTCAAATGCATTCCTCTAAACTTACTAGAAACTGCAATGCGGTGAATTGTCGCATAGGTGTCCACATTATTTTCCCACTTGCCTTCAATATCCGCATAAGTTGGCTCACGGCCAATTACCACTGCCGCATAACCTGCAACTTCATTATCCACAGTTAATACCCAAGCACACCCATTTTTAATATCATCTTCTACAGTTGCTCGATTAGGGTAGCCACTTTGCCACTGCGATGAGCCACTTTCCTTTAAAAAAGAAGTCGCATCATTTAAAATTTGCACAATTTTATCCACATCTGAATTTTGTGCACGTCTTGTAAAAATTAAACTCATTTGTTCACCTACAAATCGACATATCATTACAAAAACCACACGGAGATTTTCCATGTGGTTTTTATTTACTAAATATTATCTAAAATACCCGGTACAGCAGGATCATCCTTGATAGTTACATCAGCTCCAAGTTGACGCAGCTTTTCTTGGACCCGATCATAACCACGCAAGATATTACCAGCCTTGTCGATCGTTGTTGTACCATCAGCCATCAGGCCTGCAATCATCAGACAGGCACCTGCTCGAATCTCACCTGCAGTTACTTCCGCACCATGAAACTGCTTAGTTGGATGGGCCAAAATAATATTATCTTCAACTTTAATATTGGCTCCCATCTTTTGCAACTGAGCAATATGACCAATCCGTTTAGGATAAATATTATCGATTACTACACCTTCACCGCTTTTAGCAGTTAATAAAAGTGGTGTAATTGGTTGCTGTAAATCTGTCGCAAAACCAGGATAAACATCTGTCTTCACCTGGACCATTTTTAGGTCGCCCGCTGGGTAAACATACAAAGAATCTTCATCTGAATCGATTACTACACCCATTTCTTCAACTTTAGCCAGGTATGAATCAAGGTGTTCTTCGATAATATTATGAATGCGAATGCCATTACCAATACAGGCAGCTAAAGCAACATAAGTCCCTGCTTCAATTCTGTCTGGAATAATCGTATGAGGAATCTGTGCTTTAAGCTGCTCCACCCCTTCAATTCGAATAGAGTCAGTACCAGCACCACGAATAACTGCCCCCATATTGTTCAAGAAGGTAGCTAAATCAATAATTTCCGGTTCCTTTGCGGCATTTTTGATTATAGTCTGGCCCTGTGCTGTCACACTAGCCATAATAATATTCATCGTTGCCCCAACTGATGGCATCTTTAAATGAATTTTTGCTCCATGCAAACCATCTTCTGGTGCAGTAATTATAATTTGATCATTTTCATTTTTTACGCTAGCGCCTAAGGCTTCAAAGCCCTTAATATGTTGGTCAATCGGACGTGGCCCAATATCGTCACCACCAGGGAAGCCCACTACTGCCTTGCCAAAGCGACCAAGTAGCGCACCCATAAAGTAATATGAAGCGCGCAAACTCTTAATCTTACCAGCTGGCAACGGACTCATTTTGATATCAGTTGGATCTATTCTTAAAGTGGTTTCACCGAAATCACAATGTACATCCATCTCACTTAACAAGTCCATCAAGTTAACCACATCAGCTATTCTTGGGACGCCTTCCAAGGTCACTGGTGTTCTTGATAAAATTGATGCCGGAATAAGAGCAACTGTTGAGTTCTTAGCTCCACCGATCCAAACATCACCCTGCAGGGGCTTTCCACCATGAATTATCATCTGCTTCATTGGCGAAAACAAATCCTTTTCTACTTTCAATTAATCATAATAATGTTAAAGGATATTTACAAAAAAAACAAGAGCTGAGGTCTCTCAGTTCTTGTTTTCTTAAGATTTTGTATAATCAAACTTTAATCACTTTAAAATTCTTGTGCTGGAAGACCACTAGCTGCACCAATAAATGACTTAAATAAGCCTTCTGGACGTTGTGGCCGACTCAAAAATTCTGGGTGATATTGTGCTGCAATAAAGAATTTTTTCTTTGGTAATTCGATAATTTCAACTAAGCGGTTATCTGGTGAAACGCCTGAGAAGACCATACCAGCCTTTTCAAAGGCTTCACGGTATTCATTATTGAATTCAAAACGGTGACGGTGACGTTCTTGAATAACATCTTGATCATCGTAAGCCGCACGAGTCTTAGTTCCCTTCTTAAGAGTAGCTGGGTAAATACCTAACCGCAAAGTACCACCAATATTTTCTTCATCACGCTTATCAGCCATAATGTCGATAATATTATTCTTGCAGTTTGGCTCTGCTTCTGCAGAATTAGCATCCTCAAGGTTTAATACATCGCGTGCAAATTCAACACTAGCCATTTGCATCCCCAAACAAATACCTAAGAATGGGATGTCATGTTCACGAGCATACTTAATTGCAGTAATCATTCCTTCAAGACCACGAGTACCAAAACCACCAGGGACAATCAAACCATCTGAATCCTTCATGATTTCTGCAATATTATCTTCAGTTACGTCTTCAGCTTGTACCTTATCAACATCAATCTTAGTGTTGTAAAGATAACCCGCATGTTGCAAAGCATCAGTAACTGAAATATAAGCGTCTTCAAGCTCTACATACTTACCAACCAAGGTAATCTTAGTGTGATGCTTCAAGGTCTTAGCACGTTCATCAAGCTTCTTCCAAGCTTCCATGTCAGCTTCTGGCTTTGGACTCTCTAAGTGTAAGAAATCACAGACTTTTTGATCCATGCCTTGCTTTTGGAAGTTCAAAGGCACATCGAATAATGAAGGAGCATCAATTGATTCAATAATTCGATCAACAGGCACGTCTGTAAAAGTAGAAATCTTGTCTTTGTGTTCTTGGTCAATTGGTTGTTCAGCACGAAGTACCAGCATATTTGGTTGAATACCAATACTACGCAATTCCGCAACTGAGTGTTGTGTTGGCTTAGTCTTCATTTCATGAGCAGCGTGAAGAAGTGGTACTAAAGTACAGTGAATGTACATTACATTTTCTGGGCCAACTTCACGGCGCATTTGACGAATAGCTTCCATGAATGGAGTTGATTCGATATCCCCAACAGTACCACCAATTTCAGAAATAATTACATCTGAATCAGTAGTCAAAGCTGCACGCATGATCTTCTTTTTGATCATGTTAGTAATATGAGGAATTACTTGTACAGTAGCACCATGGTAGTCACCACGACGTTCTTTTTCCAAAACTTCTTGGTAAATCTTACCAGTAGTTACGTTAGAATACTTGCTAGTTCTAACATCTACGATTCTTTCATAGTGACCTAAGTCAAGGTCAGCTTCTGTACCATCGTCGGTAACATAAACTTCACCGTGTTGGTATGGATTCATTGTACCTGGGTCAATATTAATATATGGGTCAAACTTTTGCATAGTGACCTTCAAGCCACGATTCTTAAGAAGTCGACCTAAACTTGATGCAGTAATCCCTTTACCAAGTGAAGATACGACACCGCCAGTTACGAAGATGTATTTTGTCATGTTCTGCTCCTTTTAACTTATCCTTTAAACAAAAAAGCTCCCACTAACGGGGAGCTAAACGCACATAGGGTGCCCAACAAAAATATTATCTGCTTTTTCTTCTTAAGTCAAGCAAATTAATTATCTTCGTCATCATCATCATCATCATTTAATTGTGACAATTGACCTTCAATGCCATCTGGCAATACATCATCAGTATCATCGTCTGTGGCGTCTAAGTCGTCATCTTCTGGATCATCGTTATCGTAGTCGATAATGTCATCATCACCAGTAGCGCTAGCTAAGAAGGCATTAACCTTCTTGTGGTGCTTACGTGAATCGTCTTCTTCATCCTCAGGGTGGTTAACTTCTTCATCAACTGATTCATATGGGAACCATGAACGAAGTGCCCAAACATTTTCACCCATTGAGATAAATTCACCATCAGTGTTCATATTAGTATAAAATTGTGGTAAACGTTCACGAATTTCTTCGTCACTCTTATTCAAGTATTTTTGTACGGCATTAACAATATCGGCAAATGCCATTCTCTTGCCATTGTCTTCCAAAATTGCACGAGCAACTTCGATCATTGACAATTCATCGCGATTTTTGTCTTTAAATTTGTCTAATCCCACAGCTGTACGTCCTCTCTTATACAATCTTTACTATTCTACTAGGCCTTTAAGTAAAAATCAACGTGACTGCATAGTTACCTATTAAGTATAGTCCATTAAAGAGGTCATATTCAACCCGAAGTTTACGTGAACCATCATCTTGACTCTGATATTCAAGCAAGTTAGTCACGCTGGTCATGTCCATGCGGCGCCCTTCAACTACATAGCGGCAGTTGCCTTTTTCACCCGGAATAAATTTCATTAAAGAATAATTATTGCTGTCAACGCCGCGGCGAATCAACAATTCATTCTCCTTTAGAAGCATCTTCACTGGAATTTGCCCTTCTTCGGCATAAGAAATTCGTGTGACGTCGCCTTCTTCAGTCAATTGCCCTTGCGCATGTCGCGTAAAAGTCTCTGTCTCATCGTCTTGAGTAATTTTACTAGTCAAATCAATCGTAATTGCTGTCAAACAAGCGCCCCCTTTAAACATTATTACTATATCTCTGATATAATTTTAGTTAGATATAATCTATTTTATTATATATAGTTCAAAAAATTAATAAATTAAACTTGGTGGATTTTTATGACAAGATTTCAAAGCGAAAAATTAAAACAAGAGGTTGTTCTCCGTGATCCGGTTCACGGCTATATTCATATTGAAGATAAAGTTGTTTTGGACATACTGAAGTCTAAAGAATTTCAACGCATGCGTCGCATTAAACAGTTAGGTCCTGTTAGCTATGTTTTTCCAGGTGCAACTCACACTAGATTTGAGCACAACTTAGGCGTTTATGAATTAACGAGAAGAATTTGCGATATCTTTAGCAAAAAATATCCCTCAATTACGCCAGGAGACGGTCTCTGGAACGATGATAATCGATTACTGGTAGAATGTGCCGGATTGCTTCATGACATCGGTCACGGGCCCTATTCGCACACATTCGAGCACCTTTTTGGCACCAATCATGAAAAAATTGGACAAAAGATCATTACTGATCCTAATACAGAAATTAACCATGCATTAAAACAAGTTGCACCTAACTTTCCTGAATTAGTCGCCAGCGTAATCGCTAAGACTTATCCTAATCCGCAAGTGGTTAAAATGATCTCAAGTCAAGCTGACGCTGACCGGATGGATTATTTGCAGCGGGATGCTTATTTCACCGGAGTTAACTATGGTAGGTTCGATTTATCAAGAATTTTACGGGTAATCCGTCCTTATCAAAATGGTATTTGTTTTACCAACAATGGGATGCATGCCGTTGAAGACTATATCGTGTCACGCTATCAGATGTACCAACAGGTCTACTTCCACCGCGTAGGACGCTCAATGGAAGTCATCTTGCATCACCTTTTAGAGCGCGCTCAAGCTGTTTATAAAAAGGGAAATCTGCAAGTTACACCTAGCTTGACTAAATTCCTTGAAGGCAATTGGACTTTAGACGATTATTTAAAGCTTGATGATGGAGTAATGGAAACTAATTTTTCTATGTGGACCCAGGCACAAGATCCAATCTTATCTGACCTAGCCAAGCGTTACTTGTACAGAAAACCGCTAGCTAGTGTCCGAATCGATGAAGAAACCAAAAATCTTTTACCTAAGCTCAAGAGCCTAATCAAGCAAGCTGGCTTTAATCCTGACTACTATACCGCTACCAATTCCGCATTCGATGAACCATATGATGCTTATAAGCCAACGGGGAAAAATGCTAATAGTCAAATTGAAATTATGCAAGACGACGGCAGCATGATTGAGTTATCCCAACTCAGCCCATTGGTTCGCGCATTAAATGGTACTTTCCAAGGAGATGAACGCTTCTTCTTCCCTAAAACTATGCTCAGTCACGATGAAGATCAGCCGCAAATTTTCGATCCACTTTATGAGCAATTTCAAAAATATATTAAGAATGGTGCCTTAAGATATTTGAGAAGACCAAAACGTGAGCAAAAGAAGTAAAATTAAGGTAAATCCTAGAATCGAGGTATTTATGATGAACAGAAATGATTTAAATACAGATGTAAGAACTCAAATTAATCCAGAAGATGAAGTAAAGGCAGAACCTAAGAGCGGCTATACTCAAGTTAAAGACTTGATGGACACAGTTCATGGTTATTGCATGGACTATACTAAAATGTCTTTTGACTTCATTCATGAAAATAAGGATTTGGTAAAAGACGTAGTCAAGATTGGTTGTAAAACCGCCATGGTAGCTTGCGTTGCTGGTGCCAGCATTGCGATTGCCAAGATTGTTTCTGGCAAAGATTAAATTATTATTTAGCTCATGTAAAAAAGGGATGCGACGCATCCCCTTTTTGTGTTGCAATATTTACCTAACTTCTTCGTCATTTAATTCCAACAGTAATGCATAAAGTGCACCATATAAGTTAGAATCATTGCCATGCTTAGCAGCCACAATCACCGGCTTAATCACTTGATTATTCAACATTGGATTATTCTGCAAAATTTTATCAAATTGATTGTTAATTTCTTCAATCAAAATTGGCTGTGCACTAATCCCGCCACCAATAATTACTTTAGAGCCATTGATTACTGCCTGAATATTGAGGATCATGATTGCTACATTGCGGCAATAGCGTTTAAAAACGGCTAGTGCTCTTAAATCGCCATTGTTAATTGCCTCAAACGCGGTCAAGCCGTTATCAAGATCGATATTCCCCAAAGCCAGGTTAACTTTTTTGATCATATTAACCGCAGAACAACTAAAGCCAGCATAAGCAGCCATATTCCTAGTACCAATACTTGAATTCGTAATCATCCAACTCAATTCGCCAGCTTGAAAAGTCCAGCCATGTAAAATACGATTATCAACTATGACACCGCCGCCAACAGCAGTGCCTAAGGTAATTGCGATACCAGTATTGACGTCATGCAATTCGCCTAGCCATTGCTCTGACAAAGCAGCTGCTTTACCATCATTTTCTACGCCAACTGGTACATCATATTTTTTACCTAAAGTCTCTTCTAAATTCAAGCCATCTAAGAATGGCAAGGCTCCACCAAAATAGATAATTTTATTCTTAGTATCAATCTTACCAGGAGCACAGACTGCAATGCCAGCGAACTTTCCTTGATACTTGTCAGCGACTTCATACATCGTCTGCATGAATGCATCTAGGTTTTCAGTATTAGTCTTTACCCGGTCTTTTTCAAGAATATGCCCTTCTTGATCAATTAATGCATATTTCAAGTTAGTCCCGCCAATATCGAATGATAAATATTGTGTCATAATTTTGTCCTCTTTAAATGAAAAACATCTATCTCTAATTATAGATGTTTCTCATGTGTATTTTAATACACTCTTATTTATTATAAATGGTGATGATTTTTTCAAAAAAAAATAAAATGACTAACCTCATCGGCTAGCCATTTTTTATTATCAAATTTTATCTTACTTGTTCTTGTCAGCTTCGTATCTGGTGTTGAACAATGGGCTAAGTGCTTCATGGTTTTGGATACACTTAATAGCATCGCCCATCAATGGACCAACTGATACCAAAAGCATCTTGTCAAGCTTCTTCTCTGCTGGTTGATTGATTGAATCAGTCAAAACCAAATTCTTGATTGGTGAATCGTTCAATCTCTTAATAGCTGGACCAGATAGAACAGCATGAGTTGCACTAGCATAAACTTCAGTAGCACCTGCATCAATTAAGGCTTGAGCAGCTAAAGTAATAGTACCAGCAGTATCAATCATGTCATCAATGATGATAGCACGCTTACCCTTAACGTTACCGATAATGTTCATAACTTCAGCAACATTAGCCTTTGGACGACGCTTATCAACGATGGCAATTGGGCAACCTAAGAATTCAGCAAGCTTTCTAGCACGAGTAACACCACCGTGGTCTGGTGAAACTACAACAGCGTCTTTCTCTAAGCCGTTACGCAAGAAGTAGTCTGCCAAAAGTGGAGCACCCATTAAGTTATCAACTGGAATATCAAAGAAACCTTGAATTTGTGGTGCATGTAAGTCAAGTGAAAGAATGCGATCAGCACCTGCAGCTTGAAGCATGTCTGCAACCAATTTAGCAGTAATTGGTTCACGAGCACGAGTCTTACGATCTTGACGAGCATAACCGTAGTAAGGCATAACAATGTTAATTGTACGAGCACTTGCACGACGTACAGCGTCAATCATAATCAACAATTCCATTAAATTGTCATTAACTGGCTTACTGGTTGATTGTACAAGGTAGACATCTTTACCACGCACAGTTTCATCAATATTAATTTGAATTTCGCCATCACTGAAACGTTCAACACTAGACTTGGAAAGTGGAACACCCACACGATCCGCAATCTTTTGTGCTAATGGTACATTTGAGTTAAGGGCGAAGATCATCATATCGTCTTTATAGGACATAATTTCCTCCGTAAAAATATTTAACCAGCTCTATTTTAGCAAAAGTTGCTCTAAAAAGAACCACATTCTCCTTAATTATAGCAAGAATTTTGCCGCAACCATAAAAAAGCACTAACTATTAATCGCTAAAAAAGTTAGAATATATTTGTACTTTCTAGTACAACGAAAATATCCTAAAAAATAAGACGTAGTGTCCTTTCAGATACTACGTCTTATTTTATGCATTTCTAGTTAGTTGAAGTTGCTGAAGTTTGAGTAACATAATCACTAAGGTTTAAAACTTGAGTATAACCATTAGTAACAATTGTCAAAGCACCACTATTTGAAAGTTGAATTGAACTTTCTGGTACATTATTAGCAGTTGCAACCAATTGTACAATTGAAGTTACTTCTGCTGGAGTCAAATTACTAATGCTTGATACAGTGATTTTCTTACCGTTAAGTTTAGCCTTAGCGCTAACAATTGCAGCATCTGCTTCGTTAACTTGAGCAATAGTAGCTGTAGCATCGTTGTTAACAGCAGTACCATTTGTAATTGCCCTATCATATGCAGCCTTGGCATCACTTGAAGCAAACTTGTAAGCTTCTGAGTTCTTAACACTAGTTGCTTCGTTAATGTCTTGAAGCAACTTAGTCTTATCAGCTGCTGTAGCAACTGTAACGTCTGCTCTAGCTTGTTCTGGAGTGTTAACAGGAGTTAAAATCTTACCACTTACAGCAACGTCTGACTGCTTTAAATAGCCTCTACCGCTTGATAATTTATAGAATAATTCTGGGGTAGCAGTTGCAGAAGTTGCAATATATCTCAATTCTGAAACTTGTTGACTTTGACCTTCGCCAAATGCTCTAACGTTATCTGGTTGTCCCTTAATGTTGTAAAGTGGAGCAACATTAATCGTAGTTACCTTGGTTACGTTTGGATCTACAGTATTATCACCAGTATCAACAGTAGCAGCACCATCTGGTTCGTTAACTGGTTCTAGTTCTGGGCCTGAAATTTTACCTACATTAGCAGCCTTAACGAATTGATTATCACCAATCTTGTAGTAAAGCTTAGTACCAATGTATCTTGCTTCAGTAGCTTTAACAGTCTTACCCTTCTTAACTGTCTTCTTCTTGGTGTCACCGTTACCATTGTAGATATAAGCATTCTTCTTCATGGTAATTGAAGTTGCCTTAACGGTTCTAGTTACATTACTTGCCTTAACAAAAGCAGTGCCTTTCTTGTCAAGTTGGTAGTAATCCTTACCCTTAATGGTTTCAATGCCATAAACATCAATTGCGGCACCCTTTAAAAGCTTAGACTTGCCTTGGTACTTGTTGATGCGCTTACCATTCTTATCATAAATATAAGCATTCTTCTTTAATGAGTAGTCATATTTTTTAGTTGATTCTGCATCATTTGAAACAGATGATTCTTGGTTTGAAGTGGTTTTACCATCAATGTTAACAGTTCGTACAAAAGCAGTACCCTTCTTGTCAAGTTGGTAATACTTCTTACCGTTAATGGTTTGAATACCGTAAGTAGTGACTGAATCACCCTTAACAAACTTAGATTTGCCTTGGTACTTGCTGATACGTTTACCGTTCTTGTCATAAATGTATGAGTTAGAAACAAACTTAGCCTTAGTACCCTTTGACAGTGATGAAGTTGATGACGCAGCTTTACCATCTACGTTAACAGCCTTGATATAAGCACCACCACCAAGATCGTAGTACTTTACACCATTGATAGTCTTAGTGCCAGTTGAAGTAACAGTTACGCCTTTAGCAATAGTAGTGTTTTTTGCACTGCCCATGTACTTATCAAGACGCTTACCATTCTTATCGTACACATAAGCATTACGTACCAAAGTGATCTTGTTGTTTGCTGCCTTCTTTGAAGTAGTCTTCTTAGGAGCAGCTTGAACAGTGTTGACGTTTTCTGCAGTACCCAAAAGTGGAGCAACACTCATCAATGCAGCTGCTGAGACCATAACTAATTTATGACTTAATTTCATCGATAAATACCTCATTCTTACTAAACTTAAAGTTCATTTATATATTGTAGATCTAAAATATTTTTTTGCCAATTTAGAAACGAAAAAGTGTCTTTTTCCTATCAATTATTACTTAACAGTTACATCTGAAGCTTTAATGTAATAATGATTTGGTTGCAAAGCATAATATTTAACACCATTAATGGTCTTAGTACCTAAACCTTTAACAGTGATCTTTTTACCAATGTAACTAGTGCCTAAATAGTTTTTTACACGCTTACCATTCTTGTCGTAAACGTAAGCCTTATTCTTAGTAGTTATCTTAACTGCCTTAGCCACTGGCGTCTTCTTTGATGAAGTTTTCTTAGTAGTCTTTTCTGAGTTGCTTTTTTTAGTAGTCTTAGTGGCAGTTTTTTTAGTTGATTCTTTAACTACTTTTTTAGTGTTTTTATTTGAATTAGTCTTCTTAACAGCCTTCTTAGTTGAAGTAGAAGTTGTTACCTTCTTGCCATCACTCTTTAAAGTATAAGTAGTATTGCCTGACTTATAAGTTACTGTACCTTCAGTTGCAGTTGCAGGAATCCAGTACTTCAAATCAGTTTGAATACTGTAGTAAACTTGACCGTCGATATTCTTGACGTTCCAAATAGTGTAGCTACCACCCTTAGGAGCAGTCTTAGAAGTTTTCTTACCATTACGGTCGACAAACTTCATAGTCTTAGTTACTTTGACTTTGCTGTTTTTACCGTAAGTATTATGTACGCCATTAGTACTCTTAGTAGCAGCTTGAACAGATACAGTATTTTCTGCCATGCCTAATACTGGGCTAACACCCATCAAAACAGCTGCTGAAACCATAACTAACTTATGACTTAATTTCATTGTATTACCTACCTCATGTAAAAATTATTATTAGTACACCTTATTGTAGGTCTCAATTATTATTTTGCAATAAGTATTTAGCAATTCTTAACAAAAAAGCACTAGCTTGATACACTAGTGCCTTATTCTTAATCCCATTCTTTATCTTGAGAAAGAGGAAGCTTATGCCAATAATCTGGCTTATTAACTTGACGGCCACGGCCAATTGCCATGTCATATTTATTAACGTCCTTAGTAACAGTGGTATCAGCTGCAATAAAGGCGTGATCTGCAACATTAATTGGAGCAATCAATGTTGAGCCAGCACCAATAAAGGCATGATCACCAACATTAGTATGGAACTTCTTTACACCATCGTAATTAGAGAAGATCGTACCACAGCCAATGTTAATGTCTTTACCTAAGGTAGCGTCTCCAACATAAGTCAAGTGACCTACTTTAGTATTTTCACCAATCTCAGCCTTCTTAATTTCCACAAAGTTACCAATATGTGCACCTTTGCGAATAATTGCCTTAGGACGAAGGTGTGAATTAGGACCGATGTCAGTATTATCGTCCATTTCAGCTTCTTCAACAGTTGAAGAAGTAACAGTGACATTATTACCAATCTTAGAATCAACGATTCTTGAACCACTAGTAATGTAGCAATCACTACCAATTTCGGTGTTTCCTTTAATCACAACATTACCTTCAATTACAGTGTCGTTGCCAATCTTAACATCTGCATCAATATAAGCAGTATCAGGGTCGATAAATGAAACACCATCACGCATATGCTGTTCATTAATTCTTCTTTGCATAGTCTTAGTAGCTTGAGCTAATGCAATACGGTCATTAACGCCAAGGCTTTCACTAAAGTCAGGCATCTTGTAAGCACCAACGCGTTCACCACTATTGCGCAAGATTTCTAAAACATCAGTTAAGTAATATTCACCTTGAGCATTGTCATTATTAACGTGCTTCAATGCTTCAAATAATTTTTTATTGTCAAAGCAAAATACACCAGTATTGATTTCTTTTACTTTTAATTCTTCTGGTTTACCATCTTTTTGTTCTACAATTCGTAAAACATTGCCTTGATCATCACGAATAATTCGACCATAGCCAAATGGATTTGGAGCTTCCGCGGTCAATACAGTTGCAGCATTGCCTTTTTCTGCATGATACTTGAATAGTTCATTAAATGTATCAGTTGTGAAAAGTGGTGTATCACCAGTAACTACTAAAGTAGCACCATCATTGTCACCCAATTCTTCACGCGCAGTCATTACGGCGTCACCAGTACCTAATTGCTTTTCTTGGAAAGCAAACTTAGACTTGTCTGCCAGTACTTTTTCTACATCGCCAGCACCTGTACCAACGATTGTAACGATTTCTGCAGGATTAACGCCTTGAGCTGCATCAACAACATGCTCAACCATGGTTTTACCACAAACTTTGTGTAAAACCTTGTACAACTTTGACTTCATTCGTGTGCCCTTACCTGCGGCAAGAACAACTACATATTTTTCCATTAATATTAACCTCTTAATAATCAAAACTTGATTCTAGTATACCATTTTAGAAACGGTCAAAATCAGTTTCAGTTAAGAAGTTACCAGGTTCTGCTACAATCAGCTTTTGGGCAGTATCAATTTCACTAATTTTTACTAATGAAAGATAGTTCTTAATCAGCTTTTCTTTGTCAAAATCGGCTTCACAGAGTACACAAACGCCGGCAATAGTACCATCGAATTCCTTAACTAATTCTTCCATTCCGGTTAGGGTACCGCCACCCTTCATAAAATCATCGACAATTAAAACTTTAGCTTCTTTTTTAAGAGCACGAGTCGGTAATTCCATCTTCGATACTCGAGACAACGATGAAGAAATATAGTTAACAGAAACAGTAGCACCTTCTGTTACCTTTGATCGCTTTCTAGCTGTAACAAATGGTACATCTAAAAAACGAGCAACTGCTTTGGCTAAAGCAATCCCTTTTGTTTCAACTGTCATGACAGCATCGATTTCTTCATAAGCATAATGAGTAGCTACTAATTCACCAATTTTACGTAAATCTTGCGTATTGCCTAAAATATCTGACAGATACACAAAACCACCGGCTAAAATTCTACTTGGATCCTCAATCCTAGTTGATAAATCTGACAAATATGCTTCCGCGTGTTTTTTACCTAAAAATGGAATATAGCGCACGCCACCAGCTGCACCGGCTACAGTCTCCAAAATACCATCTTGATTGCTGGCAAGAGTGTGCTTCAAAATAGCTAAATCTTCTGAAATAGATGACTTAGCAGCGCCGTAACGCTTAGCAAAGAATGGTAGTGCAATTAAAGTATGGGGACGCTCCATTAAATATTTGGTCATGTCCACCAATCTTTCTGAACGTTTCATGAAATCTCCTTTCTAATGTTTGGTTTATACTTAATTAATATACTCTAAAGGGCAAAAAAAAGCACTAACATTTTAAATAAATGCTAGTGACAATTTCAAAAATTGTGTTTAAGCTTCAGCCTCTTCAGCTTCATCATCAAACTCTAATGCAATATTCTTAGTTAGTAAATCGGTATAACTGTAAGAAACATGTTTAAAATTATTTTGATGTTGGTCTAAATCAACCACAAACACTGCAGGGAAAGTCTCTCTTAGAATTCCCCGTCTCTTAGTAACTTTCTTACGACCCGCTTGAGCTACTACTGTTAAAGTATCACCTAAGTGAGAATCCAACTTATGTTTAATTGTGATAATTGATGTTGACACTAAACAACAGCTCCTTTAGCAATATTTTATCACAAATATATAATAAATTCAATATTATACATCATCTTGCAGGAATAAAGCTAGCAATTTTAATAAATTGTTTAATTGTTAATTCTTCAGGGCGAATTCTTGGATTTACCCCTAATTCCGCAAATAATTCATCACGCTTAGTTTTATCAGGCAACAAAGCTTTTAAATTATTATTGAGTGTCTTTCTTCTTTGTGAAAAACACATTTTCACTACCCAAATAAAATGCTTACGATTTTCAATTGCTGGCTTTTCCTTCAGTGGCGTTAAGACAACTACGCTCGAGTCTACTTTTGGTCGCGGCATAAAGGAATTATGACTCACCTGCAAAGCAAGTTTAACATTCATTTCGGTCTGAACGGAAATAGTCAACGGACCGTATTCCTTGCTGCCTGGTTGGGCTTCTAATCGTTCTGCTACTTCTTTTTGCATCATTAAGGTCAATGAAGTAAAGTGCAAATCTGATTCAGCTAAGGCAAAAATGATTGGCGTAGTGATGTAATACGGCAAGTTAGCTACAACTTTAATTGGCTTAGTAAAATCAAAGAAGTCACTAATATCTACCTTAAAGTCCGCTTTTAATACATCTTTCAAGATCAGCTTAAAGCGACTAGCCAAAGGCTGATCATCAATTTTCTTAGGCAGTTCATTCTGTAAAATCGTAGGTAAGCTATCATCAACTTCATAAGCAAAAACTTTAGCACCTGCCAACAGTAGTTGCTCAGTCAAAGAGCCAATACCTGGTCCAATTTCAATGACTTGATCATCTTTTTTTATCCCAGCAGCTTCAACAATACCTAAAATAGCAGTCTGATCAACTAAGAAATTTTGCCCTAAGTTCTTTTTAGCTTTGACAAAGTAACGGTTAACAATTGCTTGTGTTCTAACTGGAGAGCCAATTGGAATATTATTTGTCATTTTCTACCTCCTTGACAGCTGCCTTTAATTCAGCTAATGAAACGCCAAAAGTATGCAAGCGATTATAAAACTGCTTGGAATTGCCATAGCCAACTCGTAATTTAATGCCTACTTGTTCACGTAATTTTCGTGAGCCGCTACCACCAGCTAAACCTAATTGCCGATAAATTGCTGGAGTTAAATCACTTTTTTGCGGTTCAACCTCATGCAAATCACTTAGTGCATGCTCAAGTGCTTCTTTTGAAGCATGTTCTACACCTAGACTCCCCTTTTTATGAGGTTCGCCTTCCTTACGGGTAATAAAAGCTTGCTTTGCATCAGGAACAGCTTTAGTTACAATGCGCCGGATTCTTTCGCCATTAAAGTCAGGATCAGTAAAGACAATAATTTGCCGACTCTCACTTAATTTTTGGATTTGCTTCAATACTTCATCTGAAACGGCTGATCCATTAGTCTCAATTGTCTCGATTCCTGGGAAAAATTGTTTTAAACGGATGGTATCGTCTTTCCCCTCAACAACGATTACCGCATCAAAATTCTTTTTATTTAAGCCCATAAACTCTCACTGTGTTCTTATAAGTAGCATCCGCCACTTTCTCTAGTGGAATATCCTTCAACTTAGCAATTGCTTCTGCCACATAACGTACGTAGCCAGTTTCATTTTGATGACCACGATATGGCTTAGGCGTTAAATATGGCGCGTCGGTTTCAACTAAAATTCGGTCAAGTGGCGCAGCTTTTGCACTCTCGTGTACTTCCGTAGCCTTAGTGAAAGAAACAACACCTGAATATGAAAAGTAAACATTCAAATCCAAAAACTTATTTAACCAGTCAACACCACCGTTAAAACTATGCAAAACAGCACCATATTCCAGATTGCTATTTTTCAAGATGTTATAACAATCTCCAAATGCATCCCTAGTATGGATATCAACTGGCATCTTCAAGTCATGTGCTACTTCAATTTGCCGCGCAAAAACATTACGCTGTACGTCGCGCGGCGATTCATCCCAATAATAATCTAGCCCGATTTCGCCCATTGCAACTACCTTAGGCTGCTTCAATTGTTCAATTAGTTTATCTTCAGCCTGTTGATCATAGTCTTTAGCCACATCGGGACAGTAACCGACCATCGCATAGACATTATCAAACCTTTGTGCTAAGTCAACCGCTCTTTGATTAAAGTCAGGATCTTGCCCCGCACAAATAACCTTGGTTACATCAAGTGCTTTTGCTCGTTCTAAATAATATTGTTCCTTGCCGCGAAACGGCTCGTCATTCAAATGAGTATGATTATCAATGATCTCCATTAGCCGAGTTCAGCCCCAACTGCATGTTCATCACCAACAAGAGCTAACTTAATTTTGCCATGCTTTTCACTTGATAAGAGCATCCCTTCACTAAGGTGACCCAGCATCTTACGTGGCTTTAAGTTAGTAACAGCTAAAACCTTTTTGTCTAATAGCTCACTTGCATCTGGATAAAACTTGCGGATACCACTCAAAATTTGGGTTTCCTTGCCATTACCAAAGTCCAGCTTGAACATGAGCAACTTGCTTGAGCCTTTAACTGGTTCAACTGACAAAATTTGGCCTACTTGGATCTTAACCTTGTCAAAATCGTCAATGGTGATTTCGTCACCCTTCTTTTGTTCACTTCTAGTGGTCTTCTTTGGCTTAGCTTTAGCCATTTCATCCTTGATGTACTTAACTTCTTCGTCCATCTTAAGTCTTGGGAAAATTGGTTGTGGTTTTTCAATTACTTTAACATCCCAATCAAAGTCACCAAAGGCCAAATGCTTAGCGTCTTCATTGTCCCAATTTAAACCAAGTTGCTTGAACATAATTGGTGCAGTTTCGGTCATTACTGGTTCAATCATAATAGCAATTAAACGCAAGCTTTCAGCCAAATTGCTCATGACCTTGCTAAGTTCTTCCTTTTTACCTTCTTTGTTCAAAGCCCATGGAGTAGTTTCATCAATATACTTGTTAGCACGAGAAACCAACTTCCAAATATTGTCTAATGCCTTTGAAAAGTGAAGTGAATCCATATTTTCGCGATAATCATTAATGACACTAGCAGCTGTATCTTGCAAGTCTTTGCCAAATTCAGCTTGAGCAACGGGAACTGCATCAACATGACCAGCTTGATATTGATTAATCATTGACACGGTTCTGTTAAGTAAGTTACCCAAATCGTTGGCCAAGTCATAATTAATTCTTTCAACAAAGTCTTCTGGTGTAAAAATACCGTCATCGCCAAATGGAAGAGCACGCATCAAGTAATAGCGAAGTGGATCAACACCATAACGACTAGTCAATGATTCTGGATAAACGGCATTTCCCTTTGACTTAGACATCTTGCCATTTTTCATCAATACCCAACCATGGCCGATAATGTGCTTAGGAAGTGGCAAATCAAGAGCCATTAACATAATTGGCCAATAAATAGTGTGGAAACGAACAATTTCCTTACCTACCAAGTGAACGTCTGCAGGCCAATATTTCTTAAACAATGAATCATCGTCTGAACCATAGCCCAAAGCGGTAATATAGTTTGAAAGTGCATCGATCCAAACGTAAACCACGTGTTTAGGATCACTTAGAACAGGAATTCCCCAGTTAACAGTAGTCCGGGTAACTGATAAATCTTCCAAACCTGGCTTAATGAAGTTATTAAGCATTTCCTTTTCACGTGAATGAGGCAAAATAAATTCAGGATGTTCCTTGTAGTATTCCACCAAACGGTCAGCATACTTGCTCATCTTGAAGAAGTAGGATGGTTCCTTAACCAAACGTACTTCATGACCACTTGGAGCCTTACCGCCGATTACATTACCATCATCATCTTTGTAAACTTCAGCAAGCTGTGATTCAGTAAAGTATTCTTCATCTTCAACTGAGTACCAGCCAGTATATTCGCCTAGGTAGATGTCACCTTTTGCTAATAATTTTTCAAAAATCTTTTGTACGGCAGCTACGTGCTCTTTGTCAGTTGTTCTAATAAACTTATCGTAAGAAATATTGAGACTCTTCCATAATTTCTTGTAAGAAGCCGCCATCTTGTCGACGAACTCTTGTGGCTTAATTCCTTGTGCTTCAGCTTTTTGTTCAATCTTTAAGCCGTGTTCATCAGTACCAGTTAAAAAGAAAGTATCGTAGCCTTGACTGCGCTTGTAACGAGCCATTGTATCAGCTGCAATAGTAGTATAAGCATTACCGATCGTTAAGCGACCAGATGGATAGTAAATTGGGGTTGTAATATAAAAAGTATCTTTATCAGCCATTGATTAATCAAACTCCTTTAATCGTCTAAAATATCTATTTTATTTTAACATGCAAAAAAAAGGAATTGGGCTAAAACCAGCAATTCCTTTTAATTCAAATCAGAATTTTTCTTTTTTTAAATATAAGTGCTTAACCAAAGTCGTCAGTAAAATGTAGATTACTTCTAGCAAGAAGACTATGCCCCAATAACCAAACGGCAATTGAGCTAGGCCCAAACTTGGCGCGATACTTGATGAAGGCAACATTGTACCAATAATTGCCATACCAATGGTCACCAAGAACACCACTGGCGTGGCATGTTGCTTAAAGAATGGAAAACGTTCATCACGCAAAGTGTGAATCACCATAATTCTTGTCCAAAGCGATTCCACAAAAATCCCCGAATAAAATAGTGTCATAAAGACCCAATGATGATAATTAGACCCTACTAAATATGGACAAATCACATAAAACATCAAGCCCATTGCGATAAAATCAATAATTGCTAGAATCGGACCAAAATTAAGTACAAACTTCGGCCATCTCTTAATCGACCATTTTTGTGGCTTTTTGACATAGTTTTTAGAAACACTATCAAAGGGAATAACCAGACAACTTATGCTAAACAGCAAATTTAAAATTAAAACTTGCAATGGCAAAAGAGGCAAAAATGGCAAGAGCAGCGATGAAACAACCATCGCAATTACACTACCAGCGTTAGTTACCAAGAAGGTCTTAATATATTTCATTGTATTTGAAAAGACTTTTCGGCCCATTAGAATCATTTCTTCTAACAGCTGCAAATCTTTTTGCTCAAAAATAATATCGGCTGACTCTTTGATAATATCAACTGACGTATTCGAAGTTACGGTCACATCAGCTACCTTCATTGCTAAAGCGTCTTTATTGCCATTCCCCATATAACCGACTGTATGACCGTTTGCTTTGAGTGCATTAATAATTTTTACTCTTAATTCCGGGGTTATTCGCACAAATATATCGCATTTTTCAACAATTTCACGCAACTCTTCCGGGCTAACCGCTTCGATCTGGGTGCCGTCATAAACAGTATCAACGTTTAATCCCACCTGCAAAGCAATAGCACGAGTAACTGCTTCGTTATCACCAGTAAAAATCTTGACATCAACATAATCTTTTTTAAGATCTTCCAGCGCTTCTTTAGTTGTTTCTTTTGGCGGATCAAGATAAGCCAAATAGCCAATAATGGTTAAATCATGTTCATCTTTAGCAGAGAACTCACCTACTGGGGCAGGATTTAATTTATAACCTACTAAAAGTACCCGTAAACCGTCATCGTTTAATTCATTAATCTGATTTAAGATCTTTTCTCGCCAGGCAGTAGTTAAATCCTCAACCTTGCCATTAAGTTCAACCTTATTAGAAATTGCCAGCATCCCTTCAGCGGCACCTTTAGTTACTAATAAGTGCTGCCCGTGGTGTTCATCGTTATCTACCACTACCACGCTCATTCTTTTTCGAGTGTAGTCAAAGGGAATTTCGTCAATTTTATTGTAATCACGCTGAATTTCGTTTACATCTAGTTCATCGCCCGCGGCATCAATTACCGCCTTATCGATTAAATCTTTTACCCCAGTTTGATAATATGCATTCAAATATGAAAACTTCAAAATCTGTGGGGTTTCTTGCATATCTAAATCATAGTGACGCTCTAAAACCACTTGATTTTGTGTCAAAGTCCCGGTTTTATCGATACAGAACACATCAGTTGAGCCCAAATTTTGAATAGCATTCATTTGCTTAACGACAGCACCATTTTGGGATATTTCCCGTGCGCCCCGTGTTAAATTGGAATTAACAATAATCGGCAACACTTCTGGTGTTAAGCCAACTGCCGCTGTCAAAGCGAAAATTAAGCTTTCCCCCCCAATTCCCCTTAGTCAGGCCATTAATCACAAACAAAAGCGGAATCACAATTGCTGTCGCGATAATCAATATTTTAGCTAATTGCTTCATTTCCCGGTCAAACAGGGTAGTTTTTACTTTTTTACGGGAAATAGCCTGAACTGCTTTGCCAAAAACAGTGTGATTGCCAATTGCAAAAACAATCCCGGTGCCAGAGCCTGAAACAATAGTTGTTCCCTCATATAGAATATTAGGGTAGTTCAAATAATCATTAGCCATACTCGGCTTAATTACTACATTAGCCATCTTTTCTGCCGGCTCAGGATCCCCATCTAAATAGCTTGATGAGCAAAAAAGATCTTTGCTAGTTAACAACTTCATATCCGCTGGAATCATATCACCAGCCGACAAGTTAATTACATCACCAACCACTACTTCATCTGTTGGCAATTCCACATTTTTGCCATCACGCCGGATATTCGTTGTAACTGATACCATATTGAGTAATTGATCAGTTACCTTAGCAATTCTGATTTTTTGGATAAAATTGACGAGAACCGAGATAATCAACATCACGATCATCACTATCGTAGTAATTAAGTCATTATCTCCTTGTGGCACCAAAATATAGCTAGTAAACAGGGTTAATAAAGTTAATACTAATAAAACCAACGTAAATGGCGTAGCGATTGATTCCCATAATAAGCGCCATTTAGAGGAATTGCTATTAGTAATGATTTCGTTTTTGCCATATTCTCTTCTGTTTTCTTCAGCCTTATTAGTCGAAAGCCCTTCAGCACTCGCCTGTAAACGCGCCAGCGTCTCGCTACGTGACTCACGCGCAATCCGTTGAATCCTTTGAATGTCTATATTCGATCGCTTCTTGCTAGCTGCTTTTAACATTATTTGCTCCCTTCTTTAATTGGGACAAGCAAAACAAAAAAGCCACCTGTAACTCTGCAGGTGACTTTTGCCAAACAAGGCTCTGTCATACTCGTCGTTCAGTTTTAACACTACGTGACGTAAGCACATGCTAGCTATCTGGATCTCGCCTTAAGTCGACGACACCTATTTAACCCGTTGGCATCTCTGGATGTTTCTGGGCGATAGCGTGTGTTCACGTAGGAGTTTCACCTAACAGTTTTTCGCTAATTATGTCTATAAAAAGTGTAAGGACAAAATGCAAATAAGTCAAGCCGACTATTTCTTAGAAATTGGATCACGATGACTAAATCTACGCAAGAAATAAGTAATTCCCGTAATTAAAAATGCCAGTGCCAGTGCGATTGGTAAAGCTACACTATGTGGACGCGCGACTTTATTTTGTTCTGCTTGCGTCAAATCATATTTATCAAGTGCATATTGATATTGTTGATCAACTCTAGTCGCACATGCCCGAAAGACGAAGCGAATTCCCTTGTTAAAAGTTGCATTATTTTGACTACGCAATTTATCTACTTCAGCACGCAAGATATTGCCCCGAGCGACCTCGGTGAAGGCACTATGCAAATCTTTAGTTGAATAAATTTGCACATTACGCTTTTTACCTTTCTGTCCTACCACAATAAAGACCGTTCGCTTAGAATGATCTAGCATCTTAGGTGTTAACTTATTCAGCCTTTTAACCGTTATAACGACAATTTGCGGTTGTTCTTTAGTCTGAAAATAGCGATTATTTTTTTCCGTAATCAAAGTGCGAGTTTCTTTATCTAAAATATGAGCATGATCTTCAATATTTGGCTGGACAAATCCTGTCGTTATTAAAAATACAGTTACTAGTCCCATTAACCAAATTAAATTAATTCTCGTCTTCTTCAAGTTTATGGGCCAAGCTTTCCACGTATTTGCGATTAATCTTAATCTGTTCATAAGGCACCCCGCTATCATGAAGTAGTTGCATCGCCAATGGATTATCGCGATAGTCAAAATAATAGTTAATTTTTTTCACGCCTGCCTGCAACAAGGATTTGCAGCAATTATAGCAAGGAAAATGTGTCACATAAATCTCAGTATTTTCTGTAGAAACACCAAACTTAGCACACTGAATGATCGCATTCATTTCTGAATGAATAGTTCTAACGCAGTGACCATCAACCATTTGATGACCCACATCGTCACAATGCGGTTGTCCTGAAACGGAACCATTATAACCAGTGCCAATAATCCGATTATTTTTTACTAAGACGCTACCAACTAATGCGCGATTACAAGTAGAGCGTTGCGCAATTACTAGCGCCTGCATCATAAAATATTGTTTCCAAGGAATTCGATCGTGCATAACTTTACCTCAGCCTTATCTATTCTTGAAATAGTTCAAACCAATTGCGTCACGGACTTGTTCAAGTGTTGCATTAGCCACTTTATTAGCCTTTTTTGAACCTTCCAGAAGCATTTCATAAACCGCATCTTCATCTTGAGCAAACTTTTCGCGACGTTCACGAATTGGTGCAAGCTCTGCTTCAAGGACCTTGTTTAAGTAACGCTTAATCTTAACGTCACCTAAGCCACCCTTTTGGTATTCTGCCTTAAGTTCTGCCACCTTGTCCTTATCTGGATCGAAGACATCAAGATATGTAAAGACAGTGTTACCTTCAACCTTACCAGGGTCTTCAACGTGAATATGGTTAGGATCCGTGTACATTGACATAACTTTCTTTTGAACTGTCTTTGCATCATCAGCAAGATAAATCGCATTGCCAAGTGACTTCGACATCTTCGCATTACCATCAAGTCCTGGCAAACGTCCTTGACCTTTAGGTGGGAAATAACCTTTAGGTTCAACCAAAACATCACAATTATAAACACGGTTAAAAGTCCTAACGATTTCACGTGTTTGTTCCAACATTGGTTCCTGGTCATCTCCAACAGGAATAACGGTTGCTTTAAAAGCGGTGATATCAGCAGCTTGAGAAACTGGATAGTTTAAAAAGCCAATTGGAATAGAGTCTTTGAAATCTTTTTGCTTAATTTCTGTCTTAACAGTTGGATTTCTTTCAAGCCGAGCCACAGTTACTAAATCCATGTAGTAAGCAGTCAATTCAAATAGAGCAGGAATTTGTGATTGAACATAAATAGTTGATTTAGCTGGATCAATACCAACAGCTAAGTAATCTAAAGCTACTTGGATCAAACTATTGCGAATTTTTTCCGGATTACGAGCATTGTCGGTCAAAGCCTGTGTATCCGCAATCATAATATATGGATCATATTTACCTGAATTTTGTAATTTTACTCTATTCTTTAATGAACCGATATAGTGACCAATGTGCAGCTTACCAGTAGGACGGTCACCAGTTAATAAAATTTCTTTCGCCATCTTTTTGCTCTTTTCTAATTTTTAAGTTTATTTTTTTATTAATATTAATTGTTTAATTACCTAATTTTAACAAAAAATAGGCTATGATTAAACTAGCCCTAAAGAAAGGAAATGCGTATGTGCAACCAGTTTCGTTTACCTAATTTAAAACAAATTCAACAATATCTCAAAAGCGATCTTGACCTGCCCTTAGTTACACCAAATTTTGACATTCAAGCACAAGATATTTTTCCTAACCAAGTAGCACCTGTTTTGCTTTATCAAAATGGTCAATTGCAATTAAGCAACAAAAAATGGGGCTATCCAAGTCCCGTTGATCCAAAAAAGCCATTATTTAACGCTAGAATTGAGCGATTTTATGATTCAGCGCCTTCAATGTGGGACAAATCCTTTGCCAAGCAACGTTGCTTAATCTTAACCGAAAAATTCTTTGAATACGCTAAAACTACCCATATTGCTGAAAACGGTCGTAAATACCATGATCGCTACGCCTTCCGCACTAATCAACCACTTACCTTAATTGCAGGTATTTATGATCAGGATTATTTTTCAATGGTTACTACCGCGCCTAACAAAGATATGGCGCCAATCCATAATAGAATGCCTCTAGTTGTTATGCCCAACGAACTACGCCGCTGGCTTTTTCAAAATTTTACCAGCTTAATTGATCGTAAAAGTGTTGATCTTCAAATAGAAAAAATGCTAAAATAAAAACATATTGCGGGTATAGTTAAATGGTAGAACGACAGCTTCCCAAGCTGTAGATGCGGGTTCGATTCACGCTATCCGCTTTTTTTATACAAAAAATAAGGATGAGAATTTTTCTCATCCTTTTGTTTTTAAATCATAATCACTGTAAGTACGCCACTAACTACAGCTAAGTAAATTGGCATCAATAATGTTTGTGTGTACATATAGCTCCAAGCAAACACCATGCCATAAATTGCATCAATAATAAAGAGTACTACTGAATTTTGAAAGTTCAGTAAGCTATAAATCAGACCTGAAACAATGATCCCCATAATTGCAACTTGCTTAGTATTTCGCCGAAAAGCATAATTGAACAAAAAGCCAGTCGCCAAAAATTCTTGTAGGATTGGTAATACAATTCCTTGGACAACGATTAAAAACCAAAACATGTTAACTGATTCACTTTTGGCATATATCAATTGGAAATCATAATGACTAATCCTGCCATATGATTGTAAGTATGAAATCGAAATCTGTGTAACTGTAATCACTAATGTTAATAGAACAACAGTTGACAAACTGCCCAACCATGGAAGTTTATAATCACGGGCAAAAAAGCGTTGCTCTCGATTGAAACGATAAACATAAAACAACAGAATCATGGCTGCAACTAAGCCGAATAAAATCAAATCCCAAATATGAACCGGAGATTTTCTAGTAACTAGCTTTACTACTGCAAACACAGCGACATAGCCAGCTAAATAAACGGCATAGCGGATCACATTACCCTCTCTTGATCGTGGCGTATTCAAATTCTTCACTCCTACTCTGAATTGTATCCTACAAAACCCATATTATACCAGAAAAAGACAGTTTATTATAGTTCTCAACTTATTTAACTTCCACAATCGTTACTTGATATTCACCTACTGGTGCCGCCACCGTTGCTGTTGTACCAGCCTCCTTTTTCATGATTGCTTGACCCAATGGAGAATCAAAAGAAACCTTGCCAGCAGCAAGATCAGCTTCCATTCGCCCAACCACTTTGTATTCTTCTGTTTCATCATCGTCATCAAACTTAAGCACAACGGTCTTTCCTAGATCAACCTTACCATCATCTTCAGCTTTAACAATTTCGGCATACTTTAATTGTTTGCCTAGGTAACGCAGACGACTTTGTAAGTGACCTAGATCACGTTTTGCTTCAGTATATTCAGTATTTTCCGAAAGATCACCTAAAGCTCGTGCAGCCTGCAAAATTTTAATTCTACGTGGCCGATCTTTTTTTAATCGAGCAATTTCATCCTCAATTTGTTGATAGCCTTCTGGAGTCATTTTCTGAAAATATACCATTTCTATTTCACAAACTTTCTTTATTTTTTTATACGTAATAATTATCCATAATCTCAAAATGTTATTGTAGCAGCGTTATCAGTCTAAAATTAGCACTATAAATTTTTAAGTGCTAATTTGTGTCATTTCTATAAAAAGCGACTACAATAAACAGTGTAAGGAGAAAAGAGATCAAGAAATGAGTTCAATGTCATTAAGTTAAGACATTGACAAATTATCGACTTGGACTTTTAAGATCATTCATTTGCGATTTATCGCATTTGAATGCTCTTTTTTCATGCC